>Ga0326727_10001744_pt1 | contig 78429 bp, 68 predicted proteins | sample MB2enrmetagenome_FD_207643 | JGI IMG/M metagenome (GOLD analysis project Ga0326727, IMG submission 207643) | Lab enriched peat soil microbial communities from McLean, Ithaca, NY, United States - MB29MY | ecosystem: Environmental > Terrestrial > Soil > Wetlands > Peat | place: USA: New York... | reverse complement strand
TGGCAAGCTCCCAAGCCTCGCCGGGTACTCTATCTGGACGGGGAAATGCCAGCCAACGCCATGCAGGAACGCTTGGCTTCCATCGTGGCCGGGTATGGGCGCGATATGCCCGGTCCTGAGTGGTTGCGCTTCATCACGCCCGACTTGCAAGGGCTTGGAACGCGGATGCCAAACCTGGCAACCTCGGAAGGGCAAGCGGCTATCCTGCCGCACCTGGAAGGCGTGGACCTGATTGTCGTGGACAATCTTGCCACGCTCGCTAGGGCAGGCCGTGAGAACGACGCGGAAGGCTGGTTGCCGGTTCAAGGATGGATGCTTGAGATGCGGCAACGTGGTCTGAGCGTGTGTTTGATTCACCATGCCGGGAAGGGCGGCCAGCAACGCGGCACGTCCAGCCGGGAAGACGTGCTTGATACCGTGATAGCCCTGAGACGCCCCCACGACTACCAGCAAGAAGAAGGCGCACGTTTCGAGGTTCACCTTGAAAAGGCGCGGGGCATCTGCGGCGATGATGCCAAAAGCTTCGAGGCCAAGCTTGAAAGCCAAGGGGATGCCCTTTCCTGGCGTTGCCAGGATATCGAAGACGTGCGGCTTGCCCAGGTCCGGGCATTACTGGCCGAAAAGTTGACCGTCCGGGAAATTGCCGATGAGACCGGCATTTCGAGGTCAACTGTCCAGCGCTTGAAGCGCAAAGCGGAGGTGGCATAAATGAACATGCCATCCTCAATTCACCCCCTGTCCCACTGTCCCATTCCCTATAGCGTGGGACAATGGGACAAGACGCAAAATAGCGGGACACCCCATGGGACAGGCAATAGCTCTGTTAGCCTGAAAGCCTTACCTGTCAACGTCTTGCGGTCTGTCCCACATGGGACAAGCGGTGGGACACGCGCGGGTCAAGGCTCAAAAACGGTGGGACAAGAAGCCTTTTTTTCAGGCCATTTTGTCCCACGTCTGGCGGCACGAATCCAGGTCAAAGCGCGGTTGCGAATTACTGCGGCTGAGGGGGTGGGAGAATGAACGCCCCCAAGGATAACGGCAAGCGCCTTTCTCCTCTGAAGGTCATCCGCGCGTTTTGCATGTGGTGTTGCGGCGGTTCCACGCATGAGGTCAACCTGTGCCCGGCTGGACCTGACAAGCGCCATCCCTGTGCCCTGTGGCCGTATCGCATGGGGGTCATCCCTCTAGGGGCAAGCCGTTCCCTCATGAGGGCTATCAAGGCCCGCTGCCTGGACTGTATGCCGGATGGCCCGGCGGACTGCGACGCATTCCAGGCATACGAGATTCACCCGCCCTGCCCGTTGTGGGTGTACCGCATGGGAAGAAATCCGAACTACGGAGCCGAGCAAAGGGAAAAGCTGCAGGCGCATGGCAAGCGGACTGGATTTAGACCGGGCTCACAGCCCGATTCAGACTCCAGGATCGTTTCAAAGCCCGTTGCCGGGGAAACTTGCGGGCCTGAGTTCCAGACGCGCTTGAATGAGTGAAATTGGCCTCGTCATCAAGGCAATGAGAAAGCGCCCTTGGAGTCACCTAGGGGCGCTTTTGAATTTGAGTTGACCATTAAAACACTAGATAATTTGTTCTATTTTGTCTCATGTTGCTTTCGGGAAGGCGAATAGGTCACTCCCCTGTCTAAGCCGCAGTCGAGGCTTCTGAGGTAGGCACAAAACATATCGGCCATAGCCTCGGCGTAGGCTTCGATTTTTGCGGGGGGGAGAGGCGTTTCCGAAAAATGCTTCCCCACCGTGCTCAGCGTCGTTGTGATCAGGTCCCCGGCCAACGCACGACTCGCTTCCGAGGCGTCGGGCAACGCCTCCTCCATGAAGCCCCTGAAGATGCCATCTCTCCTCGCCCGCGCCTCCTTCGTCTCGGGCACATCGCGATAGAACGGGGCGGCGTCATTAAGCGCCACACGCATTTCGGCCTCCTCGTATTCTGAGCGGATGAAGGCGTGGACTAGGGTGCGCAGCCGTTCGAACGGCGGTTTCTGGATGTCCCCAAGGATACCACGCAGCAAATTCGCCGTTTGCTGCCATTCATCGCTCTGGAGCCGGAACAGAATTGCCGCCTTGTTCGGAAAATACTGATATAATGATCCGACGCTGACTCCGGCCTTTTCTGCGACTCTTGCCGTGGTGAATCGCCGCACCCCTTCCTTCGCCAAAACCTGAATCGCAGCCTCCAGAATGGCGGCAACGAGTTCCGTCGAGCGGGATTGTTGGGGCTCTTTCCGTAGGGAAATCAGGGTGGTTCGGCGACCGGTCATAGGGAGTTCTCAATGCGAATTGCGAACCTGAATAATTCATCGCATTATGGCCCGGCGTAAATATGGAGTCAACCTTAAACCGGAGGCTTTTATGATGACTTTGAATACCGCGCCGCTCTCGCTCCTGCTGGAGCGCTTGTTCAAGGAGGCCGACGCGATGTCGCCGGAGACGAGCCCCGCAATGGTCGGCCTGCCCGCCAAGGAGCGAGAGCGCCTCATGCGGAGCAAGACCGACTATCTAGACTTCTACGGGCGTCTGAAGGACTTTCCGCTCGCCGTCTCGCGGGAGACGGCGACGCTGCTCTACATGCTGGCGAGGAGTTGCGGTGCGCGGACGATTGTCGAGTTCGGCACTTCGTTTGGCATCTCCACCCTGCACCTCGCCGCAGCCCTGCGGGACAATGGCGGCGGTCGCCTGATCACCAGCGAGTTCGAGCCTTCCAAAGTAGCGCGGGCACAGGAAAACCTGGCGGCAGGCGGTCTTCTCGACCTGGTGGATATCCGGGAGGGAGACGCGCTGCAGACGTTGAGTGTGGATCTTCCGGAAACGATCGACCTACTCCTGCTCGACGGTGCCAAGGCGCTTTATCCCGAAATCCTGAACATAGTGGAAAGCCGCCTCAGGCCTGGCGCGTGCATTGTCGCCGACGACGCCGATCGAAGCCCGGACTACCTGGCGCGCGTGCGCTCGCCCGCAAGGGGCTACATGTCCGTGCCGTTTGCCAAGGATGTCGAGCTGTCGATGCGGATCAGCTGACGCGAATGGCATGTGCTCGCAAGGGGCGTCAATTGGCTCATCATGTTTGATCCTTCAGGGTTTTCCGTGGGTAACTGACCGGCTACCCACGGAAAACCCTGATGAACCTTTCTTTTTCAAAAAGTAAAAAAACTAGACAAAATAAGCTCTGTTGTGTGCCGGGCCAAGGTCAATGTGCGTCGGCAATTCGCGGACTTTCGATCCGGCTGCGAGGCTCGAAGTTCAGGCTCGACTGAAGGTTTTTTAGGCTCCGCCACGCAATATGCCTGTAAATACGAAAATCCTGAAGCACCCTCAACGTCCACCCGCGCCTCAAGTCCCTCCAGACTTTCAAAGAAAATGACTTCCTGGTTGGCAAGTGCTGCGTCCACAATCGCATTGCTGTTGAATCCCTTTGTCCAGTGATTTAATCTGGAGGAGAACAATCGAGACCCTCTGTTCTCAGTCTCGAGGAGGTTCTCTGCGGGTGAGAACTATTGCCTTTGATAATGCAAGGAGTTCGAACGCGGGCTTTATGTCTTCGTAACTCAGGTTGAGTGTTTTCGTTGAGGATAAACACTGAATCACATTGGAGTAAGGGTATTCTTCCACCTGAAACCCCGCCGTTTCGAAGAAAACGCGTAAATCGTTTTCATCGGAGAAGAAACTGCGTCCCAAGCTGCTTCCCGTATCGCTCGCGATTCTATCGCGTCGTTTCTGCACCGTCTTGTCCAATCGAGCCGCCGCTTCCAGGAGCGGCTTTGTGTGAACGTCCGTAACAACCCAGATTCCATGATATGTGGTTAGAACGTTGCAAATATTGTTCGCTAATACCGTCTGCTCCTCACGGCTAAAATAAGGGAATAACCCTTCAGTGACGATTGCAACCGGTAGATTTGTCTTGAAAATGGATGCCGCCTTTAACAGGCTGTCACGGTCGAGGGCATTCGCCATCTCAAAGTGAAGATTTCGCCGCTGAACATTCAGCTTCGAGAGTATGGCTTCCGTGATCGCCTTTTCCTCCTCAAGGATCTGCGGCAGGTCGGTACTGACATAAACCACATCGGGTTTTTCAGTCATCACAAGGCCACGGGGCGAAAGTCCTGCGGCAAGTTCCAGGATTTGAGTCATGCCTCGTTGTTTAATGATTTCATCGGTGGCTTTGTATCGTGCTTCCCAGTAAGGACTGAACCTAACGAGCGATTCTTTGCTCTCACCTGCCATATCTTGATAGGTTTTCTCGGCCTCACTTTCCGTGGCTATTTCCTTAGAGAACGGAATATCAGAAAAAGTTCTAAGGTAAGCTACCAATTTTGCTGTAGGACTGATCTTCTCGTAGGTGTGTTTCATGGTTATTCCTCATTTTTTGAATCATAACCGATTCTTCGAGACTTTGGATGGACTGGAAGCAAAGATCGACGGCAAGCACATTGCCGTTTTGCGCGACTACCGCTCATACATGCACATGACATCATGGGGGGAGCAACGAAGCCTCCCTCCTGTTCTAAATTTTGAGCCGTGCACCGCGCCGGGGAGTCCGCGAATTGCTGTCGCAAACTGACCCTGACCCCGCACACAAAATAAGCTCTGTTGTCCCATGTTTCCTCGCGCCAATCCCTTTCCCGCTCAATGCCAACACTGGACAAAATGATAGATAAGCGGGGAAGCCTCCCCGGCTTGGGGTGGGCAAATTCCGTGTGTGGACCCCCTACCTGCCCGGAAATGATCCCGCAAGGGAGGGAAACCCTACCATGCGGAGGAGTGTGCGTTATCATCTAATAGCACACTGGCGCACGCGGTCGACAGATGCCAGGCCCCAAGTCACTTTAACGTGGGAGTAACATCCGGAAGCCCGGCGGACTATTTTCATGAGCTGAATCGAAAGCGACTTCAGGGGGAAACCTTGCGCTGGACCGGACAGCCTTAACGCACAACTACGCGCGAGGCAGGGCAGTCCCGCGCAGTCGGGAAAGAGGGGCAGTCTCCGGTTTTAGGGGCATTTTTAGGGGCATTTGGAAAAATAGAAATAACGAAACAAAGCAACTACAAGGCATTTCGAGCGTAATTATAGGCCCCCCTCTGCACCAAATGACGATTCAGGGTGGTCCAAAGAAGGCTATAACCCCTGAAAATAACTGAGAAGCCGGGCTAGAGATAGTCCGGCTTCGTCCGTTTCATCTATCTTGCCATTCCTGGCGATGTGCGAATATCAAATTCGTACATCACAGTGGCTGCAGATATTGATGGAAGAAGGTGATGACCCGACGTTTCGCGTCCGCATCGACGACGCCGGAAAATCCGTGGCCGGCACCCGGATAAACCACCATCTCGGCCGGCTGACCGAGGGTTTGGGCCATGCTGACCAGAGCCCTGCCCTCTGCTAGGAGGACAGTGCGGTCGGCGTCGCCATGCAGTTCCAGCAAGGGCGGCAGATGGGCGATGTCGTCCCTGACGATGTCCGGGATGCCACCGTAGAAGACCCCAAGGGCGGTTATCCGCCGATCCTGGCCAGCCACTGCAGTCGCCAGAAAGCCGCCTTGCGAAAAGCCGAGTAGGCCGATCCGGCCGGAAGCGCGGTTGCCAGCGAGGATGTCACTCGTCACCGCGCTGATCAGATGCGACCAGCCACGAATCCGATTGGCGAAGAAGGCGTGCCGTTGCTCGGTGTTCGGATTTTTAGCCTTCTGGGCATCGTCATCCTGGTAGTAAGTGAGGAGATAGGCGTCAATGCCGGCTCCGGCGAGCGCGGCGGCGTAGCGTTGGTAATAAGCGTGAAACGGCTCAAGTCCCTGTCTGCCGTGCAGAATGATGATGGCGGGACGGCTGTTTTCGCCAGGCGCTTCATAGAGTTCCGCTGAGATCGTGCCGTCTGGCGTCGGCAAGGTCACGGTCTGGCCCCGAATATCGATGGCCTGGGCCGATTGTGATACTGCGCTCAGCAACAGAAGAATGAAACAGAAGTCAGTAATCTTTTTGATCACTTGCATTGTTAAAGCCTCGTATTTTGGGACGCAACATGACTAAGCAGTTAACTATGGTCAACAGTCAGGAGGGATGCTTCTTACGAGGTAAAGGATCATCTCCGGTTCGCTCCGGAATAGCCGAGTTACTTTACTCTGCTCGTCAGAAGTCGTGGTAACCGTTTCATGGGTGACCCTGATGTGGTTTCTGATATATTGAATGGAAAATAAGTCTGTTGAAAACTTTGAATGAATCTCGACTGTTATGCCATTGTCGGTTCTGCCGCAGGAAAACTGACAGCATGAAGCACTCAATATGTCATTGATACGGCACTTGACGCCCTTCTCGACGTCGATGCAACCATCGACGCAAGATTCGTCTCAAAGGCCGTGCTTTATTCGTTCCAGCATGCGAGGGATATCCATTGGAGGTAAGCCACAGGGGTTCGATTGCACACCACCTGAGGCAGGATACTCATTCGGTAGGCAATGACAACGTAGGAGAACACGAAGTAATGTACATGCCCCATGGCGTCCATGACCTCAAGGCGTTTCCTGGCAGAGGTGCGTGCTCTGAACCGGCCAGTATTTACCCCAGGCCTCGATGTCGTTGAATTGCGGACCCTCCACCCTAGCCTCTTGGCGATCCTTCTTCGAAGAAAGCCTTGAGCTTTTATCTCGAGCGTCCCGCGTTGGTGAACATGATGCAAGACGGCAACTCGTTATTGCCTTTCTGAACCAGCGCCCATCAGAACTCCACTTGAATACCCAGCTCCATGACGTCTTTCGGCGGAATATCGTAATAAACAACAGGACTGATCTGATTACGTTGCATGAAACCGAACAGGAATCGCCGCACTAGGCTCATCGCTGGTTTTTTTGAAGGCACCAGGGAGATTCTACCCAGATAGTACTTAACCTTGCTTAGGTCGATATTCAAGCCTTTGTCTTTGGCCAGAGTCATTAGTTCTGGAATTTTAGGCATCTCCATAAAGCCGTATTGAGCGATAACACGGCATATTCCCTGGTCCATATTGCGTATTTCTAGGCGTTTTTCGTCTTCAACTACAGGTATATTCACAGTTGTAATAGAGAGCAATATTACATGCTCGTGCATAGAGTTGGTGTGATTGAGTTGATACAGAAGCATGGGAGGTACATCGTCGCGAAAGGAAGACAGATAGACGCCAGTGCCCGGTAGCCGCAGAGGTTTTTGGATGAAAATGTTTTCGATGAATAGGGCCAATCGCCTTTTTTTGTTGGCGATCTTGGCGCCGAGGATCTTCCAGCCGTCCCGCCAAGTGATCATGAGTACCATGATCAACAGCGCGGTCATCACAGGGAACCAGCCTCCAGAGAATATTTTAATCAAGCATGTAGCGAAGTACGTTCCGTCCAGTAACCAAAATAGCAAAACCAAAGGCAGGGCCTTCAATCGGGGCCAAGCCCATATTTCCGTGGCCACGAAATAGAACATGACGGAAGTTATGAACATGGTTGCCGTTACAGCGATACCGTAAGCATCGGCCAGGTTTTCAGATTCCTTGAAGCCCAGGGCAAGGAGCAACCCCGCTGCGAGCATCATGTAGTTGATTTCTGGAAGATACACCTGCCCCTCAGTCATTTCCGAGGTGTGGATGATTCGCATGCGCGGCATATAACCCAACTGAATTGCCTGTCTGGTTAGAGAAAAGACTCCGGAGATGATTGCCTGCGATGCGATGACAGTGGCCGTTGTGGCTAAGGCTACCATGGGATAGAGAAGAACCCGGGGCACTAGGCCGTAAAACGGATCTTCGGACATGCTTGGATTAGCCAGCACAAGGGCAGCTTGTCCAAAATAATTGGTGATCAGAGATGGTAAAGCCACGCAATACCAAGCGATCCGTATAGCCCGGGCTCCGAAATGTCCCATATCCGCATACATAGCCTCGCAGCCCGTGATGCACAACACAACCGCGCCCAACACCACAAAACCATGTGGACCGTTATTCACCAGAAATGACATGGCGTGCCATGGATTCATGGCTAGCAGGACTTCTGGTCTGTGCGAAATGGCTGGAACTGCCAAGGTCGCTATGACCACAAACCAAAGCAATATTATCGGCCCGAACCACTTTCCTATTCGTCCGGTGCCGTGACTTTGTAGGAGAAACAAACCCAGCAGTACTCCGCACGTCAGGGGGAGGACCAGGGGTTTTGCGTGGGTAGTGGCCACTTCAAGCCCTTCTAAGGCAGACAGCACTGATATGACCGGCGTAATTAGGCCGTCGCCGTACAACAAGGCCGAGCCGAACAAGGCCAAAATGATAAGTTTTCGTCCAAGTTTGCTACTCTTTTTTTTGTGCAACAGCGACATGATAGCAAAAATGCCACCCTCCCCTTGGTCGTCAGCTTGCAGAATGAACAGGGCGTACTTGATGCTGACAACCAAGACCAGGGACCAGAAAATCAGAGAAACAAGACCCAGCACATTGTCTGGGGTAGGTTCGACACCAAACTTGCCGGTGAAGCACACTCGAAGTGTGTAAAGAGGGCTGGTGCCGAGGTCGCCGTAAACCACTCCGAGAGCCCCCAGTGCTAAAGCGCTGGTTTTATCCGTAAGCTTAAGGCTCATATCCCTCCTAGCGAACCGTTCTGTTTGTTCTAGGAAGTTGTCTGTTTCTTGTGCTCGTTATAATTCTTACTGATGTAATGAGGTTTGCAGGATAATGTGGGGAAATTATTATCTTAGATATTGAACGTGATCAAGTGAAATTATATGAAAATTGGTTTTAAAGGGTAAAACTCATGAATTGTTTCTTGGCAAACAGCGCGAACTGTGAAATACAAGTTGTCAAACACCGGATGTTGTGTTGGCTGCGATCGATTTATAGCTCAGTCACTGGATGTAAATAATGTAGTATTGATATGTAATTAATATAATGCTAAATATATATTTAGCATTAAGCAAGAGTATTGATGTGGAATCTAAGGCATTTGACGTGCCGAATTTCAAGTGTGTAGTTGAGATTGTAGAGACAGGATTCAGTGTCACTCTGGTTTATAAAATAAATTAGATATAGTTAAGGCGTGGAAGTTGTGCGTTTTATGGTGTGTTAGGGAATGAAAAACGGCCCGATCGATCACTGGGGACAACCGGGCCTGGTGTGGTCTTGATGTTGTTAGAGCTTTTCGCGTTTGCCTTGGATACTACGCATTTCCGTAGTATAGGTACAGCGTTCCGTATTCCAGGTCCAGGGGGGTGGAAAAAGAGATGCCCAGCTCGTAATTTTTTGCCCAGACCACCGTGTAGTTTACACCCTCTATATATGGTTGGTCGTAGTAGTCGTCTTTTACTACGCCGGATTTTTCATAAAGGTCGACCCCAGGTTCGTCCTCCAACTGAAGTCTGGCTCCACCTTGACTCACGTCCACGAGCTTCGCTTTATAGTAGTAGCCGTCCAGTTCGAGACCGTAATCATAGCCGTTCGCATGCTTCTGCGCGTAAATCCTCTGGTAACGTCTGCGTTCTTCCATGATGCCCTCCGCGTTATGTTGAGAACCAGTATTTGAACACCTACTTAAAATTTTCTATATAGCTGCAAAAATATAAATACTATCTTTAATGCATATGTAGCTGTGGTGGGTATTAAGGTGGTAATATTTGCGTTGCCTTGGTTGGTGTTTCTTTCGCTTCTCACAGGGCTGGAATTCCTGCTAAATGCAAGAAGAATGGGGCAAAATTTGTTCCAAATATTAACGCCTTAATATTGTTGTTAAATTTAATGGATTTTGTGTAGATAGTGTAAAATAAACTGACATTTTATGATTTTTTGGAAATATTTCGGGTTCGCGAAATGATATTCTTGGAGAGGTGTTCGTTTCCGGTGTGTTGGTGGTTTGTCGGTATTGGCCTGACCTGCCGGGTTTCATCGGACCACTCAACTTTTGAGTGGTGGCGCCCTGGTTCAGGTTGTTTCCGATCAACCAGGCATGTGTCATCAGGGGGCATCTTCCCCAGGCTTGAGTGGGGCGGACCTTGTTGCGGAAGGTTGCGGAAGCCTATCCAGCCATAGACAACTGTTTTCGCTTTATTGTCCCAACCGCTAAGAGATTCCCGAATCTTCAACAGCCTCTTCACCAAAGATTTCACGAGTCCATTTCATGGCTTCTACGTACAGAAGGCTGGTGTTCAATGGATTGAGATTTCTCTCCCTGAACATGTCGCTTATCCTATCCCAGTTGGCTTGCTCGTAGTTTTCAACAAGCTCGAGCCAGAAACTCGCCGGGTTGTCCAGTCGGAGAAGGGCTTTTTTCACTTCCTCGTCAAGTGGCAATTCCTTGAGCAATTCGACCATGGGCACTCCGAGCAGTACGTCGAGCATCGAAAATATTCCAAGAAAAAACATTGATTCCTGGGACAAGGAAATACGACTGTCAGACTCACGTAGAAGTTCGAGGAATCTCGCGCGTTGTACCGAGGCCAGTGCCGCAGCCTGAGCTTTTTTCGTTGAATCCATGTCGGAAAGAATGATCACACGTAACCAACGCGAGAACTGCCTTTGTCCCAGGATTACGATGGCCTGCAGCAGTGATTCGACCTTCTTGGCTTGCCCGAAGTAAGCGGAGTTGACGTAGCGCAGCAAACGGTAGCTTACCGAAAGATCGCAGGAAATGGTTTCTGCAAGGGCTTTGAAGTCAAAATCTTCCTTTCCTATCTCTTGCATAAGCTTCAGTTTGCTTGATTCGAGGGAGCTTATTTTTTTACCTTGGATGATTTCCGGCTTTCTGAAGAAAAATCCCTGGAAATAGTCAAAACCAAGCTTTTTGGTCAGCTCGAAAAATTTTCGATCTTCAACCTTTTCGGCTAGCAGCTTACAACCGTATGACTTCAACTTATTGAAAATTTTTATTATTTGCTCTGGACGTTGTCCCAGAATGTCAACCTTGACGATATCAGCCACTTCAATAAGCTTTTCATAACCGGGCTGGCTGACATAATCGTCCAACGCCAACTTGAATCCTGACTTTTTTAAAGCCAGACAGGCTTCGATAATTTCTGGTTCGGGCTCCACGCTTTCCAAAATCTCTATGATGCATATTTCCGATGGCAAGGTGAATGCCGCGCCGCATAAAATCATTTCTCTGGGAAAATTGATCAGTATGCGTTTGCCTTGTTCGATGCCTGGCTGGGCCAGGAAATATCCGTCGGCAATCACCTGCGAGGTGGCCATGTCCGCATCGGCGAATTCTGCTCTCTGGTCTGCTCCGGTTCCACGAAAAAGCAGCTCAAAGCCCCAGATCATACCCTGTCGGTCGAAAATCGGTTGTTTGGCGACAAAGATGGGAGTTCCGGACTGATCTGGCTTGGGCTTATTGGGTTCATCCATTTTGACCTTACCCTTCAGGTATACCACGTCTAAGTGCTCCCCGGGTTTTTCCCGTTTTGTCCCTTCGAGGCCTATGATGGTCCCAGTTGGTTGGACAGATTTGCGGCGATATAAGCTGATGTCCTGATGATGATCCTTCCGTATTCCGGCAAGCACACCGGTTACCCTATACGTCCTTGAGCTATTGTTCGTCAAAAGCAGCATGCGGCCGCTGTTCATTCCCATGCCCCCGATCCATGCTCGGCACCCAATGAACCCATCTCCGGCTGGGGGATCCCCAAAGCAGGCTGGATAGGCGAGAAAACGGGGGAAAACGCCAATATGGCATTATATACGCGGAAGTAGCGGCAGGACAGCCAATTGCTGATGACATGTCCAGGCGGCGGCATGCACGGAGACGTGCGAGGGCAATGAACCCTCGCACGTTCCAGCACTCCGGCGGCGCTACTCCTTCGCGGTGATCACTCCAGTCATGTCCTCATGCCCCCGTTACCGCTTTCCCAATTCGCTGCCAGCGTCCTCAGGAAAAACGAGCGAGCAGACATCGCGGACATGGTCTAAGACGCGTTCAATGGGAATTCAGTGAGCGTCGGGGCGGGCTTGCCGGCCATCTCATCCACCTTCCGGTATCCGAGGCCCTTGAACGGCGCGGTGGGGTCCCAGGGGATGGGAGCTTTTTGGGGGACCGAATTTGGAGCGGGCAGGGGATACATCATACCCCTGGCCGCATGGTGCCCGATGTGGCCCGTTTCGTGGTCGTTCAACTGGTGAATGTGGCCATAGAGGACCGTCACGTTCTGATAAGGCATGAATAGATCGATGACCTTCTCGCCGTCGCGGGTGGCCCAGTCCCAATCGGGAGCCAGGTCGAAAAGCGGCCTGTGGGTCAGGATGACGATCGGATCGGTCTTGGAGCGCTTCTTGAGTTCGTCCTCGATCCATTTGATCTGCACGTCGCCAACGCTTCCGGAGGGGTCGGACACGTTATCCACGCAGATGAAGGTGACGCCCTTGTGCTCGAAGGCATAGTGCGTCTTCCCGAAAAACTCCATGTATGCCTCGCCCTTGTCCAGCGAGGCATCGTGCTCTCCGGGCAGGAAATGGATGTCCCTACACGCGAGGCCTCCGGCGATTTCCTTGAATTCGGCCAGGCGCTTGCGACGTTCCTGCGGGTCGTCGGTGGTGTGGGACAGGTCACCGGTGAAGACGATGAAATCCGGCTGGGTACTTATGGCGTTGATGGCGGTAATGGCTTTCTTGAGGGTCGTGGCTGATTCAGGGTTGACCGCCGGATTGACGAATCCGATGTGAGTGTCGGAGAGTTGCAGAAAGGTGAAGGAACCATCGGAATTGGCATCCCCGGCGGCCTGGGCCAATCCGGACGGGCAGGTGAATAGAAATACGCTGCCCACGCCGGCGATCTTCAGAAATTCACGTCTGCGCATCGCTTTCATTCTGGTCTCCTTGTTGGTTGAAGAAAGAAACGGCTTCCGCTCGGACCAGACCCCTCAGACGATCTTCTTGAGGATCTCGCGTTCGATGGTTGCTCGTTCCGCGAAGCTGATAAGCGGTGTTACTTCCCATTGGAGCATGCCCCACATAGGGATGCTGCGCAGCATGGCGTCCAGGGATTGGTTGGTGTCCGCCTCGACGACGAACACCAAGGCCCGGTCCCCGACGGGAAGGCCGCCGGTCAATATATTGGCCTTCTCCCACCGGATGAGCATGTCGAAGCTTGGCAAGACGAGTTTTTCCAGAAGCTGGGCAGTTTCACCGGGTGTGTCGAATACCGGGCCGGCAGTGGCTTGGACGAGGTATTTCAAGGGGCCGCCTCCTTGTTGAAAATTCAAGGTTTTCGGATTTATGGGCACACTAACACAATCCCGGGCGAGGTCCAGAGCCAAACCGATTTGAAAGAAGCGCGTGACGCCCCACCATGGCCTGAGATCAGGAATGGTGTTTCTTGGAGAGCCGGCCGGACCGTCGCAGAACTTGGCGCGAGCCCTGTCATCATTCTGGGCGATGCTTAGGGGGTCAAAACAGTGGACAGGGAGAACCCGTCGGCTTAAACAACCGAAGCCGGGTCTTCGGCCCGGGGTGTTGGACCCCCTCCCGCCAGCGTTCCCCAGTTCGCCCCGGCGGGAGATCGGCGGGTCCGTATTCTCTGAGATGAAACTGATTCATCCGCATCCGCGCGCCCCGGGGCAACATTCACGGGAACCCGGCGCGGGATGATCCAAGCAAGGCAGGCGTCAGCGCACCATGTTGGAATTTCTTGAAAGTCTTGTCCGGAATTACGGCTATCTTGCATTGTTCGTAGGAACGTTCCTGGAGGGCGAGACCATACTCCTATTTGCGGGTTTTCTGGCCCACAACGGTCAGATGGCCCTGTCGATGTGCATCCTCACGGCTTTTTGCGGCAGCTTGGCCGGGGACCAGACTGCCTTCTACGTCGGCCGCTGGAAAGGCAGGCAGTTCATAGCCAAGCGACCCGCCTGGCAGAGCCGTGTGGAGCGCGTACACCGGATGCTTGAACGCTTCCACGAGGTCCTGATCCTCTCGTTCCGATTTTTCTACGGCTTGCGCAACCTCACTCCCTTTATCCTGGGCACAACCGACGTCTCCGGACTGAAGTTCTTCCTGTTGAACGCCGTGGGAGCGGCGGTGTGGGCAACTGTCTTCGGGATCGCGGGGTATTTGTTTGGTGAAGCAGTGAACACCGTGCTCAAGGACGTCAAGCACGTCCAGGTGATTATCCTCCTGGCAGCTGTCATGTTGTTTGCGGCCGTCTGGCTTTTCAGGCGGTACAGACGCCGGAAGGCCGAAAGCATCTGTCTGGTCGGGAAGAAGGAGGACACGGAGTCCGCTCCGGAGTCTGCCCCCGAGGGCGCGACTGAGGGTGCAACTGAGGCTTATCCGGAGACTGCCCCGATCGTTTCCAAGTGTCCGCCGCCCTTCGAGACGCCCGAAAAATAGCCATAATCGACCAACTCGTCCCCCCAAGGCTGCTTCTCCACGCGCAGACCGATCTGCGGATGACGATCACCACGGATACAGGCAGACCGTTTTTTGGTCACGGCTTGCTTTTTGCCCTCTTTTCTTACACAAAACAAATGGTCGTTCACGTGTCCTGGATGCCTCCGCGCGGCCTAGCCAAGCGGTGATCGACAAAGTGTCATTTTCCACGAGGGTGCATGTCCACTACATTGCCAGACACCACGGGGCAGGTCCAAGAGGCCGCGACCCTCTGCGCCAGGGGCCTGGACGGTCTTGGCGGCGAATTCCTCAACCCTTTTCATGGCCGGGAGCACGAATTCCTGCGCCTGGGCCATGCCCTGGACGGCTTCAACTCCAAGGCCATTGAGGTGTCGCGTATGGCCGAGGGGCTGACGGACATGACCACCGGCGCGGCCGTACTGAACGCCACGGTCAAGCTCTCCTCGCACCTGTCCCGGCTAGGCGCGGCCTGCTCCATGGCCGCCTCTGGAGCTGAACTCTCCGGGCTGGACGCCGTGGCTGAAGTGGGCTCGGCCCTTATCGAGGGTCTTCGGGATTTCACACGGCTGGTGAAACACCTGACCATGCTGGGCATCGCCACGCGCATCGAGAGCGCCCGCCTAGGCAGCCAGGGGCTGGGCTTCAGTACCTTGGCTGACGATGTGGAGAAACTGGCCGGCAAGATCGCGGCCTCTTCCGGAAAAATCCTGAGCGGAGCTCAGGGACTCATCGGCCAATGCCAGGAAGCCGGGGTGAGCCTCGCCCAGATGAGCGAGGCCCGCCTCTCTTGTTCGACTGCGGCCATGGAAACGCTCCAGGCCGATGTCGGAGCCCTGGAACGGCTGGTCGACTCCTCTCGCCAGGCTGCGGTAGAAATTTCCGCGGAGGCAGCCAGGAACGTGGAAAGCGTGTCCGAGGCGGTTCTCTCCATGCAGTTTCACGACATCATCCGCCAGCAGTTAGAGCACGTGGCCGAGGCAGCGGACGAGGCCCGCAACATGGCCCTGGAAGGCCCTTTGACCGAGGGAGGACTCTACGCTGAGAGCTGGGAGGAGCTGGCGGGATGGATGAAAAGCGTTCTGGTCCTGCAACACTCGCAGTTGGGCAATGCCCGGTCGCGCTTTGCGGAGGCCATGCAGTCGCTGGGAGAGAGCTTAAGCGAAATCGCCAGGAGAGTGGAGTCCATGTCCGCCAAGGCCGGTGGCTTGGCCGGCGGAGATTCCGGCCACGGCGGCGTACTGAATCAGATTGAGGAGGAAGTTGGGCGTATGGTGCGCTCGCTCCGGGAGTTCGCCGTTCTGGAGCGGCGCATGACCGGGGTGATGCGGGAAGTGGGTGCCTCCATCGAAGCTATGTCCTCCCTGGTTGCCGAGATCGAGGAAGTGGGCTCGGAGATCGAACTCATCGCCCTGAACGCCTCGGTCAAGGCCGCCCATACCGGAGAGGAGGGCAAGGCCCTTGGCGTCCTCGCTTCGGCAATCCAGAAGCTCTCGGTGGACGCGAGAGGGCAGACCGACAGGATCATGGAACTTCTGGCCACGGTGGATTCGTCCGCTCTGGCACAGGCGGGGGAGGACCGGAGCTTCGACAAGGCACAGGTATTCGAGGAGGCCGTGGCGGACCTGGGCAGCGAGGTGGCCAACCTCAAATCCCTGGACTCGCGGGTGTCCGAAGCGGCGGGGAGGCTCCAAATGGCGGCAGCGGACCTTTCCCGGGACATCCTGGAGGCCGTCCAGTCCCTCGAATTCCACCATGGCCTTCTCGATGGCATGACTTCCGCCGAAGTAAGACTGTGGGAACTGGTTGAGCAGCTTCAGAGCGCCCTGCCGACGAATTTGAGCAACACCCATTCGCCCAAGCTCATGGAGATGCTCGCCCGCTACACCATGGATGCGGAAAGGCTGGTGCACGAAACTGTCTTGGGAATTCCCGGGGTCCCTTCTTCAGTGAAGCGGGACGCGGACGGTGATTTCGACGACAACGTGGAGCTTTTCTGATGTCGGAATCCTGTCTTCGTGAACAATATCAGGGTTTTCCACGGCTGGGTACAACAAGCCGTATGAACAACCGGAAAGCGTCCGGCGGCTGGAACCGGACCTCATGAACATCAAAAAGGTCCCGGCCGGCGAATCCGGCAGAGCGCACCTGGTACTTTTTGGAGAGTACACCTTCGCGGATGCTACCGAAGTCAAACAAGCCTTGGTAGAGGCCTTGGACGTGAATGCGTCCGAAGTGCGCCTGGACCTTGCCGGGATGGAGCGGGCTGATCTGACTTTCTTCCAGTTGCTTTTCGCCCTGGCCTCCCAGGCCAGGCTTGAAGACAAAAGAGTTGTTTTGAATGCGCCCCTGCCTGAGCCTCTGCGCCGGGCGGCAGGGGGGCTGGGGTTCTCCCAGCATGATTTGGAACAGGCGTTCCTCCAAGGGGATAACAGTTGAAAACCGTCATGACCGTGGATGATTCCGCCAGCGTCAGGCAGATGGTGGCCTTCACCTTGAAGAACGCTGGCTACGCAGTCATAGAGGCCGTGGACGGTAAGGACGCTCTGGCCAAGCTCAAGGGCCAGGTGGATATGATCCTCACCGACCTCAATATGCCCAACATGGACGGCATCACCTTGATCAAGTCCGTCCGCTCCCAGGCAGCCTACAAGTTCATTCCCATCGTGATGCTGACCACCGAATCCCAGGCCGGGAAGAAACAGGAAGGTAAGGACGCCGGGGCAACAGGCTGGATTGTCAAGCCCTTCAAACCCGAGCAACTGCTGGCCGTGGTCCAGAAGGTGCTCAGATAACCAAGGGAGGGGCCGGGGACAGCCTCGGCCACAACATGGAAGACATTCATCGCCAGGCATTCCGCGACGAAGCCGCGGATTTGCTGCACGAACTCGAGGCGGCGCTCCTGGAGCTTGAAGACGCTCCCGGTGACGGCGAACTCGTCAATCGTGTCTTTCGGGCCATGCACACCCTCAAAGGGTCTGGGGCCATGTTCGGCTTCGACGACATCGCCCAGTTCACCCATGAGGTCGAGACCGTCTTCGATAAGGTCCGCGCCGGAGAACTGGACATCGGCAAGAATCTTCTGGACTTGACCTTCCAGGCCAAGGACCACGTCAAGAGCCTCCTGGATCACGACGGGGAGGACCTCTCGCCCTTCATGGATCAGGCCTCTGCCATCCTCTCCGGATTCCGGACCATCGTCTCGGGGGAGGGCACCCTCGTATCCACCGAGGCCGGTTCCGGAAGCCAGCCCGTCGAGCCCGTCCTGACCGATCAACCGGTATCGGTGGAGGAGGGCGAAGTGCACCGGGTGCGCATGAGGCCTCGGCCCGGTATTTACTCCACCGGAAACAACCCCGAATACCTTCTGGAGGACCTTAAAGGCCTCGGCCAGGCTCTGGTTTTCGCCCACGTGGAGGACATCCCCCCCCTGCGTGAATTGGATCCGCACAGCTGTCACCTGTGGTGGGACGTGCTGTTGACCAGCCAAGCCACCGAGAGTGCCATCCGCGACGTCTTTCTCTTTGTCGAGGACGAGTGCGATTTCTCCGTGAAGACCGTGGAAACCTCCGGGGACGTCGAACTGAGGAAGCTCGGGGAAATCCTGGTGGAGCACGGAGATATCTCCCAGGAAGCAGTGGAACGGACATTGGGCGGGCAGAAACGCCTGGGAGCCATGCTCACCGAGGCCGGGCTCTTGCCGGCCAAGTCCGTGGAGGCCGCTCTGGCCGAACAGAACCTTGTGAAGGAAAAGCTGGAGCGGAAAAAAGGCGCAGAGGGAGGGTCCAGCCTGCGCGTCTCGGCGGAAAAGCTCGACGTCCTGCAAGACCTGGTCGGCGAACTGGTGATCGTACAGTCCCAGATCGGACAAGTGGCGGCAACTTTGGGAAATTCTCCTCTGCTCACCCTGGCCGAACAGCTTGAACGCTTAAGCGACGACATCCGCGACTCCACGCTGTCCATACGCATGCAGCCCATCGGGTCCACCTTCAGCGTCTATCGCCGCCTGGTGCGCGACCTCTCGGCCGAGACCGGCAAGGAGATCGATCTGGTCACCAGCGGGGAGGAGACCGAGCTGGACAAGACCGTGCTCGACCGCCTGGGAGACGCCTTGATCCACCTGTTGCGTAACAGCATCGACCACGGCGTCGAGCCTCCGAGGGAACGCGAGGCCACTGGGAAGCCGAGGCGCGGCGCCATCCGGCTGAGCGCAGAGCATTCAGGTGGGGACGTGGTCATTACGGTGGCCGACGACGGCCGAGGAATAGACCCGGAAAAGGTGCGCCGCAAGGGAATTGAACGCGGACTTATCACCGAGGACGCCGCTCTCGATCCCCGGGAAATCATGGACCTGATCTTTCAGCCGGGATTCTCCACCGCCGGGACTGTCACCAACGTTTCGGGGCGTGGGGTGGGCATGGATGTGGTCAAACGGGTGGTGAACTCCTTGCGTGGCGGCATCGAAATGGGGTCTACGCCCGGCCAGGGCTCGGCTGCGACCATTCGCCTCCCCTTGACCCTGGCCATCATCGACGGCCTGCAAGTCCAGGTGGGTGGACAGGGCTACGTGCTGCCCCTGGACCGGGTGGAGGAGTGCATGGAACTGCGTCGCCAGGACCTGGGCTCAAACGGCAAGGGCCGCATCCTCAACCTGCGCGGGGACGTGGTACCTTTCATTTCCCTTCGCGAATGGTTCAGGTCTCCTGGGAAATCCCCTGACATCGAGCAGGTGGTGGTGCTCCAGGTGGAAGGAATGCGGGTGGGCATGGTCGTGGACGAGGTGATCGGAGAGCATCAGACGGTCATCAAGAGCCTGGGACCGGTCTTCCGCAAGCTTGAAGGTTTTTCCGGGGCCACTGTCCAGGGTGACGGGGCCATGTCGCTCATTCTGGACGTAAAACGCATCGTCCGCATGTCCCTGGGTGAGGCCGGATAGATGCACTCCACGACCACAGCCAGTGCTGCCAGACGCGGGAGGATTCCCTCATGACGGTGGCCGGCGGCACGAAACCCGGTTCCCAAACCATGTCGGAGCGGGAGTTCAGGCGCTTGGCCGAGTTCATCTACTCCGAGTGCGGCATCAAGATGCCCCCCGCCAAGAAGACCATGCTCGAAGCTAGGCTGCAGAAAAGACTCAGGGCGCTGGGCATGGATTCCTATTCCTCCTACTGCGACTACCTGTTCACTCCAAAAGGGATGGAACTTGAACTGATCAGTCTCATTGACACGGTGACCACCAACACCACCGAGTTTTTCAGGGAGCCCAAGCATTTCGAGGTACTCGTGAACAAGGTGCTGCCGGACTTTCTGGCCAGTCACAGTTTCGCCCATGCCCTGCGCCTGTGGAGCGCAGGATGCTCCACAGGTGAGGAACCCTACACCCTGGCCATGGTGCTCTCCGAGTTCGCCCGCAAGACCCACGGTTTCCGTTTCGAAATTCTGGCCACGGACATCTCCACCCAGGTGCTTGAGCGGGCCAGGAGAGGCATTTATCCTGAGGACAGGGTGCGCGATGTTTCCATGGAGTTCAAGAAACGTTACATGTTGCGCGGTAAGAACCGCAGCCAGGGGTTCATCCGTTTCAACCCTGAGACCCGTGAGCTTTTGCGGTTCAAAAGACTGAATTTCATGGAAGACTTCTCTTTCGACAAGCCCAAGCACATCATCTTCTGCCGCAACGTGGTCATTTACTTCGACCGCATCACTCAGGAAAACCTCCTAGGACGCTTCTGCAACTGTCTCGAGCCGGGAGGGCACCTGTTCATGGGCCATTCGGAATCCATCACCGGCATGGACCTTCCGCTCACTCCGATCGCCCCCACCGTCTACAAAAGGATATGAAGGAATCCAAAGTGAAGAACGGCAAGATCCGCGTTCTCACCGTGGACGACTCCGCCCTGGTGCGCCAAGCGCTCAAGGAAGTGCTTTCCTCGGACCCGGACATAGAGGTCATGGCCGCCGCGGCGGATCCCTACCAGGCAGCCGGGCACATGGCCGAGGAAGTTCCGGACGTGATCATCCTGGACATTGAGATGCCGCGAATGGACGGGCTTACCTTCCTCAAGAAGATTATGTCCCAGCACCCCATCCCGGTCATCATCTGCTCCACCCTGACCGAGTCCGGATCCGAAGCCACCCTGCGCGCTCTGGAATACGGAGCCGTGGACATTGTCACCAAGCCAAAGATCGGCACCCGGCAGTTCCTGGACGAGTCGCGCATCCGCATCTGCGACGCGGTCAAGGCCGCGGCCAAGGCCAAGATGCGCCCGCGCGTCCCGGCCCCGGCCATGCATGTCCAGCCCAAGCTCACTGCCGACGCCGTGCTACCCGGTCCGACCGGCAAGGCCATGTTCGCCACCACCGAGAAGGTGGTGCTGGTGGGGGCCTCCACCGGTGGAACCGAGGCCTTGCGAGTGTTTCTGGAAGCCTTGCCCCAGGACTGTCCTGGTATCGCCATCGTCCAGCACATGCCCGAAAACTTCACCGCTGCCTTTTCCAAGCGTCTGGACTCCATCTGCCGGGTAACGGTCAAGGAAGCCCGGGACAACGACACCGTCCTGCGCGGCCAGGCACTCATCGCTCCGGGTAACCAGCACATGCTGCTCAAACGTTCGGGAGCCCGCTATTACGTGGAACTTAAGGACGGACCTCTGGTCAGGCGGCACAGGCCGAGCGTGGACGTACTGTTTCGTTCGGGAGCGCGCTACGCGGGCAAGAACGCCGTGGGGGTGATCATGACCGGCATGGGCGATGACGGTGCGGAAGGCATGAGGGAGATGAAGGAAGCCGGGGCTTACACCATCGCCCAGGACGAGGCCAGCTGTGTGGTCTTCGGCATGCCCCAGGAAGCCATCAAGCTGGGCGGAGTGGACAAGGTGATGTCCCTGGAGGCCATCGCCCGCGAGGTCCTTCGCTCCTGCGGGGAGTAAATGGACATGGAGGGCGATTTCACCCGCGACGCTCAGGTCTCGGGCGACCGCGTGGAGTAGAAAGATGCCTGTGGAAGTGGAAGCGAAATTCGTCGTGGAGTCACTGGAGGAACTGCGCGGCAGGCTCCAGGTCTTGGGCGTTCTCCATAAGGAATGCCGCTTCGAGAGAAACGCTGTGTTCGACACACCCGGGCGCGACCTCAAGGCCAAGGGTGAACTCTTGAGGCTCCGCCAGACCGACAAGGCCGTGCTCACCTGGAAGCGGCCCTCAGGCCATCCAGCCCCCACCGGGGTGAAGGTCATGGACGAGGTGGAGACTGAGGTGGGCGATTTCGAGGCCATGCGACTGGTGCTGCACGGCCTGGGCTACGAGGAGGCCCTGTGGTACGAGAAGTTCAGGGAGCAGTGGCGCCTCGCCCAGACCCTGGTATGCCTGGATGTGCTCCCCTTCGGCGAGTTCGTGGAGATCGAGGGCAAACCGGCCGCCATCGCCCAGGCCGCCGACTGCCTGGGCCTTAACATGGGGCAGGCCCGGGCCCTGACCTACCACGACCTGTACCGCGAATACCTGGTCCGGCTCGGCCTGCCGCCTCAGGACAGTTTCATCTTCTCCGAGCGCGACAAGGCCTGTCTGAGCGCAGTGTGCGGCATGCCGGGGGCGAGATAGCTACGCGTCGTCCCGGTCTGCGGTTTTTCCCTCATTGTCTTCGGGCGGACTGCCCTCAAGCCTGGTTATGGGTCGTGGGAAGGTCGCACCTCCCTTTCGGTTCGAATCGACCGATCAGGGAAGGGGAGTCCGGGTCGTGCCCGGCCATGGCTCGGCGGGACCGGGAAAAATCCCGGGTGGCGTAGCAGTAGGCGCAGCCGGCGGGACAGGCGTCGTACATGCCGATGTCCCGGCTCTTGGCGCAGCGACAGGCGGGGCGCTGGCTTAAGTCCTTGGTGTTCGCCACTTTCAGGCCGAAGAGTCGCTCGAGCAGGGCGGCGTCCATGCAGGCCCCTGGAGTAAATCCCAGACTGTCCAGTCCTGCTTCGTCGGCGCAGCTTACCGGCTCTATGGTGCATTCCTGGGCCAGTGCGGCCATGTCCGAGAACATCGCGGAAAGTTCCTCCTCCGTGGGGGCCATCAGGACCGCGCCGGCGCGGTCAAGACGACTCCTGGCCTTGCGGTAGGGCTCCATTAAGCTCACGGTTACTCGCCGGGTATGTCCAGCCAACTCCCGGCAAAGAACCTCGAAGTTGCGGCGGTGGAAGCCGGTGTTCGTTTCCCGTGTCAACACGATAGGGTCGTAGCGCCAGAGCACCCGGTCTGGACCGATGCTCGCGGCCAGGCGCTTGAAGGCATCCAGGCGTTCGGCCAGGGGCGGCATGCCGGGGTGCAGGCTCGGTGGGTATTCCAGCAGGGTGAACTGAAAGACGAAGCGGTGGCCGAGCGATTCGAGTTCCCGAAGATGGGGCATGAGCGGCCTGGGGTCTCGGGTCCAGAAGACGATTGCCGCCACGTCCCAGGACGCGAGGCTCACTCGGGACACCTGCCGGGTGTTGAAGGGGTTTGGCACGGCGCACCATTCCGCCCTGATCCGATTCATGAACCAAGCGGCGTAGTGGGCCGGGATGTCGGCGCGCCGGGTGGCGCTTACGATCACAGGGGTCGGCTCGGCAGGCTGCCGGATCACGGGAGCCAGACCGGCAGCCTGCCGGTCATGGAGATTTTTCCGGACAGTGCCAGAGACAGGGCCTGAACGGAGACCGAAGTGTCGCCATAGGTGGCCACGGCGGCGGGCGCGTTCGGGAAGAGGGAGAGATCGTAGGGCGCGCCCATGGCCACGTGGATGAACCCTTGCGGCTTGACGCCCAGCAGGGTGCGCGCCAGGCTGCGCTGGGCCGGGTTGTGCATGGCGTCGTAGGTGATGACCACAACCTTGTCGGCCTGGCCCGCGGCATGGACCGCGTCGCTTAGGTCCTTGGGGGAGGGTTCGCGCCCGGTGCGCAGAAGGACGCCCCCGGGCGGCAGGACCAGGGCGTCCACAGGGTCGGTGGGCAAGCGTTCGGGCCAGACCACCAGTACCCTGTCGCCGGACTTGAACGGCAGGAGCTTCAGCCGGTCGTGGCGCAGTGTGATGCTCTTCTTGGCTGCGTCCAGAGCCGCTTGGAGGTTCTCCTCGATTCCTACGGCGTAAGGGATTTCCGCGGAGCGGTCGGGAATGGCCGAGGCGTCGAGGAGTCCGTAACGCTCCTTGACTGCCAGAATGCGCCTCGCGGCCTGGTCGATGCGCACAAGGGGGATTTCGCCGGACTTCACCGCCGCCACAAGGGCGTCGAAGGCTTCGACTTGCTCTCCGGGCTCGTGGCCGACGTCGGCTCCGAATAGGAGCACGTCCGCCCCGGCTTTGGCCGCCAACACTGCGGCCCGCACCGTACCCACGCCCTTGGAGAGCGCCCCCATGCCCAGCGAGTCGGTGATGATGAGTCCATCGAACCCCAGGTCCTGGCGCAGCACCCCTTGCAACACTCGGGAGGACAGGGTGGCAGGGAGGTCCTTGGCCGGCTCCAGGGCGGGAACCTCCACGTGTGCGGTCATAACCGCCGGTGCTCCGGCCTTGAAAGCGGCCTGGAAGGGGGCAAAGTCCACGCGGTTCAGAGTTTTCCTGTCGTGGCTCGAGAGGGGCAGCCCCAGATGGGAGTCCACGTCGGTGTCACCGTGGCCGGGGAAGTGCTTGGGCGTGCAGAGCATCCGTAAGCGGACGTATTCCTCCACCATGGCCGCGGTGAGCCGGGAGACCATGTCCGGGTCCGAGCCGAAAGAGCGGATGCCGATGATGGGGTTGGCCGGGTTGGAGTTTACGTCGGCCACGGGGGCGAAATTAAGGTTGATCCCAAGTACGGCCAGCTCATTTGCGGTAGTCCGAGCCATGGCCCTGGCTTGGTCCCGGTCGCCGGTAGCGGCGATGGCCATCTGGCTGGGCCAGACCGTCACCCCGTCGCGCAGCCTGGTGACCGGGCCGCCCTCCTGGTCTATGCCGACGAACAGGCCCACCCGCCGGGGCGTTCCGGCTGCCTCGGCCTGGATGGAGGCGTCCAGGGCGGCCACCTGGTGGATATCTTCCACATTCCCCCAGGAGGAATAGAGGATGACCCCCCCGATGTGGCGCTTGACGATCATGTCCTGGAGGTCCGGAGACATGGCCGGTCCTTTGAAAGCCACCAGAAGCATCTGGCCGATCTTCTCCTCCGTGGTCATGGCGGCCAGGACTGTCTCCGCCGTGGGCCGGGTCGCTAAGCAGGGGCCGGGCTGGCAGAGTAGGACCAATACGGTGAGGATGGTCAGGGTGGTCTTGGACATGTCTTTTCGTACTACAAAGACCTGAAAAGCAAAATGGCCGGTTTTGGCCAGGGCGGCTCTTCATACGCCGGGGCATGCAGTCCCCAACACGGCGGATTTTCAGTAAAAAAAAAGGGCGCGCCTTTGGCGCGCCCCGTTGGGCCAAGCGTGGTAGAAACCTAGATCATGCTCAGGTCGTAGGTTTCCAGGTAGGACTTCATGCGCTTGTGGGCGTCGTCGATGCGCTTGCGCAGGGCGGTCTTGTACTGGTCCAGATCGATTTTCTTGGAGGCCACGCCAGTGTCCATGGCGGCCTTGGCCACGGCCGGGGCCTCCCACTCCAGCATGCGGAAGTCAAGGGCCTTGGGCATGATGTAGTCCAGTCCGAGCTTCATCTCCTTCACGCCGTACATTTCGCAGATCTCGGAGGGAACGGGCTCGTGGGCCAGGGCGGCGATGGCCTTGGCCGCGGCCATCTTCATCTGCTCGTTGATCTTCTTGGACCCGGCGTCCAGGGCTCCCCGGAAGATGAAGGGGAAGCCGGAGACGTTGTTGACCTGATTGGGGAAGTCCGAGCGGCCGGTACCCATGATGGCGTCGGGGCGGGCGGCCTTGGCGTCTGCGTAAGAGATCTCGGGGTCGGGGTTGGCCATGGCGAAGATGACCGGGTCCTTGGCCATGCCCTTGACCATGTCCTGGTTGACCGCTCCGGCCACGGAAAGGCCGAGGAACACGTCAGCGCCCCTCATGGCCTCGCCCAGGCTGGCGAATTCGACCTTCTGCACGTCGCCAAAGTAGGACTTGGAGGGAGGCAAGCCGGCACGACTCTTGTTGATATGGCCCCGGGTGTCGAACATGGCGATGTTTTCGCGCCTAACTCCCATGGCCTCGTAAAGCTTGGAACAAGCCACGGCGGCCGCTCCCGCGCCGGAGACGACCACACGCAGGTTCTCAAACTTCTTGCCGGTGATTTCGCAGGCGTTGATCAGGCCCGCGGTGCTCACGATTGCCGTGCCGTGCTGGTCGTCGTGGAAGACGGGGATGTCCAGGGCTTCGATCAGGGTCTGCTCGATCTCGAAGCACTCGGGGGCTTTGATGTCTTCCAGGTTGATGCCTCCCACGCAGGGCGCGAGCATCTTGCAGAATTCGATGACCTGTTCGGGTTTGGGGGCGTCGATGCACAGGTCGTAGACGTCGATGTCGGCGAAAATCTTGAAAAGGAAGCCCTTGCCCTCCATGACCGGCTTTCCAGCCTTGGGGCCGATATTGCCCAAGCCCAGCACGGCCGTGCCGTTGGACACCACAGCGATCAGGTTGCCTCTGTTAGTGTATTCCCACACCTTTTCGGCGTCGGCGTGGATCTCCCGGCAGGCCTCGGCCACGCCGGGCGAATAGGCCAGGGACAGATCTTTTTGGTTGCGAAAAGGTTTGCAGGGAATCACTTCAAGCTTGCCGGTCCGAGCGGCTGAATGGTAGCGCAGGGCTTCCTCTTTGGTGAACAGGGCCATCGGAATCCTCCAAGATGCGGTCAAGCGTTGCAGCGGGCGAGTAAGCGAACGATTTGACCAGTAGGGCAGACCGCCTGTTTGCGCAAGATTTTTTGAATGGCCTGTTTTTTGATTACAAAGGTTAACCATGCGCACCCTCGTCATCAATCTGACCCGATTCGGAGATTTACTCCAGACGCAGCCGGTGTTCACCGGGCTGAAAGAGAAGGGTGACACAGTCGGCTTGGTCTGCCTGGGGAATTTTCTTCCCGCCGCCGGGCTGCTCAGGCACCTGGACGCGGTCTTTCCCGTGCCTGGGGCGCGATTTCTCGCGAATCTGGACCAGGCCTGGCCCTTGGCTCTGGGGGACTGTCTGGGCTTCGTGGACCGGACGCGGAGGGTCTTCGCCCCGGACCGGGTGATCAACCTCACTCCGTCCTTGTCGGCGCGTCTGCTGGCCAGAACCATGAGCTGCGGCCAAGTCTTCGGATTCGGCATGGACGAGTTCGGATTCGGCACCTACTCCACGCCCTGGGCCGCCTTTCTGGAGGCTACTTCACGCCATCGCGGATCGAGCCCTTTCAACCTGGTTGACTTGTTCTTCAAAGCCGCCCACCTAGGGGACGCTCCGCGTGAATTCCAGCTGGTCAAGCCGGATCCCGAGGACTTGGTCCATATCCAGGCGGTGATAGCCTCCTCCCAGCCCTGTTCAGGGCAGGGCGACTTCGCCGGTCTGGCAGGGTTGCAGTTGGGTGCGAGCGCGGCCGCCAGGCAATGGCCCACCGAGTTCTTCGTGCGAACGGCCGAGTTTCTCTGGGATCGCCACCGCCTGCTGCCGGTGCTCCTCGGGGCCAAGGGCGAGGAGCCGCTGGGAGCGGACTTCACGGCACAAGCGACCGTTCCCCACGTGAACCTGATCGGGCGTACCGAGCTGAACCAGCTGGCCGCCGCCGTGAGTCTCCTGCGTGTGCTGGTCACCAACGACACAGGCACCATGCACCTGGCCGCCGGTCACGGCGTGCCCATTCTGGCTATTTTTCTTGCCACGGCCCAGCCCTGGGACACGGGGCCTTATCTGCCGGGTGCCTGCTGCATAGAACCGGACCTGCCCTGCCATCCTTGCCCGTTCGGACAGGAGTGCCCCATTGACTGCGCCTGCCGGTCTCAGGTGAGGCCCGAAGCCGTGACGGCATATCTAGACGGCTATCTTTCGTCCGGCCGCTCTGATCTGAACGGTAAATGGCCGGAACTCCCAGGCTTGGGCGTCCGAGCCTGGGAAACCGTGTGCGAACCGGAAGGCTTCCTTGGGCTACGCTCCCTGTCCGGGCATGACGGAGGCGAACGCGCGGTGTGGAACGCGCTCCAGCGCCTAGCCTGGCGGCATTTTCTTGACGATGAGCCGCTCCAGTTCGCAGGGAGCGAGGCCGATGGCCTGTCCGAGGAATTCAGGGCCAGACTGTGGAACGTGCTTTTCCAGGCCTCAGGACTCCTTGGAGTGCTGGTTAAGCAAGCCGAGGTGCTGGGAGTGGTTCCGCATCAAGCCATGCGGGCCAAGTTCATGGCCACCTGGCAGCGCCTGGAGTCGCTCTTCTCCTCCGAACCTGCCCTGTGCACCCTTGCTCATCTCTGGCTGCACCTCTCCCAGGGAGAAGGTCAGGACCTTAAGCGCTTTTCCGATTTCGCCCGCAAAGTCTCCGGATTCGTCGCTTCCCTCTCTTCCCTGCTCGCCCCACGTCGGTAAGTCTTGTCTGGCACGCTCTTTGAATGTCCTCGTGTGCGGGAATTCTTTTCCGATACCGCTACATCCAGCCAGGAGGAGAGACATGATCACCGTGGACGGCCGGGATACCGGGTTGCAAATCCAGAGTTTTGAAAATCTGGAGCAAATTCTCATGAAAATGAGTGACGACAAGCACTTTGATGGGCGTGTCGTCGTCGACGTGCTGGTGAACAAGGAGTCGTTCTCCGAAATTTATCCCCATCAGGCCGAAGATGTGGAGTCCTCCGAGATCGAATCGATCGAGATCGTCACCATGCCCACCAGTGAGATGGCCATAAACATCGCCAGCGAGCTGTACAAGGTGGTGAGCATCATGGATCGCGGTGCGCGCCGCGTGGCCGAACTGTTCCGCAAAGCCGACGACAATGAGGCTCTGGAGGTCTACCAGGACCTCATAGACGTGACCCGTGACTTTTTGGGCATGGTCGGCGTGCTGCGCGGTCAGTTCAGCCTGAAGGCCACCCCCGGTTTCACCGAAGCCTCCGCGGACTTCTCCAGCCTGTTCACAGAGATGCTCGAGGTCATGGAGAACGAGGACTGGATCCTGCTGGCGGACCTTCTGGAGTATGAGTTCATCCCTGCCATGGAGCGGTGGAAGAAGGTGGTGGCCCAGTTGCGCGAGGACATCAAGGAAGTTGCCCGCGCGGCCTAACGGAAAGGCGGCATCCCATGAATGCAGATACCGATATCCTGGATCAGGCCCTGGAAACCGGGCGCAATGAGCTCGACCAGCTCACCTCCGGCGAGGTGGCGGAGGCGCAGCGCCTGGCGAGCGAACGGTTCGCTCTGATGGAAGAGGCTTGGCGTATGCGAGATCCGAAAAAAATCGGCGACCTCAAGGAGAAGCTCCTGCAACTGCAGAGCCTCCAGGGGCAGATCACCGCCGAGGCTCGCCGTCTGCATGAGGCCATCAAGCGGGATCTTCTGCGTGCCAAGCAAGAGAACCAGCGTCTGACGGGGTATCGCTCGTCTCTTCGCGTCCCTCCGATTGGCGGCAGATTTTTGAACAGGGCTGGCTGAACCTTCCGGAGGGACCGGGCGTAAACCCGGTCCCTTCTTTTCTTTCCGTTTCTCCTCTCTCTGTCCCACCGTTGCATCGTTCCAGCCGGGTCGGGCTGGATAATACGTGACTTGTTTTGACGGCCTCCTATCCCCGTGCTAGCGTACTCATTAGAACCTAAAACCAGAGGTGGGACGATGGCCGGCTCGCAGGAAACCGAACTGAGAAAATTCGTTTCACCGGAATTCGTGATCGGGCTGGGCGCCGCCGGACTGGCCTCCCGCTATGCCACGAATCTGGGCACCAGACGCCCGATGCTGGTCACCGACGCGGGCCTGGTCGAGGCTGGCTGGGCAGGTGAGTTGGAGGGCCAGCTTAAGGACGCCGGGCTGGAATGTGTGGTCTACGGAGCGGTCACCCCCAATCCCAAGGACCACGAAATCATGGCCGGGGCAGCCGTCTACCAGGAACGGGGATGCGACGCCCTGGTCGCCGTGGGCGGGGGGAGCGTCCTGGACTGCGCCAAGGGCATAGGAGTGGTGACCGCCTGCGGCGGGCACATCCTGGATTACGAGGGTGTGGACACCATCGAGCGCCCCTTGCCACCCATGGTGTGCGTCCCGACCACTTCGGGCAGCTCCGCCGACGTCTCCCAGTTCGCCATTATCTCCGACACCAGACGCATGGTGAAAATAGCCCTGGTGAGTAAAATGCTCGTGCCCGATGTCTCCCTCATCGATCCCAGGCCCTCCACCACTATGGGCCGGGCGCTTACCGCCGAGACCGGCGTGGACGCCCTGACCCACGCCATCGAGGCTTACGTGTCCAACGCCAGTTCCCCGGTGACGGACCTCTTCGCCCTGGAGGCCATGCGTCTGGTGCGAGGACATTTAGTCAACGCCGTACGCGAACCGGACAGCATCGTTGCCCGCTCCAAAATGTGCCTAGCCAGCCTGGACGCTGGTCTAGCCTTCTCCAACGCCATCCTGGGAGCGGTGCATGGCATGGCTCACAGTCTTGGTGGCTACCTGGACCTGCCCCACGGCGAGTGCAACGCCATCCTTCTGGGCCCTGTCGTCGCCTTCAATTTCTCCGCTACCCCGGTCCGTTACCGAGACGTGGCCCGCGCCCTTGGCTGCCAGACCGACGACGCGCCCGATGACGAGGTCCGAGACACCCTCCTGGAGGCCATTAGGCAGTTGAGGACCGATCTGGGAATTACCCGGAACCTCGCCGAACTGGGCGTCGTCCGGGAGGACATCCCTCATTTGGCGGAACTGGCCATGAAGGACCCATGCCTGCTCACCAACCCGCGAAAGCCCGTACAGGCGGACATCGAGGCCATCTATGAAGCGGCCCTCTGAGGGAGGCGCTGGGGTAAACTCCGACAAGGGACCTGGCGAGGGAACCGGCCTTGGCCTGACGGTGGTCTACTACATCGTAAAGGCGCAGCAGGACGGCAGGGTGGCGTGTGTTCCTCCCCAGGTTCGGGAACCGTTGTGACCGTCGGGCTGCCTGTTGGTGAACCGCGAACCTAGGTGAAACGATCCGTGTGCCCGGGGCTTTTCTTTCTTTTCGGTTTAGTCTAAACAAGACCCCTTTGTCCGCATCCCCATCTCATCGAGGAGCCATGCCCCATGGAGTATAATGTCACCGAAGTGTCCCCGGTCGAGACCAAAATCGAGATCAAGGTTCCCGCCGAGGAAATTAACGCCGCCCTGATCGCCACCACGGCCATGTATCGCCAGAACATGGATCTGCGCGGCTTCCGCAAGGGCAAGGTCCCCTCCAGCATCGTGGAGTCCAGGTTCCGTAAGCAGATCCTGCAGGAAGCCTCCGACAATCTCCTGAACGTACACATCAACGAGATCATGTCCAACCTCAAGTACCTGGCCATCTCCAAGCTCGACGTGAGCCCCGTTGAGCTTGAGAAGGACAAGGACGTGGACTACACCATCTCCTTCGAACACTGCCCCGCCTTCGAACTGCCTGAGTACAAGGGCTTGGAAGTCGAGGAGGAGGAGGCTCTGGCCTCCGACGAGGAAGTGGCTCAGGTGATCGAGCGCATCCGAGGCAATATGGCCGAGCTCAAGGTGGTCAAGGAGAACCGGTTGCCGCAAGATGGCGATGTGGCCGTGGTCAGCTTCCACGCCATCAAGGACGGTCAGGACGTACCCGGCGTACGCGCTGAGAATTTCCAGCTTTCTCTTGGCGAGGGGCAAGCCCTGCCTGAGTTCGAGTCTCTGGTGAAGGCCACCCTGCCGGGCGCCGACAACTCCGGGTCCATGACCTTCCCCGCCGACTTCATCAACCAGGACTTGGCCGGCAAGACGGTGGACATGAACATCACCGTCCATGTCCTCAAGGAGAAGGAACTGCCTCCGGTGAACGATGAGCTGGCCAAAAAGTCCGGTAACTTCGAGAACCTGGACAAGCTCAAGGAAGCCATTTCCCGCTCCTATGTGCAGAGCCGTCAGCAGCTCTACCGGTCCGCAGCCCAGAAGAAACTCCTGGACAGGCTTCTGGCCCAGGTGGACTTCCCCCTGCCGCCCTCCTTGGTGGAGGAGCAGGTCGACCTGCTGGTGGACGACGCAAAGCGCAAGATCGAGCGCCAGGGCAAGGCACCCGAGGCTCTGGGCAAGACCGACGAAGAGCTTCGCCAGGATTTCAAGGCCAAGGCCGAGGAAATCGTTAAATCCCAGCTGTTCCTGGTCAAGCTTTCCGACAAGGAAGCCATTGAGACCACGTCCCAAGAGATGGACGCCTACTTCACACAGGTGGCCTCGCGCACCGGGCAGGACATTCTGGCGGTGAAGCAGCACTATGAGCAGCACGGCCTGATCGTCCCTGTGAGGGACAAGATTTTGGCGGACAAGGCCATGGATTTCGTCTATTCCAATGCGAAGGTCACCAAGATTCCGGCCCGGGAGGAGACCGGGCCGGCCTAGACTGCTTAGGTCACTGGACATTTTTGAAGGTACCAGCCGCCGGGATGGAAGAATCCATTCCGGCGGCTTTTACGCCGGAAGCGCTCAAGCGTCTTGTCTTTCAGCGCGTGTTGGGTCAAAGTCGATTCCGTGTCGGGCGGTGGTGAACCCGGCGAAAACCACATTCCCGCCTCAAATCTCAGCGAAGGAGTTTCAGGGTGCACGCCCAGATCCCCATAGTCATAGAGACCACCGGGCGCACCGAGCGCGCCTACGATATCTATTCCCGTCTGCTCAAGGACCGCATCATCCTCCTGGGCACGCCCATCGACGACCACGTGGCCAACGTGATCTGCGCCCAGCTTCTGTTCCTCGAATCCGAGGACCCGAAGAAGGAAATTTCCATCTACATCAACTCTCCTGGCGGTTCGGTCACCTCGGGCTTGGCCATTTACGACACCATCCAGTTCATCTCCTGTCCGGTAGCCACCCTGTGCATGGGGCAGGCCGCCAGCATGGGAGCGCTGCTCCTGGCCGCCGGTGCCGCGGGCATGCGCTACGCCCTGCCCAACGCCCGGATCATGATCCATCAGCCCATGGGCGGTTTCCAGGGCCAGGCCACGGATATTGACATCCACGCTCGCGAGATTATTCGCATGAGGGAGCGGCTCAATGAAATTCTGGCCAAACACACTGGCACGGATATTGAAAAAATCCGTGACGACACGGAACGTGACTATTTCATGACCCCGGTGGAGGCCAAAACATACGGCCTCATCGACAAGGTCATTACCTCGCGCCAGTCCCAGGAAGAAGAAAACAAATAGGCGCTGTTTCACCGGGGCGGCAAAATGTGCCCTCGCGCGACATCAGGGAAGATGCCATGACCAAAAAAAAGACCCCCGTTTCCTCGGACCTCTGTTGTTCTTTCTGCGGGAAGAATCAAGACGAGGTGCAGCGCCTCATCGCCGGCCCGGACGTTTACATCTGCGATGAATGCGTGTCCCTGTGCAACGAGATCATCGCCCAGGAAGGCCTCAACGAAGAAGTTGAGGACGGCAAGCTTCTGCCACCCTCCGAGATCAAGCGCCTTCTCGATGAGTACGTCATCGGCCAGGACCAGGCCAAGAAGATCCTGGCCGTGGCCGTTCACAACCACTACAAGCGTGTGTACTACGCCAGTGGCGCTAAGGGCGACGAGGTGGAGCTGGACAAGTCCAACATCCTGCTTATCGGCCCCACAGGCTCGGGCAAGACCCTCCTGGCCCAGACCCTGGCCAGGCTACTCAAGGTGCCCTTCGCCATCGCCGACGCCACCACCCTCACCGAAGCTGGCTACGTGGGCGAGGACGTGGAGAACATCCTGGTCCAGCTCCTGCAGAACGCCGACTATGACATCGAGGCCGCGTCCAAGGGCATCATCTACATCGATGAGATCGACAAGATCGCCCGCAAGTCCGACAGCCCGTCCATCACCCGGGACGTGTCTGGTGAGGGCGTGCAGCAGGCCCTGCTAAAGATCATCGAAGGCACCGAGGCCAACATTCCCCCCAAGGGCGGGCGCAAGCACCCCCAACAGGAGTTCATCAGGCTGAACACCTCGAACATCCTGTTTATCGTGGGTGGGGCTTTCATCGGCCTGGAGAAAATCGTGCAGCAGCGCATGCGCGGCTCCTCCCTGGGATTCGGAGCCAAGATGGAGGGCACCCGCGAGGAGGATATCTCCAAGCTCCTGGTGCAGGCCCATCCGTCCGACTTGGTGAAGTTCGGCCTCATCCCGGAGTTCGTGGGCCGCATCCCCATCATCACCTCTCTCACCGAGCTTTCCGAGGAAGACCTCATCCGCATACTCACCGAGCCCAAGAACGCCCTGGTGAAGCAGTACATGAAGCTTTTCGAGTTGGACAAGGTGCGCCTGAGGTTCACCTCCAACGCCCTGTCGGCCATTGCCCGCAAATCCATCGAGCGCAAGACTGGCGCGCGCGGCCTGCGCAACGTGATGGAGAGCATCATGTTGGACATCATGTACCAGCTGCCCTCGCTGACAGGGGTCACCGAGTGCGTCATCAACAAGTCCGTAGTGGAGAAGGGGCAGGACCCGCTGCTCTTTTACCAGCAGGAAGTGAAGACCGCATAGAGTCGCGTGGAGAGAACGGATCCATGGCCCCCTTCCGGCGACGGAAGGGGGCTTTTCATTATTCCCTATCGCCCCTAGGTGACGTCCCTTGCCGAATTGTCGGTTCAACAAGTTAAAATAGTTTAATATTTTCATAATTTGACTTTTCAGCCACCTGACTTACTCTTCTCAACTGTAACTACGCCGCTCCGCGCCCTTCAGGTCACGCGCGGACATCCCATGTCAGGAGGCCTCCATGACGAGCTTTTTCTCCGATGACCAGCCCCGCCGTCCGGGCAGCATTCGCCTACCGGTGATGAGCCTGCGAGAGGTGGTCATGTTCCCCCGGTCCATCGTTCCCTTGTTCGTTGGCCGTGAAGCCTCCATTAAAGCCATCGAGAACGCGGTCGCCACCTACGACAAGAAAATTTTCCTGGTGGCCCAGCGCACCCCCGAGACCGAAAAACCCCAGGCTGAGGATCTCTTCCGCGTGGGCACCGTGAGCAAGATTCTCCAGATGTTGCGCCTGCCCGACGGCACCATCAAGGTCCTCTTCGAAGGCATGTACCGTGCCGAATGGGAGGAGGACGGTTTAGAGGGCTTCGAGGAGGACCATCCAACCGCCCGAGTGGCCCGCCTGCCCGAAGACGACGGAGAGGGCAAGGAGGCCGAAGCCCTGGTGCGTACTGCTCACGAGGCCATGGAGCATTACGGGCGCATTAACAAAAAGCTGGCCCCCGAGACCATCCTGGCCATCAACGCCCAGACCGCCCCCGGACGTCTGGCCGATGCCATCATGCCCCATCTCAAGGTGGACTACATCAAGAAGCAAGAGATTCTTGAACAGTTCAATCCCAACAAGCGCCTGGAAGATGCCTTCGCGCTGCTCCAGGGAGAGATCGAAATCTCCTCCATCGAGAAGAAGATCAAGAGTCGCGTCAAGCAGCAGATGGAGAAGAACCAGCGAGAATACTACCTGAATGAGCAGCTCAAGGCCATCCACAAGGAAATGGGCCGCGACGAGGACCCACTGGCCGAGGTGGCTGAGTTCGAGCAGCGCCTCAACGAGAAGAACATGCCAGACGAGGCCCGCGAAAAAGCCATGCGCGAGCTTAAGAAGATGAAAAACACCCCGCCCTCGTCGGCGGAGTACACCGTTGTTCGCAACTACGTGGAATGGATCCTGGATCTGCCCTGGAACTTGCTCCAGGAATCCGAGCTCGATGTGAAAAAGGCTCAGGAAATCCTCGACACCGATCACTTCGGTCTGGAAAAGCCCAAGGAGCGCATCCTGGAGTACCTGGCCGTGCTGAGCCTAGCCGAAGAGATCAAGGGGCCCATCCTGTGCCTGGTTGGCCCTCCAGGAGTTGGCAAGACCTCCCTGGCCAAGTCCATCGCCAGGGCTATGGGCCGCGAGTTTGTGCGCCTGTCCCTGGGTGGAGTGCGAGACGAGGCCGAGATCAGGGGCCACCGCCGCACCTACGTGGGCGCACTGCCCGGCAAGATCATCCAGTCGCTCAAGAGGGTGAAGCACAACAACCCCGTTTTTTGTCTGGACGAGGTGGACAAGATGTCCACCGACTTCCGGGGCGACCCCTCATCAGCCCTTCTCGAAGTGCTCGATCCGGAGCAGAACAACGCCTTTGGCGACCACTACCTGGACCTGGACTACGACCTGTCAAAGATTTTTTTCATCACCACGGCCAACGCCCTGCACACCATTCCTCTTCCCCTGCAGGACCGCATGGAGATCATCCGCATCCCTGGTTACCTGGAAACAGAAAAGGCGGCTATCGCCAGGAATTTTCTGCTGCCCAAGAAGATCAAGGATAACGGTCTGAAGGAAGAGAACATCACCGTCTCCGAGGAGGCCATCCTGGAAGTCATCCAGCGTTACACCCGGGAAGCCGGGGTGCGCAACGTGGAGCGCGAACTGGCCTCCCTGTGCCGCAAGACCGCCCGCAAGCTGGTCGAGGGCGGTGACCTGGCGGCCAACTTCACCATCGGCAAGGACGACGTGCCCGAATACCTGGGCGTGCCCAAGTTCCGTCACGGCGAGATGGAGGACGTTCCCCAGGTGGGCGTGTCCACAGGCCTGGCCTACACCGAGATGGGCGGCGAAATGCTCGTTGTGGAAACCACGATCATGCCCGGTTCCGGCAAGGTTGAGATCACCGGCAAGCTGGGCGACGTGATGCAGGAGTCGGCCAGGGCCGCGCTCTCCTACATCCGGTCGCGCTCGGGTACCTTCGGGCTGAAGCCGGACTTCCACAAGGAGATCGACATTCACACCCATGTGCCCGAAGGAGCAACCCCCAAGGACGGTCCCTCCGCCGGCATCACCCTGGCCACGTCCATGGTTTCAGCCCTGCTCAACATCCCCGTTCGCAACGATCTGGCCATGACCGGCGAGATCACCTTGCGCGGCCGGGTGCTGCCCATCGGCGGCCTGCGCGAGAAGCTCCTGGCTGCGCACCGGGGGCAGATCAAGAAGGTGCTTATCCCCGACGAGAACGCCAAGGACTTGAAGGAAGTACCAGAGGCCATCCTGCAGGGCCTGGAGATCGTCCAGGTGAAGCACATGGACGAGGTGCTGGCCCAGGCCATCCTGTGCGATACCCCGGAGCAGCTCTTCTGCGGCAAGGATGCGGACGTGCCACCCCTGGCCGCAAGCCTGCTCAAGGCCGAATACCAGGATCAGACCCGCCACTAGGTTTGGGTGGATTGCACTGACACGCAAGGCCGGGGTTCGCCCCGGCCTTTTTCGTTTTTCAGACCAGTGCCTTATCAGCCTCTTCGATCAGATCTGTTTCCTGTATGCATGGATCGGTTTGACTTCGCCCCGACCGGGCGTATCGTGAGTTCCATCCGAGGAGCGCCTGCCATGAGCAGCTACGTTGTCATTCGAGATAGGGACAACTGCGACAAATGCTTGGCCTGCCAGGGATGGGTTGAATACGCCGGGAAGATCCTCCTGTATGAATTGCCGAAGCCTTAACGAAAGGAACTCCATATGGATATCCCCTTCCTGCCCGATCTCGTGCTCATCCTGGCCATGAGTGTCGGGGTCATGTATCTCTGCCACCGACTGGGCCTGCCACCCATCGTGGGGTTTCTCTTGTCCGGCGTGGTATGTGGACCGGGCGGATTCGGGCTGGTCAAGTCGGTGCATCAAGTGGAGATGATGGCCGAGATCGGGGTGGTGCTCCTGATGTTTTCCATAGGCGTGGAGCTTTCGGCCTCGGAGTTGATGCGTCTGAAGCGGCCGGTGTTTATGGGCGGCGCCACGCAGATAGGCCTGACCATCGCCATCTTCGCCGGCCTGTCCCTGTGGGTGGGAATCGGCGGCGTGGGGAAATCAATGTTTGTGGGCTTCGTCGTCGCCCTTTCCTCAACGGCCATCGTGCTCAAGGAGCTGCAGAACCGAGCCGAGCTCGAGAGTCCACACGGCCGGGTGAGCCTGTCTATACTGATCTTCCAGGACCTGGCCATCGTGCCCATGATGCTTTTGACCCCTTTCCTGGGGGGGCAGGGCGGGGAGTTGCTGCCGTCGTTGGGTGCCATGTTCGTCAAGGGTCTGGCCGTGGTGACCGCGGTGCTGGTCCTGGCCAGGTTCGTGGTGCCCCGGCTGTTCCTGACTGTGGCCAGGGTTCGCAGCCGCGAACTGTTCCTCATGGCCACCATCGTTTTTTGCCTGGCGGTGGCTCTGCTCACTTCGGCTGTGGGCTTGTCGCTGTCGCTGGGGGCATTCCTGGCCGGACTCATGCTCTCGGAGTCGGAATACGCCCTGAACGCCCTCGAGGGGGTGCTTCCCTTCAAGGACATCTTCACCAGCCTCTTTTTCGTCTCAGTGGGCATGTTGGTGGACGTGGGCTTCATCGCGAACCACCCCGATAAAGTTGTCATCTGGACCGTGGCGATCATCTTGCTCAAGACTCTGGCCGCTGCTGCGGCGACCATGGCCCTGGGTTATCCCTTGCGCACGGCGATACTCGCCGGATTGGCCCTTGGGCAGGTTGGCGAATTTTCCTTCGTGTTGGCCAAGTCCGGCCTGGACGCTGGACTCCTGAGCCCCGGCTCCTACCAGTTATTCCTGGCCTCGAGCGTGACCACAATGGCTCTTACGCCCTGGCTCATTCAACTGGCCCCGGTCCTGGCCGCGAGGGTGTGCAAGGCTTCAGCCCGCGCCGTCAGGCCGCCTGGCGGCCACGCCGGATTGAGCGACCACCTGATTATCGTGGGCTTCGGCCCGGGGGGCAAACAGATCGCCCACGCCGCCAAACGGGCGGGCATCGTCTACCAGGTGCTGGAGATGAACATCGACACGGTAAAGCGGGAGGCTAAGGCCGGGGAGCCCATCCGCTACGGCGACGCATCCTACCCGGCGGTGCTTGAGCATGCGGGAATCAAGGAGGCGCGGGTGCTGGTGGTCGTGGTCTCGGACCTCACGGCCGCACGGCGAATGGTGGACACGGCCAGGAAGCTCAACCGTAACTTGAAGATCATCGTGCGCACCCGTTTCGTGGGTGAGACAGCCGAACTCCTGGCCCTGGGCGCCAGTGAGGTGGTGCCCGAGGAGTTCGAGACTTCCATCGAAATCTTCACCCGGGTGCTGGTGGAATATCTGGTGCCCAACCAGACCATCGAGCGCTTCATACTGGAAGCCAGGGGGGCCAACTACCGCATGCTGCGCACCCCGGACATCCCCCTGGACGGCCAGAAACTTCTGACCCCGAAGCTATCGGGCATGGACCTGGCCGTGTTCACCGTGGAAGAGGAATCGCTCCTGGCGGGAAGAACCCTGGAGGATTCGGGGATGCGCCGGGAGCACTCCCTGACAGTGGTGGGCGTGGACCGTGACGGCCGGACTCACATGAACCCCGACGGCGGTTTCAGGTTGGCCGTGGGCGACCAGGTGTACGTGTTCGGCCGCCAGGAGGACGTGGTGGAGAAGGGGTGGTTGTTCTCCCCGGCTTGAGCCCGCTACGGCTGTAGAAAGTTGGGAATCTTCTGTCGTCCCGTGCGCCAGTCCTCGGCTGGAAGGTACGACGGGCCGGGGTCGGCCGCGCCTGGCACTGTAGCCACGGTCGGGCGGACGTTGCTCTGGCCCGGAGTCTGCTCCTCCATCAGATAGGCCACGGGTCGGCTCATGGGTATGACCCGGCTGGTCTTGGCCAGCACGTCGTTGTTTCGGGAGTCTAAGACTTCCACGTTGAAACGCACTCCGGAGGGGCTGGCCGCATAGGTGCCGGTCATGACCAGCGTGCTTTGGAATTGTCTGGTGGCCAGAGCCCGCGTGTCGCGCGAGAGCATGAACTCGCCCTGTGACTTGTCGAAGACTACCTCGCAGGTCTTCCGGATTTCCTGGACGTAGTAGCCCTTGGCGGTCATGGCCGAGCTCAGCTGCTCGGACATGGCCCGGGACAGGGGTGCGGCATGGCCCAAGTTGTTGATGTCCCCCGGCGTGGTGACCACGAGCCACTGCAGGCCCCGGGTGGTGGTCTGGTTGAAACCCAGGCGCGTGGCCAGTTGGCCGTCCAGCTCATCAGCCATGCAGCGGGCCGCCTCGGGATAATATTCGTTCATATCCGGCTTGTCCGGCCCCAGGAAGGGCACGTGCTGGCCCGCCTCGTGGAAGAGGTCGGCCATCTCGCCGTTGGAGTAGGGGGCGCAGGCACTTACGAAAAGGATCATGAGCCAGGTGAATCGTTTCATCTCGCGGTCCTCCCGCGCTGCCCAAGCAAATACCATGCCTCGTGCCCTACAGGAGGCGGCGCAATTCTCACCGCAAGTCCTTGATGGCCCGGTCCACGGCGGCGATCTCAGCATCGCAGCGCTTGCTCATGTCCGAGTCGCGCGAGGTGGCCCGGGCCAGTTCGAAGTGCTCGCGGGCTAAAAGGTAGCGGCCCTGCTGCTCGCATTCAAGACCCAGGGCGAATTGATCCAGGCTGTGCGGGTCCTGGGGAATCACTGTCAGCCCTTTCCCCTGGCAGGCCGCCAGAAACAGGGTCAGTATGATGACGACCGCCGTTCTCGACGTCATTGGTCTTTCTCCTATTTTACCGCTGGAGGACCGGTCGGCTGGGAAGGTTGCAAGACCGGTTGCGGCGTCACGGGCTGCATAGCCGGTGGGGGTGCAGCAGGCTGCGTAGCAGGAGCGGGCGTCGCAGGCTGCTTGGCCGGAGTCTTGGCTGCCGTGTCGATCGGTTCGCAGCCTGGTGGGCAAGGTGTTTTAGCCCTTCGCTTTGCGAGTTTTTTCGCAGAGCGCCACTTCTTCACCGGCGTGGGCGAAGGCGAATAGGAAATGACCGGTCTCGCCCCCATTCCCGCTCCGATGCACGGGGGATCGTTCACGTCGCGTGATCCGATAAGCGTGGGCAGGGTGGGGCGCCAGCCGTAAGGGGCCGGGTCCGGCAGCCCCAGCATGCGCCGCAGGGTCGGAGTCATGGGGACGAGAACGGACCCGCTACGCAGCACGCGTCCGGAAGGCTCCACCAGCCGGGCGTTCACGAAGAGGTTGTCGCGGTCCACGTAGTAGGTCCCGGCCAGCACGGCCAAGGCCTCTGCCGGCGCCTTCCGACCTTTTGCCATACGGATTGGGGCAGTCCCCCGGGCTTCCTTGACCGGATATCCCCGGCTGTTCAGTTCATAGATCATCTGCTCGCCCATGAGACGGCCGAAGGAGGAACTCGCCCGGGTGTCCTGGTCGACGAAGGCCGACGGGACGCTGACCACCCCCGTCAGGGGCATGTCACCGGACATGCCGCCGGTGACCTGGGCGGCCAGCTCGCGGGCATAGAGGCGGACCTCCTCGGCATCGGAACGCGCCGGGCTCTGGGGGGGCAGGGGGGGGCCGGGGGCGTAATTGACGTAACCGCCCGCGCCGTCCGGTACCATGTACCCCTGCGACGCCCCTGGAGTCGCGCGCACGCGCACGTTCGAGACGCCGTTGATGGTGACGCCCTTGGGCGCGGAAACGTCCACAGGCGCGCCAGGGTCCACCGGACCAATGGTCTGGGCTCTCGCGTCCTCGACTGCCAGGATGACTGGTGGGACGGTGGGCAAAACTGCGGCCAGGGCGGTAGTCAAAAGCGCGGCGAGAAACGCTGGCGCGCGCATGATGGTATCCTCCGGATGGTTTTGCGTCTCATCGGCTGCCGAGGAAATCCCTTTAGCCTGGATACGGACGGCGCATTTTTCCCTTTTTCCGGGTAACTCCGGTATGTGGCAAAGTCCATGCCGAAAAAGTTGGATGACCGGAATGTTCCGATAGGTTCCGGAAAACTTTCTCCACCTCCTTTCAAGACGTTCGTCATTTTCATCCCCGGCTTTGGATGTAAATGGTCGTCATGTGGATTATTCGCAAACCTACCCATGGGGCCGCGGGCGAAATGTCCAAACACAGACTGCGTCACGTTTCTGACGGACTTCCCAATACTTCCAGACGAACGCGATACCACCATGATCCTAGCCGTGGTTGAGTCCGCCTTAGAATTCGAAAGCTTCGAACACTCACAAAATATCAACTCCGCCAGGGTGGCGTACACGACGTCCAAGTTGTGCTGAAAGGCCTTGCGAAAACGATCGGGAAGTGGTTTATTTCTTGCCAATATCCGGCTCGTTCCCTGAAGGCGCGGCCGGTAAAACCAACGTCAACCACAAAGGAGCTCATATGACCGAGAAGAACGGCGTCTACAAATGCGATATTTGCGGCAACATAGTTGAAATCCTGCACACCGGCGGCGGCGACCTGGTATGCTGCGGCCAGCCCATGAAATATTTTGAGGAGAACACCGTTGACGCGGCCAAGGAAAAGCACGTCCCGGTCATCGAGAAGACTGCCAGCGGCTTCAAGGTTACTGTGGGGGCCGTGCCGCATCCTATGGAAGAAAAGCACTACATCGAGTTCGTCCAGGTGATCGCCGATGGAAAAGTCTACCGTCAGGACCTCACGCCCGGCATGAAGCCTGAGGCAGAATTCTGCATCAAGGCCGAAAAGATCGTGGCTCGGGAGTACTGCAATCTCCACGGCCTGTGGAAAGCGGAGTAGCCCATGCTGTGCAAGAAGATGGAAGACGCCCTCAACGAGCAGGTGAAGTGGGAGTTGTGGTCCGCCTACCTCTATTTATCCATGTCCACCTATTTCGAGGACATGGGGCTCATGGGTTTTGCCAACTGGATGAAGGTCCAGGAGCAGGAGGAGAAGTTCCACGCCACAAAATTCCACGCCTACACCTTTGAGCGCGGCGGGCGAATCAAACTCAAAACGCTTGAAGAGCCTGAAAATACTTGGGAAAGTCCCTTTGTTGCCTTCAAGGAAGTGCTCAAACACGAGCGTGGTGTCACCGCACGCATCAACGACCTGATGGACCTGGCCCTCCAGGAGAAGGACCACGCCACCGCTTCCTATCTCAAATGGTTCATCGACGAGCAGGTTGAGGAGGAGGCCAACGTGCAGGACGTGATCAACAAGCTCAAGCTGGTGGAGGGTAATCCTTCCGCCCTCTATATGTTGGACAAGGAACTGGCCACGCGCGTCTTCACTCCTCCCGCAACGGCCGCCTAGTTATGAAGAAAGCCAGCGGGGATATGCTCTGCGAGGCGCTGGATCTTTCGCGCAAGGCCCTGGACCTCTACAAAGACGCCCAGGCCCGCTGCCCCAGCCAGCTGGGCAGGGCCGTCTTCACCCTGCTCGTGGAGGACAAGCTTCGCCAGACCACTCGTCTGGAAGAAATCCATGCGGCCCTTAATCAGGGCCAGCCTCTGGACAAAGCCTGCGTTCTGGCCAAGGAGGACCTCCAGGCCATGGGGAGGGTTTTTGACGAACTGGCCTCCAGGTACGGGGAAGGATCGAAGGCCTGCAAGTTGGAGACGGAACTCCTAGCCATGGCCTTGGATGTGGAACAGGCCTGTCTGGGATTTCTCGAGGAACAGCTCCGCGATGCCCGGGACCCGGGCGGCAGGGCTTTCCTGCAGCGGGCCATTGAGGAGGAGCGTGGTCATTTCGTGCTGCTCTCGGACATGCGTTACTATTATGAACAGACCGGCGAGGCTGCCGGCTGAAACAAGCTTGACGGCGGCCGCCGGAAATCTCCGGCGGCCGCTTCATTGTTTCAAAGGCCAGCTAGCCGGGATTGGAGGCGGACATGCCAGGCAGCAGCATGAACATCGTCATCGGCGGCGAGGCCGGGCAGGGCTTGGTCACCATGGGTGAGTTCCTTGCCAAGGCCCTGGTCCGGGCTGGTTATGAGGTGCTGGTCACCCAGGATTACCAGTCGCGTATCCGCGGTGGCCACAACACCTACGCCATCCGCGTGGCTCCAGGTACAGTGCGCTGCCCCCGGGAATCCATCGACCTGTTGGTGGCCCTGGACGCCAACTCCTTGTTTCTTCACGCCGACCGGCTAGCGCCGGGAGGGCTGGCGTTGGTGGACTTGGCCATCGGTCTGAACGGCGCTCCGGGACTCATGATCCCCATCAAGGACCTCTGTCCCAAGCCAATTTTCGAGAACGTGGCCGCGCTTGGCGTCATCGTCCGGCTGATCGGCCTCGCGCCTTCATGGATCGAGGGACTCATCGGCGAGGCTTTCCGGAAGAAGGGGGACGACGTGGTCGCCGCGAACCTGAAGGTTTTTTCAGACGCCTCGACCTGGGCCAAGGACCAGCTTACCCACGATGGCCCAGGTGTCCAAAGTGCCAAGGCTGTGAAATTTTCTTGCCTTGCCCCATCATCGCGTAGCGAGAAACGCCTGTTCCTGAATGGAAACGAGGCAATAGCCTTCGGGGCCATGGCTGCCGGCGCCAACTTCTGTGCCTTCTATCCTATGACCCCGGGCACGTCGGTGGCGGCCACCCTCATCTCCGAGGGCGGGAAAATGGGAGTGCTGGTGGAGCAGGCCGAGGATGAGATCGCGGCCATCAACATGGCCCTGGGCGCGTCCTATGCCGGGGCCAGGGTCATCGTTCCCACCGCGGGCGGCGGTTTCGGCCTGATGGTTGAGGGTGTGAGCCTGGCCGGCATGACCGAAACTCCGGTGGTTGTTGTGCTGGCCCAGCGCCCTGGACCGGCCACGGGCCTGCCCACCCGCACCGGGCAAGGAGACTTGAACATGGCCCTGTACGCAGGGCACGGTGACTTCCCCAGGGCCGTGTTCACCCCTGGTACCCCGGAACAGTGTTTTGCGCTCACGTATCGGGCCATGGATCAGGCAGAGAAATGGCAGAGCCCGGTGTTCGTGCTCACGGACCAGTTCCTGGCCGACTCCAGCCGGTCCGTGGTTCCCTTCGATCTTTCGGACCTGTCGCCGGTGGCCGACCCGGGCTTGAGTCCAGAAGACCCGGCCGGCTATGAGCGATACGCCGAGACCCCAAGCGGAGTCTCCCCACGGCTCATCCCTGGCTTCGGGGACCATCTGGTGGTGTCCTGTGGCGACGAGCACACCCCGGACGGCCACATCACCGAGGACCTCGGTGTGCGGGTGCGCATGGTGGACAAGCGCATGCGCAAGGCGTCGGGGCTCATGGCCGACGTGGTGCCGCCGGACTTTACCGGCGATGAAGCTCCGTCCATCCTGCTGGTCTGCTGGGGATCGACACACGGCGCGGTCCTGGATGCGGCGGAAAAGCTGCGGTTTGGGGGAGAAATTGTAGCAGTGCTGCACTTCGGTCAGGTCTGGCCTCTTGATCCAGACCAGTTCCTGCCTGCCTTCACCCACGCCAAGCAGGTGGTGATGGTGGAAGGCAATCATTCCGGTCAACTGGCCAAACTCATCCGGCAGGAGACCGGTTACGCCTTCAAGAAAGTGATCACCCGCTACGACGGCTTGCCTTTCACGGCCGAATATATCCTTGCCCGCCTCTATAGAACGTCTATCCCGTCGCCCAGCAAGGAGATTTCATGATCCCAATCGAGCAATACGGCGACTTCGAGACCGCCTGGTGCCCCGGCTGCGGCAATTTCTCCATCCTCAAGGCCCTGAAGAAGGCCCTGTCCCTCTTGGATCTAGCTCCGCATCAGGTGCTCGTCTGTTCAGGCATTGGCCAGGCGGCCAAGGCTCCGCACTACCTGCGTTGCAACTGCTTCAACGGTCTGCACGGGCGCGGCCTGCCGGCGGCCCAGGGTGCCGTCCTGGCCAACACCCGCCTTAAGGTCTTCGCCGAGAGCGGCGACGGTTGCAGCTACGGCGAGGGAGGCAACCATTTCCTGGCGGCCATGCGACGCAACCTGACCATGACCTGCCTGGTGCACGACAACCAAATCTACGCCCTGACCAAGGGGCAGGCCAGCCCAACCACGGCACAGGGGCAGACCACCAAGTTCCAACCCGGAGGCGTACCCGCAATGGCCTTCAATCCTGTAGCCGTTGCCGTGACCATGGACGTTCCCTTCGTGGCCCGGGCCTACGCCGCCGAAATCGACCACCTGGCGGATCTGATCGTCCAGGCGGCCGGACACCCGGGATTCGCCCTGGTGGACATCCTGCAGCCGTGCGTGTCTTTCAACCCGGTGAACACGTACGCCTGGTACAAGGAGCGCTGCTACAAGCTCGGCCCCGACTTTGATCCCACGGACCGTCAGGCGGCCATGGAGAAGGCGCAGGAGTTTGGCGACCGGATTCCCATCGGGGTGATTTACAGGGGCGCGCGCACGCCCTTTGAGGAGCGCATCGACCATGGGGTGCAACGGCCCCTGGCAACTTCCCGCCCGGACCTTACTTTGCTGGCGGAAATTCTGGAAGGCTACGCTTAACGGGCGATTGCTTCTTCCGAAGGTAGCAGTCCACACCCTGTGCCTGGCCGGAGGGGAGGACGTCCTCGCCGCGCCCCGAACCGCCCGGGCCGTAGGAACTGGCCGGATGCGGCCACATATGCCTCATTGAGGCACCGGAGGCCTTTCAGCGAGCGGTGCTGGATTTCTTGGTGGCCTGAATTATTATCATTATCCCCGGCTCTAGTCATACTTCACGGAACTGAATTTCATAAGCTTGTCCCAGGTGTGGTGGGACTCGATGCGCCGCATGGTGCCGGTCTTGCCGCGCAGCACCAGGGAGTGGGTGACTGCGCCGTGACCGGAAAAGGACACGCCCGCAAGCCAAGTGCCGCCGGAAATGCCGGTGGCGGCGAAGAAGGTGTCGTTGCTTGTCACCAGTTCCTCGGCGGTGAGCACCCTCGAGAGGTCGAATCCTGCGTCAAGGAGGTTGAGGCGCTCCGCGTCGGACTGGGGATCGAGCCGGGCCAGCATCTGGCCGCCCACGGCCCGGATGGCGCAGGCCGAGAGCACGCCCTCGGGGGTGCCGCCCGTACCCATCATCACGTCCACCATGTCCGTGGGGTCCAGGGCCATGAGCGAGCCGGCCACGTCTCCGTCGGTGTGAAGCTGGATGCGCGCCCCGCAGGTCCGGATGTCCTGGATGAGCTTCTTGTGGCGGGGTTTGTCCAGCACGAAAACCACCAGGTCGTCCACATCCTTGTCCAGGGCCTTGGCGATGCCGCGCAGGTTGTCGGCCACCGGGGCGTCCAAGTCCACGGCGTCCCGGGCCTGGGACGGGACCACCAGTTTCTGCATATAGAAGCTGGGGCCGGGATTGAACATGGATCCCTTGGGGGCCACGCCTACCACGGCGATAGCGTTGGGTCGGCCATAGGCCAGGAGGCGGGTGCCTTCCACGGGGTCCACGGCCACGTCCATGGCCGGGCCGGTGCCCGCGCCCACGGTCTCGCCGTTGAAGAGCATTGGAGCCTCGTCCTTCTCCCCCTCGCCGATGACGATGACGCCCTGAATGTTGATGGTGTTGAAGGAGAGGCGCATGGCGTCCACGGCGGCCTGGTCTCCGGCATTCTTGTCGCCCCGGCCCAACCAGCGGGCGCTGCACAGGGCGGCGGCTTCAGTGACGCGGACGAGGTCCAGGGCGAGATTGCGGTCTGGGGCTTCCATGTTGCCTCCGGTGCATTTTGGTTGAAGAAAATAGTGAAAAAGCAGCTTGGCGTAAAGAGCGCGGCGGGCGGATCTTCCCGAAGGAAGATCCGCCCGCCGCGTGCGCGCTCGAAAGAAGCGCCGGGACGAATCGCGCCCTATTTGGCCCGGAAGGTGATGCGGCCCTTGGTGAGGTCGTAGGGCGACATCATCACCTTCACCGAATCACCGGGCAGGATCTTGATCCTAAATTTGCGCATCTTTCCGCAAAGATAGGCCAATACTACCTGGCCGGTTTCCAGCTGCACTTCGAACATGGTGCCCGGGAGCGCTTCTTGTACCACTCCCGGGACTTCTATGCCGTCTTCCTTGGCCATGGGGGTCCCTCCGGTTGGAAAATGTATGAGGGATAAAAAAGCCCCATCCCGTTTGGGATGGGGCTTGATAAAGGCAGAACCGATCAGGCTACCAGGGACGACGACCACCGCCGCCACCGGAGCGGGCGTTGTTGTCGCCGAAAGAGCGGCGGGGACGTTCCTGAGCTTCGTTGATCTTCAGGTTGCGACCCTGAAAGCTCTGGCCATCCAGGGCTTCGATGGCGGCCAGCGCGCCCTCGTCGTTCATCTCCACGAAGCCGAAGCCACGCAGGCGGCCGGTCTCGCGGTCGGTGATCAGGGCGACAGAGACCACTTCGCCGTAGGGGGAGAAGTAGTCGCGGACGTCGTCTTCGGAAGCGGAAAAGGGCAGGTTGCCGACATAAAGTTTCTTAGCCATGTGCAATCACTCCAAAATTGTATGTGGCATTCATCTCTTATCAAATTGGAGCGAAGCACACGCTTGACCCAACACTCAACAAGATCGATGCCGTTTGCTGAGAAAGAATAAAAGCAATTTTGAAAACGTCAAGCAAAAAAATGCCTGTTGCTAAAATTTTTTTCTGACTTTCTCACAAGCGAGTGGCGATCAGGCGTCGTAATCGGCGGAGGGTTTGTGAGAGGATCGGCTCGAGCCTGGGGGAGACGAACGTTATCCGCCAAGTGGATCGTGAAAAAAAAAGCCCCGCCCGGTAACAGGCGGGGACTCTTGATGAAACCCTGGGACCGAGCGCTAGGCAGTGCCCTGGGCGGTGCGTTCGCGGACGAGTCTGACCAGGTTTTCGGCCGTGAAGCCGTACTCTTTGGCCAGAACCTCGGCCGGAGCGGAGTCGCCGAAGTGGCTGATGCCAAGGACGGGATTGGCACAGCCGATGTATTTGTACCACAGTTCGGGTCGTCCGGCCTCGACGGCGACTCGACATGCGCAATCCGGGGGCAGGACTTGATCCTTGTAAAGCTGGGGCTGCTCGTCGAAAATCTCCATGCAGGGCATGTTCACCACGCGCACCTTGCGCTCGGTCAGGGCCTCGGCAGCCTCCAGGCACATGGGCACCTCGGATCCGGAGGTGAGGATGATGAGATCCGGCTTGCCGCCCGGTGCCTCGCGCAGGATGTAGCCGCCCTTCCGAGCCCCGTCGGCTATAGCCGGGTAGACCTTGGGATCAAGCACGGGCAGATTCTGGCGTGAGAGCATGAGGCAGGTAGGACGGTTGGTCTGGTGGAAGGCAGTCTCCAGACACAGGGCGGTTTCGTTTCCGTCGCAGGGGCGCATGACCAGCATGTTGGGGATGAGCCGGAGCGAACTGACGTGCTCGATCGGCTGGTGCGTGGGGCCGTCCTCGCCCAGGTGGAAGGAGTCGTGGGTGAAGACGTGCAGGGCGGGCAGGTGCTGTATGGAGGACATGCGCAGGGCATTGCGCTGGTAGTCGGAGAAGGTGAGGAAGGTGGCCCCGAAGGCCAGGAGTCCTCCATGCAGTACGATGCCGTTGACGATGGCCCCCATGGGGAACTCGCGCACGCCGAAAGCCAGGTTTCGACCGAGTGGATTGTCCACGCCGAAGATGCCGGCGGTATCGCGGAATTTCACGGTCATGTTTGAGGGGTCCAGATCGGCCGAGCCGCCCACCAATATGGGCAACTGGTCGATAAGGATCTCCAGGCACTTGCCCCAGGCCGAGCGGGTGGCGATCTTCGAGCCAGGCTCGAATGCGGGCCACTTGAAGGTGCGGTTGCCGGGGGCGCGTTTCAAGGTCCGCCACAGCTCCTCGAAGGCTTTGTCCGTGTCGAGCTGGGCCTCGAACGTCCGGTTCCACTCGGCGGCCTGGGAGCGAAGCTCGGGGAATCGGGTCCGGAAATGTTCGACGACCTCGCTGGGTAAATAGAAAGTCTGGTCTTCGGGGAGTCCAAGCTTCCTCTTGGTAGCCTTGATCTCCTCAGGGGGCAGGGGAGAACCGTGGGTTTCGAAATCCCCTTCGCGGGTGGCCGTGCCGTGGGCGATGATGGTGTGACCGATGATGAGACTGGGACGCCCGGTTTCTAACTGTGCCTGGGCTATGGCGTTGCGGATGGCAGCGTGGTCGTGTCCGTCGATCTCCTGCACGTGCCAGCAGAAACCATCGAATACGGTCTTGTAGTTCGTGCAGTCGCTACGAGAGGTAGGGCCGGAGAGCTGGATTTTGTTGGAGTCGTAGAAGACAATCAGCTTGCCAAGGCCCCACTGACCGGCCAGGGCGGCGCTGCCCAGGCACACCGGCTCCTGGAAGTCGCCGTCCGAGGCCAGGACGTAGGTGTAGTGGTCGCAGACGTCTTTGCCCAAGCGCTCGCGCAGCATGCGTTCGGCCGTGGCCATGCCCACGGACATCGCGAAGCCCTGGCCCAGCGGACCGGTGGTGGCTTCCACACCCGGGGCCACGTGAACTTCCGGATGTCCCGGAGTGCGAGACTTCCATTGGCGGAAGGCTTTGAGGTCGTCCAGGTTCAGGAATCCCGCGAAGGCGAGCAGGCTGTAGAGGAGCATGGACTCGTGCCCGGCCGAGAGCACGAATCGGTCCCTGTTGAACCAGGAGGCGTCCTCCGGGGAGTAGCGCAGGAACTCCTTGAAAAGGACGTAGGCGTAGTCCGCCGAGGACATCGGACCGCCGGGGTGGCCGGAGTTGGCCTTGCGGGTGGCGTCCATGACGAGGCCCTTGATGACGTTGACCGCCTGGCGGTCCTTTTCGCTGATCGGGGACATGGCTGGTTCCTCTTAAAGGGTGTCGATGCGATCGATGCGCCGGCGTAGGCTTCCGTCCGCGGGCTGTTGCATGGAGCGCTACGGTGGTGTCGGCGTCCGCCTACAAGGTGTCGAACAGGTCGATACGCCGCTGGTGGCGTCCGCCCTCGAACTGGGTTTTCAGGAAGGTCTCCAAAACGGATTCGGCCAGCCCGGGACCGATCCAGCGCTCACCCAGGCAGAGCACGTTGGCGTTGTTGTGCAGTCTGGTCATACGGGCCATATATTCGTTGGCGCACAGGGCGGCTCGGATGCCCGGGCGGCGGTTGGCCGCCATGGACATGCCCAGGCCCGTGCCGCAGATGAGCACTCCCAGACAGCCTTTTTCCAAGACCTGGTCGCAGAGTTTGGCTGCGAACAAGGGGTAGTCGCAGCTGGCCGACGAGTCCGTGCCGACGTCCACCGCCTCGAAGCCAAGGGGGGCGGCGAAGGTCTTGAGGTGTTCCTTCAGGACGAATCCGGCGTGGTCGGAGCCGAAGATAACCGGTGTGCTCATAGAGTGATCCCGCGTTCTGGTTTTCTGGTTACTTCATTCAAGTAATCGCACGAGCCGCGGGGATCAAGCGCCAATGTGGCTTCTCGCGCCCGAGGCGCTAGGGCATTTCCGGCGCGCTCACATCTCCGGGGCGATCCAGGGGGATGTGTTTGGCCGTGGGTGGCAGGGGAAGCTCCAGAGTTTTCGGGTCCATGGGTGTGGGACTCAGTTCGAGCTTCTTGACCCGGAGGATCACCTGCAATCCGCCAGGGGTGGTCAGCTGGATCTTTTGGGCCAGGAATTCGTGACCCAGTCCGCCCCCTTCAGCCGGTCCCATGGTCTGGAACTCTCCCAGGTCGGCGCTCCAGGGCTCGACGCCCCGGCCGGTGAGATGAATGGGATTGCCCTCGAAGTCAAGGGTAACAGAGGCCACTGGGCAGGGCTGAGCCAGAGCGAAATCGTAGCCCTTGGCCGTCTTTTTCACGCTCTTGTAAGTGGCAGGCAGGATCAGGCCGAAGCGGCCGGTCGTGATCGCGGCCAGTTCTTTCATGCCGAAGGGCAAGGGCATGCCCAGCTTGGACAGGGCGGCCTTTGTGTCGGAGTGGGTGAAGACCTGGTTGGACAGAGGATAGACCGCCAACCATCCCAGGGAGTCCTCCCGCCACATGGAAAAAATCTGGCCCATGCCGGTGGAGAGGTCCAATCGCAGTGGCCTGTCCAAGTCGCCCCAGAATTTGACCAAGAGCCTGGCGGATTTCTGCGGGCTCTGCACCGAGAGGCTGGCGGACAAGGAAAAGGACTGGACCGGCTTGCCGGACCCGGCGATGAAGTCGGTCCACAAGGTCGGGGCCTGGCCGGAGGTGAGGGCTTCCGGGCGGCCCGGGCCACCCTTGAGCCCGCAACCGGACAAGGCCAGGGACAAGATGAAAACCACGACCAGGACCGGAAGTGTACGTCCAGGAACGGAGAGTGGCTTGCCGTCCCGGCCGGCGGTGGCACACCTCGGGGACCCGATGTCGTGGAGCCTCGGCGGATCCGGACGCGGCGTCATTTCAGTCCGTCCAGCTTGGCCTTGATGTCCGAGGCGTTGTCCGGGTTCATTTCCAGGGCCCGCCGGTAGCCATTCTCGGCATCCTTGCGGTGGTTCAGGGCCTTGGCAATGTCGCCGTAATGCTCCCAGATGGTCGCGTCCTCCAGGGGCTTGGTCACGGCTTTCTGGATTTCCACCCAGGCCTTGGCATTGTCACCCCGCGCATGGAGGACCCAGGCCAGGGAGTCGATATAGTAGGGGCTGTCCGGATTGACCATGAGCGCCCGGTTGATCATGTCCAGGGCGCGATCCAGGTCGCGGCCCTGCTCTGCCAGGGCGTAACCCACGAAGTTGAGGGCGTCGGGGTTGTTCGGCTCCAGGGTCAGGACGCGCTCCATGACGTCCATGGCCTGGTCGTGCTGCTTCATGCGTTCCAGGGTCACAGCGTAGCGGTAGAGTGCTTCCGTGTTGCCTGGCCACTTGTTGGTGGCATCCAGGTAAACCGCGGCCGCCTTGGAAAGATCGCCCTGCTTGTCGTGGAGCACGGCCTCATAGAAATAGAATTCGATGCGGTCAGGAAACGTCTGTCGGCCTTCCTGGATGAGCGGGAGGGCGATGTCGAATCGGTTGCTGTCCAGGGCCAGTTGGATGCGGGTGCCCAGACTTTTATCGTAGATTTTGCTGTCCTTGGGAATCTGTGCCAAAAGGTTCAAGGCCTTGTCCAGATTCTTTTCCTTCTCGGCGGCCATCATGGCCTGAATGAAGAGCACGTCCGGATTGCCGGGCTCTTCCTTGGTCAGGCGTTCCAGCACCGTGGACGCGGCTTCCTTGAACCCCTCATCCATGAACATGCCCATGACCTCGAAGAGAAAGGCCCTGTCGGTAGGTGCCTTGTCCAGAAATTCCAGGGCCTTCTGTTCGTCCTTTTCTTTGAGGGCCAGCCTGATGAGCCTGAGCCAGATCTCTGGACCTTCCTCTCCCAGGTCGAGGATGTGCCGGTAGGCTTCCTCAGCCTGACGGTACTCGTTGTTCTGCTCGTAATGGTAGGCAAGTTCGGACCAGGCCGGCATGAGATTGGGATCCTCGCGCAGGGCCTGATGAAGCTTGTCCGTGGCCAGCTTCTGCTTCCCAAGCCCAGCGTAGGCCCTGGCTTCGTAATATGCCATGGTCGGGGTGCGCTTGTCTTTGGGAACGGCGGCCAGAAATCCCAGGGCGTCCTGGAAGCGGCCGGCCTCGATCAGCACCGCGGCTAGTTCCTGGCTGGCGCTCTGATCCTTGGGATGTTTGGCCAGGTAGTCCTTGAGAATCTGGGCAGCCTCGTCGAAGCGGCGCTGCAGGAGGAAGGAGTTGGCCATGTAAAAATGCAGGACCTTCTCGTCGGGGAACTTCTTCAGTCCTTCCTCGAGAACCTCCCGGGTCTTGTCCGGCTCGCCGAGCCCCCAGTGGAGGTTGGCCAGGTCACGGTAGAGTTCCGGGGTGGGAGCCAGCTCTATGAGCTTCTCCAGCACCGGGACGGCCTGCCTGGCCTGACCCTGGCGCGACAGTTCCTGGTAGAGCAGGAAATAGTAGTCCGCGGCGGCGGTCGGGTCCATGTCCCTGGCGCTGACGTCGGGCTTGGTGGCAATTTTTTTGGGCGCGCAGGCGGGCGTGGCCACGGCCACGGCCAGGAGCAGACAACAGGCAAGTTTGTGCATAACGCTGGTCACTCTTCCTTGCGAATCCACTCCGCCGAAAAGTCGCCGATGCGCTTGGAGAAGTGGTCGCGAATCTTTTCCAGGAGCCTGGACTCAATCTGGCGCACCCGCTCGCGAGTGATACCGTATTTTGCCCCGATCTCCCTCAGGGTTACCGGGGAATCGGACAGGATGCGCTTTTCCAGCAGATCCCGTTCCTTGTCGGAAAGCTCGGGCATGATGGTCTGGAGGTGTTTGTCCACCAGGTCGGCTATCTCGTCTTTGGCCAGCATCTCCTCGATGCCCGGGGTGAGGGCCGGCAGATAGTCCAGGCGGGTGGCCGTGGAGTCGTCGCCCAGGGTGATGTCCAGGGACATGTCGTTTCGGGACATGCGCTGGTCCATCTCCAGCACGTCCGACTCGGAAACCCTCAGACTCTTGGAGATGGCCTGGGCAGAGGGGTCGAAGCCCAGGGAGGTGAGGCGCTGGCGTTCCTTGTTCAGGTTGTAGAACAGGGTTCGCTGGGCCTGGGTGGTGCCAATGCGCACCAGCCGCCAGTTGTCCATGATGTACTTGAGGATGTAGGCCTTGATCCAGTATGCGGCGTAGTAAGAGAACTTGATGCCTTTAGCCGGGTCGAACTTCTTCACGGCGCGCATGAGCCCGACATTGCCTTCCTGGATGAGGTCGGCCACGTTCTGAGCCCAACGGCGCTGGAAATCCATGGCGATCTTGACGACCAGGCGCAGATGCGAGGTGACCAGGCGGAAGGCAGCCCGCTGGTCGCCATTGTCTCGCACTAGGCGAGCCAGTTCGAATTCCTCGTCGGGTTTGAGCAGGGGAAACTTGCTGATCTCTCTCAGGTAGGCGTGCAGGTTGTCACGACCCGCGGCTGGAACGGTGGGCACTTTGAGCACGGGAAGACTCAAGACCAGATCTTCCCGGTCTTCAGCCATTTCATCCACCAGGTCGGCCTGATTTTCCGACAATTCATCCTCTTCATCGATGCCGGCCACGTCCGTAGGGGCGGTCAGCTCCTCGTTTTCCTCTGGGCCGGCCTCGGGCGGGGCGGCCTCTTCGCCGTCAGGGGAGAGGAGTTTCTTCTCCTCGGACAAACTTTTATGGATGCTCATGATGTCTATCCAACGAGCGCAGAACGCCCGAAGCGTCTACTCATACGCTTTTCATTTGCCGGATTCAACGTTTTTCAGTAGGACCCAAAGGCTTTCCAGCCAAGGAGGAACCACCGGTGGCCGATTTTCGCAAAGCCCTTTCGGATCAGTCCATCATCGTCTTCGACGGGGCGATGGGGACGCTTCTACAGGCCAGGGGCCTGCCCCCCGGCGCTTCTCCCGAGCTGTGGGGCCTGGACAACCTAGACGCCGTGCGCACGGTGCACGAGGACTACCTGCGCGTCGGAGCCCATGTGGTCACTTCCAACACCTTCGGCGGCACGCGCTTCAAGTTGCCCTCCGGTACGGATGTCAGGCTGGTCAGCGCGGCAATGGCCCGGGTTGCCCGCCAGGCGGCCGGGGACAATGCCTTCGTGGCCGGCAGCGTCGGCCCCACCGGGCATTTCGTCGAGCCTCTTGGTACACTCTCCATGCGCGAATTGGTGGAGGCCTTCGCCCGACAGATCGAGGGCTTGGCCGAGGGTGGTGTGGACCTGATCATCGCCGAGACCCATTTCGACCTGGCCGAGGCCAAGGCCGTGGTGCTGGCCGCCCGCCAGGTCTGCGATCTACCCATAGCCATCCTCATGACCTTTGAGCCCGGAGGCTCTCTCACAGGCACCCCTTCGGCCACTTTCGCCGACACCATGCAGAACATGGGCGTGGACCTGTTGGGCATTAACTGCGGCCTGGGGCCCGACCAGATGGTCGACGTGGTCCGGGACTTCCTGCCGCGCATCGACGTTCCCTTCTTCGTCAAGCCCAACGCAGGGCTGCCCAGGCTTACGAACGGGGTCACCGTCTACCCCATGGGGCCGGCCGAGTTCGCCGAGCACATGATTCCCTTCCTGGATATGGGTGCCAAGTGCGTCTCCGGCTGCTGCGGCACTACCCCGGCCCACATCGAAGCCCTGGCCAAGACCGCCTCGGGGCGCACCTGGGTAAAGCCCGTACCCTCCCAGGGTCGCCCCCTGGTGCTTACCTCGCGTTCCAGATCCGTGCTTGTCGGCGTGGGACTTCCAGCCGTATGCATCGGCGAGCGCATCAACCCAACGGGCAAGAAGATCCTTACGGCCGAACTCCAGGCCGGGCAGTTCACCGAGGCCCTGCGCCTGGCCGAGGAGCAGGTTCTGGCCGGGGCTACCGTTCTGGACGTGAACGTAGGCGCACCCATGGTCCAGGAGGAAGCCCTGCTGCCGGGTCTGGTCAAGCAGCTCACCGCCCGTTTCCTGACTCCCTTGTGCCTGGACTCCACCAAAACCGAGGCTCTGACCGAGGGCCTGTGGGCCGTGCCGGGTTCGGCCCTGGTGAACTCCATCAGCGGCGAGCCCGGCCGCATGGACGAACTGGGCCCCCTGTGCAAGCTGCACGGCGCGCCCTTCATTTTGTTGCCGCTGGCAGGCAAGAAGCTTCCGATCACGGCCATGGAGCGTATAGCGGCCATCGAGGCCTTGCTCATGAAGGCCGAATCCCTGGGCATTCCCAAACGGTTGATCATGGTGGACGCCCTGGCGCTCACCGTATCCTCCAAACCCGAGGCCGCCCGGCACTGCCTGGAGACCATCCGACACTGCGCCTCGGTTTGGGGCCTGCCCACCACGCTGGGGCTTTCCAACATCTCCTTCGGGCTGCCCGCCCGCGAGCTTCTGAACGCTACGTTCCTGGCCATGTGCCTTGGCGCCGGCCTGTCCGCGCACATCTCCAACCCGTCCACGCCCCTGCCGCGCGAGGTGGGCCTGGCCTCGGAAGTTCTCCTGGCCCGTGATCCTCAGGCTGGGCGGTTCATCGCCGCCTGCGCCGATTGGAAATACGGGGGACAGAGCGCCCCAGGACAGCGCACGGTCCGAGAACAGGCCGTGGGCACCTTGCGGGAGGCCGTGGTGGCTGGGCGCAAGGAGGCTGTGCTGTCCATGGTGGAGGCGGCTCTCGGCCGAGAGGAGGCCGCGGCAAACATCCTGAACGGGGAGCTGATTCCCGGCATCATGGACGTGGGGGTGCTCTACGAGCGCAAGGAGTACTTCCTGCCACAGTTGCTCCTTTCGGCTGAGGCCATGCAGGCCGGGTTCGAACGCCTGAAGCCTCTTCTCGACGCCCAGTCCAAAGGCCAGGCCCGCGTGAAAATCGTGCTGGCCACAGTGGAGGGAGACATCCACGACATCGGCAAGAACATCGTGGGACTGATGCTCGAGAACCACGGTTACGAGGTGTTGGACCTGGGCAAGGACGTCCCGGCCGAGCGCATAGTCACGGTGGCCGCCGAGAGCGGAGCCCGGCTCATCGGCCTGTCCGCGCTCATGACCACTACTATGGTGCGCATGGAGGACACCATCTCCCTACTCCGGCAGCGCGGCATGCCTCAGAAGGTGATGGTGGGCGGAGCCGTGGTTACAGACGCCTTCTCCCGGGCCATCGGGGCGGACGGGCATGCCGGAGATGCGGTGGAGGCCGTGCGCCTGGCCAAACGACTTCTGGATTCGTAGGACACGCCCCTCGGACGCGGTGGACCCGCGCTCCTGGCTAAACGGCTTCTGGACGCGTGGGTCGCAACCGGTTACACCCACCTGAATTGAATAACTCTTTACGCGGGACACCACCGATGAAAAAACTTAGCCTGACCATATTCTCCCTGATCCTCGCGGCCAGTGCGGCCCATCCGGCCCTTGGCCAGAGCCCAGGCGTGCATACCGCCTCCGGGCAGGACGTCATCAAGGCCGTCAGCGAAGCCAGGGGCAGGGTGGTGGTACTCAACTTCTGGGCATCCTGGTGTCCCCCCTGCCGCCAGGAGATTCCTGAATTGATCGAAGTGCGCAAGCATTTCCCTGAGGGCAAGGTGCTCATGCTGGGGGTAAGCCTGGACCAGGACCCCAACCAATATGCCGCGTTCACGGCCAAGGCCGGATTCAACTACCCGGTATACTTGGCGAAGCAGGACGTTGCCCCTGCCTTTTCCATCCAGGCCATCCCCCGAACGGTGGTCTATTCCCCTAAAGGAGAGGTGGTCCATATCCAAGAGGGCTACTTCTCGGGAGCGGACCTGGAGGAATTGATCAAGAAATTGACGGGATCCTGAGAGTGGACACCTACTTCCTGCGAAAGGCGCGCATCCAGGACGTGAAGGCCATCCACGCCCTGCTCATGGAGTGTGCCCGGGGCGAACTCCTGCTGCCGCGTTCCTTTAACCAGCTTTACTCACACCTGCGTGACTTCTACGTGCTGACCTCGGAAGAGGGCAGGGACGTCAAAGGCTGTTGCGCCCTGTCCATCTGCTGGGAGGGGCTGGCGGAGATACGCTCCCTGGTGGTGCACCCGGTGGTTCAGAAACATGGGTGGGGACGCAAACTGGTGGAGGCCTGCCTGTCCGAGGCGGTGACCTTGGGTGTGTACCGGGTGTTCACCCTTACCTACCAGCGGGACTTCTTCGCCAAACTCGGTTTTGAGGAAGTGAACAAGGAAAAATTGCCCCAGAAGGTTTGGGCGGACTGTATCCACTGCCCCAAATTTCCGGAGTGCGACGAAATCGCCATGGTCATGGAGATGTGAACCGTGGGTTCTGAACTCACGCCCGTTATAAGCCGCGAGGCCATCGCCGCCCGCGTGGAGGAGCTTGGCGCGACCATCTCCCGAGAGTACCAGGGAAGGCGACTTTTGGTGGTCGGTGTGCTCAAGGGAGCCTTCATGTTTCTGGCGGACCTGGTGCGCCACTTGACGATTCCGGCGTGTGTGGATTTCGTGCGTCTGGCCAGCTACGGAGCCAATGACTACCCCGGCGAGCTGTCATTCCTCCAGGACCTGGAGTCCCCATGCACGGACAAGCATATCCTGGTGGTAGAGGATATAGTGGACACCGGCCGTTCCATGGCCAAGTTGATCAAGGTACTTAACTCCCGGGGAGCGGCTTCAGTCAAGTTGTGCGCACTGATCGACAAGGGCGAGAGGCGTCAGACGCAAGTAACGGTTGACTTTCCTGGATTCACGCTGGCAAAGGGGTTCTTGGTGGGGTACGGTTTGGACTTCGCGGAGGACTACCGTTGTCTTCCAGGTGTGTATGAACTGAGCCAGCCAAAAGGTTCGTGAAGCCATGAAAGTCGAATGCCCGAGCTGCCAGACGAAATTCAATCTGCCGGACGAAAAGGTGGGCTCCGAAGGTGCCAACGTCCGTTGCGGCGTCTGTAAGCACGTTTTCCATGTGGAAGCGACCTCGCCGGAAGATTTTCCCGGGTTCGGCGATGCAGGAGCCTCACCCATCTGGCCTGTGTCGGGTGAAGGCGAAAACCGGTCCGATGATTTTTCCAGCCAATTGGAGGACGAACGCAAGAAGGACCGCTTTGAGGACGTGAGTGTCTCCTCCAGCGAGTTCTCCTCCATCGATTTCGGCACGCCCACCAAGCGCGAACCCAAGCTTTCCACCAAATGGACGGTCCTGGGCATCCTGCTGGGCCTGATCGTGCTGGCGGGTGTCTCCGGCACGGCTGCCTACTTCTTCGAATTCTGGCCCTTCGCGAAAAAGCCCATCCCCTCGCCCATGGAGAACGCCCCCACCCCACCCGCGAAGGAAACCGCCCCGGACTACGCCACCCAACTCGTGTTCGAATCCTACAACAGCTATTTCGTGGACAACGAAAAGATGGGCGAGCCCGGCAAGCCCGTGCGGCTTTTCGTCATCGAGGGTAAACTGGTCAATAAGTCGCCGGTCAACCTGGGACAGATAGCCATCGACGCCACTCTCCTAGATACCAAGGAAGCTCCCGTGCTCTCCAAGTCGTTTACGGCCGGCCCCAAGGCCTCGAACTTCGAGCTCAAGACCTTGAGCAAGGAGGATCTGGACAGCCGCCTGAATTCCCGCCAAGAGATTGCGCTCTACAACGGCTTGGTGAAGCCTGGAGACGAAGTCCCCTTCATGGTCGTCTTCCCCGACATCCCGGAAACAGTGAAGAATTTTTCGCTCAAGGTGGGAAGTTATTTGGAGGTCGCCCCCCAGAACCCAGCTCAGAAGCCAGTGCAGAGCCCAACGCAGAACTCAACGCAGAGTCCTGCGCAGAGTTCCGATCAGAAATCCTCGCAGAACCCGGAGCCGAAGAAGTAGTTGGTGGCCAAGGCGCGCCTCGTCTACGTCTGTTCCGGATGCGGCGCGGTCAGTCCCCGCTGGCGTGGGCAGTGCGAGTCATGCCACGGGTGGAACACCCTGGTCCAGCAGGCCGCTCCCAAACTTGAGCCCCGCCCTGGCTCTTCTTTCGGCCTCTCCCATGGGCCCGTGCCTCTGGCCGGCTTCACCCGGGAAGACACCCCGCCGGCCCAGCCCAGCGGCCTGCCGGACCTGGACCGCGTCCTGGGCCAGGGACTCCAGCCCGGGGGAGCCGTGCTTCTGGGCGGCGAACCCGGCATCGGAAAATCCACCCTGCTCCTGCAACTTGCCGGACAGGTGGCCTCTTCTGGGAGCCGCCCGGCCGTGTACGTGTCCGGCGAAGAGTCTTTGGGGCAGCTGGCCGCCCGCGCCCGCAGGCTGGGGATCGCAGACGAGGGGTTACTGGCCTCCTGCACCACCAGCGCGGCCGAGGCCGCCGAGATCATCGGTCACTCGGATTCTCCAGCCCTGGTGGTGGTCGATTCGGTGCAGACCATGGCCTCCTCCCTGGTGGACGGAGTGCCCGGAAGCCCGAACCAGGTGCGAGCAGTGGCCGCCGAACTGGTGGAGGCCGTCAAGAAGAGCCGGGCCACCCTGATCTTGGTGGGACACGTCACCAAGGAAGGCCTCATCGCCGGACCCAAAATCCTTGAGCACATGGTGGACACCGTGCTCTACCTGGAGGGCGACCGGCAGCATTTCTACCGCATCCTGCGGGTGTTCAAAAACCGCTTCGGTCCGACCGACGAACTCATGGTGCTGGAGATGCTGGGAGATGGCCTGGTTCCCGTGCCGGACCCGTCCACCTACTTCCTCGGTGAACGCGACGAGACCGCCAGTGGCTCCGCAGTGGTCCTGGCCCTGGAGGGCAAGCGGCCCTTCGCCGTGGAGGTGCAGGCCCTGGTGAGCAAGTCGTACTTGGCCATGCCCAGGCGCACCGCGCTGGGCATGGACCTGAACCGCCTGAACTTGCTCCTGGCGGTGCTCGAGAAACGTCTGGGGATTCAGCTCGGCCTGTCCGACATCTACGCCAAGACCGGCGGAGGCCTGAAACTCACCGACCCCGGCCTGGACCTGGGCCTTGTGGCCGCCGTGCTGTCGTCCTTCTACGACCGCCCCGTGCCGCCGCGCTCGGTATTCTGGGGCGAGGTGGATTTAAGCGGCCGCATCCGGCCTGTCTCCGGCCACGACGCCCGCCTCAAACAGGCCAACCGCCTGGGCTACAAGCCGATTTTTCACCCGCCCGCTGAAGGCAAGGGCACGGCTACGCTGAAAGATTTTCAGAAAGCCTTGTTCGGGGCGGGGTAGTCACTTCCAGGATTTTCGTCACAGCCTTCCCCCCGGAATGCACAGCCCACATCACCCCGTGGTAATTTGTCCCTCGCTCATGATCATGGTGAACTCCCGGCAAAGTTCCTTGTCCAGACGACCCGTTTCAGCGTCCTTGCTAAGAATCTTCAAGGCTTCCAGGGGGCAGCAGGCTTTCGCGTAGGGGCGGTCCGAGGTGAGGGCGTCGTAGATGTCCGCGATGGTCACGATGCGCACGTGTTCGGGGATGCATCGGGTCTGGGCGGGGTAGCCCGAACCGTCGAGCTTCTCGTGGTGGTGGATGACGCAGTCCATGGCCAGAGCCTCCACTTCAATTCCCCGGCAGATTTCCAAGCCGTGGGCGGGGTGCTCGTTGATGAGCAGGCGTTCCTCATGCGTCAGCCGTCCAGGCTTGTCCAGGATCCGCCTTGGCACCTTCGCCTTTCCGATGTCGTGCAGGACGGCTCCGGTGCCGACGAGTTTGGCCCGGTGCTTGCCGTACTCCAGGGAAACCAACATCATCATCGTGTAGACGGACACGTTCACGCAGTGGCTGAAGGTGCGGTAGTCGTGAGAGAGGAGGCTGGTAATGCTCTTGGCCGCGCCCTGTTTACGCAACATATATTCGTACATTCCGTCATACAGATGTTCCAGCTTGATACGGTGTTTGAATGTAGCAAGATTCTTTTTTGATTTCTTAAGAATTTCTTGACCCAGCCCGGATAAGTACTGGTATAGCATTCTCGAACGATCAAGAAGAGGGATGCTATCGTCCTGTAAAATAACAGAGAAATTTATCTCAACATATTCTTCATACGATGTTGTATCTTTTACATGGATGTAGAGCGCTTCAACATCATGGTCATGGAGACGTTGTTTGTGGTTGTTGTTCAGCTCTCCGTGACGGGCGAATAGGAAGAAACAGTCTCCCTTGCGGATGTAGACGTCAAATTTTATGCCACAGTCATAAGACACCAGCATCGTGGGAATGAGTATAAAATCAACCGGGCTGACACAAATCATAATCACCCCTTCACCGAACGAATCATAAGGACGCGACGGTCGGACGGATCGTGCGGTCAACCGGTGGTGATCTGCCCTTCGCTCATGATCATCATGAATTCCCGGACGAGATCCTTGTCCAGGCGTCCCGCGTCCACATCCTTGACCAGGATTTTGAAGGCTTCCAGAACGCTGCAGGCTTTTGCGTAAGGCCTGTCCGAGGTGAGAGCGTCGAAAATGTCTGCGATAGTCACGATGCGCACGTGTTCCGGAACGCGCGATGTCCGGGCGGGGTAGCCCGAGCCGTCGAGCTTCTCGTGGTGGTGGATGACACAGTCCACGGACAGGGTGTCCAGGTCCATGCCCCGGCAGAGTTCCAGACCGTGAGCGGGATGATCGTTGATGATCAGGCGTTCTTCAGGCGTCAGGCGTCCAGGCTTGTCCAGGATATCCCTGGGGACCTTCGCTTTGCCGATGTCGTGCAGGACGGCCCCGGTGGCGATGAGCTTGGCCCGGTGTCTGCCGTACTCCAGGGCCACCATCACCAGCATAGCGTAGACGGACACATTCACGCAGTGGTTGAAGGTGCGGTAGTTGTGGGAAATAAGCCCGGCAATGCTCTTGGCAGCGCCCCTTTTCCTGATCATGTACTCGTACGTGTTTTCCGACAAGTATTCTAGTTTCATACGGTGTTTTGGGGTGGGAAGTCCATCAGAAACGCATTGTATGAGTTCACTTCCTAGGCTAAGCGAATAGCTATAAAGCATTGTAGAACGGTCATGAACTGGAATTGCGTCGTCCTGCAGGAGTCCTGCGAAGTTCATCTCGATGTATTCGTCGTAGCTTGATATGTCTTCGGAATGAATGTAGAGTTCATTGACATCGTGATCACGCAGACGCCGCTTGTGGATATCGCTCAGCTCGCCGTGGCGAGCGAACAGGAAAAAAACATCACCCTTTCTGGTGTAGACGTCAAACTTGATGCCGCAGTCATGCGACACCAGCATCGTGGGGATCAGGATGAAATCGTCCTGGTTGATACAGCGCATATGTAGCCCTTCACCAAACAAACGTTAGGGGCTCAAGGGCGGACGGATAACACAAGGTCTCTGCCGACCGCCAATCTCAAAAGTCGGGCTGCCGGCCCGTTCGAAAATCTACCTGGTCGCTAGGCCACGTCCCACACGGCCCCTGCCGGGGTGTCTTTCACCTCCGCGCCCATGGCGGCCAATTCGTCCCTGATCCGGTCGGACTCGGTGAAATCTTTGTTCTTGCGGGCCTGCTGGCGGGCTGCCAGCAGGGCCTCAACTGCGGCAGCGTCGATGCCCTTTCGCGCGGCCCGGCCGGTGCGCAACTGGATCAGGAATTCGGCGGGTTTTGAGCCGAACACCCCGAGAATGTCGGCATAGCGGACGAAATTCGCCTGGATGCGCGTAAGCAGCTCTTTGCCGCCCTGGCTTTTGCGCAGCCCCTTGTCCTCCATCACCCGCCCAGCCAGGCGGACCATGCCGAAGACGTACCCCAAGGCTGCAGCGGTGTTCAGGTCGTCATCCATGGACTGGTCGAATCCGGTCTCCAACGCGCTCAGTTCGTCCGCAAGCTCTTTGGGCAAGGGCAGGGGGGACCATTTGCTCCCATCGAGGGTTTCCTCCGCCTGAGCCAAGGCGGAATAGATGCGCTTGAGACCCTTTTCGGCCTCGTCCAGGGCCTCGCGGGAATAGTCCAAGGGGGAGCGGTAGTGGGCGCTGAGCAGAAAGAAGCGCAGCACCTCGGGCAGATAGGAGGTGAAGATATCCCGGATTGTGACGAAGTTGCCAAGCGATTTGGACATTTTCTCGGCATCGATGCGCACGAAGCCGTTGTGCACCCAGAATCTTGAGAAATCCTTGCCGGTTGCAGCCTCGGTCTGGGCGATCTCGTTCTCGTGGTGGGGGAAGATCAGGTCCTGACCTCCGCCGTGGATGTCCAGGGGCAGGCCCAGGAGGTCCTCGCTCATGGCCGAGCACTCCAGGTGCCAGCCGGGGCGTCCGGGACCCCAGGGACTGTCCCAGGTGGGTTCGCCGGGCTTGGCGGCCTTCCACAGGGCAAAGTCCAGAGGATCCTCTTTCTCCTCGCCCGGGGCCACGCGCGCCCCGGCCTGGAGTTCCTCCAGGTTGCGCCCGGAGAGTTTGCCGTAAGGCTTGAATGACCGCACCCTGAAGTACACGTCGCCGGAAGGCGTGGCGTAAGCGTGTCCGGTGTCGATGAGGTGCCGGGCAAGGGTGATCATCCCGTCGATGTACTGGGTGGCCCTGGGTTCCATGTCAGCGCGCAGGATGTTCAGACGGTCCATATCTTCGTAGAAGGCCGCTATGTATTTCCCGGACACGGCCTCGGAGGTGGAGTTCTCCTCGCCCGCGCGCTTGATGATCTTGTCGTCCACGTCGGTGAAGTTGCGGGCGAAGCGGACTTCGAGTCCCTTGGTGCGTAGGGCGCGCACCAGCACGTCGAAGACCACCGCGGAGCGGGCGTGCCCGATGTGGCAGTAGTCGTATGCGGTGATGCCGCAGACGTACATGTTCACCCGGCCCTCGGTGACCGGAGTGAAGGTTTCCTTGGAGCGGGTGAGGGTATTGTAAAGTTGCATGGTTGGTCCTTGAAATCACTTAGGGAAGTCGCGTAGGACCAAAACCCGTTGCAGAGCGGGGGGGAAAAGTCAAGCAGCGGCAAAGTTTACGGCGCGGTGAAGCTCACGGCCGTGGCCGTGGCGTAGGCCTTGATGCCAAGTTTCTGGCCCGTGAAGCCGAGCTTCTCCTCAGTGGTGGCCTTCACATTGACCCGGTCCGGTGGTAGCCCCAGCAGCCCGGCCACGTTGCGGCGGATGTGCTCGCGGTGCGGTCCTATCCTGGGGATCTGGGCCACGACGGTCAGGTCCACGTGGACCAGGGTCAGCCCTGCGGGGCCGAACCGGGCCAGGATTTCGCTCACCAGGATGGAGCTGGCCATGCCGGAGTATTTGGGATCGCTGTCCGGGAAGTGCTGACCAATGTCCCCCTGGCCCAGGCAACCGAGCAGCGCGTCGGCTAGGGCGTGCAGGAGCACGTCTCCGTCGGAATGTGCGATGACCTGGGGAGCGCCGGGGATGGGCGCGCAGCCAAGCACCATGGGCCTGGCCTGAGCGACCTCCGGGGTGCCCGGGATGACGTAGCGGTGCACGTCGTAGCCGAAACCAACTCTGGGGATGGCCATTTGGGGGACCAGGTGAACCGGGGTGGCCCGTGGGCCGAGCAGGCGAAGGTCCTCGGGAGTGGTGATCTTCACGTTGTCCTCCGAGCCCGCGACCACGTGGACGGGCAATCCCAGGGCCTCGGCTAGGCCCGCGTCGTCGGTGACGGTGATGTTTTCGCGGCGTGCCTTCTCGAAGCCTTGACGCAGCACGGCCAGCTCTACGCCTTGGGGGGTCTGTACGGCCATGAGGCGGCTGCGGTCCGGGGTGGCAGTCACGACACCATTCGCTGAAACTTCCTTGATGGTATCCTTGACCGGCACGGCAGGGACGACCGCCTTGGCCCCGGCGCGAAGGGCGTCAAGCACCCGGGCGATGACCGTCGGGGTCACAAAGCAGCGGGCTGCGTCGTGCACCAGCACATGGGTGCAGTCACGGGCCGGTTCGCCAAGAGCGGCCAGAGCGGCCAGGCCGTTCTCCAGGGAGTCCTGTCGGCGCGTCCCGCCGGAAACCACGGCCCACTGCAGGCCCAGCGGGGTCGTCCGGTCGAGGGCGATCACGCTTTCGGCCTGGGTCTCGCGCTCTTCCGGAGGGAACACGAACACCATGCCGCAGACACCCGCAACCCGTGAAAAGGCCTTGGCCGACTTCCAGAAAACCGGCTCGCCACCGACGTCCAGGAACTGTTTCTTGGTGGCAAGCCCGGCCGAGGCCAAGCGTGAGCCGCTGCCGGCGGCGAGGAGGATGGTCCAGACGTTCATGGTTCCCGAAAAGGGTTGAGGTTCTGTTTTGGAAAAAGGCCGTGCCCTCGCCGGGCACGGCCATAAAGAAAAGGGGGAGCCGGCCGTAAGCCGGATTTTGTAACCCGGGCTTTGCGGCCCGGGGGGCTGTCATTCCTCTAGGACGGCGATTGCTCGCCGCCTCAAGCAACCTACCCGGAAGCTTCGGCCGGGCCAGCCTCAAGCGCTTCCCTATTTGGTCTTGCTCCGGACGGGGCATGCCTAGCTTGCCGCGTCGCCGCGGCAACTGGTGGGCTCTTACTCCACCGTTTCACCCTTACCAGCCGGGTCTGGCCCGGCGGGCGGTCTGCTTTCTGTGGCGCTTCTCCGGGGATCACTCCCCCTGGGCGTTACCCAGCGTCCTGCCCTGCGGAGTCCGGACTTTCCTCCCCGGGTTTCCCCGCGGCGACAGCCTGTCCGACTCCCCCAAGCTCAAAAGTACGGCTCACGTCCCGAATGGTCTACGCCTGGACCTTTTCAGCTGGCGCGGTTTCCTCGGCCTTGGCGCCGGGAATGTGCTGTATCCAATAGATCAGGCGCTGGCAGTTGGGGCAGGAAAGGATCTGGTTGCCCTTCTGCAACTCGATATAGGCCTGGGGTGGAATGGAGATATGACAGCCGGAACACACGCCCTGGTCCACGCTCACGATGACCGGATTGGCCAGGCGGGAGCGGATGAACTCGTAGCGGGACAGGATTGGCGGAGGCAGCACCTTGCAGGCCTCTTTGCGCTGTCCGGCCAGCTTCTCCAGGCGCTTCTGGGCGGCGGTCATGCGCGCGTTGAGTCCGGCCCGGGCAGTCTCCAGTTCGGCGTGCACGGCCTCGACCTCGGCGTTGATCTCCTGGTCGGCGACAGTCTGGCGCCCCAGTTCCTCGACGAATGCGGCCTTCTCCTCGTCTCGGGAACGGTTGAGCTTCTCCAGACCGTCCATCTCGCGCACCATGGCGTGGTATTCCTTGGTGTTGCCAACCATCATCATCTTGCTCTTGGACTTCTTCAGGCGGACATTGTCTTCCTCCATGTCCGTCTCGAGGCGCTTGAGCTGGTTGGTCAGGTAGTCGAGCTTTTCCCGGACGAGATCCCTTGAGGCCTTCATGTCCTGGTATTTCTTCTCGAGTCCTTGGATTTCCAACGGAGCGTTATCCAGCTCATGTTTGAGCGAGATGATTTCACCGTCCACAAGCTGAAGCATCACCAACTGTTCGATCTGTCTCTGGTACATTGCCGTCTCCGGGTGTGTTCGTCGGCGCCGCGAGGGCTCTTACTATTCCTGGTCCCCAAAATGAGCGTATGCTCACATCGGGAAGGTCACACTGGCCTGAGCACGGCCCGCATGGGGTCCGCGCTTTCAAAAAATCTCACGTCCAGTCCATGGTCCCGGACCTGCACCGAGAGAGTCCCGGCCAGGCGGCGCATCATTTCCTCCTCCAGAACCCGATGCCCGCAGTCGATGGTCAGCCCCAGATCCTTGCTGTCCAGGGCGGGGTGATGGGTCACATCCCCGGTCAGGAACACGTCAGCTCCCTTGGCGAAGGCTTTGTCCGCCAGGGAAGCGCCGGAGCCCGTGCAGTAGGCCATGGTCCGCACGTGAGCAGGGGGCGTGCCCACGAGAGTCAGGAAGGAGCGCGGCACGGTCTCCCAAATTCTGGTCAGAAAACCCTCCCAGGGCAATGGGTCGGGAAGCGCCCCCAAGAGGCCGAATCCGAATGACTCGGCCGGTTCCACCAAGCGCACGGCGCCAGCCAGGGAAGACACGTCCCGGCAGTCCGCAAGGGCCCGGCCGAGGGCGGCCCACTGGGGTTCGGGGCAGGAAAAGGCCTGGGGCGCGTGGCGAAGGGCGTCGCGGTCGAAATGGAGGCGGTCCACATCGAGGGATTCCGGCAAGGCCAGGGCGTCGAAGCCGTCCATGGCCACTTCCTTGTAGATACCCATGATGCGTGGGGTGACACCCTGGGGATCGACGATCTCCCGGTCCCGGAGGCCGAGCTCGTCGGCCAGCCATGTGGCAGGGCCGCCCGGGGCGCAGTCCAGGGAGGTGTGGGCCGCGAAGAGCCACGCCCTGTGCGTGAGGAGCAGCCGGAGGGCCGCATGGTGGCTGTCCAGGCGATCCGGGAGGCGGGGAGTCTTGCCGAGAGGGTGGTGGGTGAGCACCACCTGGGCGCCCCAGCCCAGGGCCTTGGACAGGACCTCCGGTGTGGGGTCCAGGGCCACGGCCAGCCTGGATGCGTCGCGGACGTCGGAAGCTACCTGTACGCCGCAACGGTCCCAAGCGGCGGCCATGTGCGGCGGAGCGATCAGCTCGATTAGATCGAAGAGGTCACGTGTGTTCATTTGTCAAAAAAAGAAGGCGCTTTCCGGGGAAACCCCTGGGAAAGCACCTTCCGGCAATCGTTACGTGCGGCATCGGCCCAAAAGGTTGCTCTGGTGTCCTTCGTCAACGAATCTTCCTTCAAGGAGTGGTGGGCCCACCAGGATTCGAACCTGGGACCACCCGGTTATGAGCCGGAAGCTCTGCCAACTGAGCTATAGGCCCCCGCCAATGTCTGAAACAGGGTTAATATCCCATTGCTATGGTTTCTGTCAAGCATGTCGGTCACGTTATCATCCCGCGGGGCATTTCTCTTTGAGCCAGCTGATGGCGGACTTGCCGGCCAAGGCTCCCTCGCCCACGGCCACGGCGATCTGGAGAAAGCCGCCCGTGCAGTCGCCGGCTGCGAACACGCCCGACACGTTGGTCTTCATCGCCTGGTCCACCTCGATGAAGGCCCCCTTGCGGGTTACGCCCAGGGTGTAGGCGAAGTCCGTGGAGGACGCCTCGCCCAGGGCGATGAACAGACCTTCAGTGCCGACGACGCTCCCGTCCGACAGGGTGACGGTGGACAGACCGGGACTTCCGCCCAAGGCCACAATGTCCCGCGTGACAACCGCGATCCCGGCGGCTTCGAGCCGGGAGAGGTATTCGGGCGCGATGAGAGGCTCCTTGCCCAAGGTGCACACGCGCACGTCCGGGGTGTAGTTGAGAAGCTCCAGGGCCTGATTGGCGGCGAAGAGGCCTTCTCCGGCAACCATGACCGGTTTGCCCTTGAAGAAATAGCCGTCGCAGGACACGCAGTAGGACACGCCCTTGCCCTCGTAGTCCGTCAGGCCCGGAATCTTTGGACGGTTGCGGCTGACGCCCGTGGCCAGGATGACAGCGCAGGCGCGGTACTGGCCCTGGTCGGTCTTGACCGTGAAGCCCCCGACCTCGCCGGCTGCCCCGGGTTCTCCCGCTTCAGTCGGGTGGACAGACAGGACCTTCTCACAGCGGATCTCTGTCCCGAAGCGGGCGGCTTGGCGGCGTCCACGTTCGATGAGTTCACGGCCGCTGATGGTGTGCTCGAAGCCGAAGTAGTTGTCGATGTCGTAGTCCCCGGCGATCTTGGGGTCGCAGCCCAGGATCAGGGTGTCCATACCGGCTCGGGAAGTGTAGATGGCGGCAGAGAGTCCGGCCGGGCCGCCCCCGATGATCAGGCACTGCGTTTGTTCCATGTCCATCTCCAGAACCCGTTGGATATCGTTAAGATACCATACCCGGATACGCGAAAAAGAAAAGTCCTGCGGAGGTTGCCAGGCCGCGTGAATCCACGTAACGAGCGTTTTCAATTTCGAACCGCCAAGCCAAGGATCGCGCATCTTCCATGAAACAAGCCCCTTTTGTTACTGGCGACGGACAACTGGTCGAGGCCAGCGTCATCCATTTCAATCAGGAATTGGCTGCCCCGCAGCTTTTTGGAATCCTGCGTCTGAGCCACGTGAGCGACGCCATGCGCGGGCTCGTGCGTGACATCGCCGGACGGGCCAGGACCGAGGCCAAGCCCCTCGACGAATACCTGGACATCAGCGGCCGCAGCGGCCACTCGCGTATCGGCCTGGACATCCATTTTGCCCAGGGAGGACCGGTCATCTCAGACACTGCGAAGACCATCGAGTTGCCGGTTGTGGTTACCGCCCTCAACAAACACTTGGCCGAATCCCTGGCCGACCTTCAGTCCCTGACCCAGCGTTCCCCTGTGGACATCGGCCGTCTGTTCGTGCCCATGGGCCCCCACCTGGATCGCCGGGCGGTCCTTGCCGCCATGGAGCGCGAGGAGATCCTTCTGCCTGAGCACCACGAGATCGGTGACGACGGAGTGATGGAAATCCCCCTGGAGAATGTGCGCTACATCATCTCCCAGCGGCTCATATCCATTCCCAACAACTTTTCGGAGATGATCGTGCGGGGCAAGCACGGCCTGTCTATGTTCCAGCAACCGGCCCCCTCGGGGCTACCCGGGGAGATAGCCCCCAAGGAGTTCCTGGTCAGCGCTCTGCGCATCTCGCTCGGCCCTTACATGGCCTTCATCTCTCGCCATCTGAACAATCCGAACGTCTTCCACCTGGCATCCAGGCTCCTGGACGGCGTGCGCACCACCGGCATCGGCACGCCGCGCCAGGCGGAAATCTATAACAAGGGCGAGGAACCGGTATCCTGTCGTGACCTTAGGGTGCGCATCAAACTCTACCCGGCTGACGAGCTGGTGGCGGCCATAGCCCAACGGGTCCTCAAACCCGGCAAGGCCACGGCCATCCTGGCCAGGGGCGTGGATTTCGCCGAGGTCACCGAGATTTTCAGCACCCCGGCCTGCGAGTCCCTTTTCGACGAGGTGACCCCCGCCCCGGGGCGGGGCGGTCTCTACGGGCGGATCATGATGCCCGGTCGCATCGTGACCATTCCCTGGGAGCAGGAGGACGGCAGGTGGATTCCCGAATTTCAGTGGCGACTGGTCTACGAGTGCGCCCGGGGCAACGTGCCCGAGTCCATCCTGGCCGACGAGGAAATACCCAAGCGCTTCCGCCCATTCCTGCAGGAACTCAAGTATGTGGGCGGCGAGCAGAGCCTGTCCAAGGTGTTCGTGAGCGATTCTCTGCCGCCGGTGGACGCCCTGCGCGTGCTCAAGCGCAATGGGGTGGGCGTGGTGGTCATCAAGAGCATCAACATGCGCGACACCGGCAACGGCGACAAGCCGCAATACTACCTGGACCAATCCTCCTACGAGGAGATCGCTCGGCTCTGTCGTGAGGGCATGCGCTTCTACATGATCTTCGGGGAGGGCGAAAACGGCCACGTCCGGGAGTTCAAGGGGGGGTTCTGGGTCACGGCAGAGGGCAAGGAACGTATCTCCCGCCTGCACACCACGGTAGCCTTCTTCGGGTCGGTGGTGGATGAACTTAAGCCCATCCTGCTGCCGCAGCTGGAGGAGTTCTTTTCGGCGCTGTCCGCTGACGAGCGACTGGGCCAGGGGTTGGCCGTGGCCCACGGCAGCGGGCCCGGGGTGATGAAAGCCGTGGACGACGCTGCCGCCCGCTACGGCATCTACCGCATAGGCGTGGGTATCGACGGCGAAAAGATCGGCCAGGAAACCAACTTCTCCCCCGAGGCTATGGTGCAGTTCGTGAACATCGCTTTGAACACCCGCCAGGACATTCTCGACCGTCGCTCTCTGTTCAAGGTGTTCAACATCGGCGGATACGGCACCTGTTACGAGATCAACATGGCCCTCACCTTTATGAAGATCGGGCACTGCCTGCCCGCCCCTTACGTGTTTGTGGACCCCATAGGCTTGGGAGAGCAAGGTGGCCATCTGTGGCGCAAAGCCATCGAGCAGTTCCAGGAACTCTCCTCGGCCCACGAAGTGGGCTCGGACGAGATCCCGCCGCTCGGCCCCCAATGGGTGGTGAATTGTTGCCACCTGGTGCGCTCCTATCAGGAAGCACTGGCGGTAATCCAATCCTTCCTGGACGACCCGGCGGCCTACTGGCGCGCGGCGGGCATCGGCCTTGACAAGGTCGAGGCCGCCCGGGACAATCTGGCCCGAGCCGGGGTGGTCATTCCGCCGTACATCGACCGGGCTCTGGAGATGTCCGGCGGCGAGGGGTAGAAGGGAAGCTTATATGGAGAGGCGCACCCGCCTGGAACTCATCGGCCTGGTCATCCTTGTGACCGGGCTGGGCATGGCCGTGATCGTTGACCGGACGGCCGGCGACAAACCGGGCCAACTGCTGGGATACGACATGAACGGCGAATCCCCCCAGCCGGTCAGACCTGAGGACTCCAAGCAATACTTGAGGAATTTGGAGCAATACAACGGAAAGACAGGCGTTCTGCTGTACGAACTGAGAACCTGGTTTGTGGGACTGTGGCAGGGCAAGGCGCTGGCCCGGACCCTGTACTGCCTCACGGCCGTGGTGGCCCTGGCCTTTTTTTACGAAGCCCGTCGCCCTCCGCCAGATTCAAAGTAGCAGGACCATGCCGAAACCTGACGGACAGCAGCTCGGCCAGCTTAGCGCGACCGGGGGAACAGTGGCGGACGAGGTCTCCAGATGGCCCTGGAGCCCCGGGTTCCTGTCGCTTTCGGAGGAGTCCGCCTACCGGGTCGAAGATTTTCAGGGCGTTCTTCCCCTGGCTCTCCGAGGCACGCTCTTCCGGAACGGTCCTGGACGCAACGCCTTGGGCGAACACTGGTTTCCCCATTGGTTCGACGGCGACGGCATGGTGTCGGCCATCGCCTTTACCGACTCCGGGGTCCACTTCCGCAATCGTTTCGTGCGCACCAGAAACTTCCAGGACGAGTCCGCAAGCGGGCGTATCAGGTACCGGGGCTTCGGCAAGATGCGCCCTGGAGGAGTGCTGGCAAACGCCTTGAGGCTTCCCGAGAATGTGGCCAACACCTCGGTGGTCCTCCACGCGGGACGATTTTTCGCTCTCTGGGAGGGCGGTCCGCCCATGGAACTCGACCCGACTGATCTGGGCACCTTGGGGCCTAAAGATTTCGACGGCCAGGTCAAAGCCTTTTGCGCGCATCCCAGGATCGATCCGAGCACCGGGGAGCTTTTCGCGTTCGGTATCGACTATGGTCGCTTCACCAGGCTCACGCCCTACCGGATCGACGCCTCCGGGAGGCTCACCCGGTATCCGGCCATCCGGCTGCCCTATCCGGTGATGAACCATGATTTCGTGCTCACCGCCCGGTATCTCGTCTTCTGCCTGGGGCCGATCGTGGTAAATCCCCTGGCCATGGGTCTTGGTTTGTCGAGCTTTGACGGCGCGCTCAGCTGGCGCAGGGACTTGCCGACGCTGATCCTGATCGTACCCCGCGACGGCTCCGGCCAGCCCAGATGGCTGGAGGCGGACCCCTTTTTTCAGTTCCATTTCGCGGGAGGCTACGACGACGGCGGGGTCGTGATCGTGGATGCGGCGCGCTACGGCGATTTCCTGACCATCGGCGGCGCCCTGCGTGACTACCTGCGTTCGGAGTGGCCGGCTCATGGCATGGCCGCGTTGACCCGGCTGATCATCGACCCGGATTCCGGCAAAGTGGAGAGCAGGGCTTACCAGGCCGGGAACTCTAACGAATTTCCGCGCCAGGATCCCAGGCGGTCGGCCGGCCGGTACCGGTATGTCTATCTGTTGAACAACCCGCCCGGGAGGGAGCACGGCCTGCAGCAGATGATCACCCGGGTCGACCTGGAAACCGAAGCCACCGTCTCGCACGATTTCGCACCACACGGATTTCCGGGCGAACCCGTGTTCATCCCCTACCGGGACCAGGGGGAGGAGGACGGGGGATGCGTGGTGACTTTGGTGTTCGATGCGGCAAGCCGCCGCACCGACGTGGTCGGGCTCGAAGCCCAGGATCTGTCCGCCCGACCACTTTTTACGGCACGCCTGAAACACCACGTGCCTTTTGGCCTTCACGGCACTTTCACGCCCAGGCTATTCGGGCGAGTGTAATACGGACGCCCGTGACTATCCATCAAGGAGGAAGCGTCGTGAGGTACCTTCTGTTGTGTCTGACCGCGTTGTTCATGACCTCAGCCGCTCTGGCTGCCGACGGCCAGAGCACGCTCACCGTGGTTATGTCCGGCTTCAAGAACGACGCAGGCCTGGCCCTGGTCAGCGTCTTTCGTGGCCCGGACGGATTTCCTTTCGACACGGAAAAATCCGTCCGCAAGGCCAAAGTGGCCATCAAGGACGGCAAAGCCGTGGCCGTATTCCCGGCCCTGGTCCATGGGACCTACGCCGTGGCCTGTTTTCATGACGAGGATCTGTCCGGGAAGCTGGAAAGGAATGTCCTGGGCATCCCCAGGAAAGGCTACGGCTTGTCCAACTCGCCGCCGGGATTCCCGGCCTTTTCCAAGAGCGCTTTCAGCCTGGATGGCCCGGACAAGACCATCGAGATGCCGATCAAGTATTAGAGTGGCCCTGCCAAAACTCGAAGAACGGGTGAGGGTAGGTGGTCAACTTGAGGAGCGGCGAAAAGGAAAGCGGCTTGGGGCGAGTCGTTCTGGACGACGAGGGGCAAGTGGGTCTAAAAGCGGCTTGTTGCCATCCTTTGTCAGAATCTACCCGAGGAGATCGTCCATGCCCGAGTATCAAACCGCGCCCGACAAGTCTGAGAGCCTCATGCCCATAAAGCTGACCATATGGATGCTTGTTCCTGTCCTTGCCATCCTGCTTATGAGTGGCACCATGGCCTACACCCAAACCGCACAGCCTGAACCCAAGCCTCAGGTTTCGAGCACCGCGAACAGTCAAGGCAACACCAGCGATGCTGACAAAATGCGGGTACAGGCTCGTTGGGATTCCTCATCCGAAACCCCTTCACCCAAAGCCTCGAAAACGGACAAGCCCGGAAAACAGGAAGCCCCGAAGCCTTCAGATGACCGCCAACAGACGGGCGGAACTGAACCCAAGTAAGAGAGCGGGGCGGATCCAAGGAGATTCATTCGGCCTGATTCGCCTGACTCGAGGGGAGGGCGTTTGGCCCGGCAGAGGGGCATTCCTCTCCCGACTCTGCCGGGCCTGACCACGACGGCAGGAGCTCGTGGGGCGAGAATGCCGTGGTCCCAACCAAGACGTATACAGCGCGGGTTACGTTACATCCCCGGCGAACGCGAACTTCATTTTCCCAAGTCAAGGAACGGGCAGGGTTCCTCGATAACTTTCGAGCCATCCCGGGGCTACGCCACGTCCACGCCTCTGTGCGGGCTTTATCTGGTAAGAACCACGGCGAGAGGCGGCCCGTGTCCATTCCTCCCAGCCACGCGCCAGGGGGCCGGACAACGGCTGACCCTGTTGCCTATCCGCTGACGCTTCCCGCGCTCCGAAGCGGCAGATTGATGGTGAACACGGTTCCCCGTCCGGGTACCGACTCCACCCAGATGGTTCCGCGATGGTTCCGGGTAATGATGAAGAAGGAGACCGAGAGACCAAGCCCCGTGCCCGCGCCGAGCGGCTTTGTGGTGAAAAAAGGTTCGAAGACACGCTTGCGCACCACCTCGTCCATGCCCGGGCCGTTGTCCTCCACCTCGATCTTCACGGTGTCGCCCTCAAGGTGTGCGCGCAAGATGATAACCGGCTTCTTTTCCCCCGACGGATGGCTAGCCATGGCTTGGGCGGCGTTCTTGAGCAGGTTGAGGATCACTTGCTCGATCTCGGTGCGGATGCACGGTACAGGCGGAAGGCCAGCGGCATAATCCCGGATGATTTCTATATGACGGAAGTCGTACTTTTTTTTCAGGTCGTAGTCGCTCGCGGCCAGCTCAATGCTCTTATCCAGGATGGCGATGATGTTCTCGCCGGCCGGCAGTGATTCGCTCTTGCGGGAGAATTCCAGCAAACTGGACACGATGGCGGCCGCCCGTGTTCCAGCCTCGCGGATGTTGTTCAGGAATGTGATGGTCCCACGATTTTCCACATAGCGACGTATGTCCTCAAAGCTGCAGCCGCACTTTTGCGCAGCATCGATGTTGGTCACGCGCCCGGGTTCGAAGTGCCTCTGGATCATCTGAGCGGACTGGAGAATGGCACCCAAAGGATTATTGATTTCGTGGGCCGCACCTGCGGCCAGCCCACCCACGGAGGCCATCTTCTCCGACTGGATCATGATCCCCGTTGCGATCTCCTGACGCTTCCAACTCCGCTGGATCGCCCAGGCCGAGAACAGGGTGGTCATGATGAAAAGCCCGCCAAGAATGGCCAGGACCATCGCCTCGTTGCGCCAGTCCTCCAGGTAGTCTTCCGGTCCCATGCCCACGGTGATGGAGAACGGGTATTTGGGGATCTTGCGGAAAGAGTACACGCGCACGATGTTGTCCCGCAGGTTGACGCCCTGGAACATCCCGGCTTCCTTGCCCGAACGCTGCAAAGCAAGAAATTCAGGCATCATGGCCTTCTGACCGATGGATGCACCGAAGTCCCCCGTGTCCGGATACCTGACCACGATGGTGAAATCGCTGTCCCACAGGGTGATCAACCCCCGTTTGCCGATGTTGACCGCCGCGAGGATGTTCTTTTGGATGTACTCCATGGTAATCGTGGCAAAGATGACGCCGGCGAAAGAACCATGGGCTCCGGTCAAGCGCCTGGCGAAAATGATTTCCCACGTGTTGAGGATGCGCCCGAAAACAACCTTGGAAATCACCTGGGATACCTGAGGGTTGTCGCGCAAGGTGGTGAAGTAATCCCGGTCGGCGATGTTGATCTTGGCCGTGGGCACGGTCCCCGCGCTGTATTCGATGTCGCCGTGTGCATTGGCGACTCGCAGAGCCGCCATTTCGGGCAGCAGGTCCACGTGCTTCACCAGATACGCTTCGAACTGTGGGCCGTCGATGCCGCCTCGGGCAATCTGACCAGAGGCCTCCTCGGTCGCTTGGAGAAGAGCCAGGTCCACGGTGTTCAAGAGGGCGGCGAGGTTTCCTCCCAAGATGAGCGAGTAATTCTCCAGCGTCACCTTGGCCTTTTCCTGGCTCGCGATCAGGCTTTGGCGCAACGCCAAGCCCATCATGCCGGCCATGAGCAGGTTAAGCAGCAAAACGCCCGCCCACAGGCGTCTGATGATCTGGGATTGGACCCTCACCGGCGAGTCCTCCTCACCTTTCACACGAGTAATCCCACAACACCCGAGTCTCTTCTATCTGACACAGTTAGCTGCCCGGAGCAATGGTAACGAGGCGGTTCTGGCTAGGTTCCTCTAAAACCATGTATCTCATTTTCCAAGAGTTCGACGACAACGGGGTCTGCTCACGAAACGGAAAACAACTGTACATTAACGGCCAACCCGTCAGGTTGAAGCCGTAGAGGTTGGCGTTGACGTGGACCTCAGGATGTTGTCCTTGTAGCGTCGCTCCGGGGGTGACGAAAGCGGCCGGTCAAGGACCCTGTGTTGTGCGGAAACGGTGTGGGAGCCGGTCTAGGGGGAGGGTGGGTGAGGCTTCGGAAGTACGAAGATCGTTATTCGCTTTACATCGCCACCAGGTTCGCGGACAAGGAACTCTGCGGTGAGCACCTACCCGAGGAGAATGTCCATGTCCGAGAGTCCCACCATGGCCAACAAGAAAAGAGACCCCACCGGAGGACCGGCGTAATGCCTATTGTAAATCTGCTGGGCCTGAGACGACACCGCTATCCGAGTCCATTAAGAGTTCCTTCGGGTACCATAGAGCCCCCCCGGGAACTACTGGAGCAGCATATCGTCGCGCTTAATACGAAAATTTTGTATCTGAAACGTCTGAGCCAACAACTCCGAATGGACTGGATGGAAGAAGACACGGAGGAGAAGTGAAAGTTTACACTGCGACCGCCTTTCAACATTCTCTTTCGAATTCCCCTGTGTGGACAAATCCATTACGAAAGACCCGAGCCCGGGACAGCTTTCGGCTCTGCCTGAGGCTCTCTAGGCGGACCCGAACCCGTGCTCGGAAAGGTGGTCAATCTGGAGACAGGCCGATGAAACACATGAATGATATTCAAACGGTTTCCGAATCGAACCAACTTGACAAAGTGATACTGAAGCAGGGTTCAGCGGGAAACAATCTGAACAAGGTGGTCCTGAAGCCCGGCTCAGCAGAAAGGCTATTCGAGGATGCAGTCCGCAAAACCGAGTCTGTGGAAAATCAAATCAAGCAAACCCCGGTCGAGGTTCACGAGGGCCATATCGCCAGCAAAAAGGCTTGAATGCCCGCGAATCCTCGGTAACATCTTTGGCGATGGACAACCCAAACGAGGCTTCGACCTGAATCTGTAAACTTCCCGCCTTTAGTGCCAATCGAAAGTTGAGATCTCCGGCGAGTTGATGGCGAGGTACTTAGAAGGTGTAAGATTCCCAAGCGCCTCATGGGGCCTCTGTTCATTGTACTGCTTCAGCCAATCTTCTGTGATATCCCTGACTTCGTTCAATCTGTTGAAAACATAGAAATCCAGCATTTCTTCGCGGAAGGTGCGGTTAAAACGCTCGACAAACGAGTTCTGGGTGGGGCTTGCCCGGCTGGATGAACTCCAGTGTCACCCCACGGGTTTGCGCCCAAGATGGCCAAAGCCTCTCTGTTGAAATCGTCCAGCACATTGAAGGTCCGAAACCGTTGGCCGCTCATCAGCACATCGCTCATGAAGTCCACCGACCAGCACACGTTGGCTGCCACGGGAACGGCCAACTTCTCGGGATGCCGCGACGGTAGCCGTTTCTTGCCCTTCCGGCGCAGATTCAGTTTCAGCGCGCAATACTCGCGGTACACCCGCTTGTGGTTCCAGCTCGGTTGTTGTCTGCGGACCAGCGGGAAGAGCTTGCCGGAGCCGTACCGCGGGAACTGCTCGGCCAGACCGATGAGCGTTTCGATGACCAAGTCGTTACCCG
>Ga0326727_10001741_pt1 | contig 78488 bp, 83 predicted proteins | sample MB2enrmetagenome_FD_207643 | JGI IMG/M metagenome (GOLD analysis project Ga0326727, IMG submission 207643) | Lab enriched peat soil microbial communities from McLean, Ithaca, NY, United States - MB29MY | ecosystem: Environmental > Terrestrial > Soil > Wetlands > Peat | place: USA: New York... | reverse complement strand
GAGCGCTGGACATCGACGCCTCGGACAAGTCGGCGCGGTTTGTGCGCTTCTGCAACGCGTTCAATATTCCGCTGCTGACGTTTGTGGATGTGCCGGGATTTCTGCCCGGCGTGGAGCAGGAGCGCGGCGGCATCATCCGCCACGGAGCCAAGCTGCTGTTTGCCTACTCGGCGGCCACGGTGCCCAAGATCACGGTGGTGCTGCGCAAGGCCTACGGCGGCGCTTACATTGCCATGTGCTCGCGCGGGCTGGGCGCGGATCGCGTGCTGGCGTGGCCCACCGCGGAGATCGCGGTGATGGGCGCCGAGGGCGCGGCGGAGATCGTTTTTCGGAAAGAGATCGACACGGCCGAAGATAAGGCGGCGCGGCGCAAGGAACTGGTGGACGAGTACCGCGACACCTTCTCGAACCCGTTTGTGGCCGCGGGACGGCGGCTGGTGGACGACGTCATCGAGCCCGCGGAGACGCGCAGAGCGGTGGCGCGGGCGCTCGAATATCTGCATAGCAAGCGCGAATTGCGGCCGCAGAAGAAGCATGGATTGATTCCGCTGTAACAAAGGCAGCACGGGCTTTGTAACAAGGGCACGGCTTTAGCCGGGCCAAAATAGGAACTATTAAGAGAAGGGGGCTTTAGCCCCTGCATGAAGGTGGGCATGAAACTGCATGGGACGGATTGGGCGCTGATCGTCGTGATTGCCGGCGTGGGCTGCGCGGTGATTTATGCCGTATTGGCGCGCGCTCTGCGCCGCGCCGTCAGGGAACAGCAGCGCGAGATGGAGCGCCAGTTGCATGCCATGGCCACGACCGTGAAGGCCCTGCAGGCGCGCGTGGCCGAACTGGGCAGGCTCGAGGAGGCGCGCGAGACCGAAGTGGCCACAATCTCCGCGTCGGCGGAAACGGCGGCCGAACCAAAGCCGGCGCGGACCAAGCCGGAGATTGTAGCCGCGCTGACCGCTGCGGCGACCGTGTTTCTTGGCAAATCGGCGAGGGTGCGCTCGGCGCAATTGCTCCCCGGAGCGCAGGACGGCGCCGGCGCGTGGGCGCGGCAGGGACGCGTGAATGTGCAGACCTCGCACAATCCGCGGTAAGAGACTGACCGATTTTGCCAGAAGGGAAGCGGCACGTTGAAACTTCAGATCACGATCGATGGCAGAGCCTACGCAGTCGAGGTAGAACTTCTGGAGGACGAGGAGAGCCAGGAGCCGTCGAGCCAGGTGTCGCCGAGCCGCTCGCCTTACCACGCGGCGCGCAGTGCGGCGGGCGGGCACCTGCACAATCCCGGCGGCGCGTGGAGCGCGGATGGAAAGGTCTGCCAGAGCCCCGTGATGGGACTGGCTATCAAAGTGAACGTCGCGCCGGGGCAGGCCGTAGAAGCAGGCACGCTGATGCTGGTGCTCGAAGCCATGAAGATGGAGACGAATGTGACGGCGCCGCACTCGGGAACTGTGAAGACCGTGCACGTGAAGGCCGGTGATTCCGTCAAGATCAACCAGGTGCTGGTGGAGTTTGAGTAAGCGGTTTGCAGATGCGGCCCAAAGCAGCTTGCGGTGAAGACCCGTTTCGTGAAAGGGCACGACTTTAGTCGTGCCGTAAGCGCCGCAAAGTGAGGACGGGGCTTTAGCCCCTAAGGGATGCTCTTGGTGGCGACTTCGATTTTTCGCCACAGGCCAAGAATTTGAAAGGAACAGCGTGCAGGAAGAGCTGAAGAATGTTCCGGGGATCCAGTTCGTGGATCACGTGGCGATTGCGGTGAAGCAAGGCGAACTGGAGGGCCAGGTGAAGGCCTACGAGGCTCTGGGCTTTAAGCAGATTCATCGCGAAGAGGTATACGGAAAAGATCAGGTGCGCGAAGCGCTGCTCAGGATCGGCGAGGGGCCGAACCTGATCCAGTTGCTGGAGCCGCTGACGGCGGATTCGCCGGTCCAGAAGCTGATCGACAAGAACGGCGGGCGCGGCGGCCTGGCGCACGTGGCGTTTCGCGTGGCCAACGCGCGGCAGGCCTTCGACGCGATGCGCGCCGAGGGCTTCCAGCTCATCGACGAGGCTCCGCGCAAGGGTTCGCGGGGAACCACGGTATTCTTTGTACATCCCAAGTCGAAGGCCGAAAGCGCCTTCGGAATTCTGATCGAGATGGTGGAAGACCCCGCCGGCCAATGAAGAACATGGCAAATGAAAAACTGCTCGCGGAGTTTCCGCCGGTCGGCGCCGCCGAGTGGCAGGCGGCGATGGCGCGCGACCTGAAGGGCGTCGATCCCGAGAAACGGCTGACCTGGCGCAGCGATGAAGGCATGGCGGTCAAGCCCTTCTATCGCGCCGAGGATTTGAAGAATCTGGCCTGGGTGGATGTCGCGCCGGGCGAGTTTCCTTACCGGCGCAGCGCGCGCGCCACGGGCGACTGGCGGATTCGCGAGGAAATCGAGGCCGCGGATGCGGAAGCAGCCAATCGCATGGCGCAATCCGCGGTGGCTGCTGGCGCCGAGAGCATTGCATTTCTTGGCATTCCGGTCGAAAGCGAGGAGCAACTGAAGAAACTGCTCGCGAATCTCGACGCGATTCCAGTCCATTTTGCGCGCGCCGATGAGCGCTCGATCCGGTTGCTGATGGAGCGGCAAAGCTTGAAGCCGCGCGCCGCGGAGATTTCCACGGGATGCGATGCGCTGGCGAGCGTGGACTTTGCCGCCGCGGTCATCGCAACCGCGCCCTCCGGTTTCGTGCCGTTCACGATTCACGGCGAGAAGTTTGCGGATGCGGGAGCGACGGCCGTTGAGGAGATCGGATTCGCGCTGGCTGCGGGGGTGGGTTTTCTCGCCTGCCTGGCCGAGCGCGGAGCCGAGATCGACCGCGCGGCGGCCGGACTCGAGTTCAGCTTTGCCATCGGCTCGAACTACTTCTTCGAGATCGCCAAATTGCGGGCCTTCCGCATGGAGTGGGCGCGCGTGGTGCAGAGCTTTGGCGGCTCGCGCCAGGCCGCGAAGGCGCGCATCGCGGCGCGCACCTCGCAATGGAATAGGACTATCTACGATCCGCACGTAAATATTCTGAGGGCCACAACCGAGGCCATGGCCGCGGCGCTGGGCGGAGCGGACGCGGTCTCGGTGACGCCCTTCGACGCGTGCGCGAAAGCGCCCGATGAGGCGAGCCGGCGGCTGGCGCGGAATACGCAACTGCTGCTGAAGCACGAGGCCTGGCTGGGACGCGTGGCCGATGCCGGCGGAGGGTCGTACGCTCTGGAAACCATCACCGATTTTCTGGCCCATGAAGGCTGGAAGGCGATGCAGGAGATCGAGGGGCGCGGCGGATTCCTGAAGGCGCAGACCGAGGGAACGATTGCGCAGGCGCTGGAGCGGAGTCTCAAGGCCCGTGAGCAGGCGGTGGCCACGCGCAGGCGCGTCCTGGTGGGCACCAATCAGTTTGCCAATCCGTCCGAACGCGCGCTCGATCGCATCGACGAACAGCGCATGAAGGCCGACCTGCGCGGAGCGCGGATGTTCGAAGAGTTGCGGCTGCGCACCGAGCGCCATGCGGCCGCGGGCGGCAAAACGCCGCAGATCCTGCTGGCCGAGATTGGCGACGCGAAGATGCGCGCCGCGCGATCGAACTTCGCGAGCAACTTCTTTGCCTGCGCGGGATTTGAAATCGCGACGCGGCGCTTCAAGAAGGCCGAGGAGATTGCGGACGCGGACGCGGACGCGATCGTGCTGTGCAGCGCGGATGCGGAGTACACGGCGCTCGCCGGCGAGCTGCTGCCGAAGCTGAAAACGCTGGGCCGCGAAACGCCGGTGATTGTGGCCGGCAATCCCGAGAACGCCGAGGAGTTGCGGGCGGCGGGAATTGCGGACTTCGTGCACGTGCGCAGCCAGCCGGTGGAGTTTTTGACGAAGTGGCAGGAACGGTTTGGGATCGAAAAGTTGCGTCAAGCTCGTGATACTGAGACTGCGTGATTTCGTAACGGCCGAAGCGTAGCGCCGGTCTCCAGACCGGCTGTAGTGCGGGTCTCCAGACCCGCACCGATTCGAGATCGATTACGAAATCACGAGGTCAGAGCACTAGTAGGAGCTGAATTTGCGTCCGGATTTTACAAAGATCGACTGGATGCCGCGAACGGCGATCGCCGCCCCGCACCATGCGGAAGAATGGCTTTCGCCCGAGCACATCGCGCTCAAGAGTTTTTACACGCGCGAGGACCTCGAGGAGCTCGAACATTTGCAATACGCGGCGGGAATTCCGCCCTATCTGCGCGGGCCCTACACCACGATGTACGCCACGCGGCCGTGGACCATCCGCCAATATGCGGGATTTTCGACGGCCGAGGAGTCGAATGCGTTCTATCGCCGCAACCTGGCGGCGGGCCAGCGCGGGCTCTCGGTGGCCTTCGATCTTGCGACTCACCGCGGCTACGACTCCGACCACGAGCGCGTGATGGGCGACGTGGGCAAGGCGGGCGTGGCTATCGATTCGATCCTCGACATGAAGATTCTCTTCCATCGCATTCCCCTGGAGCAGATGTCGGTGTCGATGACCATGAACGGCGCGGTGCTGCCCATCATGGCGTTCTATATCGTGGCCGCCGAGGAGCAGGGCGTCGCGGCCGAGCGGTTGAGCGGGACCATCCAGAACGACATTCTTAAAGAGTTCATGGTCCGCAACACCTACATCTATCCGCCCGAGGGATCGATGCGGATCATCGGCGATATCTTCCGCTATTGCGCGGCGAAGATGCCGAAGTTCAACTGCATCAGCGTGAGCGGGTACCACATGCAGGAGGCGGGCGCGACGGCGGATCTCGAACTGGCCTACACGCTGGCCGATGGTCTCGAATATCTGCGCACGGGCGTCAAGGCGGGCCTCGACGTGGACGATTTTGCGCCGCGGATTTCGTTCTTCTGGGGCGTGGGCATGAACCATTTCATGGAGATTGCCAAGATGCGCGCGGCGCGCCTGTTATGGGCCAGGATCGTGAAGAGCTTCGGCGCCAAGAATCCCAAATCGCTGGCGCTGCGCGCGCACTCGCAGACTTCGGGATGGAGCCTGACGGCGCAGGACCCGTACAACAACGTGGTGCGCACCGCGGTGGAGGCGCTGGCCGCTGCCTTCGGCGGCACGCAGTCGCTGCACACCAACGCGCTCGACGAAGCCCTGGCCCTGCCCACCGATTTCTCGGCGCGCATCGCGCGCAACACGCAGATTTATCTCCAGGAAGAAACGGGCATTACACGTCTGGTCGATCCCTGGGCGGGCTCGTTCTACGTGGAGCGGCTGACGCACGAATTGATGCACGCGGCGTGGAAACTGATCGAGGAGATTGAAAGGCTGGGTGGCATGGCGAAGGCCATTGAGACCGGCCTGCCCAAGATGCGTATTGAAGAGGCCGCGGCGCGCAGGCAGGCGGGCATCGATTCGGGCCGCGACGTGATTGTGGGCGTGAATGCGTATCCCGCGCCCGAGGAGCCGGAGATTCCCGTGCTCGATATCGACAACGATGCGGTGCGCGAGGCACAGGTTGGCCGGCTCGCGAAGCTGAAACGCGAGCGCGACGCCGCAGCGGTACGCGAGACGCTCGCCAATCTGGAGCAGTGCGCGAAGTCGGGCGAAGGCAATCTGCTGGAGTGCGCGGTCGATGCGGCGCGGAAGCGCGCTTCGCTCGGCGAAATCTCGCATGCGCTCGAAAACGCGTGGGGGCGGTACGAGGCGACGACGCGGACCATCGCCGGAGTGTACTCAGCGGCGAGTGCGGGCGATGGAGAGTTCGTGAAGGCGCGGCGTATGGTGGAGGAGTTCGAGCGCGAAGAGGGACGGCGGCCGCGGATTCTGGTGGCGAAGATGGGCCAGGACGGGCACGACCGCGGCGCCAAGGTGATTGCGACGGCGTTTGCCGATATCGGATTCGACGTGGACATCGGTCCGCTCTTCCAGACGCCGCGCGAGGTGGCGCGATTTGCGCTCGACAGCGACGTGCACGTGGTGGGCGTGTCGAGCCTGGCCGCGGGACACAAGACGCTGGTGCCGCAACTGATCGCCGAGTTGCGGGCGTTGGGCAGAGACGACATTCTGGTCGTGGTGGGCGGCGTGATTCCGCCGCAGGATTACAATTTTCTCTTTAACGCCGGCGTGGCGGGAATCTACGGGCCGGGGACGGTGATTCCAATTTCGGCGCAAAAGATTCTGGAGATGCTGAGCGCGAGCGTGACGACGTAGAGAATTCGGATGGACCCTTGCCATGAAGAGCGCAATGCGTGAAGTTGCCGGGTGCGAGACGCCGCAAGCCCCGCGCGTCGCGCAAAAGCGCAAGCCGCTCTCGCGCGAGGAGTACGTTGCAGGCATCTTGCGCGGCGACCGGTTGGTGCTGGCGCGCGCGGTCACATTGATTGAGAGCGCGCGCGAGGCGGATCGCGCGCTGGCCGAGCAGATCGTAGAGGATTGCCTTCCCCATAGCGGCAACTCGATCCGCGTAGGCATTACCGGCGTGCCGGGCGCGGGCAAAAGCAGTTTGATTGAAGCGCTGGGCGGCTATCTGATCGCCGGGCAGAAGCAGAGGGTCGCGGTGCTGGCGATCGACCCCAGCAGCCAGATCTCCGGCGGCAGCATCCTGGGCGACAAGACGCGCATGACCACGCTCGCCGCAAGCGAGATGGCTTTCGTGCGGCCGTCGCCCTCGCGCGGCATGGCTGGCGGCGTGGCACAGCGCACGCGCGAAGCGATGCTGCTTTGCGAGGCCGCGGGATACCGCAACATTCTGGTCGAAACCATCGGCGTGGGGCAGTCGGAAACTGCCGTGCACGAGATGGTGGACTTTTTTCTCCTGATCACGCTTGCCGGTGCGGGCGATGAGTTGCAGGGGATCAAGCGCGGCGTGATGGAGCTGGCGGACCTGGTGGCGGTGAACAAGGCCGATGGCTCGAACGTGGCGGCGGCGGAGCGGGCGCGCGCCGAAGCCGAAAACGCATTGCACTTCTTCCCTGCGGCGGAGTCGGGATGGACGCCGCGCGCGGTCACGTGCTCGGCGCTGACGGGCGCGGGCATTCGCGAACTGTGGGAGTGCGTGCTCGAATATGTGGCGCTGACGCGGGCCAACGGATGGTTTCGGAAGGCGCGGCGCGAGCAGCAGCGGCGATGGATCGACGAGATGATCGATCAGGCGCTGCGGCAGCGCTTCGACGCGCATCCCGGAGTGCGCGGCCGCGTGGCGGCGCTCGAGCGCGACGTGGCGGAGGGGCGGACAACGTCGTTTCGCGCGGCACGCACGCTTCTCGACGCGTACACGCGCGAATCGTAAAGACACAACTCAACGGGAGATCAGGGAAGGACGCCTGACCCGCGGCTCATTGCGCGTTGCGGAGGACCTGGAGGGTCTCGTCGAGGGCCGATTCCCACGGCGTCAGCTCGACGCCGAAGCGATCGTGCAGTTTGGCGTTCGAGAGCACGGAGTTGCGCGGGCGCGCGGCCGGAGTGGGATAGTCCTTGGTGGCGATGGGCGTGAGAGCGGGCGGCTTGATGGCCAGAAGTTCGGCGGCGCGGGCGAAGATGGCCTGGGCGAAGCCGAACCAGGAGACGGAGCCACTGCAGGTCATGTGGTAGAGGCCGGCCCAATCCTCGGGAGCGCCAAAACGGCCGGCAAGGATTCCGGCGACGATCGCGTGCGTGGCGCGGGCGAGTTCAATCGATGTGGTCGGCGCGCCGATCTGGTCGTCGACGATGGAGAGGCGGTCGCGTTCGCGCGCCAGGCGGAGCATGGTGAGCAGAAAATTGTTGCCGTGGGGGCCGTGGACCCAACTCGTGCGGAAGATGAGGAATTTGCCGCCGATGTTTTCGACCGCTAGCTCGCCGGCGAGCTTGCTTGCGCCGTAGACGCTGAGCGGATTCGGCGCGTCGGTCTCGACCCAGGGCGAAGATTTGCCGCCGTCGAAGATGTAGTCGGTAGAGTAATGGACAAAAAGTGCGTCGCGCCGTAGCGCTTCTTCGGCCAGCACGCGCGGCGCGCCTTCGTTGATGGCATACGCCAGGTCGCGCTCGCTCTCGGCGCGGTCGACGGCCGTGTAGGCGGCGGCGTTCAAAATCACGTCGGGCGCGGCGCGGCGGACGAGCTCGCGGGTTTGCGCGGGATCGGCGAGGTCGACGGATTCGCGGTCAACACCGATGACAGGGCCGACGATGGGACCAAAGCCGGCAAAGATTTTTTCGAGCTCGCGGCCGAGCTGTCCGGCGTTGCCGACGATGAGGATGCGGGGATTTTCTTTTTGACTCACAGCCGTTGCGGGAGTTCGGTTCATGCGGACGAGCTCCGGAGTTCGTGGATCTGCGCTGCTCGCATTCTAAATGGCTGCCAGAGTGAGTGCTATTCGCTTCGCATCGCGATTCCCCGTACAATGATCACAAAGAGGAGTTAGCGTTGTTAGCGGTGCTAGCGGAGCTAGTTCTCGAATTTACCTGAGCGCCCTAACGCCGCTAACTCCGCTAGCTCCGCAAGCGCCGCTTCAATCTGGAGTCTTCCCCGATGCGCCGCGTCTATTGCGATGCCAATGCCACTACGCCTCTCGCGCCAGAGGTGCTGGAGGCGATGCGTCCGCATCTGATGGAGGATTTTGGGAACGCGTCTTCGATCCATTTTGAGGGGCAGCGGGCGCGGAAGGCGGTGGACCGCGCGCGCGAAACGCTCGCCGGCTTCTTCCATTGCCGCGAGGCGGAGGTGGTCTTCAACTCCGGTGGGACGGAGGGGGACAACACCGCGATCTTCGGCCTGGTGCGCGCGGGCGATCACCTGATTACGACCGCGATTGAGCACTCGGCGGTGTTGCGCGCCGCAGAGCGCGTGGCGGAACGCGGCGCGGAGGTGACGTTGGTTGCGCCGCGCGCCAATGGACTCATCAATCCCGAGGAGATTCGCCGGGCATTGCGGCCCGCGACTCGCCAGACAAACTCGACGCGGCTCATCAGCGTGATGCTGGCGAATAATGAAACCGGCGTGCTGCAGCCTGTCGAAGAGATCGGAAAGATCGCCGTGGAGGCGGGTGCGTTCCTTCATATTGACGCGGTGCAGGGCGCGGGGAAGGTCGAGTTCGACGTGCGGCGGTTCGGATGCCATCTGTGCTCGATCAGCGCGCACAAGATACACGGACCGAAGGGCGTGGGCGCGATGTACGTGCGGCGCGGCACGCCGCTGGAGCCGCTGATTGTGGGCGGAAGCCACGAGCGCCGCCAGCGCGCGGGCACGGAGAATGTGCCCGGCATCGTGGGACTGGGCAAGGCCGTGGAACTGGCGATGGAGTGCGTGGCGGATGGGACGGTGGAGCGCATTGCGGCGCTGCGCGACCGGCTTGAGGCGGGAGTTTTGCGGATTGCGGGCTCGGGCGTGAACGGCGCCGGCGCGCCGCGCGTGGCGAACACCACCAACATTCGCTTTGAGCAGGTGGAGGGCGAGGCGCTGGTGATCGCGCTCGACCTGAAGGGCGTAGCGGTGAGCGGCGGTTCGGCGTGCCACTCGGGCTCGACCGAGCCCAGCCACGTGCTGATGGCGATGGGGCTCGACAAGAATGCGGCGCGCGCGAGTTTGCGCTTCAGTTTGCTGAGGACGGCGACGGAAGAAGATGTGGAGCATGTGTTGCGCGTGGTGCCCGAGGCCGTTGAACATTTGCGGGCGCTGGCGCCGGCTTAGCGGAGTTAGCGGGGCTAGCGGCGTTAGCGGAGTTAGGAGGCGGCGTAGCGGAGCTGGTGGAAACTAGCACCGCTAGCTCCGCCAACAACGCCAACTCCGCTTTGGGGAATCCAATGACAGAGCACACCACAATAGCGGTGGCCATGTCCGGAGGGGTTGACTCCTCGACGGCGGCGGCGATCCTCGCGCACTCAGGGGAGAGCGTCGTCGGGCTGACACTGCATCTTTGGGATCAGACGCGATTGGCCGGCAAGCATGGCATTCCCGACACGCCGAAAGCTGGCCGCTGCTGTTCCTTAGATGATGTGTACGACGCGCGGCACGTGGCCGAGCACCTGGGGATTCCGTATTATGTCGTCAACCAGGAGGAGCGGTTCGAGCACGACGTGGTGCGGCCGTTTGTCGATGAGTATCTTGCCGGGCGCACGCCGATTCCCTGTTCGCTCTGCAACAACCATCTTAAGTTCGATCAACTGCTGAAGACGGCGCGCAGCATTGGCGCGGAGCGCATTGCCACCGGCCACTACGCGGTGAACGAGTACGACGAGCGGCGCGGGCGCTGGATTTTGAAGCGGCCGACAGATCTCGCCAAGGACCAGACCTATTTTCTCTTCGGCCTGACGCAGGAGCAGTTGTCGCGGACGTTGTTTCCGCTGGGGCGCATGACCAAGCCGGAGGTGCGCGAGGCGGCGCGGCAGCATGGATTGCGGCTGGCCGAAAAGCCCGACTCGCAGGAGATCTGCTTTATTCCCGGCGGCGACTACAAGCAGTTTCTGGCGGCGTATCTCGAGGAGCAGGGCGAGCCAATGCCGGAGACGGCGGGCGAGCTGGTGGCTTCGACCGGCGAGGTGATCGGGCGGCACGAGGGAATCTCGAACTTCACGGTGGGCCAGCGCAAGGGACTGGGCGTGGCATCGCCCTCTCCGCTTTATGTGCTGAACATCGACCCCGAGAGCCATCGCGTGACAGTGGGCGCGGATGCCGAGTTGGCCACGCGCACCCTCCGCGCGCGGCGGCTGAATTGGATCAGCGTTGCAGAACTCAAGGAACCGATGCGCGTGCGGGCCAAGATCCGGCACCGGCACGAGCCGGCGTGGGCTCGGCTAGAGCCAGCGGGCGCCGATGAGTGCGTGGCCACCTTCGACGAGCCGCAACGCGCGGTGACGCCGGGCCAGTCGGCCGTGTTCTACGACGGCGACGAGGTGGTAGGCGGCGGCTGGATTGTGTGATCTGCCGGCCAGAGGTGCGCAGGCCCGCTCATAGCAAGGGAACGGCAAAGACGGGTCAAGCGGCTTGATCCCACCAGCGAAGCTCAGTAGGCCACGGTGCTCTCAAGAAAGTGATATTCGCCTTCGATTACGCCAGAGGCTTGAGCGGCGTCGGCGGCGGCGGGGTTCGCGATAAAGGCGTGCGCCTGGCCCGCATCCGTGACCTCAAAGAGGAAGAAGACGTTGTTCGGGTCTTCCACCGCTCTCCAGAGGCTGCGAAGTTGAAGACCCGCGTCCCGGTGAGCCTGCGCGTGGGAGGCAAAGACCGCCTTCCATTGGGAAAAATCCGTCACACGGTTGCGGCATAGCAAGCTCGTCATGGTCTGCCGGCTCCTCGGCGGCACGCATTCCAGTTTAGAGGATTGGCCAGAAGTATTCGGCACGACTGAAGTCGTGCCCTGACACTTCGTGCTCTAGACAGAGAGTTTTTCCGCAGCCCCAAGAGTCCGGTGCTCCCTGTTCGGCCCCGGGGATTGCCACCCGGATCGTCAACTCACCGGGGCCGTTGCATCTCGAAGCGGTCGCGAGTGCGGGTGTAGATTGGGCCGCCCATGCGGCCGATGGCGTTGAGCTTGCCGGGGTCGATCTTGTAGCCGTCCAGCAACGCCTCCTCGATGTGGAAGCATAGCACGTCACCAAGCACGAGCGAGCCGCCGCCGGGTTGCTCGCTGACCACCAGGATCTGGCGCAGCCGGCACTCCATCTGCACTTTGCTCTCGGCCACGCGCGGCGGCTTGACCAAGTCGCTTTCGAGCGGCGTCAGCCCGGAGAGCAAGAACTCATCCACCTCGGGAGGAACCTCGGCGGAGCACAGGTTCATCTGCTCTGCAATCTCCTCGGAGACGATGTTGACGACGAACTCGCCAGTGGCCCGGATGTTCTCGAGCGTGTCCTTATGAGGCCGCGGGCCGGGGCGGACGGAAGCGCAGAAGCAAACCACGGGAGGATTGGAGCTGCATGCGGTGAAATAGCTGAAGGGCGCGAGATTCCGGATGCCGGCCGCGTCCACGGTGGAGACGAAGGCGATGGGACGCGGCACGATCATGCCGATCATGAGCTTGTAGATGTCGCTGGGCGCGATTTGGGCGGGATCGAGTGTGCGCATGAGGAGTCTTCTTGCCGCGAGCCGGTTTGACTCAACCGCCGAACTAGTCGAAGGGATCGATGCCGCCGGGCCCGCGATTGGCGCCCGAGCGGGGCACGGCGTCCGGGCTGCGCAGCGACTCGACGACGGCCCTGGCGGAAGCCAGGAACGCGGTAAGCTGGCGCATCGGCTTGGCTACGGTGTCGGTCAAGAAAGTACTGGCGCGGTCCACGGCGTCCAGGACACCGGAGAACATGGAGTCAATGCGGCCGGCCTGGCTGCGCGCGCGCGCGATGATCTCATCGGCCGCCATTTGGATGTCGGCGGTCTGATCGCGCAAGGATCGCGCCAGCAGAGCGAGGTCCAGTGTAGTCTCCTCGATTCTGGGCTTGACGCGCGCGATCAGTTCACGGGTGTCATCGATCACGGGCATCACGGAGTCGTGCACATCCGCGATCTGTTCGCGGATGGACTTGGCCAGTTTGCGCAGGACGATAAGGGCGGCAAGAAGCACAATGGCCTGGATCACCATGGCCGCCGCAACTGCAACCACAAGGGCAAACTGAATTGTCTGATTATCGAGCTTTGGCATGGCGTTGCTCTCTCGCAGGGGATCTGAAGATCTTGAGGCCAAAACCGGTCAGGACCGGCCGGGCACGCTACCGGGCGAAGAAGCCCGCTGTGCCCCGAGCCGGCGTGTGAACCATTCTTGAGCCCTCGCGCGCGGCCCGGAAGAAACGATGCCGCCGGATGAATCCGGGAAGCATCCCAACCGGAAAAAGCCGGCGCTCAGTCCTCGTGAGTCTCCGGTGGGGGGGTGGCTGCCTGCTGGTAGGCAACGCGGCCCGCCTCGACAGCCGCGGACACGCGGGCCGATTGATCGGTGACAACGTTCTTGCCGCGCTCCACAAACTCTTCCCATTGGGCCCGCCCGCGATCGATGGCGCCACGGCCGCGATCGACGTATTCGCCCACCTGCGCTTTGCCCTTGTCGACCAATGCGCCGACATTGTCCGCGGCCTGGCGGGTTTTGGCGCGCAGATACTCCGTACCCTCGCGAGCGCCTTGCGCGAGGTCTTCGCGGGTCTCGCGGCCGCTCTTGGGAGCATAAAGAATGCCCACGATAGCGCCGACGCCTAACCCGGCCAGGAACCACGCCAATCCATAGGATTTGTTTTCCTCTGCCATAACGAAACTTCTCCTTTCGCTGCCCTACAAAGGATGCTTGAGCGTACCAAACAGTCTAAGTCTACCGCAAGTTACCGGCGCGATGCCTGCCCCTGGTCCGATTCAGACGGTTCCGGCCGGGTCTTTGCGGCGGCTGATCGGCCGATAAAGTGAACTCTGCCGGCTTTGGAGTGCTTACTGGCGGGCAAATGAGGCGACGGCGGCCACCCTCCCGGAGCTCGCAAAATGGCGCCGAATCGGAGTTGGAAACGCGCCCCGGCCTGTAGTCAACAAATTGAGAATCGTGCGGACATTTCGAGGATGGTTTCGATTTACCCGTGACCTGGGAATCATCGCCGAGGACTGCGGGGGGTGGTCCCACTTAGCGAGGACTCCGAGAGCTGGTTTGGAGGCAAGATATAATTGGGCTCAACATGCCGCTAGCCGCAGGCACGAAACTGGATGGATATGACGTAATTGGCCTCCTGGGCGCAGGAGGGATGGGCGAGGTCTATCGCGCCCGCGATTCGGCGTTGCGGCGCGAAGTCGCCATCAAGGTCCTGCCCTCGTTTGTTTCGCGCGATCCGGACCGGCTGCGGCGCTTTGAGCAGGAAGCGCAGGCCACTGCGGCTCTGAACCATCCGAATATTCTTGCCGTCCATCATTTTGGCGTCTTCAACGGGGCGCCGTATCTTGTATCGGAGCTGCTGGAGGGCAGCACGCTGAGGGAAGTACTGCGGCAAGGCGCCATACCGATTCGCAAAGCGACTGATTATGGAGTTCAGATCGCGCATGGATTGGCGGCGGCGCACGACAAGGGCATCGTGCATCGCGATCTCAAGCCCGAAAACCTGTTCGTCACCAAAGACGGACGCGTCAAGATTCTGGATTTCGGCCTCGCGAAGCTGACCCAGCGCCAACCGGTTGCCGACGATGCGGCTACTCTGACGGTAGGAACCGATCCCGGCATGGTGGTCGGTACGGCCGGTTACATGTCTCCCGAGCAGGTGCGGGGCAAGCCGGTCGACCATCGCACGGATATCTTCGCCTTGGGGGCAATTCTCTACGAGATGCTGGCCGGCAAGCGCGCGTTTCACCGGAACACCTCGGCGGAGACCATGACCGCCATCCTCAACGAAGATCTGCCCGGCATTGCGCAGATTGTGCAGGCCGCTTCTCCGGGACTGCAGCGGGTGATTCATCGCTGCCTGGAGAAGAATCCCGAGCAGCGTTTTCAGTCGGCGTCCGATCTGGCATTTGCCCTGGAAGCCTTGTCGGATTCCGGAAGCGCTCCGCTCGCCGCGCTTCCCCAGAGTTCGCATGCACGATGGTTGTGGGTGGCGGCAACGGCGTTGGCCGCGATTCTGATCGCTGCGCTGATCGTGTGGTGGCGCATTCCGCCCGCCGAGCCTCAAGTCGAGTCCATTACGCAACTGACTGACGATGGCCAGCTGAAGTCCGGGATGGCGACGGATGGATCGCGGATCTACTTCAACGAAGGCCCGACCGGAAGCCTAAAGCTCGCGCAAGTCTCCGTCGCGGGTGGTCCCGCAGCGCCTGTGGAGACGAGGTTTGCCAATTGCTGGCTGATCGGAGCCCTGGAGGACGGCTCCGCTCTGCTGGTTGCCGTCGGCAACGGGAGCGAGAGCTTCAATGTTCTGGATCCGCTATGGCAGGTACCGCTTCCAGCGGGAGAGCCGCGCCGCGTCGGCGATGTCGAGGTTGCCAACGCGAGTATGTTCCCGGATGGCCGCATCGTCTTCGCTCAGTTCGCTCCGCATGCAGATGCAAAGGGAACAGCCATCGGCGCGGACTGGTTCGTTGCCGACAAGGATGGCTCGACCCCATACAAGCTGGTTTCACTTCCCAACGTCGGGTGGGCGGCGGCATCGGCATTCGGCCAGCACATCTTGTTCATGCAGCCGAGCCCCGGTGGTCGCAGGCTGCTCGATATTAAAGCGGATGGCACAGGTCTCCGTGAGATTCAGGATCCCACGGATGTGAATACCCCCCGATGGACCTCCGGTGAGAAGTACATTGTGTACCAATCCGGCAATGGTTCACACTCCGATATCTGGCTGCTTCCCATGCAGACGGGGCTTTTTCGCCGCCCTGGGAAGCCGATTCGACTCACAAATGGGCCGCTGCCTTACTCGCTTCCAATTCCCAGCCGTGACGGGAAGCAGATCTTCGTCCTGGGCACGAAGCAGCGCGGCGAGCTGGTTCGCTACGACATGAAATCGCACGAGTTCGTGCCGTTCCTTCAAGGAATTTCCGTCACAGACCCGACATTTTCCAGGGATGGGAAATGGGTCGCCTACCTCTCCTACCCGGAGCACACTGTCTGGCGCAGCCGCAGCGATGGAACGGAACGCATGCAGCTTACCTTCGCTCCGACGGATGCGAGGTTTCCGGCGATTTCTCCTGACGGAACCAAGGTCGCATTTCACACCGGCAAGAACGAACTATTCGTGGTCGATATGCAAGGCGGCCAGCCGCAGAAGGTATCGGACCACGCTTACTTTGCCAGTTGGTCTCCTGACGGAACTTATCTCTTCTCTAAAGTTTCATTAGTCCCTTTTCGATCGCAAATCACAGACCTCCGTACCGGTGCGACTTCCGTGGTTCCTTCCTCGGATGGCACGAGCGGCGGTTACTGGCTCAGCCAGAGCACGGTGATGGCCCGTGAAGCGATAGGAACCAAATTCGCGATCTTTAATCTGAAGTCTCAGCAATGGACTGACATGCCCGGCATCTCCGGGGATATAGAGAACTTTTATCCGTCGCCGGATGGCAACTATCTCTACTACACGACAGGAGGCGCGGAACCAAAAGTCCTGCGCTACCGGTTCGCCGATCGTCAGATAGAGACCGTCACCAGCCTGAATGACCTTCACCGCGTAGTGAATTATGGGAATACTCAGATCAGTGTCGCGCCGGATGGCTCCCCGGTGTTCACGCGCGACACCGGCTATCAGGAAATCTACGCGTTGAATATCCGCTGGCCCTGATAACGATTTGAGACCCCTCGGGAACTACTTCATCGTCGAAATCAGTAGCGATAACATTGCGCGGTCAAGCTAATCCGCATTTCTCAAAGGTGTCTCGACGGCAGGGAAGACAGTCCATTTTCAACCGCCGGCTGACCTGCGGGGGTCAGGAGACCGCCGCTACAGGTTCCGCCGGTGGCAGGATTCGTTTTTTGACGCTGAGCGCGCGAACGCAAAAACCCGCCCCGGCACGAAAAAAGCTGAAAGCTAAAAGCTGAGAGCTGAAAGCTGCTTCTCTACTCGCTCATCGCGCGCAGCCGCGCCGGGGTGTGATCCTTCTCGAGTTCGTGGCCGCAACGCGTGCAATAGTGATCCGTGGCGCGAACGGTGCGGAAGCAGTTGCCGCAGTTGGCCGCAAGCTGATAGTTGCACTGCGGGCAGTAATGGAAATCCGCCTGCGCATGCGTGCCGCACGCCGGGCAGCGGATGACCTGCGGCGGCCGCAGCAGGAAGTAGAGCACCGCGCCGATGCCCGCCGGCATCACGAAGCAGATGAACATCCAGAAGCGCGTGCTCATGGCGCGCCGCGGGGCATCCTTGCTGATGTAACCCACCATCAGGAAGTAGAGCGAGGCCACCACGCCCCACGAAAGATTGAAGTAGATGCGCAGTCCCAGGGGCGGCGGCGCATGATGGCGCTGGCCGGGCGCAACAATCCAGAAGTAGTACTCGACCAGGACAAACGCCGCGCTGGCCGCAACAATCGACCAGACCGGAATCATCCGTTCCTCTTCGTTGACGTGGATCGCTTCGGGATCGGCCATAAGCCTTGCCTCGCCTCGGAGGGCCTTTCACAAGATTTCCGGAAACCGATGAACCCCTTCTTCGAATGGACGGAAGAAGGCAGAAAGAAGTTGCTTGTCTTGGAGTTTTAGCCTGAGTTTAGAAGTTTTCCCGGGTCCTGGAGAGGCTGTTTGCGGCCTCGTGCGCCACCGGCAATCCATCCCACCCGGCATGACGCCCGCTCGGCCGGGAGCCGGCCTAGCTCCGCTAACTCCGCTAGCTCCGCGTGCTTTTACGGCCTGCTCCGCGCCCATCCGGCCACAATGACCGCAGCCAGAACGGCGGGGCACAGGATGCAGATCCAGAGGCTGGTCTGTGTAGCAATGTCGGCCAGGTGTTCGCCGCCAATCAGGTCGTCCGTCACGCGCCACACAAACGGTCCCAGCGCAAGCAAAACCAAGACCAGCGCCGCCAGGGCCACGGCGCGGCTGCGCTTGCGTCCGACTCTTTGTTCCTCGATCACGCCCAGCGAGGTCAGCACCACGCGGCGGGTGGTCTGGGCCACGGCGCGGTCGCGAGCAGCCTGCTTGCCGGCAAGCGCCGCCAACAGGTCGCGGTTGGCGCCCTCCGCGCTGGCCGCCTCGCCGCCAGCCGAATTCGCCGCCGCGTTTTGGGCTAACTCCGCCGTTCTCACACCGCCTCCGCAAAGCGCTCGGCCGCAACCCCGAGCCGCGGCTTGATCATCGCCAATCCGCGATAGAGCCTCGATTTCACCGTGGAAAGCGGCGCCTTCGTCACCTTGGCAATCTCTTCGAGCGACATCTCCTCGTGGAAGCGCAGCACCATCACCTCGCGGTGCAGCGTATCCAGCTCCAGCAGCGCCGCCGCAATCTTTTCGCGGTCCTCGAGGCTCGACACGTGGTCAAAAGGCGTCGGCCCCGCGGCCGCCACTTCAAAGGTCATCGCCCTGTCGTCGTCGCCCGCGCCGTCGATCAGCTCATCCAGGCTGTTCACGGTGCGCTTGCGCCGCTGGTCGATCGCCAGGTTGCGCGCAATGGTAAACAGCCAGGTCTCAAACCGCGACTTGCCGTTGAACTGGGCGCCCCGCACCAGCACCCGCATCCAGACCTCCTGAAACAGGTCTTCGGCGGTGTCGCGGTTCCCGGTCAAATAGAGCAGGTAGCGCAGCAGCCGGTGCTGGTAGCGCACAATCAGCTCGTCCAGCAGCCCCGCCTTGCGCTGTTTCAGCCCTTCGGCGACGGCAAGGGTTTCCCGCCGAGCCTGCTCGTCGGCGGCAATCGGCGCTTTCAAAAAGAATGGCCGTATTCCAGCGATACTCATTTCTCTCAGTTAGACGATAAAACCCGCCGCCAGGACCACAAATCCCTCGGGGCAGAGGCTGTCGATCGTCATCCCCCTGCCAGTCTCCAACCCATTCCCGCTCCAAAAGTTGTCCGCAGAATCGGAAACAGGTTTCAGGTTTTCCTACTCCCTATTCCCTGTCTTCTCGACCGCTTCTTCAATCGCCTTCGCCGCCCGCCGTTCCCGCCCCTCGACCGTCTCGTAATAGAAGATGCCCAGCAAATGATTCCGCCGCTGCGTTGGGGTCAGCGCAAACCACGCCTCCCGCGCCCGCGGCTGCCGCTGAAAGATCGCCTTTAGCACCGGCGGAGGCTCCTCCAGCCCCTCCATGGCCTGCATCAACCGCTCCGCCATCCGCGTCGCGCGCTTCTGCCGACTCTCCGCGCTCTTCGGCTCGACCACCCACATGCCGGCTTCGCGCCGCATGGAGTCGCTCAGGCCATCGAACCACTTCCGCAGCCCTCGGTCGCTATCGAGTTCGCTCTTCAGCTCTGCCGGCAACGGAATCGCGCGCTCCTCCAGATCCGGCTCCAGCCAGATGCGCGCCTTCTCGCCCTTGCGCACGCCCGCGCCCGCCTGCATCTTTTTGTTCACAAGCAGCACATGCCCGCCGCCCTTGGGATGCGGAAATAACGTGGTCCGGAATGCGAACCCTTCAATCTCGCCGCGCACCCGCCTGCCCTTGCGCACCGGCCACGTCTTCACCACGTCGAAGGGCACGCGCGCCACCAACCACCGCAACGCCGTCCCGTCCAGCTCCAGCGCCGCCGTGAACGACTTCCGCACCGTGCCAGTCTTCTTGTCTGCCATCCCCCGTTGCCTCCCGTGTGGCTGCTCGCAGTCCCTCAGTCCCGCAGTCCCGTAGTCCCGCGGTCCCGCCGCGGATTCCCATGCCTTCCATCTTGCCTGCGATTTGCGATGCGAGGTACACTCAAGAACCACGCGTCGCCCATGAGCAACCTAAAGACCATCCTCTTTATTGTCGTCCTGATCGCCGCCGGCGTGCTCGTCTATCGCCATCTGCACCGCGCGCCGCTATCGCCCGAGCAGTTTCACTCTATTTTGACTCTGACGCCGCAAGATCTTGAGGCCCGCTGCGGCCATCCCGAGCAGGATACCAGCGGAGTGGTGGTCCAAGACGACGGCATCCGCGATCTGCGCTACCACGATGCGGGCGGCGCGGAGATGGTCTTCCGCTTCATCTCCGATGACGGCAAGAACTGGCAGAGCCTGGGCGCGTGGGATCAGGTGAACGCGCCCGACGACCTGGGCGCTCCGCTGCCGGCCTCGGAGACGGCGCGGCGCTTGCCCTGCGCAGCCAAAATGGAGGCCAGCACTTCGAGCCTGAGCCCGCATGGGCGCCGGCAGCGCGGCGGAACCGAGGTCTATCTCGCGGTGATCCTCCTGGGCCGTCCCATTCAAGACATTCCGATCCCGGAACAAAAAATGCCCACTCCGCCCACCCCGACGATGCCATCCATCCCGACCCAGACGCCGACGCCAATCCCCATGACAACGACCGGTCCGATCCCGTATCCAGGCGGACCGCCTCCCAGCGAGGAACCCGAACCCGAGCCCGGACCAGGACCCGGACCGGGTCCCGAGAGTCCCGCGGTTCGTACCCCTATGACTCTGCCCTGCCGATCCGAGAGTGGGCCTTGCGAACTGCTCCAGTACGCGCAGTTTGTCGCCGAATTCAATCAGGCCATCCGGGCCGAGCGCGAAAACGACTTTGTGAACGCGATGAACCGGCTCACGCAACACGGTGTGATGATGGTGCAGCTTCCCGCGCTCGAAGTCAGCCGCGCCCAGGCGGTCAAGGCCGTGGTGCAACTTGAGGTGAAGGCCATCAACCTCGTCGAGGCGCGGCTGCGCGATGACGTGGCCAGCCTCGTGCCTTTCTCATCGGAGCCGTCAGAGGTAAAGGCGCAGAAGATGGCCGTCGTGGAGCAGGACGACCAGCAGCGCCGCAAAATGTGGAAGCATGCCGTGGAGTCAAACCTTCCCGCCGTCAGCACCTCCCATTCCTCCTCCGGCAACACCATGCGCTTCAACAGCGACGCCTACCAGCAACTGGTGCAGATTCATCTCACGGGGAATTGGCCGTAGTGCGGGCTGCATCCACGCGGCTTTCGAGGGGCGCGACTTTAGTATTTGTGGTTTGTATCAGGGAGATCGGCGATCCGGGATCACGAATGCTGCATGGCCGCCGCGGCGACGGCGACGCCGGGGAAGGCGGCGGAGGCGGACGCGCATTCTTTGTGGTGCGCTTCCAAATCGTTCCGCGCGCGCTCCATCTCCACAAAGCTATACGCCACATGCTTGGAGCTGAAGCGGCGAATCGTCTCCGAGCAAGCCGTCATGTATTCGCTGTGCCTGTTCTCAAGAGCGCATGCGAGATAGGTGCAAATAGAGCAGTCCACAGCTTCCCCTTCCAGCCTTCCGGCCGGACTTATCACGATGAATGTTCGGTTGCCTCAGCGCGCCAGTATCTGACTCTCGGCGCGGAACCAGTCCTGTAAGTCGTGGCCGTGCTGGCTGCCACGCTTTTCAAAGATCGCAAAGGCGCGCTCTTTGATCCGTTCCTGCGCGGCGCAGACTTTCGACAGAGTGGCAGTCTTGGCGGCGGAGGCTTGCGGGGCGACAACTTGCGGGGGAACAACAGCAACTTTATTGATCTTCGGTGGTTTTTGAACCTTTGAAACGATCATTGAGAGCCCTCATGGCAATTCGTGGGCTAAGTGGGGGAGTTACTCCAGATGAACTGCCTTAGTTCAGCGGACCTGAAGGAGGAGAACGATGCTCATCCATCTCTAACACTACGCTCATTCCGCACCCGCCGCACATTTGTTTCGTAAATGCCGTCTTTTGGGCCTTAATTGCCGATCTCGCGCGCTTCCGGGTGCAGAAGACGAGCTTCCAGATGTTAGCTGTTAGCTTCTGGCTTCTAGCTTTTAGCTTCTAGCTCCTAGCTCCTAGCCGCTAGCTTCTAGCTGCTAGCCTCTGGCCGCGCCCCGGGGTCCCAGAATCGAGACCCGGAACCACTAAACGGAAAGAGCTAATTCATTCGGTCAGGGACCTAGGGAATCCTGGTCTGAATGTCGGCCGCAACCACTTTCAGGTAGTCTTCCGCTGCCCGCACAGCTTCTTCGGCCTCAACCTCGCTGATCACGGCGATGTCGTAGAAGGCGATATTTCGCTTGCGGCGCATGCGGTCAAACAGGTCGAAGGCCGGCGCCAAAGCGGGATCGAGATGTTTCTGCGCGAAGAGCATGATCGCGACATGATGTCCGAGTTGCACGCGGGGACGCTGCCCGTGGCTCAACATCAGAGCCAAAGAGGCCTTCAGAATGGCTTCGTACGCCGTCTGGTGGGCGGTTTCCTCGTCGATGTTGAGGTTCTTCCTCGCCGCCACGGCCTTCTTCCGCGCGTCAACCAGGAACTGCTTCACCTGCTGCGGATTGACGTGTTGCGGTTTGGTCGTCGCCATGGCCAATCAGCTCAATGCGCTTTCCGTTCCACACATCGGCGAGGAATGCATCGCGCCTGGCAAGCCGCCGCTTGAGCTCCCGGGAAGTGAGAACAGTGTAGTTGATTTCGCGGCAAAGCGCCTTTTCGGATTTGCGCATCTCCGCGGCAAGCTTGACCTGGTCAGGCTGGCCCACGATGAGCACATCGATATCGCTGGCCGCGTCGGCCTCGTTTTTAGCAAACGATCCGTAGAGCCAGGCCGACTCGATGCCGGGGACGGAGGCGAGCGCGTGTTTCAGAGCGGGCACGATGCCCACCGTGCCCCGCAGCAGGGCAAAGACCGGCTTCAGGTACGGATAGGCAGGATTGACGCTCGAATAAAGCTGGCGTCCCTCGGCCTCGGAGCGAAGAAAGCCCTCGCGCCGCAGGCTGGCGAGCTCGCGCGAAACATTGGTTGAATCCGCGTCGAGCGCGGCGGCTAGCTCTCTCACATACACGCGCGCCGAGGGGTTGACGTAGAAGAACGTCAGCAGCTTGCGCCGAAGCTCCGATCGCAGAGAGATCATTGCAGTAGAATTATACTGCATTTGCAGTGGAAATCTACTGCAATCTTTGCGTCCGCCTCGATCCGCAGGTGCTCGATTGGCTCAAGTCGAAGGGCGAAGGTCACCTCACCCGCATCAACGAAATCCTGACCGAGCTGATGGAGATCGAGAAAGCAGAGGCCAGGGAGCGGGAATTATCTCCCCGCGGGGTTGACGGCCGGCTGCGCTTGTCATACGATGTGTATATACAAATGCGGTACGAGTGGGACCAACGCAAGAACCGCGAGAACCAACGCAAGCACGGCGTCAGCTTCGAACTGGCGACGCTAGCTTTTGAAGACGAGAATTGCCTCCTTAGCCTGGACCGCGTGGACGAGATGGGCGAGCAACGGTGGCACGCGCTCGGCGCGGTTTCGCTTGAACCCGGCAGCGCATTGATTTTGCTGGTCGCTCACGTCTTGAGAGAGGAGGATCGCGATGGCGAAGAGATTATCCGCATCATCTCAGCCCGAAGGGCTGGTAAGGATGACGTCAGAAGATATCAGGAACAGGAAGTGGACTGAGGCCGAAAAGGCAGTGTTGCGGCGCGGAGCCGCCAAGCAGGCCGCGGGCGACGATTCCGATATCGACTACTCCGACATTCCCCGCCTGACCCCGGAGCAGCTTGCGCACATGGTCCGGCTGCGCGGCCCGCGCCGCAAAAAGGCCGTCAGCGTCCGCCTCGATCCCCAGGTCCTCGCCTGGCTCAAGTCCAAAGGCGAAGGCCACCTCACCCGCATCAACGACATCCTGACCAATTTGATGGAAGCGGAACGGCGCAGCAAGGCGGCCTCTGGCCGCTAGCCCTTAGCTGCAAGCCCTGACCAGCGTTCTAATTGAAGCCGGGAGTGGACAGCGGCCATTAGCTTCCAGACAAATTCGGCGCGAATCCGGCGGTCCTCGAGCTCGGCCATGAGTTTGCGTTCTCTCGGGCGACAGCATTCGCCGTAGGCCTTGCCACTCCAACACCAGCACTCGCCGTCGGGTTCAATCGTCGCGAGATGACCTGCCGATCCTGAAGGCGCACATGGCCCCGGCCAGTAGCCATCCCAGAAAAGATCCAGTGAGCGCGACACTTCGGCCATCGTGATCTCGCCGTTCGGCGCCCTGCGCCGGACGAGCCGTGGTCCTTCGTCGGTCCGCCTATACAACTGTCGTGTCCGGAGCCAAATCAGATACTTCGCCAGATACGTCGCTGTCTGATCGAGTTGTTGCTCAAGGCGGCTGCGGTTGCTTTCGAACCTTTGTACGGCGCCAGAGTACACACAGAGTGCGGCGAGGGGCTTGCCATCAATCTCGATCGACTTGTCGTGGCGCAGATGATAGCACTGGTTGAATCGCGGGACCATGTGAGGGTCGAGCATATAAGTCCGAGGACGCTCTGTTCCCTCGAATTCGAGGAGCAGAATCGTAAATGGCTCGGCCATGTCGGTCAAGTACGGGTCCTGCGAGTGATCGCTCGGTTCCGATAGCTCGACATCGAGACGCCCACCGAAAACCTGTAGCGGAATTCCTTCTTCAATAGCGCGCAAGACGCGGCGCGCGGTTGCGTCGTCAGAAAACGGACGGATGAAGCCTTCGTGCGCGCGGCTGGCACCGCTTCCTTCGGGGACGCTGCGCGCGACGAACTGGGTGTAGTCCGACAGCTCCGGCGCCGCCGTCGGCGGCGCCGAAAAGGGGAACAGGTTGGCGGCTGCAGCCATTTAGCACCGCCAAGGAGACCCATGCGAAGCGGCGGGAATGACTGTCCGCAGCGGCGGCACGATCACGTTGTGCGGCTTGGCGGGGCAGTCGGGCAGCCAGTCCAAATTGTTCGGCCGTTCGCCGTCGGGCTTAGTCTTTAAGTACTTCTCGCCTTCGCGAGTTTCGACGACGATCTCCGCGACGTGGCCGTCGGGCCGCTCCGAAAAGAAACTGTCCGTGCCGCTTTCGAGGCGGGTGATCACTTCCGCTTCGTTAAAGTTGTGGAAGGTGTTGCCCGGGCCGTAGCAGCCGAGGCTGAGGATGTGCTCGTGCTTCTCGAGCTTTTGGGTGCAGGTGACGCGGTATCTGGGCATAGGTGGACCTCCTTGAGTCCGGTTCGTCCGCCTATTCGAGATGCCTCTTGCCGATGCCGACTACGTGCTACATAATCGGGCTAGGACACTATCCGGCAAAAAACGGGTAGCGGGCGGATTTTCGCCACCAGCCGGTTGTCGGTCGCCACCTTCAACCGGCTTCATCTTTTTTCGCGGTGCCGCAGCACCTCTCGATTTGAAAATACCAATAAACGCCGTCAATGTCAACTGTGCAAAAGTTGTGTTTCCATCAATATCATGTTGGCGATGGAAAAAATTTGACAGCATGGGTTACAATTGAGCCGTGCCTTCAGCCCGCGATCCTGAAGCGATTTATCGGGTGTTCGGACAGAAGCTCCGCGAATTGCGTGTGCGCAAGCAAATTCCCCAACAAGAGCTTGCGACGCTTTCGGGGTTAACCCGCGCCTCTATCGCCAATATCGAGAGCGGTCGCCAACGCGTTCTGCTCCACCAGGTGGTCGAATTCGCAGCGGCCTTGAAGGTTGACTTGGCTGAGATTGTCCCGCAGAATTCGGAAATCAACGTCGGTCGCGAGTCGGCCAGTTCTGAGAACGAGTATCTCCGCGTTTTACGTGAGAACTTGGTTGCGGAACTCCCCAAGGCCAGAAGGTCGAGGGCCCGAGCGAGATGAGTAAACCAAAGAAGACCCCGGAGCAGGTATTAAAGGAGTCCGGCGTAACATCTAGGCCCGTACAGCTCGAGAAGATCCTTGAGCACTACGGAATTCGTCAGTATTCGCTTCCTGCAAACGCCGATATATTCGGTGCAATAGTTAGCGAGCGCGAACATGTGATAATCGCGATCAACCCCAACCAGCATCCCCATCGCCAACGTTTCACCGTAGCCCATGAGCTTGGGCACTTTTTCTGTCACTCGAACGAGGACACCCCGGCCCAATTTGTGGATGGCGACTTCAGGCTGCACTGGCGAAATGCCGAATCATCGCGTGGCGTGAATTGGCGGGAGATCGAGGCAAACAGATTTGCCGCTGCGCTTCTCATGCCTGAAAAATTGCTTCAGGGGGACGTCGACAAGCTTGGGAAAATCGACCGCGAAGCGGTCCAGCACTTGGCATCCCTGTATAAAGTTTCGAAAGTGTCGATGCAATTTCGATTGATCAATTTGGGGCTGCTGCCCCCCGACGTCGACCCATCCGATTCCTGAAATCCCAGGCGTCTACCCCGGATCTCAGAAAGCAAGCCCGCCACAAGAAGGGGTGCCCTGCGGTCCCGATTCTGGGACCTGGGAACCACGGACGCCACATCGACCGGTTCTGAACCGCAAACTCCTCAGGACACGGCCCTGGGAGATGGGCTAGTTGCTGGCTGCAGAAGCAAGAGGGCCGCAAACTACGAGGTGTTTACACTGGGGCCGGTTAAAAAATGCCCATCAGGGGTTAAAACCCCTCTGTTTTTTGCGCCTTATCGGCACGGCTAAAGCCGTGCCCTTTCAAAACCGGGTCTATGCAACCGGTTCCGGAAGCGAGGAGTTCATCCGCATTTCTCGCGAGGGCACGCGACTGCCGGGGATTCGGGGTTTGGCGAAGCCTCTGAGGGCCAGGAGGCCCTCAGTACAGCCGGTCAGGAGACCGGCGCTACAGGTTGTCGCTGCCTTTTCGGTCCCTGCCTCTCTCGTGTTTCAATAGAACAGATGGGCATTCCCCGGAGATCGACGCCGCGAGGGCTATGGAAGCGGGTCACGCGCAAGGCGCGCGAGTACGCGATGGTGTTGCGTGCGCTGGCGGATACCTCGCATCCCGTGCTGGTGCAGATCATCCCGACGCGCTTCTGCAACCTGAGCTGCGCTTATTGCAATGAATACGACAAGGTGAGCGAGCCGGTGCCGCTCGAAGAGATGTACCGGCGCATCGACGCGCTGGGACGGCTGCGGACGGCGATGATCGGCATCTCGGGCGGCGAGCCGCTGACGCATCCGCAACTCGACGACATCATCCGCCGCATGAGGAAGACGGGCGCCATCGCCGGCATGATTACCAACGGGTTTCTGCTAAGCCCAGAGCGGATTCTGCGCCTGAACGAGGCCGGCCTGGACCACATGCAGATTTCGATCGACAATCTGGAGCCGGATGACGTGTCGAAGAAGTCGCTTAAGACTCTCGACAAGCGCCTGGAGATGCTCGCCGAGTACGCCGAGTTCCATGTGAACATCAACTCGGTGGTGGGCGGGGGCATTCGCAATCCCAACGACGCGCTGGTGATCGGCAAGCGCGCCCTGGAGCTGGGCTTCGAGTCGACCATCGGCATTATCCACGACGGCGACGGGCAACTGAAGCCGCTGGCCGAGGAGGAGGCGCGCGTCTTCCACACCATGACCGATCGCAGGAAGACCAACTACGCGCAGTTCGACAAGTTCCAGGAAGCGATTGTCGAGGGCCGGCCCAACAACTGGCGCTGCCGCGCCGGCTCGCGATACTTATACGTGTGCGAGGACGGCCTGGTCCACTACTGCTCGCAACAGCGCGGCTATCCCGCCGTGCCGGTGGCCGAGTACACGCGCGAGGACGTGAAGCGCGAGTTCGTGACGGCCAAGAGCTGCGCGCCGCATTGCACCATCGGCTGCGTGCACCGCATCAGCTACATCGACCACTGGCGCACTCCGCAAACGCGCATGGTGGCGCCGGGCGGGCAGGAGCTGGTGAAGATCCAAGTGCAGGGGTCAGTGGACAGGGGTTAGTGTGAGTGGTCAGTGATCGGCGCGCACTCACACTCACACTATTCCCTGGTCCTTCCGTCCCTAGCGTTTTGTTTCTGCAAGCACCTGGTCGATGGTCTGGAAGAGGCGGTTGCGGTCCACAACCTCAGTGTAAGCCGGAGCGTGGCCGCCGCTGGCAACGATAAAGATGGTGGGCGTGTGCTCGACGCCGATGCGCCGGCCAATTTCGATGTCGGCCTCGATTTCCGCGGCAAACTTGCCCATGGGATCGATGGCGAATGGCAGCGTGATGCCGTGAGCCTGCGCGAACTTCTGCGTCCACTTGTTGAGATCGACGAGCGTTTCGATGGCGTTCTGGTTGGCGAGGACGTAGTCGCGATAGTCGTTGCCCAGCTTCACGCTCCTGGTGTCGAAGAAGCGCGCGTTGATGGCTGCCTGACGGCTCCAGATGTGGTTCGGGATGATGAGGTCGTAGCGAATCCAGGGTATCTTGTACTGATTGGCGGCAGCGATGAGCAGCGGATTGGTCTGCGCGCATTGCGGGCACTCGAGATCGTAAAACTCGATGATGGCCACGCGGGCGCCGGCTGGAGGCTTGAGGGCCGAGGCGTCGCGCACCTGCGTAGTGGGCGGCGCACCAAACTGGGCGCGCGCGGCTGGCGTAAGGAAAAGCAGCGCCGCGGGCAAGAGGGCCAGCACCAGGCGGGCACGGTTGAGTCGCACGGGGACTGGAACGGCAAGGTTCGATCGCATAGGTATTTGGACGGCTCCCTGAAATTATTGTAATTGCAGGGAACGAGGGAGCGAGAAGACAGGGAACAGGGATTAGGGAACAGGGAATAGAAAAACAGCGACTGAGGGGCTAGCGGTCGAGCGGGCGATCGGAGCCGTCGCGCTCGCGGCGACGGGCGGCCAACCACTGGCGCCATTTGTAGTCGGCCACGAGCGACCCGGCGAGGACCAGGCCCACGACGACAATGAGGACGATCTTCATCGGGCTGGAAAGCAACTCCTAAAGAAACTATACGAAATGGACAGGACGATGCGGAGAAAAATGGTATCTTGGTTGCGTTTCCGGTTCGGGAGGGGAGCGAAAAGTGAACGCTTACACGCAATGGTGTGCGGAGATTCTGGCGGTGATTTGGTTGGCGGCTCCGATTCCGCTTTTCGCGCAGTTCAGTGTCGACGATCCGGGGGCGGCATGTGCAACAAAGAATCGGATCCATTCGACGACGGTGAAGCAGTATGTTTTTGCAACGTACGGGAGCGACGCTGGCGCATGCCTGCAAGTGATGAGTGCCGGAAAGGTCATCTTTCGGCGCACGCTCGACAGCCCGCAGGGCTTCACGTTAGGCCAACCCGCCGACCCGGAAGATAATATTCCCGCAATCGCGAGCGGCACCGACGTTACGGGCCGCGGAAATCCAGACATGATTGTCTCGGCCTATATTGGCGGAGCACATTGCTGCACATATCACTTTGTGTTTGAGCTCCAGCCGGAGTTCAAGCTGTTGGCAATGCTGAGCGATTCCGACGATGACCTGTCTCATTTCGAGCGCGACCGCCAGGATGGGCATTACTACTACATCACGGCGGACTGGACCTTCGCCTATTGGCCCTCTTGCTTTGCCTGCTCGCCTTCCGCTCTGGTGAAGCTCCGCTGGATCGATGACAAGAATGGAGGCGGCTTTCACCTGGCAATGGACAAGATGCTGAAGCCGGATCCGACCCAGACGGAATGGAATACTGCGCTTGGCGAGGCGCAAAAGTCTGTGCGCAATGGTGACTTAAGCAGCATAGGCACAACGATGTGGCAGACGGTCCTGAATCTGATTTACAGCGGGCATTCGGACCTGGCGTGGAGTTATGTCAACGAGCTTGGACCCAAAGCGCAGCAGAAACCTTTTCCAACCCTCGCGGATTTTTGCTCGTTGTTCAAGTCGAGCCCCTACTGGCCCGATTTGAAGCCGACGTTGAAAGACCCGCCCGCCGCCTGCGCGAACGCCGGACCAAAACGATCGCAATAGCGATAACGAAATCCCGCTCCGATGCATTACCCTCAATCTTGCGGTTGATTCAAGCATCGGGGGAGCCGGGATTGCGCATCGTTCTGTCGAATATTGGAACCTTTGGGGATATCAACCCGCTGATTGCCATTGCGCTGGAATTGAAGCGCCGCGGCCACGCGCCGGTGATGGCGCTGCCCAACGTCTACCGGCCGAAGATCGCGCCGCTGGGCCTGGAGTTTCGCGAGCTGCGGCCCGACATCGATCCCACGAACACCAAACTCGTGGAGATGATTTACGACGTGAAGAAGGGCACGGAGACGGGGCTGCGCGAGTTTCTGTTTCCGGTGCTGCGCGAGAGTTACGCCGACCTACTGGACGCGGCTACCAAGCCCGCGCGCGCCGATCTGCTGCTGCTGGGCGAACTCAACTACGCGGGGCCGATCGTCGCTGAGGTCACGGGCATTCCCTGGGCGAGTTACGTGCTGGCGCCGTTTTCATTCTTCTCTGCATTCGATCCGCCGGTGCTGCCGCCGTATCCCAGGCTGGCGCGGGCCGACAAGGCTCCGGGCATGGGCCGCGCCATGCGGCGGCTGGCGCGGTTTGTCACGCGCAAATGGCCGGAGCCGATCTACGAACTGCGCCGCGAGCTGGGCTTGCCCAAGGGCAAGAACCCGATCTTCGAAGCCAAGCACTCGCCCAACCTGGTGCTGGCGCTCTTCTCGCGGGCGCTGGGCACCGAGCAAAAGGATTGGCCCGAGAACACGCTCATCACGGGCTTCTGTTTTTACGATGCCGATGCGGGCAATGCGGCGCTGCCGGCGCAGCTTGAGGAGTTTCTCGCCGCGGGCGAGCCGCCGGTGGTGTTCACGCTGGGTTCGGCCGCGGTGCTGGCCGCGGGAGATTTTTACGAGCAGTCGGCGCGCGCCGCAAAAAAACTTGGCGTGCGCGCGGTGCTACTGGTTGGCGCCGACCCGAGAAACGACCCGCGCAATCGCCCGCAGCAGGAGCTGCCCAGTTCGATTTGCGTGGCCGAATACGCACCTTACTCAGGGCTCTTTCCCCGCGTATCGCTGGTGGTGCACCAGGGGGGCGTGGGCACCACGGCGCAATGCCTGCGCGCGGGGCGGCCCATGCTCATCATGCCTTACTCGCACGACCAGCCCGACAACGCGCGGCGCATGAGGCGCATGGGCGTGGCGCGAGTGATTCAGCGCTCGCAGTACAAGCCGTGGCGCGTGGCGCGGCGCGTGCGCAAGATGCTGGCCGATGCGGAGTATGCGGAGCAGGCGCAAAAAGCCGCCGAGGAAGTTGCAAGAGAGAATGGTGTGAAGACCGCGTGCGACGCGCTGGAAGCGCTGCAAACGCGTCACGCCACCGTCACTGCCGCGACCTCGTAATCGCCGACCGATGGCACCGTAAACCGTAGCACACCATCCTCCACGTGGAACGGCACATCCCGTTCCGCCCTGAGCAGTTCCACCTGCCTCACGCGCGCTCCGCCCGGCAGCTTCATGCTTACGTGTTGCGGCCCCAGCGGCTCCACGGTCTGCAGCCAACCATGGAACGCGTTCGCATTCGAGTAGTTGAGCAGGTGCACGGCATAGCCCGGCGCAGTCTCCCAACAGAACATCTCGATCAATCCGGGCCCCTCCACGGTCACCATGCGCTCGTCGCGCGTCACCCAGCGAATCGTGTTCTCGATGAGGCGCAGCAGGTCAGTGTGGCCGGTGAGCCAATACGTGCGCTCCACGTCGCCGGCGAACCACGCCAGCCGGCTTGCGCCCTCTTCACGCAACACCACGGCCGGCTCACTGGTCCGCGAAACCGGCGGATAGGCGAGCTCCGGCGGGTAGCGCACGAAGCCCGGCACTACGGTCAGCACCGGATCCGCTACCGGCTTGAGCGGCACGCGATCTTGCGCCCCGGCGAGCCAGTTGGTATCGCGGAAGCCATCGAGAATCTGGTGCGGATGCGCCGCTTGCGGCGCTTCAATGCGCGCGTAGTAGGGATTGCCGTTGGTGCCCACGGCATCGCCCGCACGCGACACGCCGAACAAGTCGCCAAGCCCAAAATCCGCGCGCGGCTTCAGGTTTTCTTCGTACAAGCCGGTTTCAAAACTCGCCATCAGCGAGCCGCCGCCGCGCACATATGTGCGCAACTGCTCGCATTGCCGATCGCTGAGCATGGCGATGTTCGGCAGCAGAAGTGCACGGTATTTCTTGAGGCGCTCCGGCTCCAGCCGGTCCTCATGCACGTAGTCGAAGGCGAATCGGCCCCGCAGCAGCGCATCGTAGAGTCCATCCGTCGTTTCGCGCATGTAAGTGCGCACGCGCGCCGTGGCCGGGCCGGGATAAAGCAGTTGCGTGCTCTGGCCCATCACGACGCCAATGTTGGCCACGGAGCGCCGCGCGGCAAAGTGCGCATCGTGGCGCGCCGTCCACTCAAAATACTCCTCGCCAACCTTCTGCCAGCGGCGGTCTTCACCGAATCCTTTTTCCGCGCCGACAAAATGGCTGTAGGCCGCCATACCGCTCGCCACCGTCTCGTTCAACCACATGCGCATTTCTTCGGGAGTCTTCGACAGATTGCGCCATCCGGGAGTGCCGGTGGAATAGGCCGCTGTCAGGTTCGTGGCAAACTTGCCGTCGAGCACCGCGTTGCACACGCGGCCCTGCAGGCTGCATCCCCACACTGCGGGGTCCTCGTACGCCCGTCCCTGGTTATCGGCCTGGAACCATGCGATGGTTTTACCCAACTGGTCGAGGTTGACGCTCGCGTGCACGTTCCCACCCGAGTTGGCAAAGAAAAAGCTGTCGGCTTTCTTCTCTTTGGCGATCGCGTCGTAGCGCTTCCAGAGATCCAGCACGCGACTGTTGAAAGCGCGCCAGTAAGCGGGTGTGCCGCTTGGCGGCAGCTTGCTGCAAACCGCGCAATAACACTCGGGCAGCATCCCGATGGGCGGCCAGCCGTTGGTGTAAAAGCAATCCACATCGTAGAGCGAGTTGATTTCGAGCATCACGGCGGGCACGTAATCGTCCATGTAGGTTGAGAACATGCAGGTCTTGAAGAGCCGCGACTCCTCCGTACTGAACTGCACGGAGCCGTCCTTCGAGCGCATCGCCCATTCCGGGTGCGCCGCCAGCGCGTCGCCCCAGTTCAGGTCGGGACTCATGCGCGCGACAACACGCATGCCGCGCTTCTTTGCCGCCGCCACGCACTCTCCGAAAAAGTCGCGGCCGTTGAGGAATTTTCCGTGGCGGTGGAAGGGTACTTTGGAGGGATAGAAAGCCAGAATGCCCGTGACGCTGACAAACACCACGTCGGCCTTGCAGGCGTGCCAGTAATCGGCCCACTCATTCACGTTCATCACCGCGGGATCGTGCTCGGTCATGTTGGTCTGGCCTACGCGGCGAACCTTCATTTGCCACGGCTCGGTGGCCGCGTCCGATCTCGCCAGTCGCGCCGGCAACGCGATCAGTTGGTAGGCCGGGATCGATTGCGCAGGTGTCGCGGCATATTGGTCAGGCTGCTGCGCGGAATCGAGCACTGAGGCCAGTGGAATGGCTGCGGCCCCGGTGGTGAGGCCCGTCTTGAGGAATTTGCGGCGGCTAAGCATAAGCACTCCGACTGAAACGTCGGGACAAGTGTAACGGCCACAGCTCGCTTCGAGCCAGATAATATCTTTCAACGCGCGGGCGACGCGTTTGTCCTGCGGCAGACCTCAAGGTGAGCGTATTGATCTATTGCGGCGCGGGAAGATTGCTGCCGACTTCGCCCGGCACCGCGGCGAGGGTCTTGGTCTCGTCGGGCAGGGGCGCAGGGAGCGGGCGCTCCAGAGCCAGCGACAGCACTTCGTCCATCGCGTCCACAAAGCGCAGCTTCATGGCGTTCTTGATGTTGTCGGGCAGCTCGGCCACGTCCTTCTCGTTGGCGCGGGGCAGAATCACCTCGAAGAGTCCGGCGCGCAGTGCGGCCAGCAATTTTTCCTTGAGGCCGCCGATGGGCAACACTTTGCCGCGCAGCGTGATTTCGCCGGTCATGGCAATGTCGCGGCGCACGGGAATCTTGGCCAGCGCGCTCGCCAGAGCCGTGGCCATGGTGATGCCGGCCGAAGGACCATCCTTGGGAATCGCGCCTTCGGGCACGTGCAGGTGGATGTCGATGTTGCGGTAGAACTCGCGCGAAAGGCCCAGCGCGTGCGCCTTCGAGCGAATGTAGGCCAGCGCGGCCTGCGCCGACTCCTGCATCACGTCGCCCAACTGGCCGGTGATGGTGAGCTTGCCCTTGCCGTCGAGCACCTGGACCTCGGTGGTGAGAATGCTGCCGCCGACTTCGGTCCACGCGAGACCGGTGACGAGGCCGACTTCGCTCTTCTCGTGCACCTCGGAGTCGCGGAACTTAGGCACGCCGAGAAAATCGGCGAGGTTCGCCGCACCGATCTCTTCCTTGTGCTTGGCGCCCGCCTTGACCACCTTGCGCGCCACCTTGCGGCACACATTGCCGATCTCGCGCTCCAGGTTGCGCACGCCGGCCTCGCGCGTGTAGTAGCGGATGATTTCGAGAACGGCATCGTCTTTGAATACGATGTTCTTCTCGCTCAGGCCGGTCTGTTGGCGCTGCTTTTTGACGAGATACTGGCGCGCGATTTCGAGTTTCTCCTGCTCGGTGTAACCCTGCAGGCGGAGAATCTCCATGCGGTCCTGAAGTGCTGGCGGAATGGTGTGCATCACATTGGCCGTGGCCACAAACAGCACCTGCGAGAGATCGTAGTCCACGTCGAGATAGTGATCCTGGAACGTGACGTTCTGCTCGGGGTCGAGCACTTCAAGCAGCGCCGACGCCGGATCGCCGCGGAAGTCCGAGGAGATCTTGTCCACTTCATCGAGCAGGAAGACGGGATTCTTGGTGCCGGCGCGCTTCATGTGCTGGATGATCTGGCCGGGCATGGCGCCGATGTAAGTGCGGCGATGGCCGCGAATCTCGGCCTCGTCGCGCACGCCGCCGAGAGAGAGGCGCACAAACTTGCGCCCCGTGGCCTTGGCGATCGACATGCCGAGCGAGGTTTTGCCTACGCCCGGTGGGCCGACGAAACACAGGATCGAGCCTTTTGGATTTTTGACCAGTTGGCGCACGGCGAGAAATTCGAGGATGCGTTCCTTGATCTTTTCCAGGCCGTAATGATCGGTGTTTAAAACTTTTTCCGCGAAGTCGATGGAACGCGTTTCCTTGGAGCGCTTCTTCCACGGCACGGCCAGCAGCCAGTCGATATAGTTGCGGCTCACGGTGGACTCGGCCGACATGGGCGGCATGGCTTCGAGCTTTTTCAGCTCCTGGATGCACTTGTCGAGCACGTCCTTGGGCATGCCCGCGGCCTCAATCTTCTTGCGCAGCTCGTCGAATTCGCTTTTTTCCCCGCGGCCCAGTTCTTTCTGGATGGCCTTGATCTTTTCGTTGAGGTAATACTCTTTTTGCGCACGCTCCATCTGCCGCTTTACGCGCGATTGAATGTTGCGGTCGAGATCGAGCTTCTCGATCTCCACATCGAGCATGTCGGCCAGGCGGGCCAGACGCTGCGCAGGATCGAAGATGGCCAGCAGCTCCTGTTTCTCCTCGATGCCGACCTGCAGATTCGCGGCAATGGTGTCGGAGAGCTTGGAGGCTTCGTCCATGCGCACCGTGGCGATGATGGTCTCGTAGTTCAGCGACTGCTGCAGCTTGACGTAGTTTTCAAACAGTGTCGTCACGCGCTGCATCAACTGCTCGGCGGCCGGCGTCATCTCGAACTCGCGCTTGCCGGTGCGCACCGTGGCTACAAAGAAGCCGTCGCGGTCGGTGACTTCAAGGGACTTGGCGCGCTCCACGCCTTCGACCAGCACTTTGATGTTGCCGTCGGGCATCTTCACGCTCTGCACGATGTTGCAGATGGCCCCGATCTGGTAGATGTCCTTGGCCTTGGGCTCGTCAATCGATGCGTCGTGCTGCGTGGCGAGAAAAATCTTGCGGTCGCCGTTGAGCGCCTCTTCGAGCGCGCGCACGCTCGACTCGCGGCCCACCACGAACGGGGTCATCATGTAGGGAAAGATGACCATATCGCGGATGGGCATCATGGGCAGCTTGCGCGGTTCGTTTTTGTCGCGAGGCACAGTCATCGGTTCGTCTCAATATCATACGCCAGCAGCCGCCGCCGGAATGAGACGCCGGACGCGGGGTCTTTATGGGATTGTACAGCGAAGCCCACTTGCAGCAAAGCGCAGGAAATATGCAGGCGTCGCCCCGGCCGGAACACAGGTAACCTTGGCCGCGCGCTGTGGGGTACAATTCTCCTCAACATTACCTTCCGTATTGCCACGTTGCACAGGAACGTCCATGGAAAGAGATAGCGCAACAAATTCAGTCGGCCCGCAGAATGAAAAACCAAGCCAATGGAAGGGCCTTTCACGGGTTTTGCGGTTCCTCTTCAGTGGATTGCTCTTGGCGTTCCTGGCCGCGACGGAGCTGTGTGAGTTGCATGGAATTCACGCGCGTTGGGTGCTTTCTGTTTGCCTCATTTTCTCTGTCGTCGAGCTATTCTCTCTTCAACAGAAGAAGTCGGCTTCGGCCTATCGTCAGTTGCTCATACTCCTCATTTTGCCCTTCCTGGCTCTCGCTTTTTGCTTTTGCCATCACGTTTGGGCCCCTGCGTTGCTAGCGCTGGCGTTCCTGGGCATGTTTTCGGTCAGGTACAAGTCGACGAGAAGAATCTATTCGTTATTGCTTGCCGGGAGCTTGATCGCAGGCGTCTATCCCTACTGGTTTTCCTGGCCGAACGATCAGCGGTGCCTGTTGGTCGTGGTTGGCGTAGGCGTTTCGATCGCGATGCAAAGCGTCTGGCTCATTGTCCGCTGTCTTTTGACCGGAGAGCCCGTACTTCCTCCAGAGGCCCTGGATCCTGCGCAAGAGCTGCGGGCTCTTCTACGCGCAATACATTGGATGATCGGAAGTATCGAACACACGCAAATCTTTTCTTCCGATTTGATCCAAAGAATTCAGAAGAGATACAACAATGAGATCAATTGTTTGCACAATCTCGGCTTCAGCGATGGTTTTTACGACGCGGAAATGACACCTGCCGTACGTTTCCTCAATCCACTCCTCGCGTTGGCTCTTGCTGCAATGTACTCGAAGAAAGAAGTCATGACGCTGGAACCAGGCCTGAAAATCAGCAATTGCCATCCGGTGCTTCTCGCCCCCGGGCGCGAAACCTTTGCCTTTGGCTACATGGAAGGTTTGGGTGTCGCTTTCTATACGGCTTTTGCGGACGGCACCTTGCTGGTGACCAAGAATCACGGGGAGAACCGTCCGTCGGCTTCTGAGGAGGTCATCGTAAAGAGATACAAAGGCGCGAGCATCGGGTCGGCTTGGGAAAACCACCAAAGCTCGATTCGTGAGCTTTGCGAGAGAGGCAAGACCGTGATCCGCGACGCGAGCCATCGTGCTTATGTCGAGGTCGACTATAGGGAGACGCACCCTCGAGACCCTAGCGCAGCAAAAATCTCCTTGCAAATGCAGCAAGGAGATATTCGCTGAGAGGGCTGCTGGCGCTCAAGTAATCTCCTGTTGGCGTATGACGAGCGCTCGGCGTGGGAGCGCAGCGCGCAGTTTATGGGCAAGAGGAGAGGTACCTGCTTTCCGAACATTCCCTTGACGGAATATCGCTTTGAGTGCATAATCCAGTCATGGCCTGGGAGATCGAGGTCAGCGACGAGTTTATTGAATGGTATGCCTCGCTGGACGTGGACGAGTGCCGGAGCATTCATATTTGTACCGATGCGCTCGAACGATACGGGCCCGCACTGGGAAGGCCGCATGTTGACACCGTCAACGGCTCGCGATTCGTCAACATGAAGGAGTTGCGCGTTCAGCATCAGGGGCGTCCGTACCGGATTCTGTTTGCATTCGATCCGCGCCGGTGCGCATATCTGATTCTTGGCGGAGATAAAACCGGAAGCGATTCCTGGTATGTGGATGCGATCCGGAAGGCAGACAGGATTTACGCGAAACACCTCAAAGAGATTGGAGGTTAGACATATGGCTCACAAATGGAGAGATATTCGCCGCAAGCTTTCCCCGCAGGTGGAAGAAGAAATTCGGCGGGAGGTCGAAGTCATCGGCGACGCAATGAGACTCAATCAACTCCGTGAAGCAAGGAACCTGACGCAGGCTAACCTCGCAAGCATCCTTGGGGTCAACCAGGGATCTGTGTCGAAGATGGAGAAACGAACGGATATGTATGTGTCTACGCTGCGGAGCTTTATTCAGGCGATGGGCGGGCAATTGCAGATCAAGGCCGTTTTTCCGGAAGGGGAGGTTCAGATTGAGCAGTTCCAGGACATGGACGCCACGGCTGCGGATTCCAGAGGAGCTGCAGCATAAATTTTGCCATATGCAAAACTTCTGCCCCGACGTTGATGAGCAGCGGACCTATGTTCGGCGAGGTTAGCCGGCTTTCTCGAGCAGGCACAGCGAGAGGTCGCGGCGCTCTACCATGTCCTTGGTGATTTCGATGTCGCGGGCGCGCTTGTTCGAGGGCAGGTGGTACATCAGGTCGAGCATCAGCTCTTCGAGGATCATGCGCAGGCCGCGCGCGCCCACCTTGCGGGCCATGGCTTCGCGGGCGATGGCGCAGGCTGCCTCCTGCGTGAAGTGCAGGCGGACGTTCTCGTACTCGAAGAGGCGCTGGTATTGTTTGAGGATGGCGTTGCGCGGCTTGGTGAGGATCTCAATGAGCGCGGCCTCGTCCAGTTCGTCGAGGACGCCCATCACCGGCAGGCGGCCTACAAACTCGGGAATCAGTCCGTACTTGATCAGGTCCTGCGGCTCGGTCTTGCGGAGCAGCTCGGTGTCGCGATGCGAACGCGTGGTGGCCTGATCGGCATCGGCATCGGCGGAGCGGAAGCCGAGCGCCTTTTTCCCAATGCGGCGTCCCACGACGCGCTCCAGGCCGACAAAAGCGCCGCCGCAGATGAAGAGAATGTTGGTGGTATCGACGGCGGTGAATTCCTGGTGGGGATGCTTGCGCCCGCCCTGCGGAGGCACGTTGGCCACAGTGCCCTCGAGAATCTTGAGCAGCGCCTGCTGCACGCCCTCGCCGGAGACGTCGCGGGTGATGGAGGGATTTTCGTCCTTGCGGCCGATCTTGTCGATCTCATCGATATAAATGATGCCCTGCTGGGTGCGGGTTACGTCGCCGTCGGCTGCCTGCAGCAGTTTGAGGATGATGTTCTCGACATCCTCGCCGACGTAGCCGGCCTCGGTGAGCGTGGTCGCGTCCACAATGGCGAAGGGCACATCGAGCATCTTGGCCAGGGTATGCGCCAGCAGCGTTTTCCCGGAGCCCGTGGGACCGATGAGCAGAATGTTCGACTTGGCGAGCTCCACTTCGCCCGAGCGCACCTTGTTCATCTGGATGCGCTTGTAGTGGTTGTAGACCGCGACGGCGAGCTTCTTCTTGGTCTGATCCTGGCCGATCACGTAATCGTCGAGGAAGCTCTTGACCTCAGTGGGCTTGGGAAGATGGCCGGCGGTAGTGGCGGGAGCGTCGCCGCTGCGGTCGTCTTCGAGGATGGAGTTGCAGACGGCGACGCACTCGTCGCAAATGTAGGCGCGAGGATAGTCGCTGGGCGACGAGATCAATTTAGCTACGGCGTCCTGCGATTTGTGGCAGAACGAGCAGCGCAACGCTTCTTCAGGTCCCATGCGCGTTTTCATCCCCTTTGCTCCCCCCGACGAGTGTATCCAAAATCCCCCAGAGCTGCTACGTGCGTGGACGGTCGATAATCTCGTCCACGATGCCGTATTCCTTGGCCTGCTCGGCGTTCATGATGAAGTCCCGCTCCACGTCGCGCTCGATGCGATCGAGCGGCTGGCCAGTGTGGCGAGCGATCAGGTTGTTCGTGATCTCGCGAATGCGCAGGATCTCGCGCGCGTGAATGTCGATGTCGGTGGCCTGGCCGCTCAAGCCTCCCATCGAAGGCTGATGAATGAGAATGCGGGAATTGGGCAGCGCAAAACGCTTGCCCTTGGCCCCGGCGAGCAGCAGAAACGCGCCCATGCTTGCGGCCTGGCCGATGCAGTACGTGACCACGTTGTTCTTGATGAACTGCATGGTGTCGTAGATGGCGAGGCCCGAGGTGATGGAGCCGCCCGGCGAATTGATGTAGAGCGAAACGTCTTTCTCCGGATCCTCGCCCTGCAGAAACAGCATCTGCGCCACGATGAGATTGGCCACCATGTCGTCGATGGGGGTACCGAGAAAGATAATATTGTCGCGCAGCAGACGGGAGTAAATGTCGTAGGCGCGCTCGCCCCGGCTCGTCTGCTCAACCACCATGGGAACCAATGCCATGCTTCGTCAGCTCCTAGCTGTTCTTTGCCAACTGTCAGCCATCAGCTTTCAACTTTGTTCGTGCCTCTACCGGCCGTGCTCTTCGGGATGCAACCGCCCGAGTCCTAGCCACTCGCGCTGCCTTACGCGGGCAGACGTTGGTACAAAATCGACGCAGTTTTTTCGCGCCCGATCTGCTCCCTGATCCTAGCCAGTCCGCCTTCCTTGGTCAATCGCGCTTTTAGGGTATCGAACGGCTCGCGCGACTGAATGGCGGCAATCTGCAGTTCCTTGTCCATCTCCTCATCGCTGACGGTAATGTTTTCCTCGCCGGCAATGCGATCGAGAAGGATGTTGGTTTTCACCTCGGCGACCGCGCTGTCCCGTTGCGCCGCACGCAGCCGCGCAAAGTTGAGCTGGCGCATCTGCTCGGCCGACATGCCCTGCGCCGCGAGGGCGCGGAGTCCACGTTCGAGACGCGTGTCGATCTGCTCCTGGACGAGCGTTTCCGGAACCGCGAAGGCGAACTTTTGACCGAACGCGGCAAAAAGCCGGTCCCTGGTTTCGGACTCGACGCTGCGGCGCTTGCGATTCGCCAGGTACTCGCGGACGCTGTTTTCGAGTTCGGCGTAGCTTTCGTAGCGGCCCATCTCCTTGGCGAATTCGTCGTTCAGTTCGGGCAGAATGCGCTTCTTGATGGCCTTCACGGTCACGTCGTAGGCAACCGTTTTGCCGGCCAGCTTGGGTTCCGCGTAGTCGGCCGGGTAGATCACTTCGGCCTTCAACTCCTGGCCGGGCCTGGCTCCACGCAGAGCGGAAGTGAAAGCTTCCACGGTATCCTTGCCGCCAATTTCGACGAGCGTATCTTCGCCGGTCAAAGGCCGCGCTTCCTCGGGCTGCGCTTCCTCAGCGCCTTCGGGAGCCGATTCGGCCCCGTCTTTCCGGATCTCGTCCTTCTGGATCTCGCCCTTGTAACTGATCTGCGCCCAGTCGCCGTCCTCAAGCGCACGCTCCTCTTCCACAGGCTCAATGGTGGCGCGCGAATCGCGAAGGTGATCGAGCTCCTGCTTGAACTCTTCCTCCGTCACTTCCACTGAAGGCTTGGGCACGGTGACGTCTTTGTAGCCATCGATCGAGAACGCAGGAATGAACTCGAAGACCGCCTTCACGTGCAGCGGTGTACCATCCTCGACCGAAAGCTCGGTTACCTGCGGCTGGCCGACGGGACGAATGCCCAAATCGGAGACGCCCTTGTTGAATCGCTCCGGCAACAGGGAGTCGATGACTTCCTTGCGGATTTCCGCGCCAAAGCGGCGGCGGACGACCGACTCCGGCACTTTGCCGGCGCGGAAACCGGGAATCTTGGCGTATTTGCGGTAGTTTGCGGCCACCTTGGCATAGGCGCGGGAGACTTCCTCGACGGGAACGTCGATGACCAGCTCCCGCGTGCACTCGGGGTTGAGAACCGGCCCGTGGGAGTGGTCGTGATGCTCTTTGGCGTGATCGTGGTTGTGCTGGGGTTCAGCCGCTTCGGAGTTGCTTTCGAGGGTGCCGCTGGCAGTCAAAATGTACCTTCCGGGGGCTCGCGCCGTTATCCATGCGGCCACGGCTGCCTCAAAGGTAATAAGGCGCCGTTTAGCCGGGGAAAACCCTTCTTTATGGTACGGGGCTTTGCAGGAGGGGTCAAACCCCGGAAACCGCTTGGCGTGTCGAAAGGCATCGCCGAAGGCACGTTACTGTTCTGCGGCCTGGGGCTTACGAACGTAAGGGAGGAAGCGCGGATGCGCGGCGCCAAATTCCACATAGTTGGTGCGCGCCTGGTTCAGGCTCAACTGGCCGTTCACCGTCAGGCGGACCTCTGAAGCATCCTCGTCTTCCTGGCCGTCATCCTCCCACCAGCAGACTGGGCACAACCGCAAAGCGCCGGGCGCGTCGAGGGTTTTGTATCCACAGCAGGGGCAGCGATACCGGACTTCGACTGTGGTACTCACACAGGAATTGACGGCAATATGGCCGAGGCGGATTACGCAATCCGGGCAGCAAACCGCCGTCTTCACGGTTTGCTTATGTCTCATTGGCTGGCGGGGATGAGATTCTCAAAATGAGCCCACCGCGCCCGGAATTTTGGTCGTGCGCCAGGAGCCTGCTTCCACGTCAAGAAACTTGCCGCCTCAGGAGTGCCACAAGCGAAGGCGCATGAGGATTCTCTTGATCCTTTGCCGCCGCCGGTGGCGAACGCATTCGCGAACCTCTTTGCGCATGGCCGTCAAGCCCGCCTGAAGATCATCCTTCCACGGCTGCGTCTCGGGATACTCGGCGATCATGTACTCCCATACGTCAACTGTGTTGCGCAATTGCTTGATCGGATCCGCGCTCAAGGCCTCGGGATGCCTACGGTAGAGCGTGAGCACGTCAGGGATCACGCCGAAAGGAACCACACTCAAACACCGGAAATGCACGCACGTGTCCTCGCTTGACCAACGCTGGGCATGGACATCAAACCCGCCAAATTGGCGGAAAAACTTGCGCTTGACGAGAAGCACCGAGGTAATACTGGGCTGAAATGTAGTAAGCCTTCCGGCGATCGGCTGGCGCACGACACAGCCGGAGGGGGAGGGCTCAAGATTCCAAAAGTCTCTGGGTGCGTAGGAGAGGTGACTTCGGGAGCCGATCACGCCATCTGCATACGTTGTGTGGTCGGTGATCACACAATTGATCTCGGGAAGCTCCTGGGCGAGCCGGAGCTGTTTTTCCAATTTTTGCGGAAGCCAGATGTCATCCTGGTCGCAAAAGGCCAGCCAGTTCGAGACTGCATTCTGCGCCCCCAGGTTTCGGGCTTTGCAAACGCCTTGTTGGGGCGTCTCAATCAAGGTTACGGCGTTGCCAAACGACCGGATGATCGAAGAAGTATCGTCGGTTGAGCCATCGTTGACCGCAATGACTTCGGCCGCCGGAACCGTCTGCTTGAGAATGCTCTCGAGGGTCTCAGCAATATATTTTGCTCCGTTGTAAGCGGGCACAATCACAGAGACGGCGTTCCTTGGATCCGAGGGATCGAAATCGGATTCATGCCGCGAAAAAAGAACAGAAGCGGGGGCTTTGCCGGACCCATCGCGCTGCGTTTCAGCGGAATCAATCGTGCTCATCCGACCCTTCTTCTTTTTCGGTTAGCATTGGAAATCATCCAGTCACGATACGCATCAGGGAATTGCCGTTCACGCCCGCCCGGCGAACTCCCTGGTTTCGGTGTAAACCCTCACCTTCTCGCCCTCCTGAATGTAGAGGGGAGCCTTGATCTCCAGTCCAGTCTCCAACCGGGCGAGCTTGGTCACGTCGCCCGATGTGTTGCCGCGCGCTCCGGGCTCAGTGTAGGCAACTTTCAGCTCCACCTGGGCCGGCAACTGCAAGCCGATGGGGTTGCCGTTGAACTTGTGCAACTGAATCAGCGCTCCCTCGACCAGGAAGTCCAGCGCGTCGCCCACCATGCTCGGCGAGAGCGTGTGCGTATCGAAGCTCTGCTGGTCAAGAAAATAGGAGCCGTCTCCATCGCTGTAAAGATAGGACGACTCGACGAGCTCCAGGTCCGGCTCACGAAACTTTTCGCCGGCTTTAAAGGTCTTGTCAAAGACCGCGCGCGTCAGCAGGTTGCGCATCTTCAGGCGGACGAGAGTCTGGCCGCCGCGGGCCGTCGGGGTGGAAACTTCCGCCTCCAGGCAGTAATACGGTGTGCCTTCAACCTCAAAAACCATCTTGCGCTTTACGTCGATTGCTTCAATCAGTGCGGCCATGCGTTCCCCAAAATAGAAAGGTCAATGCGGCGGCGAGTGCGCGGAGCGCTCTGCCGATCCCTACCTATTATAGGGAGACGAACGAACTGCACGAGCGCAAAGACTCCTAGAATTCGATGCTTTTACTGAGCGAGCGCGGCTATTTCGGCGAAGGGGACCGTGTAGGAAGTTCCTGGCAGCGAAAACATCGCGCCGGGAGTGAGCTGCCCGGCCTGAAATCGGTAATACACCTGCTTCGTCGGTTCGATCAACCAGATCGCTGAAATTCCCATCCGCTCGTAATCCGCCAGTTTCTCCAGCATCCGAGCCATCGTGTCTTCCGGGGAAAGAATCTCGAAGACGGCAAGTGGTGGATGGGTAATGATCTGCTCTCGCGGAGATTTCCGGCTCAGAAGAGTAACGTCAGGGACGCGGAAGCGGTGATGAGCAACCTGCACGCGCAATTCGGTTCTCGCTTCGATCCCCAGCTCTGCCTGCCGAATGGTAAAAAACGCCGCCAGAATCGTCTGCCAAGTCGCATGATCGTACTCTCCCACCGGTCGCTCCTCGATGACACCATCCACATACTCGCAGTCGGGATCCGAAGTTGTCCTCAGATATTCTTCGACCGGGATGAGGGAAGGCTGTGCAGCCATGGTGCAATGCTCCGTGGCTCATATTGTACGCCCGATGCGCATGCCAGCCCGCGTCAGCCCTCTTCCGCCTCGCGCAGCTTGGCGATGACGGTGAAGTCCTCGAGCGTGGTCACGTCGCCTTTGATCTCGCCGTGCGTGGCGAGGTCGCGCAGCAGGCGGCGCATAATCTTGCCCGAGCGCGTCTTGGGCAGGGCCTCGGTGAATCGGATATCGTCGGGCCGCGCCAGCGCGCCGATCTCCTTCGCGACCCATTTGCGCAGTTCGTCCTTCAGGGCGTCGTTGGGCTGGTTACCGCGTTCGAGCGTGACGAAGGCCGCAATGGCCTGCCCCTTCAGATCGTCGGGCCGGCCAACCACCGCGGCCTCGGCCACCTTGGGGTGGGCAACGAGCGCCGATTCGACCTCCATCGTGCCCAGCCGGTGGCCGCTCACGTTGATCACGTCGTCCACGCGGCCCATCAGCCAGAAGTAGCCGTCGGCGTCCTGGCGCGCGCCGTCGCCGGTGAAGTAGCAGCCGGGAACGTCGGACCAGTAGGTTTTTTGATAGCGCTCGGGATCGCCGTAGATGGTGCGCGCCATCGAGGGCCACGGCTTGCGCACGACGAGCAACCCGCCGTGGCCCGCCGGTACCTTCTCGAAATGGCCGTTCGCATCCGGTTTCGTCACCACCTCGGGCTGAATGCCGAAGAATGGCCGCGTCGCCGAGCCGGGTTTGGTGGCCACTGCGCCGGGGATGGGCGCAATCATGATCGCGCCGGTCTCGGTTTGCCACCACGTGTCCACAATCGGGCAGCGGTTGCGGCCGATCTTCTCGCGATACCACATCCACGCCTCGGGATTGATGGGTTCACCCACTGTGCCCAGGAGCCTGAGAGATCGGAGATCGAACTTGTCGACAAACTCGGCGCCCCACTTGATGAAGGCGCGAATCGCCGTGGGCGCGGTGTAGAAGATGGTCACCTTGTGGTCGTCGACAATCTTCCAGAAGCGCGAAAAATCGGGCCAGTTGGGCGCGCCCTCGTACATCAACACCGTGGCGCCGTTTTGGAGCGGCCCATAGACAACATACGAGTGGCCCGTCACCCAGCCGATGTCGGCCGTGCACCAGTAGATATCGTCATCGCGCAGATCGAAGACGTACTTCGAGGTGAGATAGGTCTGCACGGCGTAGCCGCCCGTCGTGTGCAGCAGGCCCTTGGGCTTTCCCGTGGACCCCGAGGTGTAGAGAATGTAGAGCGGATCCTCGGAATCCATCGCCTCGGCAGCGCACTCGGGCGCGGCGTGTGCCACGAGCTCATGCCACCAGTGGTCGCGGCCCTCGACCATCTTCACCGGCGTGCCCGTGCGCCTGAACACCACCACGTGCTTCACGGTGGGACATGCGGGCATGGCCTCGTCGACAGTGGTTTTGAGCTTGATCTCGTTGCCGCGGCGGTAGCTGGTGTCCTGCGTGATGATGGCCACGCATTCGGAGTCGGCGACGCGGTCGGCAATGGCGTTGGCGGCGAATCCGCCGAAGATGACCGAGTGCACGACGCCGATGCGCGCACAGGCCAAGAGAGCAATGGCCAGCTCCGGCGTCATGCCCATGTACACGGCCACGCGATCGCCTTTGCGGATGCCGAGCGACTTGAGCGCGTTGGCGAACTTCTGTACCTCGGCGTGCAATTCCGTGTAGGTGAGGCGGCGAATCTCGCCCGGCTCGCCCTCCCAGATGAGCGCGGTCTTGTTGCGGCGCTCGCCGAGCGCATGGCGGTCGACACAGTTGTAGCTCAGGTTCATCTTGCCGCCCACGAACCACCTGGCCCAGGGCAGATCCCATTCCAGCACCTTGTCCCACGGCTTGAACCAGTGCAGCTCCCGCGCCACGCCGGCCCAGAACTTTTCGGGGTCCGCGATGGATTGCTTGTAGAGCGCCTCGTACTCCTCGAGGCTCTTGATATGGGCCCGGGCGCTGAACTCCTCCGGCGGCGGAAAGACACGGTCTTCCCGCAGCGTGGAGTCGATATCCTGATTGACGGCGGCGGAGACAGGCGTCGTAGACATGAACGGTCCTCTAGGGAAACGGATTTCGCGGGGCGCGCAGCGCTGGGCAACACGCGGGAAGACGCCGCACGCGCAAAATGCCTTGTGGCTCAAACTTTATCGGGCCGGAGGCAGGGAGGGCAAGTCGTGATTCCCGTCGGCGATTGCCGCGGACGGCTCTGCTATCATTTCTCCCACAGGGGGGAACAGATGAAAGCGATCGTGAGTCGGTGGATTGTGTTTACGGCAGTTTTGGCTGTGGCGCTCGCCTCAAAATGCTATGCCCAGGCGCAATTGGCCGGCGACTGGCAGGGAACCCTCAGCGCAGGCGGCGCCCAGTTGCGCCTGGTCCTGCACATCGCAGCGGGCAAGGACGGGGCTCTCACGGCCACGCTCGACAGCGTGGACCAGGGTGCATATGGCATCCCTGTGAGCTCGATTTCGTTCAGCGATTCGAAGCTGAACCTCGTAGTGGACGCCGTCCATGGCGCCTATACCGGAACGGTCAATAAGGATGCGACGGAAATTGACGGCACCTGGACGCAAGGACAGTCCCTTGAGTTGAACTTCAAGCGCGCGACGGCGGCACAAGCCGCGCCACCACCTGCCCCCAAGCCCGCCCCGCCAACGGACATCGACGGGACTTGGTCGGGATTGCTCGATGCAGGCACAGCCAAGCTGCATATCCTCTTCAAGATCGTGAATACGCAGGATGGATTGACCGCCAAGATGCAGAGCCCCGATCAAAGCCCGGTTTGGCTGGCCGCGACCGCCGTCAAGCGGAGTGGACCATCGCTAACCATCGAGATCACGGGCATCGGGGCAGCGTTCCAGGGCAAGATTGCCGGCGACCTGGACTCGATCGATGGCACGTTTACGCAGATGGGCCATGTGTTGCCGCTGGTGCTCGAACGCGCAAAGGAATAGACCGTGGAGCGCCGGGAACGGGAGGAGCCTTTCAATTCATCGGGCGGGAGGGACGCCAAGAGCATGGGAAATGCCGTAAATGTACGCTCTGTACAGATCGCAATGTACATGTGTGCTACAATCGGAAATCATGGAAGTACCGATCACCCAATTCCGGCAGAAGCTCTTCGACTTCGTGAATCAGGCCCTCGACGGGAAAGAGGTCTGGGTCTCGCATAAGGGCCGTAGGGTGCGGCTCGTGGCTGAGCATGCTCCCTCCAAATTGAGCCGCATCACGCCGATGCAGATTATCGTTCCCGGTGCAGATATTGAGGATGACTCCTGGAAGGTCGAAATGATGCGTGAATGGGATCGGAAATGGGACCGCAAGCTAGGGCCGCTCGCAAAGCCCACGCGTGCCGCATCGGCGTCCGGCCGCACGAATGCGCGAAAGGCCCGACGCACGGCATGATCGCTTATCTTGACACCCACGCCGTGATCGGGCTTGCGGACGGCCGTCCGCGCATCGGCCGCGACGCCGCAAAGCTGATCCAGAGGGCCGAATTGCTGGTTTCGCCCATGGTGCTGGTCGAGCTTGAGTACTTATACGAGATCGGCAGGTTGACGCTGCCCGGCAAAGACGTTCTGCGAAAACTGGAAAACGAGCTCGGACTTCGACTGTGCGATCAGCCCTTTGCGGATGTGGCGAGAGCGGCGCTCGACGAGAAGTGGACCCGCGACGCATTCGACCGCATCATCGTAGCCCAGGCCCGGCTGAACGGGCTGGCGCCGCTGATATCCTCTGACGAAGAGATCGCGGAGCACTATCCGCGCACAGTCTGGTGACCCTCCGCTCCAACAAAAAAGCCCCGCTCTCGGAGCGGGGCTTTCACTGCATCATACCGAACGGCTGTTGTTTAGTGCGCCTTGACGGCCTCGCCGGACGAGGAGATCTTGGCTTCGGCTTCGGAGATGGTGCGGAGGGCCTCGTCGTAGGCCTCTTCGCTTTCGCCGGCTTCCTTCCACATCTTTTCGCCGCGGTCGAGTTGCTGCTCGGCGCGTCCGACGTCGATCTCTTCGGGCTTGAGGGCGTCGGAAGCGAGGATGGTCACGCGATTGGGCAGCACTTCCACGAATCCCCAACTGACGTTGTAGCGCGTCGTGTCGGGGCTAGTGGATTCGATGCCTCCGCCCCGGTGAATGCGCACGTCGCCCGCGCCCAGCTCGGCCATCAGCGGCGCGTGGCCGTAGAGCACTTCCATGGATCCGTTCTTCGACGGCAGCTCGACGGCCGAGGCACCGGCCTCGAAGAGAATGCGCTCCGGCGTAACGAGACGGACGCGAAGTTGGTCGGATGTTGCTTCTGCCATAAATGCCTTTCGAGAGGTTTCAGGTGCCAGGTGTCAGGGATCAGAAAGGCCGCTGGCGCGCCCGCCAAGTCAACTGACACCTGAAACCTGACACCGGACCCCTGCTTTTACACCGTCGCCTTCAGCTTCTCCGCCGCGGCGAGCACGTCCTCGATACCGCCCTGCATGTAGAAGGCCTGTTCGGGGACACTGTCGTGCTTGCCCTCGATGATCTCCTTGAAAGCGCGCACGGTGTCGGCAATCTTGACGTACTTGCCGGAGATGCCCGTGAACGTCTCCGCCACGTGGAACGGCTGCGAAAGGAACTTTTGCACCTTGCGCGCGCGCGCCACGGTGAGCTTGTCGTCTTCGGAGAGCTCGTCGATGCCGAGAATGGCGATGATGTCCTGCAGGTCCTTGTAGCGCTGCAAAATGCGCTTCACGCCCTGGGCGACATCGTAGTGTTCATCGCCTACGATGCGCGCGGAGAGAATGCGCGAGGTCGAGGCCAGCGGATCGACGGCCGGATAGATGCCGAGTTCCGAAAGTGGGCGGCTCAACACGGTGGTCGCGTCCAAGTGGGCGAAGGTGGTGGCAGGCGCGGGATCGGTCAAGTCGTCGGCGGGCACGTAGACGGCCTGCACCGAGGTCACCGAGCCCTTGCTGGTCGAGGTGATACGCTCCTGCAGCTCGCCCATCTCGGTGGCCAGGTTGGGCTGGTAGCCCACGGCCGAGGGCATGCGGCCCAGCAGCGTGGACACCTCGGAACCGGCCTGCGTGAAGCGGAAGATGTTGTCGATGAAGAGCAACGTATCGGAGCCTTCCACGTCGCGGAAGTACTCGGCGACCGTGAGCGCGCTCAAGGCCACGCGCAGACGCGCGCCAGGCGGCTCGGTCATCTGGCCGTAAACGAGGGCGCACTTCGAGTCCTGCCAATGCCCAGGCTTGATGACGCCCGACTCGGTCATCTCGAGCCACAGGTCGTTGCCCTCGCGGGTGCGCTCGCCCACGCCGCCAAACACCGAGTAGCCGCCGTGGTTCTTGGCCACGTTGTTGATGAGTTCCATGATGACGACGGTCTTGCCCACGCCTGCGCCGCCGAAGAGGCCGATCTTACCGCCCTTCAGAAAGGGTTGAATGAGGTCGATGACCTTGATGCCGGTCTCGAACATCTCCTCGTGCGTCGACTGCTCGTCGAAGAGCGGCGCGGGGCGGTGGATGGGCATGAACTGTGTTGCGCCGATGGGACCGAGTTCGTCGACCGGCTCGCCGATGACGTTGAGCACGCGGCCCAGCGTTTCTTTGCCCACGGGCATGCGGATGGGACCGCCCTGGTCGACGGCCTTCATGCCGCGCACCATGCCGTCGGTGGCTTCCATGGCGACCGTACGCACGCGGCCCTCGCCCAGGTGCTGCTGCACCTCGAGGATCACGTTGATGGGCGTGGGGACGGTGAAGCCCTCGTCGGTGACGCGCAGCGCCTGGTAAATGGGCGGCATCGTCGCCTCTTCAAATTGCACGTCTACGGCGGGGCCGGAGACCTGAATCACTTTGCCGATGTTTTCTGCCATTTCTTCTGCCTTCTTGCTGTTAAGCTATTAGCTTTCAGCCCTCAGCTTTCAGCTCTTCCTTCGTGAATCTTTGCATTCGCTTGTTCCCAACCAGCGTTCCACCGCAATACAAGCTGAAGGCTGAAAGCTGACAGCTGATAGCTCGTCTTTACAATGCCGCGGCACCGCTCACAATCTCGATAATCTCCGTGGTGATCTTGGCTTGGCGCACGCGGTTCATCACCAGCGTCAGCGCGTCGATCATGTCGGAGGCGTTATTCGATGCCGAATCCATGGCCGTCATGCGGGCCGCGTGCTCGGCGGCCACCGACTCCGTCATGGCGTGGAAGAGCACGGAAAAAATGTACTGCGGCAGCAATCCGTGAAAGAGCTCTTGCGCGGGCTGCTCGTAGATGTAGTCCACGTTGGCGGTGCCGAACTTTTTGGCTTCCTCTTCGCCTTCGGCGGTGTCCGCGCCTTCAAGCTCGATGCCTGCCGAGCGGGCAGCTTCGGCGACGCGCTCGCGCTCTTCCAGGCTCGGCTCAACCGCGCCGGCGATCTGCTGCTTGCCTACTTCGATCAGCGGCAGCAGCTTCTCCACCACCAGGCGCTGCGAGATTACCGACTTGAACTCGTTGTAGACGATGTAGGCGGCGTCGATCTCTTCGTGCACGTAGCGCGCGACGATGCCGTGCGCCAGCTTCTCGACGCGGGCCGGATCGAGGTGCGCGAGCAGGCCCGGATGGTCGCCCGTCAACTCCACCTTGCCCTGGCGGGGCGCGCGCGAGAAGTGCTTGTGGCCCTGCTCGTCGGTATGCTCGGCGTAACCGGCCACCGGATAGCGACGCCGCATCTGGTCGCGGCCCTTGCGGCCCACAGCCTCAATATCGATTTCCTTATCGGGGTTGCCCGCGATGAACTGGTAAGCAACCTTGAGGATGTTGGCGTTGAAGGCCCCGGCAAAGCCCTTGTCGCCCGAGACCACGATGAGCAGGACGCGCTTTTCCGGCCTGGTCAAAAACAGCGGGCTGCACAGGTTGCCGGTCTTCTCGTCGTAAAGATCGACGCGGCGCGTGAGCGACTGCAAGACGCTGACGATCATGCGCGCGTAAGGCCGCGCCGCCAGCGCCCGTTCCTGCGCTTTTCTCAACTTGGCCGCCGAGACCATCTTCATTGCCTTGGTGATCTGCCGCGTGTTTTTCACGCTGCGAATGCGCCGCCGTAAATCGAGGACGTTTGCCATGGTTCTTCCTATTTCTTAACGCTTGCCGCTGGAGCAGTTTCCTCAGTGCCTGCCGCTGGAGCGGTTGGCGCCGCAGCTGGAGCGGTCTCTTTAGCGCTTGCCGCCGGAGCAGTTGGCGCCGCAGCCTGCTGCTTTGCTGCCAGCTCAACCTTGAAGTTGGCCGCGTACTCCTTCATGGCCGCGTGCAACTTGTTGCGGAGGTCGTCGTCCAATTGCTTCTTCTCGGTCAGGTCGGCGATCAGCGCCTGCTGCGACTCAGCGAAATACTTGTGTAGCCCGTCCTCGAAGGCGCGAATGTCCGGAACCTGGAAGTCGTCGAGATAGCCCTGGGTTCCGGCAAAGAGCACAATCATCTGCTGCTGCCAGGTGAGGGGATGGAACTGCGGCTGCTTGAGCAGTTCCGTCAGGCGCTGGCCGCGCGCCAACTGCTTCTGCGTCAGCGGGTCCAGGTCCGAGCCGAACTGCGCGAAGGCTGCAAGTTCGCGGTACTGCGCGAGGTCGAGTTTCAGCGTTGCTCCCACCTGCTTGACCGCCTTGATGGCCGCCGAGAAGCCCACGCGCGAAACCGAGAGGCCCACATTCACCGCCGGGCGGACGCCGGAGTTGAATAGGTCGGTTTCGAGAAAAATCTGGCCGTCGGTGATGGAGATGACGTTGGTGGGAATGTAGGCCGAAACGTCGCCGGCCTGGGTCTCGATGACGGGCAGCGCGGTCAAGCTGCCGCCGCCGCGCTCCTTGCTCATCTTTGAAGAGCGCTCGAGCAGGCGCGAGTGCAGATAGAAGACATCGCCGGGATACGCCTCGCGGCCCGGCGGACGGCGCAGCAGCAGCGAGATCTCGCGGTAGGCCATGGCGTGCTTCGAAAGATCGTCGTACATGACCAGCGCGTGCTTGCCCTTGTCGCGGAAGTACTCGCCCATGGCGGTGGCAGCATAGGGCGCGAGATAGAGCATGGGCGCCGGCTCCGAGGCCGAGGCAGCCACGATGATGGTGTGGCCCATGGCGCCGTGCTCGTTGAGCGTCTGCACCACCTGCGCGATCGACGAACGCTTCTGGCCGATGGCGCAGTAAATGCAGATCAGATCGTTCTTGGCGTTGTTGATGATGGTGTCGAGCAGGACGGCGGTTTTGCCCGTCTGCCGATCGCCAATGATCAGCTCGCGCTGGCCGCGGCCGATGGGAATCATGGCGTCGATGGCCTTGAGGCCGGTGGCCATGGGCTCGCGCACGGGCTGGCGATCGATAATGCCGGGAGCCAAACGCTCGACAGGCAATGTCTCGGTAGAGACAATGGGTCCCTTGTCGTCGATCGGCTGCCCGAGGGCGTCCACCACGCGGCCGATCACGGCCTCGCCCACCGGGACGGAGAGAATCTTGCCGGTGCGCTTAACCTCGTCGCCTTCCTTGAGTTCGGTGTAATCGCCGAGCACCACGCAGCCCACCTGGTCCTCCTCAAGCGAGAGCGCGAGACCGGCAATGCCGTGCGGGAAGCTGAGCAGCTCGCCGGCCATCACCTTGTCGAGGCCATGCAGGCGGGCAATGCCGTCGCCCAATGAGGTGATGGTCCCGACTTCGTCCACCTGGACCTTTGCATCGTAGTTCGCGATCTGCTCGCGAAGAAGCTGAGTGATTTCGTCTGCTTTGATCTGAGCCATTTTCCAGTGAACAGTGATCAGTGATCAGTGGTCAGTTCTCCACCCACATGCTCTTGCCGATCTACTGCCTCCCTTATCTCATCCCTAAATTCGTTCAGAAACCAATTCAAGTGATCAGTGATCGGTGATCAGTGATCAGAGACTTTCGTGCGATTACCGGTCTTTTCCAGAATCGCGTGAATCATCTTGCCCACCTCGTGCGACAGACCTTCTGCCTCGTCAATCAACTTGGAATCTCCCATCTTCAGCGCCCGTGCGATTTCGAGCTGAGTCTGCAGTTCGAAATTCGATCCACGGGCAAAACCAAGAAACTGCCGGAACTCACCGGTGCTTAACCTCCCCTGCCCTTCAGCAATGTTGCTGGGGACCGAAACAGCCGAACGCCGAATCTGGCTGGCCAAGCCGTAGGTCTCCTCCTTCGGGAATCCACGAGTCAGCCGGTAAACTGCGGTTGCCAGTTCAATCGACCTCTGCCAAACAACCAATTCCCGAAAGGATCGCGCAGCCACTTTACTTTCCATCTTTCATTCCACTTTCCAAGCCACTATCTGATCACTGACCACTGATCACTGACCACTCGTCAGCGCTTCCCTCAACCGCTCCAGCCGGCCCTTTACCGAGCCGTCGTAGACCGTGGACCCGATGCGCACCACCGTGCCGCCTAGAATCGACTTGTCTTGCTTGAACGTGGCATCGATTTTCCCGCCGGCGAGCTTGGCCACTTCGGCGGCCAGCGCGTCGCGCTCATCTTTCGCCAACTCGCGCGCGGTCACGATCTCCGCGGGACGAATGCCCTGCTGTTCCTCGAAGATCCTGCGCCAAGCCGCCGCCACCTGGGCCACGTGCCCGATGCGATTGTTGTCGATGAGCACGGCGAACAGGTTGCGCAGCTCCTTTTGCAATCCGAGCTTCGCGTTCAGCTTGTCGAGAATCTCGACCTTCTGCAGTGCGGGAACCGCAGGGTTCGCGAAGAAGGTGCGCAACTCGGCGCTCCCTTCCCAGGTGCCGAGAAAATCCGCAAACTGGCGATTCAGGGCGGCCGGGTCGAGACCCAAATCCTTGACGACATCGGCAAAGGCCTGGGCGTAGCGGGCGACAAATGCGGGCATCTAGTTCCTGCCTCCCTTGCCCGCCGCGGCGGGCTTGCCTGCGGCATCGCCAGCCACTCCGGCGACAAACTCGGCAATCAGCGCGCGATCGGTTTCCGGCGTCAGGGCAATCTGTTTTTCCGCCTGCCCGATGGCCAGATCGGCGGCAAAGCTGCGCAAACCGCGCTTGGCCTGGGTCACCGTCGCAGCGATCTCCTGCTCGGCGGCAGCCACAATGCGCGCGCTCTCTTCGCCCATCGCCGCCTTGATGCGCTTCTCGTCTTCCAGGCTCTCCTGCTCCACCTGCGCGGAAAGCTTCTTGATCTCCTCGCCGAGCCCGGCCAGTTGGGCCTCGACCGCGCTCAGCCGCGCCTGGGCATCCGCCGTGGCCTGGCGCGCATGGTTCAGGTCCTGGCTCAGGGTCTGCGAACGGCCGCGCAGCACCTTCGGCATGGTGCGCGTGAGCGGAATGGCGATGGCGAAAAAGATGATCGCGAAGTTGATGCCGAGCAGAAGCGCGACCGCGGTATCGAGCTTGAGGTGCAGAATGCGGGCCACCGCCTTGACGACCGGCGCATGCAGAAACTGGGCGTCGCCCTCGTCCTGGCTGGATGCGGGTGGCGCGGCTTGCGCTCCGCCCGCGGGGGCCGTCGCCGCCGGGGCTGGCGCGCTCGTCTGCGCGGAGGCGCGGCCCGGCGCAAAAGCCAGCGCCGCGACGGCCAGCAATGCGGCAAGCCAGAAAGCGCGGCAGGAAAAACTCAATTTCGAAGCAGAAGAATTCAACGGGAACCCCCGGCAACGGCTGGCAGAACGGCGCGGACGGCCCGGCCGGCAAGATCGAAAGCAGCGGCTTCAAGAGCGGCCCGGGCGGCGGCGGCTTCCGCCTCCAACTCGGCCTTTGCCTGGCGCACCTTCTGGCCGGCTGCCTGTCGCGCCAGGTCGAGCGCCGCATCGCGCTCGGCGCCCCACTGCTTCACGCGCTGCTCGCGCAGTTTGTAGGCCTCGGCGCGGGCCTGGCGCAGACGCTCGGCATATTCCTGGGCTTTGGTTTCGGCCGCGGCGACGGCCTTGCGGGCATCCTCGATGGCGCCTTCGGTGAGGGCGCGACGCCTGGCCAGAACCGCCGTCAACGGGCCCTGAATCAGAAACTGATACGCAACGACCAGCACAATGAAGAGCAGAGCCGTCGGGATTGCGCCCACCAGAAGCGCTCCGAGTTGTTGAACGATATCCATGGCGGTCCCGGACTACTGCAACTGCTCAGATGAGGTTTTTCTGAGGTGGAACCCTCTTTTGTACCAAGGGACAACTCCCAAGTCAACGCATCGGGCGTACACAAAAGGGCATACTGTGACTCCGGTCACGAAATGGGAATTCTCGTGCAAAATAGGGCTTGCTTTTGTTTGAAATAGTCCTACACTTAAAGCTACCACCTAGACCCGGTCCAGGGTCCAGCGGGCAGCCGGTTTCGGGAAATCCTTCCACTCCCGATTCCGGAGGCCCGCTTCTTAATTTTGGGGGCGTTGCGCCCAAGATAGCTTTCAGCCGTCAGCTCTCAGCTTTCAGCCCCGATGAGCAGCTGGACGATTGTCATTTCGCGCCGGCAAATTGCATCCTTCCAGGAGTTGGATATGGGCCCGACCATTCGATGCGCGCCTTGCCTCCGTGAGTCTTCTGATAGTCCTCGACCACTTTATCCCAGTCGGCGAAGGGCACTGTGGATCGGAGTTCCGGTGGCCCGATGAAAATGAACCACGAATACCCCGGCCCTTTCCCGTCCGTATCCATCATTCCGAACCCGCCGTGGCTAAAACCAGGCAGTACATATTCTGCGGGTACTGGTCGGACCCCTCCAGGGCCATTCGGAGAAAGAAGTCGATAGTAAAACTCATCCTTTGCCCCGATGTCATCAACACGTATGTCCGAGGTTCGAGGAATTCCTGACTCCGGAACCTCTATCACGTATCCGCCATTCTTCCAGGGAAGATGGGATGCGGTTGGATCGTTAAAAATGACCTGAATCCATCCAACGTATTTGTCGGGGAGAATGAATGTGTAGTGACCATGCGGAGATTTTCCGCTGGCATGCTGTGGAAGTGCCGCGATCATCGCGAGAAGCGCTGCGGCCGCGACCCATCTGGCTAGAATTTTCCTCACCCCTGGGCTCATGCTTTCCTCTTATGGCTGTCCGCCCACAGCCGCCTTGCCCACCGTCAGCAACCCCTGCGCGCGGAGCCAGGTCTCGAGCAGCTCGGGCCACTGGTCGAGGGCCGGATCGCCTTTGCCGAGGCCGGTGCCGTGGGCGCCGTTCGCAAAGACGTGGTATTCCGACGGCACGCCGGCCTTCACCAGCGCTTCATAAAAGCGCAGGCTCTGCTCCACAGGCACCGTCTCATCGTTGAAGGTGTGGTAGATGAACGTGGGCGGCGTTTCCTTTGTGACAAAGAGGTCCGGAGAAAAGGCGGTACGAAGTACTTCGCACTGGTCCATCAGGTTGAAGATCTTGCAATAGCTCAGGTGCGAGGTGTCACTCGAGATCGCTCCGATCCACGGATAGCCCAGAACCAGGAAGTCCGGGCGGCTGGAGACGCGGGCGATGGGGTCGTCGGCGTCGGGATCGCCGGGCACAAATTGCGTTCCGGCGAGCGCTGCCAGGTGGCCTCCGGCCGAGAAGCCGATGACCACAATGCGGTTGGGATCGATGTGGTAGTCGGCGGCGCGGGCGCGGACGGTCTGGATGGCGCGCCGCGCGTCGAGCAATGGAACCGGCAGCACGTAACCGTGCGAGGTGAGCCGGTAGCTGAGAATGAAGGCGCGGAAGCCGCGCGCGGTGAACCAGTCGGCCACCTCGCGTCCCTCAAGGTCGCCCGCCAGGCGCAAGTAGGCGCCGCCGGGAAGAATGATTACCGCCGACCCGTTAGCCGCGCCCTTTCGCGGTTCGAACAGGGTGAGCGCGGGAATGTCGTCGCAGGTGGCGCCCTTGGCCTCAGGCGCGGTTCCCGGCCACAGGCGGATGGTCTCGATGCCGAGGAAGGCGTTGTTCGTTCCCGGCGTGGCGCAGGAGGCGGTTTGCGCGCGCGCGGCCGGCAGCGCCAATAGCGTGATCATGAGAAACGCAAAGATCTGTTTCATGGGAGCCTCAATGGGTTTCGCGAGAATTATAGCGGGACAGGGCCGAATCCTTCCCGAATCGGGCGGCGTGGGTTGCGACTTCTTCCTTACCGGCGCTGCGCGGCGCGCATTGCATGGTATTCGTAGCAAGGATCGCTCGCGCCAGACCTCACCACGGGAACGCGCAGGCGGCGCCTCGCAAAGGGGAAAGTCGTGGATCTCAAAGATGCAATTCAGAAGCACGCGCAGTGGAAATTCCGGTTTCATCAGGCCCTGTTGACCAGCGAGCCGATGGATGCGGGCATCATTGCGAAGGACAACCAGTGCGAACTCGGCAAGTGGCTGCACGGGGAAGCCAAAGCCCTCTATGGACAGCGCAAGACGCACGCTCAGTGCCTTGCTCGCCACGCCGCCTTTCACACCGAGGCAGGCAAAGTGGCCGTCACGATCAATGCCCATCGCAAGGACGAAGCGGAGCGCATGTTGGCCAACGGATCGCCATTCTCCGAGGCCTCGAAGGCGGTTTCTGTCGCCGTGATCGAGCTGCAGAATGAGATCGGCCGCTGAGCGGTAGGGGTCAGGTTTCAGAGTTCAGAGCTCAGAAAACCGCCGTCAGGCAATTTGATCCGGCGCGTCCCACCGCAGCGGCAGATCCGCCTGCCGACCCTGATTCCCTGCCAGAATGTTTGCTTAGTCGTAACTGCAAAGTAGCCGACAATCCTGGAGTTGAGTACCGTTGATGGGCAATGCAATGCCGAGGAGCCCACAGTATTCTCCTCTCCATGAGGACTCTCGCCGCCGCCATGCTGCCTCTTTCCGTTCCGGTTACCTGACGCGCGCTTTTCAATCAACAGTGTTTATCGTTCCCCGCCTTCCAGCCCCGTCTGAAGCGCGTCGCCATGGCGCTTGCCGGATTTGCGAATCATCAGAATGCCGACGACGATCATCCAGGCGGCCAGCGGGAAGCCGTTCGCGAAGGCCTGGGTGGCCAGGCAGGCTGGGTTGTAAAGGCCGAACATATCGACGTGGTGTACAAACATGGTGGGAACGAAGGCCAGGCAGACAAGGGCGCAGGCATAGCCGACCCAGGCGGACCATTTGGGAAGGACGCCGCTCAAAAGAGTGACGTAGCTGAGGATGGCCATAAAGAAGGCCATGAGCCAGAGGGCCATGGAGCCATACAGGAGCAACGTGCTCTCCATCATGGCGCGCATGATGACGCCGTTGGCGGGAGAATCGAAGGCGTCGATGACGGTGGAGCCCTGGAAGGAGTCGGCGACGAAGGTGAGGGTGACGTAGACCAGGCCAACACCGAAGAAGAGGCTGGCCAGCCACTCGTGCTGCGGATTGGCCTGGCGGATGAGGTGACGGACGCCGGCAAAAAAGACCATCATGAGCGCGAGGATGATGAGATCGAGGAAGACGCAGCACATGATGTTGGTGGCGTTGCGGGCAGCGTAATCGGGCCACTGGCTCGACGCCGCCAGACCGGAGAAGGGAGTGCGAACGAAATAAAAGGGGAACTCGATGAAGAAGGTAGCAATGCAGGCCAGGGCACTGATGCCGGCGATGCGGTAGATCTTTTGGTCGGTCACGAGGGCGAATCCTTTCGGGTGCGGTTGGGCGCGCGCAGCGGCATTTCAGGCTTGGCATCTTCAAACCTGAAATTCATAATGTTGGCGATTCCGCCCCTTTGCGCTTTGAGCATCCAGTTTACGCTCAGCGGGCCCAGATCAACGCGCTGTCAGCCATCGCTGATGATCTCTCTATCTCATCCCTGCATTACCGGCAAGTCTTCGATAACGCCTCTGTAAATAGCCAGCCCCGCCTCTGGCGGGGCCGCTATTCTTCATTGACCACTGATCCCTGACACCTGCAACCTGACCCCTGAAACCTGATCCCTGTACTCACAGCCAGATCGCGCTGTGCCCCGGACACGAGCTGCCCGCTTGTGCGCACAGCGCTTCCGCCAAATCCAACCCGTAGCGCGAGAAGTAGTACGCCGCGCCGTGCACGCGCTCCTGGAGCACGCCGCCGGGATAGAGAGCGTTCGAAATGCTGTTGGCGTGGCGCGTGAGCGTAGCTTCGCGTTGCAGTTGGAAGTTCGCGGCCATGGTGCGCAGGCGGTTCATCTGGTAGCGCATCTTGCCCGCCGCGGTCTCGGCCGATTGGCCCAGCGCTTTGTCCTGCGACTGCAGCCACTCGACGAGCGAAGTCAGCTCGGCGTCCATCGCGTTGCCCGCCGCGGCTAGTTTTTCTTTGGTTTCGGTGGGCATGGCGCGGGCGGCGAGCCGTTGCGCCAGCGTGGCCGCGCTCTCCTCGGCAAAAACCTGTTCGAGAGTAAGTTCGTGACGGCGCAACAATTCGGCAATCTGCGGTTCGATGAGCGTGCCGGAAAAACGCGCGATCGGCGGCGTCTGCCGGCCGAGAATGCGCTCGAAGAGCACCGTGGACTGGGCGAGGTAAGCGATCTCCGCCGGCCCGCCCACCTGCGCCGTGGTGGCGAAGAGAGAATCCTGAAAGACGGGCCGCAGCAGCGCCGCGGGCGAGATGCACTCCGGCTCGGAATCGAGAATGCCCAATAAATCAGCCGTCGAAAAGCGCTGATTGCCGTCCGGCCCCGCCGCGAGCCACAGGCCGTTGGGCTCCTGGGCCGTGGGCGCGATGCGCTTGAGCGCGAGGCGCGCGCCAGACTTCGAATCGATCAAAAACAGCAGGCTCGACTGCGGCGCGACCTGAGAATGATAGCCCGCGGCCTCGAGAGCCTGGCTGCGGTCCACAAGCGCCGCATAGAACTCGTCGGCGCGTTCGATGCCCGCGCGCAGCACCGGCGCGCCCAGGCGGTGGAAATCGCGGCTACTGGCGTCGACAATCAGCAATCCCTGCGCGGCGAAAACCTTCGCGTAAAACTCCTGGAAAGCCTCGGCAAAGGTGCGTCCGGGCTTGTAGGCCGCGATCAGAGCTTCCGTCGCTTCAGAGGGCGAGAGCAGTTCCGCGGCGCGCTCGGTGAGCGCTGTGATGGATTCGTCGAATACGATCCGGCCTGCGGGCCCGGCGGCCTGGGGCGCTGCAACGTAGGCCAGCGTCGCCAGCTCGCGGCCGGCGGGGAATGCGATATGGTCAATCTCGGCAAAGTCGTGGTCTTCCGAGGCCAGCCAAAAAACCGCCACATGGGGATTGCCGCTGGCAGTGCTCCGGCGCGCGCGGGCGATGGCGGTAGCAGCTTTAAAGGGGGTGTAGAGCGGGCCGCCGAAGAGTCCTACTTGTTGCCCGGTGAGGATGGCTCCGGCGCCTTGTTCAAGCACGGCAAGCGCGGGCGCCGCGGACGGCGAGGAGTTCTGCGCGGCGAGGAGCCGGACCAGTTCCGGCCAGTGCGCGGGAAGCGGCGGACGGTTCGACTTCACATCGTCCGCAGACAAAAACGCGCCCAGCGCATGGGCGTAAAAATCCAGAAAGAGCCGGCTTTGCCCCGGCATCACGGTTACGGGATAGCAATCTGCGGTCGTGGATTCGTTCACGTGCGGCTCGATCTTCGAAATTGTTGAATGCTTTGGCGTAAATTCTGAAGTATTGCTGATTTAAGGATGCCACGCGAGGCCCCGGCGATGCAGAACCCGAGTGAGATCGTGAGCCCGATGCGTATACTCGACTTGAACCATGCGCACAACGCGCAGCGAGCCGAGAAGGGATTGAGAATGCCAGCGAAGATCACGGGAAAGCCTGCCAAGGCCAAAGTTGCGAAGGGGAAAAAGGCGCCGAAAAAGGCCGCAGTGGAGCGCGCCACGGTGCTCAGCTCCGAGGTGGTCTACGAGGGGCCGCTCTTCCGGGTTCTGCACGACAAGCTGGTCGAGCCCGGCGGGCACACGAATGAGCGCGACGTGATCCGCCACAACGGCAGTGTGGTGATTCTGGCCATCGACGTTGCCAAGAACAAGCGCGACCCGTGGATTGTGATGGAGCGGCAGTACCGGCACGCGGCCAACCAATTTCTCTGGGAACTGCCGGCGGGAAAGCTCGATGCCGGCGAGACGCCGCTGGCCGGCGCGCAGCGCGAATTGGCCGAGGAGACCGGCTACCGGGCGAAGAAATGGCGTCCGCTGGTGGAGTACTACGCCAGCCCCGGTTTTCTTGGGGAGTCAATGAAAGTCTTTCTGGCCGAAGGACTTGAGCCCGGCGAAACCCGCCTCGAAGCAGACGAGGAGATCGAGCTGCGGCTGGTGAAACTGTCTGCAGTGTTGAAATTGATCGAGAAAGGCGCCATTCTCGACGGCAAGACCATGACCAGCGTGCTCTTGTACGCGCGCCTCCAGGGCCGTAAACAAAAGAGATAGCGCCGCCCAGCGCAGGTTTCGTTCAGGAAAAGGTGGACCGGTTTTGTGCCCGGTTTTCCGCCTGCGCGGGAGCCGAGCATATCACTTTGTGGAACGGTTGAAAAAAGTCAACCTTTCGCCGGTTTTCGGCGTCTTAAGTAATACGGTGGGGTGTTCCCCCAAAAAGACTCACCGTATTTCAGTAAGCAACCAGGAAGGCAGGAACCTGTGGCTCAGTACAAAGGGAAGGTTAAGTGGTTCAACAACGCCAAGGGCTACGGATTCGTCGGACGCGACGACGGGCCGGATGTATTCGTTCATTACTCGGCAATCCAATTGGACGGGTACAAAACGCTCAAGGAAGGCGATGAGGTCGAATTCGACATAGTGGAAGGACAGAAAGGCCCCCAGGCGGATGCGGTTGTTCGCCTCCGGGACGCTGCTGCTCATAACGCCGCTTAGAAGTCGATAGACCCATGGCGTTCCGGAAAGACCGCCGCCAGGCGGCAGCGGAGGGGTGTGCCCACAAGCAGTTCTCTTGTCACACATCTGGGAATCGCTTTTCAGGGATCTCGATGCGGAATCCGTGTCTTCTGGGCGGGTGACGCGGAGCTGTCATTTGAAACCCTGGGAGTGGATCGCGCGTCGTTGGCGATTGTCGAAACCAAGCGCGGCTCGGTCCTCTGGGATGGAATTCGAGGCAAGTATCTGAAGGTAAACAGTTTATCTATGCATTTTTCTGTTGTTTTTCTCTTGACATGCTGCGTGAGTTAGCACAAACTATCCATAACCCACCTACGGCGTGCCGTAGGCCCAGAAGCCGTCGCATGAACGTGCGGCGGCTTTTTGCATATAGAATTCTCGTCATGCGTACGGTGGTCTATGTCGACGGGTTCAACCTCTACTATCGCGCCCTGCGGAAGACTAAGCACAAATGGCTGAATTTGCAAGCACTTTGCGAGGCATCGCTTCCCAAGAGCTGCGACATAGCAGCCATCAACTACTACACGTCTCGCGTCTCCGGCAGCCGCAATCCCACTTCCCCGAAGGACTAGGATGCATATTTGAAAGCGCTCGGAACGCTGCCCACATTGCACATTCACTTCGGCAACTTTCAGGTCACAAATGCGTGGATGCCCGTGGTCCAGCCATTGCAGTTCTGGCCTCCCGGCTTGACGCCGTTTCCCGTTCCCGACTCTGTTTGCGTGGCCAAGACGGAGGAAAAGGGTTCAGACGTCAATCTAGGCGCGCACCTGGTGCGGGATGCGTTTATGGGCGAATTCGATCACGCTGTCATCGTGACGAACGACACCGACCTGAAAGAACCGCTGCGACTTGTTGTGGAGGAGGTTAGACTGCCGGCCACGCTTCTTACCCCCGTCAGCAACCCCGCAGTCACCTTGAAAAAGCTCGCTAGCGATGTTCGTCACTTGGGTCCGTACCTCGGCGTAAGCCAGTTTCCCGATCCAGTGATGGGGCGAGACGGAAGGCCCATTCGAAAACCCGCAGACTGGTAACAGGGGAGAGAGCGCGGGCCCTTTGTTGCTTTGCGCAGGAATTCGTGGCCCAGGGCAACCGGATCGAGCTAAGATAGTCTCGCAACGTGAATTGAGGCCAAATGAGCCTGCTTCAACAGGAAGAACTGGACGACGCCGCACGCGGCGAGGAGTTGACCAAAGGCTCCAGCCACTTGGTGATCGCCGCCCTTATTGCCGGTATGGTGGTCAGCGCCGCCATTGCCATTTACATGATTGCCGGTCAAAAACCGCCCTTCGCCACCGGCGAGATCACGGCCGTCTGGGTGCATCCCCAGCACACGGAAACTTCAGGATTCGACGCCAGCGGCGCGCCCATGCCCAAGCGGATCGCCGACCAGGTGATGGTTTTCACCACCGTCCGGCTGCACAACCAGACCAACCACCCGATCTATCTCGGCAACGCGACCACCAACGCCACGCTCGACGACGGCATCCACTCCAGCTACGCCGCCAACAGGGGCGATTACGACCGCATCTGGGTCGCCTATCCGGAGATTCCTGTGCCGCATTTGGCGCCCATTTCGGCGCTCGACACCACGATCGGCCCCGGCCAGACGGTGGAAGGAACCTTCGTTTCGGCTTTCATGATGACCCAGCAGCAGTGGGACGCCCGCAAGAAGCTGGACTATACCTTTGAATTCCGGTACCAGGCTCCTCTCACGGTCGCGCCCCACGTGGCCATTACTGAGCGGTAGGCGGCACGGACACGCTCTTGGGAACCGAGAGATAGCCGGAAATCTGATTCTTCGAGTTGATGCTGTTCACCACCACCTCGAACAGCGCCGGATCCTTGCCGCTATAGAACTGCATTGGCTCATCCAGGCTGCGATTCGGCTTCAGCACGGCCTTGTCGTCGGAGTAGACCACCAGGGTGAAGAGATTTCTCTTCCCGTCCACCTTCTTCAACTCCAGGCTCACGGTGCCCACGGGCTTTCTCTCGCCCCTGGTGAGGGTGAACTCGAAATAGCTGCGGTCGCCTTTGTGCGCCAGAGCCACCAGCTCGTCGTGATTGCGGGCGATGACGCTGTTGGTACTGCTCAGGTCGCCGCGCACGCTCTGCAGCTGGCTGATCGTGGTGGCCAGGTCACTCTGGGTCTTGGTCAGATCCGTTTTCACGCCGCCCACGTCGGTCTGCACGGTCGAGACCTGGTTCGAAACCGAGCTCACCGTCTGCGCGGTCTGCTTCTGCTCGTTCTCCAGCCTTTGGCTATCGGCCTCCTCGTGCTGGAGGATCGCCTGGGCGCGCTGGTCGAGTTGCTTCTGGGTGAGGCCGTTCTCTTTGCTCAGCTCGTCCGTCGCCACCTGCAAGCGGGCTTCGGTTTCGCGCAGATCCGCGCCCAGCTTGGCATTCTGCTGTTGCGCTTCCGTCAGTTCGGCCTGCTGTTTGCTCAGCTGGCCGCCCAGCGTCGAGCACCAGATCAGCCCGCCGATAGCGGCCGCAAGCGCAATCGCGATCGCGGCTAATAACGCGCCGGAGTGCGTGCGTGGGGTTTCGCCTGTTTCACTTGTTTCACTCATGCTTTACCTTTCGTGTTCCGGGGGCCCTTTTGAGCCAAGCCGCTCCGGGCGTTGGTTGGGCGTCCTGTCCGGTTAGACGCCGTGCTTTGGATCAATTGCCGCAATGCTTCCGGAACGCGCGGCAATTCCGCCGTTTTCGCGCGGAGGGCCTCTCTTTGCTCCAGACCGGCAAAACCCTCCCGCAACGACGGCGAACCTACAGGATAAATCCAAAGGACGGCCTTTGTGCACCCCAAATAGCGGAGCTAGCTGGGTTAGCGCCGTTAGCGGAGCTAGATCGGACTCATTGGACCCCGCGGTTTCATGGGCGGCGGACGCCGGGAAGGACAAATCCCCAGGGTTCCGACCCGTGCCTTTTCTCCGTTCCGCAGCCCGCGGTCCCTGTTTTCTTGTTCTCTTGTTCCCTGCCGGGGTCCCCATCGAGCGATTCTTGCTCATTGGGGTGGCTCGGTCCCTGTCTTTTCGTCCCACCTTCCGTGACAAGGACAAAACAGCTAAGCTATAAACATCTTTACAGTCGTATTTGGCGCCGGGCCCCAAAATGGGGGGCGGAACTCCATCGCACCGCCAGGTCGCATCATAAAAACAGGAGATGCAAAGGGTATGGGGACTGCTGTCGCAGGAAAGGGTCTGGAAGGAGTCGTGGCCGCGAACTCCGGCATCTGCTGGATCGACGGAGACGCGGGAATCCTCTCTTACCGCGGCATCGACATCCACGAGCTGGCCGATCACTCGACCTTCGAGGAGACCACCTACCTGTTGTGGAACGGCTTGCTGCCCAATGAGCTTGCCCTGCGCGAGTTCTCGACGCAGTTGGCTCTGGCGCGCTCGCTCGACCAGCGCGTCGTCGACCTGCTCGAGATTTTTCCCACCACCGCCACGCCCATGGAAGTGCTGCGCACCGCGGTGTCGGCATTGAGCTTTTACGATGCCGACGAAAAGGACAATTCGCACGACGCCAACGTGCGCAAGGCCTTCAAACTCACGGCGCAGATGGCCATGATCGTGGCCATCTACGACCGGCTGCGCAAGGGGTTGGAAATTGTTCCCCCCGACCGCTCGCTCTCTCACGCCGGCAACTTCCTTTGGATGCTGAATGGCGAATTGCCGTCGGAAACCGCCACGCGCACGTTGGACATCGCCCTAGTCCTCCACGCCGACCACGAACTGAACGCCTCCACCTTCGCCGCCCGCGTCATCGCCGCTACGCTTTCCGACATCCACTCCGCCATCACCGGCGCCATCGGCGCGCTCAAGGGGCCGCTGCACGGCGGCGCCAACGAAGGCGTCATGCGCCTGCTGCTGACCATCGATAAGGAAGGCGCCGATCCGGTGGAGTACGTGAAAGGCATATTAGCCGCGCGGCAGAAGATCTCCGGCTTCGGCCACCGCGTCTACAAGACCGAAGACCCGCGCGCCACGCACCTGCGCAAGATGAGCGAGCAGTTGGGCAAGGACTCGGGCAATCCCAAGTGGTACGAGATGTCGCGCGCCATCGAGCTCTACATCAACCAGGAAAAGAAGCTCAACGCCAACGTGGATTTCTACTCCGCCTCCACCTATGCGACGCTGGGCATCGACATCGATCTCTACACGCCCATCTTCGCCTTGAGCCGCATCTCCGGCTGGGCCGCCCACGTCATCGAGCAGCTCGACGACAACCGCCTCATCCGCCCCCGCGCCGAATACATCGGCCCCGCCTATCCCGCGCACTGGATCCCGATAGAAGAGCGGCTGTAGAGAGTTCATCCCGCGCCCGTCCTTTACGCCCTCTTTGTGGAAAAGATGCGAGACTATTTCTGCATCCTAAAATCCGGAGGTCTCCGCAAATGAAAACTGTGACTCTGAATTTGGCGCTCGCCATCGTTGCGCTGGCTTTCGCTGTCACGCCTTCCCGGGCGCAGCAGCTCGATCCCGTGAAAGGACCGATGTCGCTCCAGGCGCCGGGGCCGTTTTACGAAGGCTCGAAGGGCGGCGGCACGTATGGGTATTCCATTAAATCCGAATTCGCGCGCGTCAAGTCGTTCAGCTACGCCAACGGAGAAATCCTCAAAGGAAAACCCCAATGGGCGACTGCATCCGCAGCAGACGCGCAGACCTCCAGCGGCGCCGACAGCAACACGCCTCAGACAAACCTGATCGCAGCTTGGGACCTGATCTACGGCACGGGGTACTACGCTTCCCGCATCGCGGGCAAGAAGATCCTGCAGGGAACCTTTACGGGAGATAAGGGAACCGTCCTGCAGGTTGAATCGTTGGACAACTTTGTTGCCGTCGGCGTGGACAATCAAGGCAATCTGTTCAAGATCGTCTGGTAGCGGCAGCAATCTGCGGCACCGGTCTCCAACTGTAGCGCCGGTCTCCTGACCGGCTGTCGTGCGGGCCTCCCGGCCCGCACATGATCATGGCGGAGAAACGCGGGCCTCGGCGGCCCGCGTTTCGTCTGCGATCAAATCAGTGCTGGCGGATGTTAGCCAGGGCCCGAAGGATTGTGCGGGTGTTCTTGTTTATCACCTGACGAAGGTACATGGTAAAGGCGAACAGGAGAACCAGGAAGAAAAGATCGACGCGAAGCAGTGAATGCAGAAGTCCACCCAGGCTTTCTGGCGGGAACATGTGGAGATGCATCCAGATGAATACGACGACCGCGAGGATGGCGAGCACGCCAACAATGATGCGGGACGAGCGTTCGGATCTGTCGGCGGCTGCCAGGGCCTGCTGGACGAAGGCGAGTTCCGCGTTGGCATTTTCGGAGTTGGGATGCTGGTGTTCTGGGCTCATGCTGGTTTCCTTTCCGAGGTGAGGTGTTTGCGAAGGGTGGTGACTCCGTAATGGAGGCGCGACTTGGCGGTACCGATCGGAATCTCCAGGATGGCGGCACTTTCTTCGAGTGAGAGATCTTGTTGGTAGTGAAGAAGAAGCACGGCTCGGCTGGCGGGAGAGACGTGGTCGAGAAGGGCCAGGAAGGCCTCGTCCGTGGGCTCGCCGAGAGTGGTGTTGAGGGCAGTGAGGTGTTCGGAAGGTGCGTCGTCGAGGGGTTGCCAGCGCCGGGCGTGTTTGAGGTGCGAGAAGGTTATACGCGAGGCGATCCGGAAGGTCCAGGGGCGGAAGACAGCGGGCTCGCGCAGGAACGGGAGTTTGCGGAAGATCTGGAGCGAAGTCTCCTGGAGGATGTCGTCGGCAAGAGCTTCGCCGGCAAGACGGGTGATATAGCGGCGCAACGGCGCATAGGCTTCACGGAGAAGCTGTTCCAGTGCGCTCCGGTCGCCGGTTTGGGCGAGAAGCACCAGAAGGGTTTGGTCGGGCGTCGGGGGCTCGTTCGCTTGAGTCCGGGTGTGCATGCTTAAGAGAGGTGTTGCAACCACTGAAAGTTCGGTGGCGGCGGATAAATAATTATCAACAAGTGAGGCGCACCAACGTCACGCAGTCTCTCTCATCGCGCGAATCAACCAATCGATCTCCGCTCGCTCGTTTTCGATCTCGATCCGCAAAGGAACGGCCTGAATCGGGAGCGAAGGGGCCATCGCGCCCAGCCGCGCTCGATCCTTCTCCGTCGTCAACAGCACCGCCGCCCCGGCCTTTTGCGCCGCCGTCGCAATCCGCTCCAGATCGCCGGCCGCGTAGCGGTGATGGTCTGGGAAGGCGAACCGCGCCGCCAGGCGCAGGCCCGCGCGCTCCAGCCCCTCGAAAAACTGCTCCGGCCGCGCGATTCCACAAAACGCAACCACCGGCCCATCGACCTGCGGCACGTCCATGCGACGCCGCAGCTGCCACACTGATTTCTCCCAGCCTTGCGACTTCACCCATTTCGCAACGTCGGGTTCGTCTTCGGGAACGGCAAGGACATCGGCCCGTTCCGCGGCACGCAATGCCTCACGCAAATTGCCGGCCGGAAGCAAATGATCGGCGAGATCGCGGCTGCTCAGGAGCAGAATGTCCACATCGCGCGCCAACTGCCGGTGCTGAAAGCCGTCATCAAGCAAATGCAAACCAAAACCTGAAAGCACGGAGTGCTCTGCGAGCAATCCCGCTTCATACCGCTCGGCTCCCACATACACCGGAACTTGCGCCTCGCGCGCAATCTCGAGCGGCTCGTCGCTGAAATCCTCCGCTGTCCCATTGAGCTCGACCAAAAGTGGGAGAGCGGAGCTCCGCCGCCGGCCGTAGCCGCGCGAGAGCACATCCACCTCGACGCCGCGCGCCGTGAGCGCTTTGGCGAGCGCAATCACCAGCGGCGTCTTTCCCGACCCGCCTGCCGAGAGATTGCCCACGCTCACCACCGGCCAGCGCAAGCGGCGCACCGGCTTGAGCCCGGTGCGCAACTGGAAATCGCGCAGCGCCAGCGCCAGCCGGTAAGCCGGCACCAGCGGCCACAGCAGCGGACGTGCGGCGCGCGTCATGACCTGTTCTCCAAATTAGTCCGGCTGGCCAGCAGCTCGCGGATGGCCGCGACACACCGCTCCGTCGCGCCGGCCTGCCGCTCGAAGACTTCCCTTGCCCGCGCGCCCATCGCCACCGCTGCCGGCCGGTCGCCGAGCAGCTTGCCGAGCGCCGCAGCCAATTCATCCCTGGCCGCGATGAGGAGCGCATCGTGCTCGCGGAGGCTGTCCGTGATGGCGACGAAGTTCGCGTAATGCGGACCCATCACGATCGGCACGCCGAACTGCGCCGGCTCCAGCGGATTGTGTCCGCCCGCGGGAACCAGGCTGCCGCCCACGAACGCTACGCTGGCCAGTGAGTAGACCGATGCCAGTTCGCCAATGGTATCGAGCAGCACGATCTTGCCTGGCTCAAGTGGCCCCGCTGGCTCGCGATTCCACTCCGACCGCCGCGTCCAGCGCTGGCCCGACCGCTCGAGCAGCGCCGCCACGGCCGCAAACCGCTCCGGATGCCGCGGCGCGAGCACCATCGCCAGTTGCGGATCGGCGATAAGCAGTCGCGGCCAGGCTTCGAGCAACGCCGCTTCTTCACCTTCCAATGTGCTGCCCGCAACGATCAGGCGCAAATCCGCCGCCGATGCCTTCAACAGCCGCGTGGCCTCGGCCTCCTCGGCCGCGCGCACATCGAATTTCAGATTTCCGGCTACCGCAACCCGCTCCGGCGCGCAGCCAATCGCGAGCAGGCGCTCGGCGTCAGTTTCGCCCTGCGCCATGACGCAGCATAGCCGGCCCAGCAGCGGTTTCCACAGGCGGCGCAGCATTTTGTAGCGCGGCCAGGAGCGATCGGAGATGCGCGCGTTCACCACTGCCACGGGAATGCCGCGGCGAAAACAGCCGTGGAGCAGATTCGGCCAGAACTCCGTCTCCGCCAGCACCAGCATGTGCGGCGCGAGCGCCTTGAGATACGCGCGCACCGCCCAGGGCAGATCGAGCGGGCAATAGAAGACGCGATGGACGCCGAAGCGCTCGCGGGCGAGAGCCTGCCCGGTGCGCGTGGTGGTCGAAATGGCCACAGAGTATTCCGGCAGCGCCGCATCCAGCGTCTTCACCAGCCGCGTCACGGCCAGGACTTCGCCAACACTGACGGCGTGCACCCAGATCAGCGGCCGATTGGCGTTCGCGGAGCCGGCAATCATCCGCCTCGGCACGCGCCCCAGCCGCTGCCTGAGCCCCTCGCGGTACTTCTGAGTGGTGGCCATGCGCCAAAGCCACCACGGCGCCCCGGCCACGAGCGCCGCAAGCAGAGCCAGATTATAAAAGAATAGTGTCATGCGTTACCGAATCGCGCTCCAGCCGGTCTAACCGTAGAGCGTCGAATCCAATTCATGGGTTGGTTCACCCTAGAATGATACAGTCGAGCACGATGAGGAATTTTGGCGGAGTTTTGCTTTTAATCGTATGGCTGGCGGCGACGGGCTTGGCCGCCGACCACACGCCGCCTCCGGTGCAGCCGGCCACTGCCTTCCCCGCGGTCGAGATTCACCCCGACGAGCACGTGGCCATCGCCGTTGAACCCTACGACACCAAAGAGAAGGAATCCATCTTTCGTGTCGACTACATCGACCACGACGTGATGCCTGTGCGCCTCATCGTCACCAACCTGGGCGACAAGCCCATCTCGCTGCGCGACGCGCGCATTCTCTTTGAGACGGCCAGCGGCGAGCGCATCCCGGCCGCCGAGCCCGAAGATGTGGAACGGTTGATGACGCGCAAGGAACGCCAGGGCGGCAAGATTCCCCTGCCCGCGCCGCTGCCGCCCATCCACACCAAGCCCAAAGGCAGCAACGGGGAGATCGAGCAGGACTTCAATACCTTCGAGTACTCGGCTCTGGCCGTCGAGCCGCACACCACGCGCGCCGGTTTCCTGTTTTACGATGTCTCGGGGCTGAGCCACCCGCTGGCCGGGGCCAGGCTCTACGTGCGCTCCATCCGCGACTCCGAGGGCAACGAGCTCTTCTACTTCGAGGTTCCCTTCGACAAGTACCTGCAGTCGAAATCGGGCAGCATGAACTGAAATTCACGCTCTTCGCGCCGCCGGACGGCCGTTGCGGCACGAATGCCGCGCTGCGTGATGATATTGCATGTGATATGATCGATTCATGCGGGCCGTGCTCGATACGTGCGTGCTGGTAGCTGCGATTCGCAGCAAAAGGGGCGCGTCACGCGAGCTGCTGAGGATGGTGCTCGATGAGGAACTCAAGCCGCTCGTTTCAGTGCCTCTCGTCTTAGAGTACGAGGCGGTTCTGACTCGATCGGAGCATCTGAACGTATCCGTGTTCGACAAGATAGCAATCCTCGGCATCGTGAAGACGTTTTGCACTTTGGGCGAGCCGGTGCATATCGCCCCCAGATTACGTCCTCAATTGGTAGATCCGGACGATGAATTTGTCCTTGAGACCGCTCACCACGGAAAGGCAGAGGCGATCATTACCCTCAATACACGTGATTTTCTCGTCGCCGCAAGGCGCTTCGGTATTTCAGCACTACTTCCCGGCGAAGCCTTGGAAAGGGTGAAACGCAGATGAGAACAAGCAACTTTGCATTACGGCTCCATCCCACGCTATTGGAAGAAGCGAGATCAATGGCCAAGGAAGAAGGCGTCGCGCTCAATCAGTTGATCAATGTCGCCGTGGCTGAGAGACTTGCCGTTTCGCGCACGATGGAGTTTTTCGCCAATTACACTCGCGATGCCGATGTTGCCGGCGTTCGCGCGCTACTTGCCAAGGCAGGGCCCGATACCCCGCCTATGAAGGGCGACGAACTGCCGCCCAACTGGAAGCGCCGCAAGGCACAGCCCACGAGCAGCCGGAAAAAGCGCCCGTCTACTCGTAGTAAGTAGCCGTGGTCGTGTCCGTCTCCCAGATGGTGCAGTCCTTCACGCGCACGCGGCCCGCAGTCACATCCGCGAGATGGCGGTTGGTTTCGTCGTAAAAATACTTGGCCAGGTTCTCGGCCGAGGGGTTGAGCACTGTGAACGGCTCCAGGTCGTTCAACATCTGGTGGTCGATGCGCTCGATCGCCGGACGCAGCACCTGCTTCAGCAATTTGAAATCGACGAGCAGACCGGCTGTATCGAGCTCGGCGCCGGCCAGCGTCACGCGGACCTTGTAGTTGTGGCCGTGCGGGTTCTCGCACTTGCCTTTGTAGTTGCGCAAATAGTGGCCGGAGGAGAAATCCGCCTCCACGGTAACTTCAAACATCGCTGTCAGCTCAATCCTGCGCGGGAACGCGCCCGCGCACTTCTATTCTATCGATTCGGCAAATAAACAGTGGCTCGGTTTCCCACCCTTTTCCGCATGAGGCGCGGAAAAGGATGGGGCACGGGGGCCGTATTGTGTTGCCGAATCAAGAATGAGCCAGCGGCGCTCATGGCTCGCGCCGGCCGTGCCGCCTTTGCCGGGCCGCGCGCCGCGCCTCCTGGCTGCGCCGATCAACCTGTTCGAAAAGATTGCTCATCACGCCGATCAACGCCGATCCCAGCGCCGCCAGCAACAGAAACAAAGCCACGGTGCGCCAAAGCGTTCCGTTGGCCGGCAATCCGGGCTGAAAGCTCGACGGCATCAGCGCCATGGCTCCGGAGACAAGCGCGAAAAACCCGAGCGTGGCGGCGAGAATGTAGAGGTTGCGGGACATGGGCTTAAAGGCGCTGCGTTTTGCGTGGCCTGCTGCGATTCTACGGCCCAGGAACTCAGCCGGAAAGCTCCGACGAGTCAATGACGGCGACTCCGGCCTTCGCGAATTCCGCGTCCATCGCCGCTGCCGAGCCATTCAAGTCGATGGCGCGGCAGGCGTCGCGCAAGACCACGGCGGGAAAACCCAGCCGCCGCGCGTCAAGCGCCGAGCAGCCCACGCAAAAGTCGTAAGCAAGCCCGGCAAGGAAAACGCGCGTGAGATCGCGCTCGCGCAGATAACCGGCGAGGCCGGTGGGCGTGGTGCGGTCGTTCTCAAAAAACGCCGAATAAGAATCGATCTGCGGCCGGAATCCCTTGCGCAGGATCAACTCGGCCTGCGGCAGATCGAGCCTGGGGTGAAAATCGGCGCCCGCCGTCCCCTGCGCGCAATGCGGCGGCCACAAAGTCTGCGGCCCATAAGCAAGCGCGATGGTTTCGAACGGTTTTTTGCCCGGATGCGACGCCGCGAACGAAGTGTGATTGGCGGGATGCCAATCCTGCGTGAGAACGATGTGGGCAAAGCGCGGCGCGATGCGGAGGATGGGTGCAATCACTTCGTCCCCGCGCGGCACCTCCAGCGCCCCACCGGGACAAAAATCGTTTTGTACGTCGATGACGATCAGAACGTCGTCCGATTCAATCCGCATAGGGTTCCTCGGCCCCGAAGGCCCGTAGTCCCGCCCTATTTTCCCATCGCCTTCAGCACCTCTGCGGTCACCGATTTCACCAGCGCCTCCAGATCGCTGCTGGAGAGGACGGAGCCGCTCCCCGACGGGCTGTCGCAGGGCGCCGGCGCGACAGCAATCGAGCGCGGCGCTTCGGGTTGGAACGACTGGCGCTCCTCGATGCGAGACGCGTCGAAGCGAATATCGGGCAGGCCCAGCTTCTTCTTGATGGCCAGCAGGTCGGAGCCTTGCTCCTCGGAGATGTAGGAGATGGGCGCGTCCATTTGGCGGGCGAGCATCAGCGTCCAGCAGTAAGAATCCAGGACCTCGGCGCACCACTCGGCATGCGTCACCGAGTCGGCCCAGCACACGACTCCGTGATTTGACAGAAGCACCGTGTTGTGCTGCTTTACGTAGGGAAGAACGGTCTCGGCGAAGGCCTTGGTGCCTGGCGTTTCGTAGGGCGAGATCGCCACCTTGCCCACAAAGACCTCGAACTCCGGAAGCACAAGGTTGGGCGGCACGCGCCCTGTGATGGCGTAGGCCGTGGCGTGCGGCGGATGGCAGTGCACCACCGCTCTGGCCTCGGGCACGGCTTTATAAATCTCCAGATGCAGCAGCAGCTCACTGGTCCCCGGCCTGGATCCGGCAATCTGCACGCCCTCCAGATCTGTCATTCCGATATCTTCCGGCATCATGTCGTACTTGCTCACCAGGGTCGGCGTGCAAAGCACTTGGTTGGGCCCGATGCGATAGGAGATATTGCCGCCGTTGCCGTCGACAAACTGGCGCAGCCACAGTTTGCGGCCCACCGCACAGATTTCGTTCTTGATGGCCTCGGCCTGGGGCGAGGTGAAGAGCCGGCTATCGACCTCCGACGGGCCCGATGCCGCCGCGGCCGAAGAGGCCGAGGGCGGCGCGTTCTGCACATCGCGCGATTCGATCAATTCATCTCCGCTAAGATCGATGCTTTCTTCTCCGCTCTTCACTTTCCCACCTCGGGAAAAAACTCTGCCTTCTTGCGACGCTCGCGACGCAACCAGTCCCCGGTCCCTATTTTCTAATCCTAATTCCTGGCGCCCGATCCCTGTTTCCTGGCTGCAATCGGTTGCATCAATCCTCTGAGTTGACCGGGAAACGCCCCTCAGGGGCTGAAGCCCTGGGTTCAAATTGCGGCGTTCACGGCACGACTGAAGTCGTGCCCTTTTACGTTCCGTCGCTCCGCAGGGCTCTTTCAGCAAGCTGTAAAGTCGCGCCCTTCAGGACCGCATCTGCGCAACCAGTGTTAGCTCCGCTGACTTGCTAGCTCCCCAAGTCGAAGCGATCGAGGTTCATCACCTTGGTCCAGGCGGCCGCGAACTCCTTGACGAACTTCCACTCGCCGTCCCTGCTGGCGTAGACCTCGGCGAGGGCGCGCAACTGCGCGTTCGAACCGAAGACGAGATCGACCACCGTCGCGGTCCACTTGAGCTGGCCGGTCCTGCGGTCGCGGCCTTCGAGTACGCTTTCGGCCGCCGGCTTTTGCCACTTCGTGCCCATGTCGAGCAGGTTCACGAAGAAGTCGTTGCTCAGGGTTTCAGGGCGCGCGGTGAAGACTCCGTTTTTCGATGCGCCGAAATTCGCGCCCAGCACGCGCAGACCGCCGATGAGGACAGTCATTTCCGGCGCGGTGAGGGTGAGCAACTGCGCCTTGTCGAGCAGCAGCTCGGCCTGGCATCCCTCGAGGTCCTTGCGCACGTAGTTGCGGAAGCCGTCGGCCTTCGGCTCCAGCAGCGCGAACGACTCCACATCGGTTTGCTCTTGCGATGCGTCCGCGCGGCCGGGCGCAAAGCCCACCTCCACGTCGTAGCCTGCCTTCTTTGCCGCTTCTTCCACGGCCGCGGTTCCGGCGAGCACAATCAGGTCGGCGAGCGAGATCTTCTCGTCTCCTTTTTGCTCCGCGTTGAACTCGGTCTGAATGGATTCAAGCTTGGCCAGCACTTCTTTCAACTCTGCCGGCTGGTTCACTTCCCAGTCCTTCTCGGGAGCCAGGCGAAGGCGCGCGCCATTTGCGCCGCCGCGCTTGTCGCTGCCGCGGAAGCTGGACGCCGCCGCCCATGCGGTGGCGACAAGTTGGCCGATCGACAGGCCCGACTTGAGCACTTGGGCCTTGAGCGCTGCGATTCCCTTTTCGCCGATCAGCTTGTGGTCGACGGCGGGGATCGGGTCCTGCCAGATCAGTTCTTCTTTCGGCACCAGCGGGCCCAGGTAGCGCGCCCGCGGACCCATGTCGCGATGCGTCAGCTTGAACCACGCGCGGGCGAAGGCATCCGCGAATTCCGAGGGATTCTCCATAAAGCGCCGCGAGATCTTTTCGTAGACGGGGTCGAAGCGCAGCGAAAGGTCGGTGGTGAGCATGGTTGGCGCGTGGCTCTTAGTCGGGTCGTGCGCGTCCGGAATCGATCCCGCGCCGGCGTTGTCTTTGGGCTTCCACTGGTGGCAGCCTGCCGGGCTCTTGGTCAGCTCCCATTCAAATCCAAATAGATTCTCGAAGAAGTCGTTGCTCCACCTGGTGGGCGTTTTGGTCCACGTCACTTCGAGGCCGGAGCCGATCGCGTCTCCGCCCACGCCCGTGCCGAAGCTGCTCTTCCAGCCCAGTCCCTGCTCCTCGATGGGTGCGGCTTCGGGTTCCGCGCCAACGTGGCTCGCGGGCCCGGCGCCGTGCGTTTTGCCGAAGCTGTGTCCGCCGGCGATCAGCGCCACCGTCTCTTCGTCGTTCATGGCCATACGCCGAAAGGTTTCGCGAATGTCGCGCGCCGCGGCGACGGGATCGGGGTTGCCGTTGGGGCCTTCGGGGTTCACGTAGATCAGGCCCATCTGCACGGCGGCCAAGGGATTCGCCAGCACGCGATCGCCGCTGTAGCGCTGGTCGCCGAGCCAGTTGGATTCCGGACCCCAGTCGGTGTCGAGCTCCGGCTCCCAGATGTCCTCGCGCCCGCCGCCGAAGCCGAAGGTCTTGAAGCCCATCGATTCGAGGGCCACGTTGCCGGCCAGGATCAGCAGGTCAGCCCAGGAGAGTTTGCGGCCGTACTTCTGCTTGATGGGCCACAGCAGGCGCCGCGCCTTGTCGAGGTTCACATTGTCGGGCCAGCTATTGAGCGGGGCAAAACGCTGCGCGCCTTGGCCCGCGCCGCCGCGGCCGTCGGCAATGCGGTAGGTGCCGGCCGAGTGCCACGCCATGCGGATGAACAGCGGCCCGTAGTGGCCGAAGTCCGCCGGCCACCACTCCTGGGAATCGGTCATGAGGGCGCGCAGGTCCTCGATCACGGCATCGAGATCGAGGGTTTTGAACTCTTTGGCGTAGTTGAACGACTCGCCCATGGGATTGGATAAAGAAGAATGCTGATGCAGGATGGCGAGGTTAAGCTGATTGGGCCACCAGTCGCCGATGCCCTTGGCTCCTGCCGTAGTGTGCTGCAACATGCCGCCCGTAAACGGGCACTTCGCTTGGCTGGACATATCGATCTCCTGTGGCCGTGTGCACGCGGCCATCGTTTCCAGTATAGGAGCGCCAAGAGGTGTCTATCGACCCGGCCAGTCGAGCCAGCGCCGTCTTGAGACTTTATATGCAGAGGACGGCCAGGATCCACCGGCGTCAGAGGACCGGGACCCGCAACACCCCGATTCTCGCCGGCAAGAATAAGCGATTTGCGAGACGGGCTACCCGCCTCCAATCCGGAGTTCTCAGTAAGCAGTGACCTGGACAGGAACCGAGCTGTTATTCAACGCCCCGTTACCCAGTTCCCCGCTATTTCCCGAACCCCACGACCATAACGTGCCATCCGTGCACAGAGCCTCGTTGTGAAAGTCGCGCGTCATGATGTAGACCGCGTGGCACAGTCCCTGCACCTGGACCGGAATCAGGCTCTGGTAGATGCCGGGGACGCCGAGTTGCCCCGCGCCGTTGGAGCCGAAGGTCCAGACGGCGCCATCGTTGAGCAGCACCGATGTGGACGAATCGCCTCCGAGCGCCATGATCGCGCCGCTCAGCCCCGGCACCTGTTCCGGCGCGTAGTGGTCGGCCGTGGTTCCGTCGCCCAGCATTCCGTATCCACAAAAGAAGCCAAGATTATTATTGTCGTAACTGTCTTCGCAGTCGAAGGCGCCCTGCCAATTGTTCGCCCCCCAGGTCCACACCGTGCCGTCGGCGCGGATCGCTACAACGTGGGTCCATCCTGCCGAAACCCACACCACCTGATCGATGCCCGGTACCGGAACCGCGGTGAGCCGGTCGGTGGTCGTGCCGTCGCCGATCTCGCCTTCCTCGTTGTTTCCCCAAGCCATCAGCGTGTGGTCCTGCATCAGCGCCACGCTGAACAGAAACCCTGCCGTGACCATGATGGGGTTGCTCACGCCCGGCACCTCGACCGGAACCGGGTAGTCGTAATTGGCGTCGGCAACGCCGATGCCGAGAGCCCCGTATTCATCCCAGCCCCAGGCCCATAGGGTTCCGTCGGACCTGACGGCGACGGAATGATAGCCGCGCGAGGCCAGCTTCACGATCGAGGTCAAGCCGCTCACCTGGACCGGAGTGTAACTGTCGGTCGCGTTGCCGTCGCCGAGTTGATCCTCGTGGTTGCTGCCCCACGTCCACACGGTGCCGTCCGACTTGAGAGCGATGTTATGCTGCTCGCCGCCCATCACGGCGATGATTCCGCTCAGATAGCCGGTTTCACCCGGCCCAAGCACCTGCACCGGCAGCGAGCTGTCGGTCGTGGTTCCGTTCCCCAACTGCCCATGCGCGTTCAGGCCCCAGGTCCAGACCGTGCCGTCGGATTTGAGGGTGATCACTTCGCGCGCTCCACCCCAGATGGAGACGGGCGGCCAGTCTGCCGCGTTCCATTGCGCGTAGAGCGTGATATCGCTGGCGCCCATCGTGAAGGTTTCGCCGATAGCGTAAGCCGTGCCCGATCCGTCGGCTGCGGTATTCCATCCGGCAAACGCGAAGCCCGGATTGAAAAAATAGCCGAGGTTGCCAAATACAGTGACTGTTGACCCCGCCGCGTACTGATTCGGATCGGGTAGCCCGAAACCGCTGGTACTGCCATTGCCTGCGTAGGTCACCGTAGACGTGGCGTTGGAGGCCGACCACTGGGCGTAGAGCACCACATTGCTGCCCATGGCGAAGGTGACGCCCCCGGCGTAAGCCGTGCCCGAACCGTTCGCCGCGGTGTTCCAGCCGGAGAAGGTAAAGCCAGTGTTGGCCAAGGCGCCGGAGTTGCTCAACACCGTGACTGTTGCTCCGGCCGCGTACTTGTTGCCATCCACGGGCGCTGCACCACTGGTTGCGCCGTTGCCGCTGTAGGCGACGGTGTAGGTGGGAACCAGCGTCCACTGGGCGTAGAGCACCACATTGCTGCCCATCGCGAAGGTGACGCCCCCGGCGTAAGCCGTGCCCGAACCGTTCGCCGCGGTGTTCCAGCCGGAGAAGGTAAAGCCAGTGTTGGCCAAGGCGCCGGAGTTGCTCAACACCGTGAC
>Ga0326727_10001740_pt1 | contig 78492 bp, 66 predicted proteins | sample MB2enrmetagenome_FD_207643 | JGI IMG/M metagenome (GOLD analysis project Ga0326727, IMG submission 207643) | Lab enriched peat soil microbial communities from McLean, Ithaca, NY, United States - MB29MY | ecosystem: Environmental > Terrestrial > Soil > Wetlands > Peat | place: USA: New York... | reverse complement strand
TTCCTGCGACGGGGGCGCGGCTGGGGGCGGCGGGGGAGGGGTCTCTCCGGTCGCGACCGGCGGAGGCGGCGCGACGGGGGCCGGAGGCGGCGGGCTCGGAGGCGGAGTCGACCCGCCGCAGGCAGCGACGGTCACGGCGGCGAGGCAGGCGGTCAGCGAGGAAACCACGTTCGGCATGGGTGCGGGATCTCACGAAAAGGCGCGCGAGAGCAAGTCCCGACCCTTGAAGTCCGCTGTCCGCGCCACGTACTCTCGGCCCCCCCAACGTGCGTCGCCCGCTCCTCGCCCTCGCCGCGTGCGCCGCCCCGGCGGCCCTCTTCACCGCCGTCGCCTGCTCCAGCGGCAACCACGCCGTTGCCCAGCAGCCCGACGCCGACGCGACCGCCGCCGCGGACGCCACCGGAGGGAGCGACGCCGGCGCCGAGGACGCCGCCGACGAGCTGACCGTCGGCACCGTGTGCGGCCCTGCGCCGTGGGTGACGCTCGGGATCGTCGTCGTCGCCCTGACGCTGGACGACCCCGACGGAGCTCCTCTGCCGGGCGCGCAGTTCAGCTCCCCGCTCTGTCCCACCGTGGTGCAGTTCAGCGACGACGCCGGGAACATCCAGGGCCAGGTCTCGCAGAACGTCGCGTTCTACGGGCGCCTGCAGGCGACCAATTTCATCCCCGAGCTCGCGCCCGAGGAGATCTTCGACGCCAGCAGCACGGGCCACAAGATCGAGATGCTGCCCACGCTCCTCGAGGGCATCCTCCTTCCCGGTTTCGACGCGAGCAGCCAGACCGCCATCGTGGTCGCCGCCCAGCAGACCGTGAGCGACGCCGGCGCGTGCTCGGCGCTCGACGGCATCAGCTTCACCGTCCCGAATCACCCCGAGGCGCAGGTCACCTACTTCTCGGCCGACACCATCCCCGCGCCCATCCCGGACGGCGGGGCCACGAGCACCCGCGGCCTCGCCGCCGTCACCGGCCTCGCGACGGGGCAGTTCGTGACGCTCTCCGGGACCAAGCCCGGCTGCAACGTGCTCTTCCAGTACCAGACGCTCACCGGGCGCGTGCCGCTGGAGAACGGCTTCGTCTCGCTGACGGCCGCCTACGTCACTCCCTGAGGAGACTCGGCGCCCCACTCGACGAATGCTCTTCAACAGTCCGCTCTACGGCGTCTTTCTCGTCGGGACCTGGGTCGTCTTCTGGCTGCTTCGCCGGGCGCGCCTGCCGCGCGCGCTCTTCCTCGTCGCCGCGAGCTACGTCTTCTACTTCTACGGCACCTGGGACGCCGCGAAGGACGAGCCGGTGCCCCTCTCGCCGGTGGCGTGGGCCTTCCTGTGTCTCGCCATCATCCTCGTCGGCAGCACCATCGACTACTTCGTCGGTCGCGCGCTCGGGCGCGTGAAGGGCCGCGCCGGGCGCAACGCGCTGCTCCTCACGTCCATCGTCTACTACCTGGGCGTCCTGGCCCTCTTCAAGTACTGGAACTTCGCCGCCGACTCGTTCGCGGCGCTGTTCGCCTCGCTCGGCGTCCACGTGCAGGTCACGCACCTGCGCCTGGTCCTGCCCTTCGGCATCTCCTTCTTCACCTTCGAGACGATGAGCTACACCATCGACGTGTGGCGCGGCGAGCTGCCGCCCGCGCGGCGCTACCTCGACTATCTCCTCTTCGTCTGCTTCTTCCCCCACCTCGTGGCGGGGCCCATCGTCCGCCCCCACTACATGCTCCCGCAGCTGGCGGCCGACCCGCGCGCCGACGCCGCCATGCAGGCTCGCGGGCTCTTCCGCATCGCCACGGGGCTGGCGAAGAAGATCGCCATCGGCGACTGGCTCGCGCAGTCCATCGTCAACCGTGTGTTCGCCACGCCCGAGCGGTTCACGGCGCTCGAGGTCGTCCTGGCCGTCTACGCGTACGCCGTGCAGATCTACGTCGACTTCTCCGGGTACAGCGACGTCGCCATCGGGAGCGCGGCGCTCTTCGGCTACGAGCTGCCCGAGAACTTCGACGCGCCCTACGTCTCCCGGAACCTGCAGGAGTTCTGGCACCGCTGGCACATCTCCCTCAGCAGCTGGCTGCGCGACTACCTGTACAAGCCGCTGGGCGGTTCGCGCGGGAGCTCGCTGGCCACCTACCGGAACCTGATGATCACCATGGTCCTCGGGGGTCTCTGGCACGGCGCCTCGTGGAACTTCGTCGTGTGGGGGACGCTCCACGGCGGCGCCCTCGCGGTCACGCGGATGTGGCAGCGGTGGCGAGGGAAGAGGCCGGGGACCGCGGTGGGGAGCGTCCTGGCGACGCTGGCGACGTTCCACTTCGTGTGCCTCGCGTGGATCTTCTTCCGCGCGCCGTCGTTCGCGCACGCCACCCTGACCCTCGAGCAGCTGGGCCGCGGGGCGTGGACGCTGGAGCACATCACGCCCAAGGTGGTGCCGGTGATCGCGCTGGCCATGCTCCTGCACTTCGTGCCGAAGGACTGGGACGCGCGGGCGCGGGAGGCGTTCGTGCGGACGCCGGCGGTGGTGCAGGGGCTGGTGCTGGCCGCGGCGGCGCTGGCGGTCCACCTGGCGGCCAGCGCGAAGCCTGAGCCGTTCGTGTACGGGCAGTTCTGACGGCCCGGCGATATCATCCGGCGCACCATGGCCGACGAGCTCACAGCTTCCGTCCAGCGTGGAGACCTGGCCCGCGCGCTCGCGCTGGCGCTGAAGCGCTGGGACAAGAGCCGTGCCCCCGCGCTCGGGAACCTGGTCGAGGCGCTCGGCGCGCAGGTGCCCGGTGCTGCGCCTGCGCTGACGTCGGTCGACGTCAGCAAGACGAGCATCAGGGACATGGAGACGCTGGTGGCGTTCTGCGCAGACCTGCCCCCCGATCCTCGCATCGCCGGCGTGATGACACGGATGCTCCTGCGCCCGCCGTTCACGTCGCTGGGCTCGCGTGGCGTGTGGACCCCGCTGCTGGAGCAGCTGGCCGACAGGCACGCCGATCCCCGCACCCTTCACGCGCTCGAGCCCGTGGCCGCCGACTACATGCGAATCTTCGGCGCGACCAACATGGGCGAGCGCATGCAGCGCGGCGTGCGCGGGGTCATCGAGGCGCTGAAGGAGCGGTTCGAGATCGTGCCGGCCGACGCCGAGGCGCAGGCGCTCCTCGCGGGCATGACGGCGACACCTGGACCGGCGCCGGCGGTCGGGGCCGGCAAGGTCGGCCAGGGCAGCGGGGACGAGCTGCTCGCCATCGTCTACGAGGACCCGGACGACGACGCCCCGCGCCTGGTCTACGCCGACTGGCTGCTCGAGCGCGGCGACCCGCGTGGCGAGTTCATCGCGCTCCAGTTCCGCCGCCACAGGGGCGAGGCCCTCTCGCCGGACGACGACAGGCGCGAGCACCAGCTCCTGAAGAAGCATGGCAAGGCGTGGCTCGGCCCGCTCCACGCCGTCACGTTGGCCAATGACAACGTCTTCTCGCGCGGCTTCCTCGAGCGCTGCGTCTTCACGCCGCGCGGGGCGGCCACCGCCCTCGCCGTCGGTCATCCGAGCTGGGCGACCGTGCGCGAGCTCTCGATCTACAGCAGCGGCTCCCGGGACAGCGGCGAGGAGCTCATGGCCCAGCCGGTGATGCGCCGCCTGCGCTTGCTCCGTTACTGCAATGGGTCGCTGCTCGAGACGCTGCTGGCGCAGCCGGACCTCGTGCTGGAGACGCTCGAGTACTCGTGGGCCCAGAGCCGGCGCGATCCCGGAGCCGCGGCGCGAGCGTGGCCGAGGTTGCTCGCGGGCGAGGGCCTGCAGGGCCTCAGACACCTCATCCTCGGTCAGGAGACGACGCTCGATCCCGCGGGCATGGAGGCCCTCCTCGCGAGCCCGCTGGCGAAGCGGCTGAACCGGCTGTCGCAGATGACCTGGGGACACCGCGACGCGCTCCTGGCCATGTTGCCCAGGGTCCCGGCGCCCACCGAGAAGCTGGAGGTCGACCTCTACCATCGTGTGGACCAAGGGGTCCGCGTGCGCCGCGGCCCGGACGGGAACATGAGCGCGACCGAGATAATCTCCGGCGTCCACTGGCCGCCGTGAGCTCGCATCCGGGGCCCTTCGCGGGGCACCCCCGTGTGGCACACTGACACCTCGATGCGCGCGCTCGCCATGACGCTCTCGCTGCTCGGGGTCGCGTCCTGCGCGGCCCCCGCGGCGTCCGTCACGCCGCCCGCCCCGGCGCACACCCCCGCGCCGCCACGCCCGCTCACTCCGGCGGACATCGCCGCGCGCTCCCTCCCCTCCATCGTGACCATGCGCACGGCGCGCACGCTCGGCACCGGCTTCATCGTGCGCGCGGACGGGTGGATCGCCACCAACCTGCACGTCGTGGTCGGGGGTCCCCGCGTCCTCGTCACGCTGCGCGACGGCCGCGAGCTCGCCGTGGTGGAGGTGCTCGCGGCGAGCCCCGATCACGACCTCGCCCTGGTGCGCGTCGAGGCCCGCGGCCTACCGGTGCTCGCGCTGGGCGACAGCGACGCGATGCGACCGGGTGACCCCGTGGTGGCCATCGGCAACCCCATGGGCCTCGAGGACACCGTGTCCAACGGCCTGGTGAGCGCGCGCCGCAAGGGCGACCACGGGCTCGAGGTGCTGCAGGTGTCGGCCCCCATTGCGCCCGGTTCGTCGGGAGGCCCCATCTTCAACGACCGCGGCGAGGTGATCGGCGTCGCCACGGCGGTGGTCGAAGGGGGGCAGAACCTCGCCTTCGGGATGCCCGTCCGGTACCTCGTGCCGATGATGGACAAGCCCGCGCCCATGGCCTTCTCCGAGTTCGCGACCCTCATCGCGAACCTGCGCGAGGCGAGCGCGCCCAAGGTGCGCCACAGCGTCCCGCATCACCCGCTGACGCTGCTCGACGGGTGCCCGCAGGACGCCCAGCGCCTGACCGTGAAGATGCTCGGCGAGGCCATCGAGGCCGGCGCGCCCCTCTACAACAGCGGCAAGCCCGACGCCTGCTACCACGTGTACGACGGCGCGACGTCCGACCTCCTGCGCAGGTACGGCGGCGTGTGCCGCGGTCCGGCCCGGGCCCTCGGGGACGCGCAGCGGCGCGCCGCCTCGCTCGCCGAGCCCGTCGCCCAGGCCTGGGCCATGCGCGACGCCTTCGACGGCATCCTCGACGTCATCGCGCGCATGCAGGAGCAGTGAAGCGCCGGCCGCCCTCCACGGCGGCGGAGCTGGTATGACTCCGCCCGCATGCTCTCGCGTCGCGCGGCGCTGGTCTTCGGGGTCGCCGATCTGCTGACGGCGGCGGTGGTGGGGCTCGGGGTGTTCGTGGCGCTGCCCGCGCGGTGGTGGCCGGTCGACGTGGTCGCGGCGGCGCTGACGGCGCTCGAGCTGGCGGCGGGTGTCGGGCTGGTGAGGCAGGCCTCGTGGGGGGAGCGCGTGGCGCGGGTGGCCTCGGCCGTGGCGCTCTGCGCCGGGATTTTCGCGGTGACCATGCTCGCGGTCACGGCCAGCTGGCTGCGCGGCGTCTACGGTCCCGTCGGCGCCGGAGGCGCCATCATCCTCGCGCTCGTCCTCCTGCTCGCGATCCCCTACGTGGTGGTGCTCCCGGCGGTCGAGCTCGTGTGGCTCGGGGTGCTGGCGCGGGCGCGCGAATGACCGCACGCGGGCTGGCGCGCCTCCTCGTCGCGTGGGTACTGGTGACGGCGGTCGCCTGCCTCGCCGTTCACCGCGCCTTCGCCCTCCGGGTCGACGAGGGGCATCCGGGCGCCGTGATCCTCACCCTGTGGCAGGGGGGCAAGCGGGTGGCGCGCGAGGTCGACGACTCCACGCGCGTCCTCCGCCCCCCGTCGCTCGACATCACCCGGACGCCGGAGGGCGCGAAGCTCGTCTACGAGAGCGTGGTGGCCAGCGGCCCGGTGCTCACGTGGCCCGAGCCCCTGTTCGCCCTGTCCTTCGTGCCGGGCCGCGACGGGCTCTCCGTCACGCTCGACGGGCGCACGGCCTACGTCACGCCCGACGACCTGCTCGCGGCGCAGGCCTACGACCACGGCATCGGCATCCCCAGCATGCAGATCGCGATGGGCCTCGACGTGCAGGTGGCGCTGGCCGCGGCCTCCGACGACCTCGGCGTCTCGGTGCGCGATCTGCTCGACCGCGCATCCTTCCGCCGCATCCGCGTGACCCGCTCCGTCCCGGGGGCTCCGGCCGCGCGCGCCGCGACCGCCGACCACCTGGACGACGCCGAGGTGCGCGACGCGGCGCTCGCGATGGGCCGGTACCTCGCCCGCGGGGTCGACGCCGACGGGCGCTTCCGTTACCTCGTCGACGCCCCCACCAACAAGACGCTCCCTGGCTACGACTGGCCGCGCCACGCGGGCGCCACCTACTTCGTCGCCCAGGTCGCCGCGCGCACCGGCGAGCCCGACGTGCGCTACGCCGCCCTGCGCGCCGCGGGGCTCCTGCGCGATCGCGCGCTCCTTCGCTGCGGCGAGCACCGCTGCATCGGGGACGACGACGTGGCGACCGCGGACGTGGGCTCGACCGCGCTCACCATGCTGGCCTTCGTGGAGATCGCCCGCACCAAGCTCGACGAGGGCTACGCGCTCCTGGTACCCGGGCTGGCGGCCTTCCTCCGCGCCCAGCAGCGCCCCGATGGTGAGCTCATGCACGTCTACGACCGCGCGGCGAAGCAGCCCGTCGACGTGCAGATGCTCTACTTCTCGGGAGAGGCGGCGCTCGCGCTCGCTCGCGCGCACTCCCTGCTCGGCGATCCGCGCGACCTCGACGCGGCGACGCGCGCGCTGGCGTACCTCGTCGGCCCGGGGTGGAGCTTCTTCGGCAGCCGCTACTACTGGGGCGAGGAGCACTGGACCTGCCAGACCATGGACGACCTGTGGGAGCGCATCCCGGCGGCGACGCGCACGGCGGCGCTCGACTTCTGCCTGGGCTGGGAGTCGTACAGTCGCAAGCTGCAGTACGGTCCCGGCGAGACCGAGCTCGACGCGGAGGGGGCCTACGGACTCGGCCCCATCGTCACACCGCGGCTCACTCCCGTCGGCAGCCGCGCCGAGGCCGGGCTCGCCACGCTCGAGGCCGCGACGCGCGCGGGCCGCTCTCCCGCCGAGCTGGCTGCTCTCGAGCTGCAGATGCGCCGCTCCATCGCCCTCGTGCTGCGCCATCAGCTGGGGACTCTCGGGCGCGAGTACCTCCTGGCCGAGCCCGCAGCCGTCGAGGGCGCGATGCCGGGGAGCGAGGTCGACTGGCAGCTGCGCATCGACTACGCGCAGCACAGCGGCTGCGCGCTCCTTCGCTGGATCGATCGCCACGAGTGGCGGAGCGGGACGCAGGGTGGAGCCGGTGTGGGAGGGAACTAGCGCGGGCGAGGTGTGTCGCCGGGCGCGCCTAGAACAGTCTGCAAAAGAGTGACAACAAATAGTTGGCTATGGCGTTCGGCAGGGTTAGGTTAATAACTGCCGGGGCGGCTCGCCCGCGCCGGTCGAGGCAGATGCCGGATCTGGAAGTCCGACGAGCCACAGCAGGAACGCGACGCGACGGTCGTCGCAGCCATTCGGCCTACGGCTCGCACGCAAGAGGTATCCGGCTCCTTGTGGATGACGACCGCGTCGTCCGTCTCGCGCGCGCGCGGGACCGGCGACAGCCTGCGGTCGAGGGCAGGGATGTCGGAGCCTGGAGCGCCGGCATCGCACTGGCTCTCGTGTACTCGCTCGTGAAGCGTACGCGTCGGTCGCGCGGCAAACAGGCAACGGACGGGGCGATGTCACCGCACCACGGTGACAGCGAAGGGAACGACATGAGGAAGAAGCCGAGCATCCAGAGCCTCGAGACGGTGTCGTCCGAGGAGGCGCAGGCGTACCTCGATCACGCGCGGGGCGACGAGCTCGACGCGGCGTACGCGCTGGCCTGCGACCGGAACCGCCTCGACGGTTCCATCGCGCCGCCCGACGATGCGGAGGTTCACCACGCGCTCTTCCTCCTGTGTCGCGCACGAGGGAAGCAATCGCCGAGCTTCGACCAGATGCGGGTCGAGCTCCGCCGTCGCGTCGCGGCCTAGTCAGTTCGGGTCGGCGAGGTACGGGAAGGTCGTCGTCGGCGGCCTGGTGGCCGCCGTGACTCCCTGCGTGATGGGCGGGCGGCTGCCTGCGTCGGGTCCGTAGACGAACAGGTTCAGCGTCTCGTCGACCACGTCCTCGCCCGGAGTGCGCCCGCCGCACGTCGTGTGAGGCGGCGCGCCGAGGTAGATCTCGCGCTCGATGTCGAGGTAGCTCGGCAGGTAGCCGCCATCGGCGGAGGCGCAGGGGAGCGCGGTGTCCACCAGCAGCGCGTCCTCGACCAGCATCGGCAGCAGCAGATGGGCGCCGCCATCGGGGATGGGCCAGTCGACGGGATCCGGACCCGCGTCGCCCACCGCGAGCGTGTCGAGCGCCACGAGGCGCGACTCCAGCGCGTCCTGGAGCACACGGGGCACGTTCGGCTCGAACGTCGCCTGCGCGTTGTACTCGTCCTGGAGGGAGGCGGGCACGAGCAGGATGGTCACGAGCGGGTGGCCGTCACGGTCGACCTCGCCCAGCCCGAGGCCGGCTTCCTGGACGCTCGCGTCGCTCTCCGGCGGGCCCGAGTCGAGGCCCACGGGGACGTACACGTCGACCGCCTGCTGGCCGGCGCCCTTGCGGCATCCGAGCAGGCACCCCACAGCCACCACCAGCGCCAGAGTCCGCCGCATCACGGAGCCCTTCGCGTCGTGTCCGCCGCCACCTCGAGCGCCGGGGCAACGCCGCCCTCGCGGGCGAAGATCGACGAGTCCAGCTCGACGACGATGGCCAGCACGTTGGCCCCGAGGAACGAGTTCTGCCCGGTGAAGCTCGTGCGTCCGGTCGCCACCGTCGCGAGCATCCCCTGCCGGTCGAGGAAGGCCGGGTCCGAGCGCAGCCCGGCGAACACGCGCATCGCCGGACCCGCCGGCGCGCCGGTGTCGCCCACGACCGCGCTGGCCGTCACGCCGTCCGGGCCCGTGCAGGTCATCGTGTCGGGGCCGGTGTCCGCCTCGCCGAGCTCGCACACCACGTCGAGCGTCTCCGGATCGAGCGTGAGCGGCTGCAGGGCCGCGACGCGCCGCACGCGGAAGGCGTAGTCGACGTCCGGGGAGAAGGTCGACGCATCCGACGCGTAGGGCGTGACCGCCATCGCCAGGACGACCCGGGTGGGGTCCTCGGGGCTGGTGAAGGCGAAGACGTCGGTGAGGTCCGACTGCGGGTCGGCGGTCGCGCGCGGCCCGTCCAGGTGATCCGAGGCGTGCACCGCCGAGAGCGCCGCCACCGCGCCCCCCGCGACCAGCGCGGTGAAGGCGGCCGTCCTCCGGGCTCTCATGGGGCGACGGAGCGCGGCGAGGCGGACGCCGCCGACGGCGAGACGCGCACCCCCGCCGGCATGTCGCGCTCGCGCCACGCGAGGAAGCCGAGGAGCCCCACCATCATCGCGATGCCCAGCACGAGGCCGGCGAGCAGCGCCGTACGCGGTGACATGGCGTTCGGCGGGGGCAGGTCCGACGTGCGGGCCCCCTGGGTGGGGCGGAGCACGTACTGCACCTGGTCCTCGTCGAGCGTCGCCATGCGGATGCGACCGATGCCGCACACCCCCGCCAGGGCCTGGGCCAGCTCGTCGGCGGTCTGGAAGCGCTTGGCGGGGTCGCGCGAGCAGGCCCGGGCGAACCAGGCGTCGAAGCCGGGTGGGACGTTGGGGTTGATGCTGGAGGGGGCGGGGATGGGCGACGCGCAGACCTTGAGGACGATGTCGCCCAGGACGTCGCCCTCGAAGGGCAGGCGGCCCGTCATCGCCGCGAAGGTGCACGCGCCCAGCGACCACAGGTCGGTGAGCGGCCCGGGCGCGCCGCCGATGGCGAGCTGCTCGGGCGCCATGAAGTTCGGGGTCCCGATCACGGTCCCCTCGCGCGTCGGTCCCCCCATCGGCCGCCCCACCTCGCCGGGCTTGGGCGGCTCCTCGAGGATCTTCGCGATGCCGAAGTCGACCAGCTTGACCACGTAGGGCAGCCCCTCCACGACCTCGTCGCTCTTCGCGAGGAAGATGTTGTCCGGCTTGAGGTCGCGGTGGACGATGCCGGCGGCGTGCGCCTTGGCCAGCGCGCGCGCGGCCTGGCCGATGATCTGTCCCACCTCCTGCGCCGGCAGCGGCCCGCGGTCGATGATGGCGTCCGAGAGCGACTCGCCCTCGAGGTACTCCATGACGATGTACGGCAGCCCGTCAGCGCTGACGCCGTAGTCGTAGACCACGCAGGCGTGCTTGGTCTTGAGCTTGGCGGCCGCCCGGGCCTCGATCTCGAAGCGCGCGCGGGCCTCGGGCTGGCTGGCGAACTGGGGCTTGATGAACTTGATGGCGACCCGGGTGCCGAGCGTGGTGTGCACGCCCTCCCAGACCGTCCCCATGCCGCCCGTGCCGATGAGGCGCTCCACGCGGTACTTGTCCTGGACGATCCGACCCTCGAGATCGGGGATGTCGGACTTGGGGGCGACATCGAGCATGTTGGACAAGGCGCCCCAGAAGCGTACCGGATCGGGGGCGGCTTGGGCCAACCCGGCAGCCGACAAAGGCAGCACAGCCCGCCGAAGGTCGCCTAGCATCGGCCCTGATGATGGAGCGGACCATGGTCGGGGACGCCTCTGTGCGATTTCTGCTGCTTTTCGCGCTCGTGAGCCCATCCGTCGCGTGCGAGGAGCCGTCGAGCGGCGGCGGAGCTGTCTCCGCCCCGTCGCAGACCGCGACCACGGCGACCTCTTCGTCGCCGCCGCCGCCCCCCGAGCCGCCCCGGGCGCCCGACATCATCATCGACAACTCGAACGTGTCCGTGGGCAGCGACCGCCTGGCGACCGGGGAGCCCGCGCTGGCCGACAAGCTCGCCGTTTTCCTGACCAACCGGCCGATGATCGCGGGCAACGTCGTGAGCTTCGTGGCCATGCGCAACGCCCACCCCTCGCAGGTCGCCGCGGTGGTGACCGCCCTGCGCAAGGCCAAAGCGACGGGCGCGCTGGTGGCGACCGAGGCGCGCGACGGGACGACGCAGAAGGTGCCGCTCTCGTTCACGAGCAGCGTCGTCGATTGCACGACGGTGGCCTGGATCGCCAAGGACGCCGCCATCGACGTGTGGCCCGCCGGCGGCGGGACGGCCAGGCGCGTCCTGAAGGGGCTCGCCGGTCCCGACATGACGCTCGGGACCGAGGCGATGCGCAAGCAGTGGACGGGGTGCGCGGCCTCGGAGCTCGTCGTGGGGGCCGAGGACGTGATGCCCTGGGGCCTGGTGTTCGACCTGGCGACCGCGGCCACGCAGGCGGCGGGCGTACACCCGAGCCAGGCGGTGCTGGTGACGAACGTGGTGCCCGGGCGGAAGCTGGTGCTGCCGTAGCAGAGCAAGACGTCACTCTGCCTGAAAGGGGACGGGAAGCGATCGACCGACGAGCCGCTTTCCTGCAGATCACAGCGACTTTCCTCGATGACTCCACGTGCCCGGGCAGTCTTCGCGGGGCGGCCTCGCTCCCGTGGTGTACTCGTACGTGATCGCGCGAAGCGCGGGGAGGTCAGGGATGGGCTACGAAGGCAGCTGCCTCTGCGGCGGTGTTCGCTACGAGGTCGAGGGGGAGCTCGGAGAGTTCGGCTACTGCCACTGCACGAGCTGCAGGAAGGCGAGCGGCAGCGCGCACGGCGCCAACGCCCCCGTCGACCGGGCGAGGTTTCACCTGCGGCAGGGCGGGGAGCTGCTACGCGAGTACGAGTCGTCGCCCGGCAAGCTGCGGGTCTTCTGCTCGCGCTGCGGCTCGCCCATGTACGCGTACCTCACGAAGACCCCCGAGGTGCTCCGCCTCCGCCTCGGCAGCCTGGATACTCCGTTCGACAGGCGGCCCCGCGCGCACACGTGGGTCTCGGACAAGGCGCCGTGGGAGCCGATCGAGGACTCGATCCCGCAGTTCCCGCAGTGGGCGCCGAAGTCGGTGCTCGATCAGAAGGGGAGCAAGCAGCCGGAGGAGGCGGGTGGGTGACGTGGGGGGAACGCACGGACGTCCCGCTCTCGCAGGAAGTGCGCATCGCCCGCCCCCGAGGAGCACCGTAACGTGCCGTACGCAAAGCCGTTTTTCTGGGGGTACGGCTGTTGCTTCGTCGGCGCGTCGGAGGTCGCCCATGAAGCGTATTACGACTCGACTGTTCGGCCTGGCGTGCTGGGTCGCGATGGCGGCGTGTACGAGCAACAGCGGAGGCAGCGGCAGCGGTGGGGGTGGCGGCGATGGGGGTGGCCGCGAAGCGGGCGGCGCGGGCGACTTCGGCGGCTCGCTCGTATCGATGGGGCACTACGTGCCGACGGACCAGACGCCCTTCGACGGCCCATACGCAGTGCGCGTGATCGACGACTCGACCGAGGACCGCAAGGTGCTGACGCCCTTCGTGGGGTGTGTGCCCGGCTACGGAGTCAACGTCGAGGCGAGCAGCGTCGTGGTCGACTTCGTCGCGGAGGTGAACTTCACCGCGGGCGATCCGTTCCACGGGCTGATCATCACCAACCTCGTTCGCCCGGGCGCGACCGGCTCCGTGGCCGCGACGGGGCCCTACACCGATTTCTCCTACGACGGAGCGACGCTCAAGCTGGACTGGCAGGGGCAGGACGTTCCGAGCGGGTCGACGTACACGATCACGATCACGCCGGGCACCGGGACCCCCGCCTCGACGGTGTGCACGTCGCTGGGAACGGGGGTGTGCACCGAGGCCGACGCGGGTGCGGATCCCGCGTGTCCAGACGCGTCGACGGCGGACTGAAGTGCTGTCGACGGGATCCCTCGCGAGCCCGCTTCGCGCTCCGCTACAATCGAGCCGGCGATGGGCCTGTTCGACATGTTCCGGGCCAAGCAGCTGGCCGCGTCGGCGACGCCATGGCAGAGGCGCCTCGCGCAGGCGGAGCGACACTTCTCGTGGCAAGACAGCGACCAGCGCGCGCGGGCCTTCGTGCGGGAGCTGTTGACGGAGGCGGCGCCCGCATTCGGCAACGGCAAGGTCGTGGACGGCACCGAGACAGCCCCGTGCAGCACGATGGACATCTACGTCGACTCGTTCGGCGGCGGCGCGGTGAGCCTCGACGATCGCAACGTCGAGCTACATGGCGTGTACGACGGCAGGCCGCTTCGCATCCCGGTATCGATTCCGGGCAAGCGGGTGTGGGCGATCCAGATGGCCTGCGCGGACAACGGGACGTATTTCCGCGTCCTGCGCGACCCGACTCAAGTCCCGCAGGCACGCGATGCGAGCGACTTGTGGGAGAACAGCAAGCCGCCGACCGATGTGTTCGTCGGCAAGGGGGTGTACATCGACAATTGCGGGCTGGGCTCCGACTTCAGCGTGCCCGAGTGGGGGAGGACCCCGGCGCAGGCGCGCGAGATCGTGCTGCGCGAGATGGAGCAGCTCGACCTCCAGGTGTTCGAGCTGTCGAATACCGAGGCATCGGTGTTCGCGCTGGGGTTTCGAAGCCTCCATGCGCTCGACGACGTGCACGCGTACATGCAGGCGTGCGCGGCCTTCCTCGCGGAGTTCGTGAAGCTGCACGGAACGTCGGCGAGCGCCGGACGCTCGGTGCCGGCCGAAGCCGTGCGCGCGCCCATCAAGTGCCGGTATTGCTCTTCGCTGTTCTACCTCGCACCCGGCAGCACCGGCTGTCCCAACTGCGGCGCACCAGCCGCGTGAGCGACTCGAGTCGCGGCGTGGAAGGGAAACGAGGCCCCTCCGCCCGTGCACCCAGCGTGCAATGGGACCTCGAGGGACCACGAGACAGCGGGAAAAAAGCTGTCTCGTTGGTGGAGCAACGGGGGATCGAACCCCGGACCTCTGCATTGCGAACGCAGCGCTCTCCCAGCTGAGCTATTGCCCCAGGCGACGGGCCGGGGAACATACTTGGAGGGTCCCCGAAGTCAAGCCTCGGTCAGTGGTAGCCGCTCACCAGCGAGCGCGCGAGCAGGCCCCAGCCGTCGATGGCGACGAAGAGCAGCAGCTTGAAGGGGAGGCTCACCTGGGTGGGGCTCATCATCTGCATGCCGAGGGCGAGCAGGACGTTCGAGACCACGAGATCGATCACCAGGAACGGCAGGAAGACCAGGAAGCCCACAGCGAAGGCCTCGGTGAGCTCGGTCACCACGAACGCCGGGACGAGCACGGTGAGATCGTCGGCCCCCACCGACGCGCGCTCCTCGGGCGAGCGGGAGCTCCGCGCGACGTCGAGGAAGCGGGCGCGCTCGGTCTCGCTGGCGTTGTTCTTCAGGAAGTCGCGCATGGGCTCGCGCACCGCCTCGATGCCCTTCTCCACGAGGACCACGGTGTCGGCCGTGTCCTTGCCCGCGAAGAGCGGCGACGCGCGGGCGACGATGCGGTCGCCCACCGGGGCCATGGCGATGAGGGTGAGCGCCGCGGCCAGGGCCATGATGACGCTGCTGGAGGGGACGCTCTGCGCGCCGATGGCGCTGCGCACGATCTGCAGCACCGTGGCGATCTTCACGAACGCCGTCACCGTCATGAAGGCGAAGGGCAGCAGCGACACGATGGCCAGCGCGACGACCAGGACGATGGGGCGGGAGAGCAGGTCATCCGTCCCGGGGTGCATCAGGGCAGCTCCTTCTTCCGCGGGCGGCCCAGCGCGCGGGCGAGGACGTCGGCGAAGGGGGCGCCGGTGGCGGCGGCGACGGCGGGCAGCTCGCTCGCGGGGATCTCCCCCAGCTTGGTGAACCCACCCTCGCCCACGCCCACCACGAACACCTGCTCGCCCACCTTGACCAGGTAGATGGAGCGTCGCGCGTCGAGCGGGAGGTGACCGCGGAGCTCGATGGGACCGCTGGGACGCCCGATGCCCAGACGGCGCGCGCCCCACAGGACGACGAAGGCGATCCCGCAGACGGCGACGAGGGTGACGAACGTCTCGACGAGATATGCAGAGTACGACGACACCTGCGGCCTGCCCCGGCGCGACTGTATCGCAGATTGACGGACCGGGGCGCGACGTCTAAACGGTTGGCTGTCGGTCCGTGGCCCTCATCGTCCAGAAATACGGCGGCACGTCCGTCGGCTCGGTCGACCGCATCCGCAACGTGGCGCGCCGCGCGCTGGCCACGCAGCAGGCAGGGCACCGCGTGGTGCTCATCGTCAGCGCGATGAGCGGGGAGACCAACCGCCTGCTCGCGCTCGCCCACGAGGTGGCCAGGGTCCCCGACGCGCGCGAGCTCGACGCCATCGCGGCCACCGGCGAGCAGGTCAGCGCCGCGCTCACCGCCATGGCCATCCAGGCCGAGGGCGGCCGCGCGCGCTCGCTGCTCGGCCACCAGGTGAAGGTGCTGACCGACGACGCGTTCACCAAGGCGCGCATCAAGACCATCGAGGGTTCGAAGATCTTCGAGGCCCTCGACCGCGGGGAAATCGCGGTGGTGGCCGGCTTTCAGGGCACCGACGCGGCCGGGAACATCACGACGCTCGGGCGGGGCGGCTCGGACACGAGCGCCGTCGCGGTGGCCGCCGCCATCGGCGCCGACGAGTGCGAGATCTACACCGACGTCGACGGGGTCTACACCACCGACCCCAACATGTGCCCGTCGGCCAGGAAGATCGCGCGCATCTCCTACGAGGAGATGCTGGAGCTCGCCTCGCTGGGGGCCAAGGTGCTGCAGATTCGCAGCGTGGAAATTGCCATGAGGTACGGCGTGCGCGTGCACGTCCGCAGCTCGTTCAACGACAGCCCGGGGACCATCGTGACCAAAGAAGATGCTCTGCTCGAGGGGGGCGTCGTCGTGAGCGGCGTCGCGTACGACAAGGGTGAAGCGCGGGTGCATGTCGTCGGGGTCGACGACAAGCCCGGCGTCGCGGCCGAGCTGTTCGAGCGGATCGCCGAGAAGAACATCTCGGTGGACATGATCGTGCAGAACGTGACGACGACCACCGACCCGCACGCGAGCATCACCTTCACCCTGGCCAAGACCGACCTGGCGAGGGCCAAGCCCTGGATCGAGGAGGTCGCCCGCAGCCTGGGCGCGCGCGAGGTGCGCTACGACGAGGACGTGGTCAAGGTCTCCATCGTCGGGCTGGGGATGCGCTCGCACGCCGGCATCGCCGCGAAGATGTTCCGCATCTTGGCCGACGAGGGCATCAACATCCAGGCCATCGCCACCAGCGAGATCAAGGTCTCCTGCCTGGTGGCGGCGAAGTACACCGAGCTCGCCGTGCGCGCGCTGCACGACGGCTTCGGCCTGGGGAGCTGACCGGCCGACGCCCTACCAGCCCCACACGTACTCCATGCGGACGAAGGCCTGCATGAAGCTCGGGTAGGTGGACAGCTCGGTGAAGAGGAGGTGCTCGCGCGCCGACACGCCGATGGCCCAGCTGCGGTTCAGCCGGTAGTCGAGGCCGACGGCAATCGCCGCCCCGGGCAGGACCTGCACCCCGCCGATGGTCCCGCCGTCGAGGGCGTAGCCGCCGATCTCCGCGGCGCCCCATGGCACCCACTGCAGCACGTCGAGCACGTAGGCCAGGCCGACGTCGGCGTTGGTGATGTTGGTGGGGCGCGTGTGCGGCGTGGTCGGATCGGTCAGCGTCTCGTTCAGCGCCACCAGCGACCAGCCCGCGTCCGCCACCAGGTTGAACGCGTCGCTCAGCCCGTAGGTATAGTGAAGCCCGATGCTGCCCCCGATGTCCGGCGAGCTCTTGTCGGCCACCATGAAGATGGCGCCGCCCACGTCGACCCCGAGCGCGTGCTCGCGCTCGACGGCCTGCGCCGCCCCGGGGAGGACGACGACCGCGACCCCGACGGCGACCGCGACCAGGCCCCTCATTTCGCCTCGGCCAGCGCGCGCTCGATGAGCTTCTGGAAGCGGGCGTAGGGCTGCGCCCCGTTGATGAAGTAGCCGCTCGTCCCCTTCGCCCCGGGGACCACGAGGAACGACGGCGTGCCGGAGATGCTCATCTCGTCGGCCGCCTTCTTCTCGGCGTCGAGCTCCCGCTGGTGCAGCCCGTTGTCGAGCGACAGCGCCCACTGCGCCATGTCGAGCTTGAGCGAGCGGGCGTAGAGGTCGAGGTCCGCGCGCGCGAGGCGCTTCTGGTCGCTGAACATCAGATCGTGCAGGGCCCAGAACCCCGTCGAGCCCTTCTGCTTGAAGGCCTCGCGCGCGGCCTGCGCCGCCAGCGGGGCGTCGGGGTGCATCGAGAGGGGCAGATCGTGCCACACGAACTTGATCCGCGTCCCGTAGTCCTTCATGACCTGCGCGATGGTGGGCTCGGCGCGGCTGCAGAAGGGGCACTGGAAGTCCGACCACTCGTGCACCGTCACCGTCGCCGCCAGGTTCCCGCGCGCCGGCGCGTTGGGCGGGAGCACCGCCAGCGTGCGCCGCTCCGGCTCCGGGACGCCCTTGCCGTCCTTGACCAGCGTCTCGTAGAGGGCGGTGGCGGGGGTCCCCTTGGCCAGGAGCAGGGTGGCTTTGATGAGCTCCTCGTCGATGAGCTTCTCGAACTTCTCCTGGGGCTGGGCGCCGACCAGCCGCCGCCCGTTGATGAAGAAGTGCGGCGTCCCGTTGGCCTGGAAGTCGTCCGACAGGTCCTGGTCGACCCCGATGTCCCTGGCCCGCGCGTGGGTCTTCACCGCCTGGCGCACCTTGTCGGGGTTCGCCCCGACCTCGGCGGCCAGCTTGACCAGCACCGCCGGCGACAGATCGTGCTGCGCCGCGAAGAGCTTGTCGTGCATCGCCCAGAATCCCGCGTCGCCCTTCTCGGCGCGCACCTCGAGCGCCGCCTGCGCGGCCGGCTCGGCGTTCGGGTGGAAGGGCAGCGGCTCGTTCTTCCAGACGACTCGCACCTTGTCGCCGTACTTCTGCCGCAGGGCGTCCAGCGTGGGCTCCACGCGCGCGCAGAAGGGGCACTGGAAGTCGGAGAACTCGACGATGGTCACCAGCGCCGTCGCACTCCCGCGCACCGGGCTCGTTCCCACCGGGACCTTGAACACCGTCCTCGTGTCGCCGTCGTCATCGCCGTCGTCGTCCTCGTCCGGCTTCGGCGCCTTCGTCCGGTTCTCGCGCGCCAGCTCCGCGTACACCCGCTCGCGCGGCGTGCCGGCGGCCACCCGGGCCTGCGCCGCGGCCAGCTGCTCCTCGACCACCCGCTTGAACACCTCGAGCGGCTGCGCGCCGATGACCTGCACCCCGTTGATGAAGAACGACGGCGTCCCGTTCACGTTCAGGTAGCTGGCGTCGCGCATGTCCGCCTCGACGGCGCCCGCCCAGCGGTGCGACTCGACACCCGCGTGGAAGCCCGCCACGTCGGTAACCCCGGCTGCCTTCGCCCAGCGATCGTAGCTGTCCGCGCCCAGCGACCCCTGCTCCGAGAAGGCCGCGTCGTGGAACGCCCAGAAGCCCTGCGCCCCCGCCAGCTCGAACACCCCCATCGCCGCCTCGGCCGCGGGGCGGGCGTTCACGTGGAAGGGCAGCGGGCTGTTCTTCCACACCACGCGCAGCCTGTCGGGGCCGTAAGCCTCGCGCAGGGCCGCCAGCGTCGGCTCGACGCGCGCGCAGAAGGGGCACTGCAGATCCGAGAACTCGACGATGGTCACCAGCGCCGTCCGGCTGCCCCACGAGGGGTTGCGCGGGGAGATGGGCACGGCCGCGTCGTCCTCGTTCGGCGTCGCCGCCGCGACGAGCGTCGGGGCCGACGAGGGGGCGGGCAGCGTCACGGCTCGCGGGGGCGTCGGGGCCGCCGCGCCGGCGCCGCAGGCGACGCTCGCGAAGAGGAAGGCAGGGACCAGGATCGAGCGAAGATTCATGACCACTCCACGCTTACGCCAGAAACGGACAGCCCCTCCCTTCGAGTCGAAAGGGAGGGGCTTGCCCTACTACCGTGACTCCAGCGGACTACTTCGCTTCGGCGAGCGCGCGCTCGATGAGCTTGCGGAACTTAGTGTAGTCCTGCGCGCCGCTGATGAAGTACCCCTGCTTCGCGCCGTTCGGGGCGACGATGAAGGCAGGCGTGCCGCTGATGCTGTCCGAGTTCGCGGCGGTCTTGTCCGCCTCGATCTCCGCCGTGTGGGTGCTGCCGTCGAGGGCCGCCTTCCACTTGTCCATGTCCAGGTTCAGCTCCTTGGCGTAGCCGTCGAGGTCGTCACGCTTGATGTGCTGCTGGTTGCCGAACATCTTGTCGTGGATCGCCCAGAACGCGCTGGGGCCCTTCTGCTTGAAGGCCTCGCGCCCCGCCTGCGCCGCGAGCGGCGCGTCGGGGTGCATCGGCAGCGGGAGGTCGTGCCAGACGAACTTGATCTTGTCGCCGTAGTCCTTCATCACCTGCTGGACCGACGGCTCCACGCGCCCGCAGAACGGGCACTGGAAGTCGCTCCACTCGTGAATCGTGACCTTGGCGCTCAGGTTCCCGCGGGCGGGATCGTTCGCCGGCAGCGAGGACGGGATGTCCTTCATCTCGGGCGGGGGGGCACCCTTGCCGTCCTTGATGAGGGCCTCGTAGACCTCGCTCGGCTTTGTGCCCTTGGAGATGAGGTCCTGGGCCTTCTTGATCTCCTCGTCGATGATCTTGTCGAACTTCTCCTCGGGCTGCGCGCCCACGAGGCGGCGGCCGTTGACGAAGAAGTGCGGCGTGCCGCTCGCCTGGAAGTCCTCCGACATCTCCTTGTCTGCGTTGATGTCCTTGGCGTGCGTCTTGGCGCTGATGGCGTTCTTCACCTTGTCGGCGCTGGCGCCCGCGTCGGTCGCGATCTTCACGATGTTGTCGATGTTGGCTTCCTTGCCGTTCATCAGGTCCTTCTGGGCCCCGAAGAAGCGGTCGTGCACGTCCCAGAAGCCCTTGTCGCCCTTCTCGGCGCGGACCTCGAGGGCCGCCTCCGCGGCGGGCTCGGCGGCGGGGTGGAAGGGGAGCGGCTCGTTCTTCCAGACCAGGCGCACCTTGTCGCCGTACTTGTCGCGGATCGACTTGAGGGTCGGCTCCACGCGGCTGCAGAACGGGCACTGGAAGTCCGAGAACTCGACGATGGTCACGAGCGCGTTCGGGTTGCCGAGGATCGGGCTGTTGCCCACCTGGACCTTGAACACCGTCGTGGTGTCTTCCTTCTCCTTGCCCTCGTCGTCCTCCTTGGCGGCGGGCGCGTTCTTCTTGTTCTCCTTCGACATCTCGACGTAGAGGCGCGCCTTCGGCGTCCCGGCGGCGAGCTTGGCCTGGGCCTTGGTGAGCTCCTGGTCGATGGTCTTCTGGAAGTTCTCGAAGGGCTGCGCGCCGTTGATGAACACGCCGTTCACGAAGAACGCCGGCGTGCCCTGCACTCCGGCGGCCTTGCCCGCGTTGAGGTCAGCGTCGACCTTGTCGGCCCACTTGTGGCTGTCGAGGCCGGCCTTGAAGGCGGCGATGTCCTTCACGCCAGCCTCCTGCGCCCACTTCACGTAGCTGTCCGCGCTGAGTGAGCCCTGGTTCTTGAAGGCCGTGTCGTGGAACTTCCAGAACGCGTCGTTCCCGCCCAGCGCGAAGACGCCCTGCGCCGCCTCGGCGGCGGGCTTGGCGTTCTGGTGGAAGGGAAGGGGGTTGTTCTTCCACACCACGCGGACCTTGTCGCCGTAGGTGCTCTTGACCTTGTCCATCGTCGGCTCGACGCGCGAGCAGTACGGGCACTGGAAGTCCGAGTACTGGACGATGGTGATGAGCGCGTCGCGCTTGCCCCACATGGGGTCCTTGCTCGAGATGGGGACGGGCGAGTCGCTGTCGTCCCATGCGCCGGCCGCGCTCGCGCTCTCGGTCTTGTCGGCCGTGATCTCGCCCTTCTGCAGGCGATGCTGGTCGTATCCCCACATCACCGCGACGCCGGCGAAGAAGCAGAGGAGAAAGCCGATGACGGCCACTCCCGTGTTGACCCCACCGCCGCCGGGGTCCATCGGCGAGGGCGGGTTTTTCATATCCTTGGCCATTGAGGTCACCTTGTCGTTTCGAAGAGAATGCCTGGCCGTGGCTAGCGTGCTCGGGGCGCGCCGTCACGGCGAAAACCGTCCTGTGCCCAGCCGCATGCCCCGGGCAGCGTCGAATCCGCCCGGGGCACGCGCATTCGCGCGCCCGGCGTGGGGCTTGTCTGGCGCGCGAATGCCTCAGCCGCGAGGGGGTCGCTCGACGCGAGAGCGTACGCCCTCGCAGGGCCACTCCACACGCGGCGCAGGGTCCAGCTCGCTCGTGGAAGGGAGCGGGAGCGGGATTGTCGCGACGAGGAGCGCGGGCTCGGCCTGGATGACGGCGGGTGCTGACGGAGCGCGACCGTGGGTCAGGGTCGCGCCGAGGGGAGAGTCTTCCGTGGGGCAGGTCGAGGTCACGCGGGCACGCTGGACGGCGACGTCCGGCGCCTCGAGCGCGGGCGGAGGGGCAATGGCCGAGGCGCCGCGATCGTCGCAGAAAGGCGCAGGGGCGGCCGCCGCGGGCCGCGCGACCGTCCACAGCACCAGCGCGAGGCTGGACGCCAGGACATAGCTCAGGGCCTGACGCAGGCGGGGCATCCGGAACGCACTTTGGATCGGGGGAGGCCCTGCCGGCAAGTCCAGTCACCGGGCGGGGGCGTCCACTGCGCAGATGGTTCGCTTCATCGTGTGGTCGTCCTGCCAGCCCGTGGACTCGGTGGTCCACAGCCGCGCCCGCGACGAGCCGAACAAGGACCGGGCGCGGGTCCGGCGGTCCGCGACCTCGCGCGCCTCGCTCGCGGTGTCGGTGGGCAGCTGCCTCACGGCGATGCGCGCCAGCGTGGCGGCGTCGCGCCCCAGCGCGGTCCACCAGCTGAGCGATCCCAGGGTCGCCGCGAACCGGCGCAGCTCGTCGTCCCGCGTGTCGCCCGCGGCGCTCTCCGGCACGACCCCCGCTGACGCGCTCACCACGCGCAGCCCCGCTGCGTGGACCGGCAGCGCCGCCGCCTCGAGCGTCAGCGCCACCAGCCCCCTGGCGTGCGTCGCCGACAGCTCCCCGACCAGGTCGCGCCCGCACGAGGGTGAGCCCGTCACGAGCCACGCGTGCGTGCCGGCCCGGGTCCACGCCTGCAAGGGGAAGCGCGGGTCGCCCGCCCGGGCGGCGGCGACGTCGCACGACACGGCCGGCAGCAACGTGAGACCTCCGGTGCGTCCCCCCGCGGTCCCGCTCGCCGTCACCTCGCTCGCGTCGACCACGGCCGCGACGCCGGCGGCGCCGAGCTCGGGTGCGGCGCGGGCCAGCGCGTCCACCACGTTCGACCGCAACTCTCCCAGCACGAACCCGCCGCCGGCCGCGGCCGCCTCCAACGGGGGCACCAGCGTCACCACGGCCACGCCGTGCGCTCCTCCCCAGCGCAGCGCGCGGGTCGCGGTCTGCGCGTCCAGCCCCGCCACGATCACCGCCGCCCCCTCGCCCGCCAGCTCGTCCAGCGAGGTCTCGGTGCGGTCTGCGCTGCCGGCGTCGTCGCGCGTCACCAGGCGCACCTGCTCTACGGGCGCCGGCTCGTCGAGGGCCGGCGCGGCCTCGAGCGCTGCGCACTGGGGGCGGGTCACGGTCGCGCCCGCGTCCGGCGCCCCGGGGGTGTGCGCCGTGTCCGTCGTGCGCACGCCGCGCGGCAGGCCCAGCGCCCACATCACCCCGCGCAGCACGTCGGCCGACTCGTCGCGCAGCCCGGGCGACTCGGTGGGCAGGAGCAGCCCGATGGTGCGGCCCTCCACCACGTTGAGCCCGCGGCGGCTCGTGGCCAGCTCGCCCAGCTCGACCCCCGCGTCGCCCGTCACCACCAGCGGCCCGGCGTCGGGATCCAGCAGGATGCGCGCGAGCTCCGCGTCGCCGCTGGTCGTCGCGATCTCCACCAGGCGCCTGGCCAGGATGCGCTCGATCTCCACCGTGTAGCCGAAGCTCGCGCGCTGCGAGCGCATGCCCTGCAGCTGCCCGATGAGCACCTCCCTCGGCAGCTGGGCGACGAGCCCCGTGACCTCGGCCACCGTCTGGTTCCTGTCCTCCTCGCTGCTCGCCCGGAGCCAGGAATCCATGTACGAGATGGCCTCGTAGTCCCGGTGCGTCGCCATCGCCGTCCGCGTGAGCTCGTCCTCGAACACGGCGCGGGCGACGGGATCCACCGTCAGCCCCACCAGCGGGCGCAGCAGGACCATCGCCCTCTCGGGGTCGCCGCCAAGGCGCGTCCGCCGGGCGAGGGCCACCGTCCACAGGTCGTGGGTGGAACCCTCCGGCAGGGAGCGGCCCTTCGCGAGCTCGCGGTCCGCCGCCGCGAAGTCGTTCTCCCGCAGGGCGACGAGGGCGAGGTAGACGTGGACCAGGGGCACGAGGCCGTCGCGCGGGTGCTGCACCAGGAACTGCTCGAGCTCGACGCGCACCGTGCCTGGCTCCACGTGCTCGGGATCGCGGAAGGCCTCGCGGATGCCGTCGAAGGCCAGCGCGGCGGCGGGCGTCGACGCCAGCGTCGCAACCGGCCTCGGTTGGGACGGGCCCCCCGCGCACGCGCCGGCGGCGACCAGGACCCCGGCAGCGACCGCGGCGAGGACCGCTCGACGCGAACGATCGCGGAGCCTCATGCGCTACCATGCGTAGCACGCGCGTGCCCGATCCCGCAGGACGACCGACCGCCCCCGAGCCCGCTCCGTCCGCACGGGAGTCGTCGCGCTCCTTGCCCCCGGCGCTCCTCCGGCGCGCGTTCACGCTGTCGGGCGTCGTGCCGCTGGGCGTCTTCCTGGTCGTCCACCTCGTCGTCAACCTGCGCGCGCTCTCCGGCGACCGCGCCTTCGACGGCGCCGTCGGCCTCTACGCGCGCGTCCCCGGCCTCGCGCTGCTCGAGGCTTTGCTGGTGTTCGCGCCCCTGCTCTTTCACGCGGCGGTCGGCCTCTGGCTCATCGCCGGCCGCCGTTCGCTGTCCATCCCCAGCCCGTACCCCGCGCCCGTCCGCGTCGCGGTGCGCGTCACGGGCGTGCTCACGCTCGCCTTCCTCGCGCTCCACCTGCCGGACCTGCGCCTGCACGCCGGCGGCGCGCGCCTGGGCGGGCCCGCGCTGCTCACGCTGCTCGAGGCGGAGCTCTCGTCCATGCGGAGCGGTCTCCCGTGGCGCGGCGTCGTCTACCTCGTCGGCAGCGCCAGCGCGGTCTTTCACTTCGTCGCCGGGCTGTGGGCCGTCCACGCCGCCACGCCGCGCGGCCAGGGCGAGCGCGCGCGCCGCAGGGCCGCGTGGTGGGCGGGCGCCGTGGGCGTCACCATGTGGCTCCTCTTCGCCGACGTCGTCGTCTACCACGCGACCGGCGCGCGCCTCTTCGGAGGGGCGCCGCAGGAGGACGCCGCGAGCGTCCCTTGCCCGGGCCCGTCGGCCACCGCGCCGCCCTGAGCTGCCCCCGTCCTACGTCTCCTCGACCTTGCTCCACAGCGCGGTCTGGTCGCCCTCGTAGACGAGGGTGCCCGACTGGGTGAAGCGGAAGTCGTAGCGACCGAGCACGCTCTTCGGGGTGCGTCGGAGCTGCGTCGCGCGGCACTCGATCTCCACCGGCTCCCCCGGGCGGGCCAGGGCCTTGAAGCGGGCGCTGTGGATGCGGCCGCCGTAGCCGATCCAGCCGTCGGCGTGACGGAGGTCGAGCACGTAGAAGGCGTGGACGAAGGCGGCCATGCCCGTCATGTGCACCATGAGACCGCCCGAGACGTGGCGCGGATGGCGGACGGGGTGGGCGCGCTGCTCGCGCGTCAGCGGTAGCTCGTCGTGGGTGGGCATGCGGACGACGACCAGGCTGGCCTCGCGGTCGACTTGCAGGAGTTCATCGATGAGCAGGCCTCCCGGTCCATACGGACAGTCGTCGACGAAGGCAGGGTCGAGCGGCATCGCGGCGGGTGTACCATGGTCGTCGTGGATGTGGGCGCCACACGCAACCTCCGGCCGGCGGCGCTGGTCGAACGCCTGCGCTCGCTGTCCCGCGGGGAGCTGCTGGCCGAGCTCCCCGTCCCGGTGCTCCTCGTGCGCCTCGACCCGCCCGACGGCGACGTGGCGCAGGCCCTCGAGGCGACGGGGGGCGACCGCAGCGCGCGGGTCGAGCCCGGGATGGGCTTCCAGACCATCAGCTCCGAGCAGCCGCACCTCCGCCCCGCCAGCATCCCGCCGCCCGGCTCGTTCGGGCCCGAGCAGCTCCTCGTGCGGCTCATCCGCCAGCCTCACTTCGTCGTCCTGGTGGGCAAGCGCGCCGACGCCCAGCGCGTGTTCAGCGAGCGCGTCACCGTCGGCCGCGCGAGGAACAGCGACATCGTCCTCCGGCACGAGAGCGTGTCGAAGTTCCACGCCTGGTTCGCGCGCGACGAGGACAGCGCATACTTCGTGGTCGATGCCAGCAGCCGCAACGGCACCTGGCGCAACGGCGTCTCCCTGACCGGCGGCGAGCCCTCCCGCGTCAGCAACGGCGATCTCATCCGCTTCGGCAGCGTCGAGACCACCTTCTGCGACGTCGCCACGCTGCACGCGGCGCTGCACGCCTGAACCTACTTCGCCCCCCTGGCCTTCGCGAGCGCGGCCTGCGAGTCGGCGAGGTCCGCCGGGTCGCCGGTCTGCGAGGCGCGGATGGCGACCGCACGCTCGAGCAGGGCGACCGCGCCCCGCCGGTCACCGCTGGCCAGCGTCGCCTCGCCGAGGCGCGTCAGAGTCTCCGCCACCTCGTCGTGCGTGGGGCCGAGCGCCTTCTCGCGGACGGCGAGCGCCCGCTGGTACAGGGGGAGCGCGCCCTTCGTGTCCCCGCGTGCCTCGAGGGCGTCGGCCATGCCCTCCACCGCGTAGGCCGTCTCGGGGCTGTCGGGGCCGACCGTCTTCTCGTAGATGGCGAGCGCCTTCCGGTACTCCACCAGCGCGCGCTCCGGGTCGCCGCGCCGACGCCACACCTCGCCGATGTTGTAGAGGGCCAGGGCCACCTTCGGGTGCTCGGGCCCCAGGCCCGCGGTCCACAGGTCGAGCGCGCGCTGGAAGGTGGCGAGCGCCCGGTCGTACTCCCCCATCTTCGACTGCACGTTGCCCAGGTTGTTCAGGTTGGGGCCGAGCTGCGCGCTGCCCGGGCCGACGCTCTTCTCGAGCACGTCGAGGGAGCGCTCGTAGGTGCGGACGGCGCGCGCGTAGTCCCCTTCCGCGTACTGCACGTTGCCGAGGTCCGTCAGCGCCCCGGCGATGGGCAGCGCGTCCTCGCCGAACGCCGGCTGCCACACCCGCAGGCACTCCTCCACGCGGGCGCGCGCCTCCTCGAACTTGCCCTCGCGGTAGAGCAGCCGCCCCACGTTGCGCGGGACCTCGCCGCGCACCAGCGCGTCGCCTCGCACCGCCGCCGCCGCGGCCAGCGCGGCCCACGCGTGCGCCTCGTCGAAGCGCGCCTGGCGAAGGCCCACCTCCACCACCAGAGCCGACAGCGCCCGTGCGAGCATTTCGTCGTGGTGTCCGGTCATCGCCGCCGTCGCCGCCTCGAGCATCGTCCGCTCCGAGGCCTTGTAGTCCCCCTCGTCGTCCTCGACGTCGCCCCGCAGGTAGAGCGCCTCCGCCTCCAGCGGCGCGTAGCCCAGCGCCGTCGCGTCGCTCGCCGCCCCCGTGGCGATGCGCAGCGCCTCCGCGTAGCCACCGACCCGCTGGCGCGCGTGGCCCTCCGCCAGGCGCGCGCGTACGGCCTCGACCTGGGCGCGCGTTCCGGCGTCGTCGGGGGGGCGGATCGGCGCCCTCAGGGCGGCAACGTCGGCGCACCCGTCGAGCGGCGGCAGCGAGCCTGCGGCCTGCGCCGCCCTGCCCACGGTCTTCGCGTCGGCGTGCGCCAGCACCGTCACCTGCGCGCGCAGCTCCTCCAGGCGCTCGTCCAGGCACTCCATGCGCAGGTCCATCAGCTCGGCCGACTGGTCGGCGCGCACCCGCGTGGCCACGCACGCCTCGGTGCGCATGGCGGTCCACCGCGACGCGTAGTCGTCCAGCGTCGCCTCCACGCGCGCGTACGCCTCGCCTGCCCCCGGCACGTCCGTCGCCAGCAAGGCCGCCGACACGGCGCGTTTCGCCCTGTCGTCCCACACGCCCGCCAGCCGGTCCGCGGCGCCGGTGCACACGGGGGCCGGCCTGCGCGTCGCCCCGAGGCCGACCGCCACGGCCGCCGCCCCCAGCACCAACGCCCCCGCGGCGAGCCGCAGCACGCGCCGCCGCTTCGCCTCCGGATCGCGCGACAGCGCTTCCAGCAGCGCGTCCATCGACGGCCACCGATCCTCGGGCCGCGGCGACATCCCGCGGACCAGGATCGCCCGCAGCCACCGCGGCACGTGCGAGCCCTCGGGCGCCGGTCGCACGCGCCCCTCGCTGACGCTCGTGCGGTACTGGTCCTCCCCCTCCTCGAACGGGGGCTCGCCGTAGAGGGCCTCGTAGAGCGTCACGCAGTAGCTGAACTGGTCGCTCCGCGCGTCGACGTGCGTCCCCGCGTGCTGCTCGGGGGCCATGTACCGGGGCGTGCCCACCGCGTGCCCGACGTTGGTGAGCGGCGAGTCGAGGCTCCCCGGGCTGCCCGAGCCGGGCGGATCGAGGATGTCGTCGTGCGGCGTGTCGTCCATGACGTCGGCCCGCGCCAGGCCGAAGTCGAGCACCCGCACGCGCCCGTCCTTGCCCACGTGGAGGTTGCCGGGCTTCACGTCCCGGTGGATGAGCCCCGCCCTGTGCGCCGCCGCCAGCCCCTGGCCCGCGGCGATCACGACCCGCAGGAGCTCGTGTTGCGACGGCTTCTCGGTGAGCAGCCACGACCGGAGCGGCGCCCCTTCGACGAACTCGGTCGTCAGGAACACGTCGCCGTCGAACGTCCCCACGTCGTGCACCGCGACCACGTGCGGGTGCTGCAGCCGCGCCAGCGCTTTGGCCTCGCGCAGGAGCCGGGCGCTCCTCCGCTCGGCGTCCTCCACGCTGCGCGGACCCGCGTGCAGGAGCTTCAGCGCGACGGGCCGCTCGAGCTCGGGGTCGTAGGCCTTGTAGACGACGCCCATGCCGCCCTCGCCCGCGCGCTCGATGACGATGTAGCGCCCGACGACCGACCCGCGGTGCAGCGGCGCGCGCCGACCCGGGAAGGTGGACGACGTGACGGTGTCGCTGGTCTCCGAGGACGGGGGATCGGAGGGGGACGGCAAGGCGGCGGGAGGATAGCGCGGGGGAGCGAGAAACACGGGAGCGGGGAACACACGGGACGGGAGCGGGGAATGGAAGCGCGTGCGCGCGGTCGGCGCTCGATCCCGGCCGGGTGGTCGTCGCCCGAGCCCGGGAGGCGAACGATCTCGTCAGGTTCCCCGGCGTCCACGCGAGGGTGTCGCCTTCCCGAGCTCAGGCGTTGCCCTCCCGACCCCCGGCAACGACCGTACTCGTTTGACACTCCGCAGCCTTTCCCCTACCTGCCAGCTACCCCATGGCGTCTGCCAAGTCCCTCACGCGCAGCGAGTCCGGCAAGGTTCGGCGCGTCGTCGTCGTCGGCGGTGGTCTCGCCGGCCTGATGACCGTCATCAAGCTCTGTGAGGCAGGGGTCCCCGTCGACCTCTTCTCGCTCGTCCCCGTCAAGCGCTCGCACTCGGTCTGCGCGCAGGGGGGCATCAACGCCAGCGTGAACACCAAGGGCGAGGGCGACTCGCCGCAGGTCCACCTGGAGGAGACGGTCTATGGGGGCGACTTCCTCGCCAACCAGCCCCCGGTGAAGGCCATGTGCGACGCGGCGCCGGGCATCGTCAGCATGCTCGACCGCATGGGCGTGCCCTTCAACCGCACGCCCGAGGGGCTGCTCGACTTCCGCCGCTTCGGCGGCACCCTCTTCCACCGGACGGCGTTCGCTGGCGCGACCACCGGGCAGCAGCTGCTCTACGCACTCGACGAGCAGGTGCGGCGCTGGGAGACCGTGGACGTGGAGGACGAGCGCGGCGAGCGTGTCCCCGGCGAGACCATGGTCCGCAAGATGGAGTGGTGGGACTTCCTCTCGCTCGTGCTCGACGACGAGGGCGTCTGCCGCGGCATCGTCGCCCAGGACCTGAAGACGATGGCCGTGAAGGCCTTTCCGGGCGACGCGGTCTGCCTGGCGACGGGTGGCTGCGGCATCGTCTTCGGCAAGTCGACCAACAGCATCATCAACACCGGCACGGCGTCGAGCGAGGCCTACCAGCAGGGCGCCTGCTACGCGAACGGCGAGTGCATCCAGGTCCACCCGACCGCCATCCCCGGCGCGGACAAGCTGCGCCTCATCTCGGAGTCGGTGCGCGGCGAGGGCGGGCGCGTCTGGGTCCCGCGGGATCCCAAGGAGCAGCGGCCGGGGCGCGACGTCCCCGAGAGCGGGCGCGACTACTTCCTCGAGGAGAAGTACCCCGGCTACGGCAACCTGGTGCCCCGCGACATCGCCAGCCGCGAGCTGTTCAAGAAGTGCTTCCACGAGAAGCGGGGCGTCTACAACACGACGAGCGGGCACAACGAGAACGAGGTCTACCTCGACGTCACCCACCTGCCGCGCGAGGTGCTGCGGAAGAAGCTCGCCGGCGTGCTCGAGATCTACGAGAAGTTCGCCGGGGAGGACCCCTACTCGAACCCGATGAAGGTCTTCCCCGCCGTGCACTACACCATGGGCGGCCTGTGGGTGGACTTCGAGCGCAGCGCCAGCGGCAGCGTGGTCATGGGCTCGCCGCGCAACCAGGCCACGAGCATCCCCGGGCTCTACGCGGTGGGCGAGGTCGACTACCAGTACCACGGCGCCAACCGGCTCGGCGCCAACTCGCTCCTGTCGTGCATCTGGGGCGGCATGGCGACGGGCCCCGCGATGGCAAGCTACCGCAAGGGCGTCACGCGGAGCGCGTTCGACATGCCGTCCTCGCTCTTCGACAAGGCCGAGAAGCGCGAGGAGAAGAAGTACGCGGCCATCCTCGCCATGGACGGGAAGGAGAACCCGTACGCCCTGCACGAGGAGCTCGCGCAGACGATGCTGGTCGACTGCACCATCGAGCGCCACAACCCCACGCTCGACAAGGTGCTGGCGAAGATCGAGGAGATCGACGAGCGCGCGAAGGATGTGGGCGTGACCGACACGGCCACGGGGAAGATGAACCAGGGCGCCCAGTACGTGCGTCACCTGAGGAACATGATCGTGCTCGCCCGCGTCATCGCGCAGGGCGCGCGCAACCGCGACGAGTCCCGCGGCGCGCACTTCAAGCCCGAGTTCCCCCAGCGCGACGATGTGAACTGGCTGCGCACCACGCTGGCCTTCCACCAGGGCGCGACGGGCGGGGCGCACGACGGCGTGCGCTACGTGCGCGAGTTCGACTACGCGCTCCTGGGCAGCAACGTTCACGTCACCGACGCGGTCGACACCACGCTGGTGAAGCCCCGCGCCCGCAAGTACGAGACCGCCGGCGCGGCGAGCGCCACCGCCGCCGGGGGAGCCAAGCCCGCCGACAAGGCCGCCGTCACGGAGAAGGTCTAGATGGCCAGAAGCGACAGCAAGAAGGTCCGCCTCAAGATCCAGCGCCAGGACGGCCCCGGGGCGTCGCCCTACTGGCAGGAGTTCGAGGTCGCCTGGGAGCCGCACATGAACGTCATCAGCGCGCTGATGGCGATCCAGAAGTACCCGGTGACCGCGGGTGGCGAGAAGACGACCCCCGTCGCGTGGGAGAGTGTGTGCCTCGAGGAGGTGTGCGGCGCCTGCACCATGCGCATCAACGGCCGCGTGCGTCAGTCGTGCAGCGCGATGGTGGACCAGATCGCCCCCGAGGGGCAGACCATCACCCTGCAGCCGATGAGCAAGTTCCCGTGCGTGCGCGATCTGGTGGTCGATCGCTCGCGTATGTTCGAGGACCTGAAGCGCGTGCAGGCCTGGGTGCAGCTCGACGGCTCCTACGAGCTCGGCGCCGGCCCGCGCCAGGCGCAGGAGAACCAGGAGACGGCGTACCCGCTGTCGCGCTGCATGACGTGCGGGTGCTGCCTGGAGGCGTGCCCGCAGGTGGGGCCGAGGAGCAACTTCATCGGGCCGGCGGCGATCAACCAGGTGCGCCTCTTCAACCTTCACCCCAGCGGCGCGATGCACGCGGGGGAGCGACTCGACGCGGTGATGGGCGAGGGCGGGGTCGAGGGGTGCGGCAAGGCGCAGAACTGCGTCGAGGTCTGCCCCAAGGAGATCCCGCTGGTCGACTCGATCGCGTCGGTGAGCCGCGACACGACCAAGCGCATGCTGAAGAAGTGGCTCCTGGGCTGAAGACTTGGCCCTGCGTTTTGGGCCCTGATAGCGGTCGAGGAACAGGAGGCAGCGATGCTTCAGGTTTCCACTTCGACGCGGACTTCCCCTCCCATCACGTTCCTCTCGCGCATCTGCGACCTCATCGATGGCATGGGGTGCGAGACGGTGTGGGCGCGCAGCTCCGGCCCCCACGTGCTGCTCGGCCTCCGCGGGCACGAGTGCTTCGCGCGGATCACGCCGCTCGGAGGCGCCTCCTACGGCCTCGCCTTCCGCGCGCTGGGGGCGTCCCCATCCCACACCAACGCCTGGGAGCCCCTGCTCCTGGTCGACGACCTGGCCAGCGTCATCGAGCATGCCCTGGTCGCGGTGGATGCGCTGCCGGACGCTTGCGCCGAGTGAGGCTGTGATAGCGTCGTCCTCGTGCGCACGACGGGCGTCGCCGGGCTCGCATTGCTGGGGGCGATCACGCTGACGGTGCCCGCCGCGGCGGACGAGCCTCCCGCGCCGACGCTCGCGCCCGACGCGCAGGTGACCATCGCCACCACACCGCCCGAGGGCAAGACCGGCGAGGTGGACAGCACGCTCCCCACGGCACCCGCCGAGGCCCCACCCCCACGTCCCCGCAAGAAGGGGCTGGTGCTCGAGTCGACGATGGGGGCGCTCGGCTTCATCGGGCAGTTCCGCCACCTGGCGCCGACGGGCTACTGGATGCACATGCAGCTCGGATACGAGCTGTTCAACTGGTTGATGGTATTTGGGGAGGGCGAGCTGGCCTTCACGACGACCGGCGTCTCCCAGGACCCGTCCCACGAGATCGCCTTTCCCATCTACGGTTTTGGCGGGGGCCTACGCGTCACGATCCACGTGACCGATCGGTTTGCCTTCTTCCTCCAGGGAGACGGTGGGGCGCTGACTGCCTACGTCCCGCAGGAGTCCCTGGCTTTCCTGGGTTTTCCCAATGCCGAGAACCTGAACGCCCAAGTGGGCGGGCGGCTCGGCCTCGAGTGGTACCAGCTCGACCGTCACCTCGCGCTGACGGCGCAGGGCGGCGTGCGGGACGCCTTCGGTTTCGCCAAGACCGTCGGCGCCTCCGATCTACCCCTCATGTGGGATGCCTCCGCCGGCCTCCGCTACACGTTCTGACAAAAATGGTCACTGGACGGAGCGCGGACTCTACGTCTAACTTCAGAGTATCGTGGCTGGAGTTCGTCTGGGTCAGCGGAAGGTGCGAAGGCACCATGGGGGGTTCACGTTGATCGAGCTGATGATCGTGGTGGCGATCGTCGGCATCCTCTCGGTGCTCGCCACCTACGGCGTCCGCAAATACATCTCGAACACCAAGACCGCGGAGGCGCGCAACGCCCTCGGCCGCATGACGAACGCCGCGGTCATCTCCTACGAGAACGAGAACATGAACTCCCCGGTGCTGGCCCCCGCGACGTCCACCGGCCTGACCCGCACCCTCTGCAACACTGCCTCGGCTCCCGTCCCCGCGAACATCACGCTCGTGCAGGGGGCCAAGTACCAGTCGACGACGGCGGACTGGAACGCGGACGCGGCGGGCGGCTCGGGGTTCTCGTGCCTGCACTTCACGATCGATCAGCCCCAGTACTACATGTACAGCTACGTCGTCAGCGGGACGTCGAACCCGGGCGACAGCTTCACGTCGACCGCCAACGGCGACCTCAATGGCGATGGCGTCCTCTCCACGTTCTCGATGACGGGCGCCATCAACACCGGCTACGTCATCAACATCGCCCCAAACATGCTGGTGGTGAACCCCGACGAGTAGGCCGTAGTCTCGGGGGCCCATGGTGCGAATGCTCGTCGGGTCGATGGCGGCCCTGACCCTGTGCGCGTGCGGCGTCTCGCAGGCGGAGTACGACGTGAAGGCGCAGGAGGTCGAGGCGATGAAGCTGCAGGTGGGCACCCTGCAGGCCCAGCTCGCCAGTGACGAGTCGCAGATCACCAAGCTCAAGAGCGAGCTCGACGTCGCGCAGACGCAGGCCATGTCGGAGCAGGACAAGACCGCCATCGAGGAGGCCAAGCACGCGATGCAAGAGGCCCAGGAGCGCGGCAAACTGCTCGACGACCTCACCGTCAAGTTCAAGAAGATGATCGACGCCGGCCACCTGAAGGTGACGACGCGTCACGGGCGCATCGTGCTCCAGCTGCACAACGACGTGCTCTTCGACACCGGCGAGGCCGACGTGAAGCCGGCGGGCAAGGCGGCGCTGGGCGAGGTGGCAGTGACGCTGCGCGGGGTGGGGGGCAAGCGCTTCCAGGTGGCGGGCCACACCGACAACCAGCCCATCACGACCGACAAGAAGAAGCAGTTTCCCACCAACTGGGAGCTGTCGACCGCGCGCGCCATCGCGGTGGTGAAGCTCCTGACGTCGGAGGGCGTGGATCCGGCGACGCTGTCGGCCGCCGGCTACGGCCCGTACGATCCAGTGGCGCCCAACGGCACGCCTGACGGGCAGGCGAAGAACCGCCGTATCGAGATCACGCTCGTGCCCAACGTGGCCGCGCTGGTGGTGCCCCCGGCGGTGTCCACGGCCGCGCCCCCCGCGTCGGCAGCACCGTCGGCTTCGAAGTAGCGGGTCCGGGAGGACGAGGGGCTGCCGGCTGGGCCGCTTGCGCCCCCCCCGCGGTCGCCCTACTCACCGCGGTGGGCCTCGCCCCCGATGCCGAGCTCTCCATCGCTCACCTCGACCCTGCAGGAGCACACGGGTCTCACCGCCGACGGCCTCGTGCGCCCGTCCCCCGCGGAGGAGCTCGAGCCCTTGCCGCCGCTGCTGCCGCCCGAGGGGGTGGTGGCGATGCGCGTGCGCGACGTGGCGGCCAGCGTGCGGGCGGCCGAGGTGAGTGGGCGCGTCGACGTGGCGGGCGTCCGCGGGTGCGGGGGCGCAGCGGTCGCGGCGGCCATCGCGCGGACCGGGCGGCGCGTGGTGCTGGTCACGGCCGACCTCGACGAGGCCCGGCGGTCGGCCGAGGACGTCGGGTTCCTGGTGCGCGGGGCGCTGAACGACGACGCCGAGGACACCGGTGAGGGCGACGTCCTCCTCTTCGCGGCCAGCGAGGTCTCGCCCTACGCGGACGTCAACCCCGACCGCCGCGCGTCGATGAGCCGCATGGCGACGCTGCACCACCTTGCGCACGCGCAGCCCTGGAGCGTCCTCTGCGTGCCGGCGGCGGCGCTCGCCCGCAAGGTCGTGCCCCGCAAGGAGCTCGCACGGCGGGCCGATCGCATCGCGGTCGACACCGAGATCGACCGCGACGCGCTGCTGCGCGCGCTGACCGAGGCCGGCTACCTGCGCGTGCCGGTGGTCGAGGACCCGGGGAGCTTCGCCGTGCGCGGCGCGCTGCTCGACGTGTGGCCGCCCTCGAGCGAGACGCCGGTCCGCGTGGAGCTCTACGGCGACCTCGTGCTCGCCATGAAGGAGTTCGACTCCGTCGAGCAGACGACGAAGAAGGACGCCGTGACGGTGAAGGAGCTCTGGCTCCCGCCGGTGCGCGAGGGGATCCTCGACGGGCGCACGGTGGCGCGCGCTCGCATGCGCGTCACCCAGCTCGCGGAGATGATGGACTGGCCGACGACCAAGACCCGCGCGCTGGTCGACGACGTAGTCCACGGGCGCGCCTTCTTCGGTGCCGAGGGCTACCTCCCCGCGTACTACGAGGAGCTCGATCCCCTGCTCGCGTACGTCCCCGGCGACGCGGCGATGGTGCTGGACGACCCGCCGGCGATCACCCGCGCCGTCCGCGACGAGCTGGAGCGGGGCAGGAGCGACGCCGCCGAGAAGGAGCGCTCGGCGCCCACCTTCCTGCCCGAGGCGCTCTACGTCGACGAGGACAGCATCGCCGCTGCAATCGCCGCGCGCGTGGCCGTGCCGCTCCACCGGATCCCCATCGCCGGCGACGCCGGCGGCGGCCTCGGTGTCTTCGAGGTGGCGCGCGACGCGCTCCACCTCGCCTCGCGCGACCACGACGACCTGACGCGCGCGGTGAAGGCCGCGCGCGCCTCGAAGGGCAAGAACGCCACGCTGGCGCCGCTGGTCAGGCGCGTCGCCCACTGGCAGGAGCACGGCCTGCGCGTGTTCGTGACCGCCCGCGCGCAGACGCAGGCCGAGCGCCTTGTGACGTTGCTCGGGCACCAGGGGGTGCGCTGCAAGGCGCGCCTGGCGGCGTTCGACCCCTCGTGGCTGGGCGAGGGCGTGGAGGGGGTGCAGGTCGTCGTGGGGCCTCTGGCGCACGGCGTGGTGCTGCCGGCCGACGGCCTCGTGCTGGTGACGGAGGAGGAGATCTTCGGCTCGCGCGTCCACCGCCGGCGCGATCGCCAGCGCTCGGTCGACACCACGCGCCCCTTTCTCGAGGACCTCCGCAGCCTTGCGCCGGGCGACTTCGTGGTGCACGTGGAGCACGGCATCGGGCGCTACCTGGGACTCGTGCACAAGACGGTGGGCAGCCTGACGGTGGACCTCATCGCCATCGAGTACGCCGGCGGCGACAAGCTGTACCTGCCGGTCTGGCGCCTCAACCAGCTCGAGAAGTACGTGGGCGGCGAGCACGCCGCGCCCAAGGTCGACCGCCTCGGCGGCTCCACGTTCGCGCGCACCAAGAGCCGCGTCGCGCGCGAGGTGCGGAAGATGGCCGACGAGCTGCTGCGGCTCTACGCCGAGCGTCAGGCGCTCCCAGGCGAGGCCATCCCGCCGGCCGACGACGACTACCGCGCCTTCGAGGCCACCTTCCCGTTCGACGAGACGCAGGACCAGGCGCGCGCCATCGACGACGTGAACCGGGACCTCGAGTCGACGCGCCCGATGGACCGCCTGGTGTGCGGCGATGTCGGCTTCGGAAAGACGGAGGTCGCGCTGCGGGCGGCGTTCCGCGTGGCCATGGCGGGAAAGCAGGTGGCTCTACTGTGCCCCACCACGGTGCTCGCGCAGCAGCACTTCCGGACGTTCGAGGCCCGCATGGCAGGGTACCCCGTCACCATCCGCGCGCTGTCGCGCTTCCAGACCAAGAAGGAGATGGAGGAGACGGCGCTGGGTCTCAAGGACGGAAAGGTCGACGTCGTCATCGGCACGCACCGCCTGCTCTCGAAGGACGTGCACTTCAAGCACCTGGGGCTGCTCATCGTCGACGAGGAGCAGCGCTTCGGCGTGGGGCACAAGGAGCGCATCAAGCAGCTGCGCGCCCAGGTCGACGTGCTGACGCTGACGGCGACCCCCATCCCGCGCACCCTGCAGATGGCCGTCACCGGCATGCGCGATCTCTCGCTCATCACCACCGCGCCGGTCGACCGCCGCGCCGTGCGCACCGTCGTGACCCGCTGGGACGACCACGTCGTGCGTGAGGCGGTGCAGCGCGAGCTGGCGCGAGGCGGCCAGTGCTTCTACGTCTACAACCGCGTCGACCAGCTGTACGAGAAGGCCCAGCGCCTGCAGCAGCTCGTGCCGCAGGCGCGCATCGCCGTGGCGCACGGGCAGATGAGCGAGGCAACGCTGGAGGAGACGATGCTCGACTTCGTCGACGGGCGCTACGACGTCCTCGTGTCGACGGCTATCATCGAGAGCGGCCTCGACATTCCGCGCGCCAACACCATGGTCATCGATCGCGCGGACCTGTTCGGCCTGGCGCAGCTCTACCAGCTGCGGGGGCGGGTCGGGCGCAGCAAGGAGCGCGCGTACTGCTACCTCGTCGTGCCGCCGACCGACGCGATGACCGACGAGTCCCGCTCGCGCATCGAGGCCCTGGAGCGCCACACCGAGCTGGGGAGCGGCTTCCAGATCGCGTCGCTCGACCTCGAGATGCGGGGCGCGGGCGACCTCCTGGGGGGGGAGCAGTCGGGCAACGTGGCCAGCGTGGGCTTCGATCTGTTCTGCCGCATGCTGGAGGAGGCCGTGCACGAGATGCGGGGGGAGGAGGTCACGCACGAGGTGGACCCCGAGCTCAGCTTCGACGTGGAGGCGCTGCTTCCCGAGGACTACGTCACCGACGTGGGCGTGCGGCTGTCCCTCTACAAGCGCCTCGCCAGCGCCGTCGACGAGGCGCACGTCTCGGAGCTGGCGGCGGAGATGGAGGACCGCTTCGGGCCGCCGCCGGAGGACGCGCGCCGCCTGGTGAAGCTGATGGCGCTGAAGACCGAGCTCCGTCGCATGCGCGCCCTGGGGTGCGAGGCGAACGGGCGGGTCGTCACGCTGCACCTGCGGGAGGACACGCCGCTCGACCCCGGGAAGATCACGGCCCTCATCCGGAAGACCCACGGCCGCTGGAAGCTGACCCCCGACATGCGTCTATCCCGTCGATTTGACGAGGGAGACGGACTTGGCAATGCCGAGCTGACGCTGGGAGAGCTGGCGTCGTGTGTGAAGGATGGGTAACGTCACCCGTTCGGGGGGCGTGGATTGGTGGCCGTCGCCGCTGGCGCTTCCCTCATGTCGTGGTAGGGGAGGGGCCATCTCATGCGTAGCCACCATATCTCACTGTCTTTCGTCCTCATCGCATCGGCACTTCTGACGGGCTGTTTCAGCTCCAACAGCGGAGGCTCGGGCACCGACGGAGGCACGCTCCACTTCGACTCCGGATCGCCCACGCTGGACTCGGGATCGCAGGACGGCACGACGCCCCCCGAGGACTCCTCGACCGGCGACGCCCTCCCCCCGACGGATGCCCCGCAGGAGGCTGCGCAGGAGGCTGGTCCGGACGGGAGCTCGGGTAGTTTCTCGACCTCGCCGGTGGACTTCGGACTGGCGGACTGCGGCGGGCAGCCCAGCCCCTCGAGCAAGAGCTACACCTTCACCAACACGGGTCCCCTGCCCGTGACCTGGTCGGCTGCGGTGGGGACCCCGATCTTCGCCATCCAGGGAGCCAGCTCGGGCACGGTCGCGCCGGGCGAGCAGGGCACCATCACCGTCGGCGTCAACACCATCCCGGCCACGTCGACTGCTGGCACGGCGCTCACGGACACGCTGACGCTCACCACCAACGTACCTGGCTACACCACGGTGCTGGTCCCGCTGACGGTGACGCCCCAGGGCGGCACGCTCACCGTGTCCTCCGCGCCGGGCTTCGGCTCGGTCACGGTGACGACGACCGACACCCAGCCCGTGACGCTGCAGAACGTGGGCAACGCCGCGGTGCAGGTCACGCTCGGCACGCCGAGCGATCCGCAGTTCAAGCTGACCTACACGGGCGCCCCCAGCGCGGCCTCGATTGGCGCGGGCAGCTCGCTCGCCGGCGCCAGCGCCTCCTTCACGCCTTCGGCCGTCGGCACCGCCAGCGCCACCGCGAGCATCCAGGTCACCGGAGCGGTGTGCGGCACCTCCGCGACCTCCATCGCCCTCGGCGGGACGGGCATCGCCGCGCCGCTCAGCGTGGGCCCCAGCCCGCTCAACTTCAGCACGGTCACCTGCGGCCAGACGGCACAGCCGCAGGCCGTCACGCTCAAGAACTCGAGCGCGGCCTCGATCAGCTACACCGCCGTGCTCGGGCACGGGACGAGCTCGCCGTACACGCTCAGCTCGTCGAGCGGCTCGGTGCCCGCCAACGGTCAGGTCACGGTCACCGTCACGCCGGCCCAGGTCCCCCTCGCGGCCAACCTCACCGCCGGGTTCTACAACGACACGCTGACGGTCACCGGCCAGGGCCAGCCGCCGGTCGTCGTCCCGCTCGAGGAGTCCGCCGGCGGCGCCATCCTGGCGCTCAACATGGCCACCTCGAACTTCGGCAACGTGTCGAACACCACGGCGTCACTGCCCTTCTCGGTGACCAACACCGGCAACGAGAGCGCCACGGTGACGGTCAGCGTGACGGGCACGAACTACTCGGAGGCCTTCCCGGTGAACACCGTGGCCGCCAGCGGGACGGAGAACGGCACCGTGTCCTTCACGGCGCTGACCAACGGCGGAGTCGTGGGCTCGCTCTCCATATCGGCCCCCAACCTCTGCAACCCGCCGCCCCTGGTCATCACCCTCGACGCCGTGGGTCAGGTCCCCGTCGCGACGTTCTCTCACAACCCGCTGGCGGTGACCGCCACCTGTGGCGGAGGGGTGGGCGCTGCGGCGCTGACCATCACCAACACGGGCAACGCCCCGCTCTCGATCGGCAGCCTGAACGTCGCGAACGGTCACTTCAAGATCGGCGCGGTTACCAACCCCATAGCGCCCGGCGCCAACGGCACCATCAACATCACCGGCGTGCTGCCTGCGAACCCGACGGGCGGCAACGTCCTGGCCGACACGCTGACCTTCGCCACCAACGAGGTCGGGTCCCCGGTTTACTCGGTGCCCGTCAACGACACAGTCGTGGGCGCGAACCTGGCGGTGGTCGGCAACCCCGTCACCCTCAACAACTGCGGCTACGTCGCCTACTCAATCAAGAACACCGGAAACAACGCGGCGAACAGCGTTACCATCGTCGGCGCCGCGAACTACGACACCGAGGGCTCGCCCGTCTATTTCAGCTCGACCGGCGGTGAGTCGCCCGGGGAGTTCGATTCGGCGCAGACCATCAACGCGGGCGCCACCCTCGGGGACAACGTCGCCATCAACAACGGCTGCACCGCGGCTGGCTCGGTCGTGGTGGGCTACACGACGACCGGGCCCGTGTGTATCGGCGCGGCGCCGACACTCACGGTTCACTACGTCGGCAACCCCTGCTGCGACTGACCTGTCGCGGCGCCGCATGGCAAGATGGGGGCGATGCGTCCCCAAGACTTCGCCTGGAGGCCTGAAGCTCTGGGCCGGACGACGGCGACGGGCAGCGTGCGCATCCAGTGGCTCGGCACGGCAGGTTTTGCCATCGAGCACGCCGGACACACGCTGCTCATCGACCCCTATGTGACCCGCGCGTCCATCACGCGCTGCCTGGTGGCGCCGCTCCAGCCGGACCGCGACGCCATCCGGCGGTGCGTGCCGCGGGCCGACGCCATCGTGGTCGGACACACGCACTTCGACCACGTGCTGGACGTGCCCCGCATCGCGCTGATGACCGGGGCCCACGTGTACGGCTCGCGCTCGGCAGCGGCGCTGTGCCGCGCGCAGGGCGTCGCCGAAGCGCGCGTGGAGTGCATCGAGCACGACGCGGGGGGCGCGCCCGTGGAGCGCGAGGTGGGGCCGTTCGCTCTCCGCTTCATCCCCAGTGCGCACTCGCCGCTGCTCCTCGGACGCGTGCCGTTCCCCGGGGAGATCGCCGACTGCAGCGACGTCCCGCTGCGGACCGAGGAGTACAGGTGCGGCGCCGTGTTCGGCGTGGAGATCCGCGTCGCCGGGCGCACGCTCTATCACCTGGGCAGCGCAGAGCTCATCGACGCGAACGTGCGCATGAAGAACGTCGACCTGCTCCTCATGTGCGTCGCTGGCTGGACGGCGAGCCACGACTTCCCCGAACGTGTGGGGCACGTGCTGGCGCCGGGCGCCGTGCTGTTCTCGCACTGGGACGACTTCACGCGCTCGATCGAGAAGCCGGCGCGCCTGCTGCCTGCGATGCAGATGCCGCAGCTGCTCGACCGGCTCACGTGCGCCTCGGGCGCGGCGAAGCTGGGGATGGTGCCGATCTTCGGCGAGGTGTGGCTCTAGGCGTTCAGGCTGGTTACTTCCAGCGGCCCTCGAAGAGCGCGCTCTCTTCGTCGGTGCTCTTCAGCACGAGCTGGACGTCCCGTCCCCCGGCGTTCTCGATGGCGACGGCGAAGCCGGTCGCCGTGCCGCGGAGCACCGTCTCGGGGAAGAGGTTTCGGGGGTAGCGGAGGACGACGCGCGCGGAGACGTCGCTGGTGATGCGCACGTCGACCGTGCTCCCTCTGTGCAGCGCACCCCAGCGTAGCCCCGCGGCGCGGAGGATGGCCCGGGGCGCGGCGACCCAGAAGAGCACGCGGTTGGTCGGCGTCTGCAGGACCGCGCGGTTGGTCGCGCGCGCGTGCTGGAGGAAGGCCTCGTCGCTGGGGAAGAACGCCTCGCGCAGGGCGAGGTAGACGACGTTGGCGTGCACCTCGGGAACCCACTCGGGAAGGTCGTCGGCTGGACCGAGGAGCGACGCGACCGCCGGGGGCAGCTGCGCGGCGAGTTTCGCAGTGGGACTGCGCCGGAGCCACACCGCGAGCGGCTCGCCCTTGTGGACACACGCCGGGTACGCGCTCAGCCCCCCGGGCAACGACGCGAGATACCTCTCGACGGTTGCCAGCATCACGACCCCGCGCGCCATCGTAGAAAGACCCTCCACGTCGGGCAAGGCACGCCTTCACCGCCGCGGACGGACCTCCCGGTCGATCTCCCGCTCGCGCGCCGCGAGACTGCGCTCGACGGCGTTCCGGATGCGCTTCTCGCGCGTTGGCTCGGTCCTCGCGTCCTCGATCCAGCGGATGATCTCGTTCCTCGTGCTGCGCGCGAGCCGCTGGAACGCGTCGAGCACGCCCGCTTCGCGGAGCGCGTCCGCGAGATCGTCCGGGATGGGCTCTTCCCTCGGCGCGACGTCGCGCTCGAGGACGACCTTCAAGCGATCCCCGGGGGCGAGCCCCGCCGCTTCGCGCACCCGGCGGTTCAGGAACAGCCTGTGACCTCCACCCTCCACCGGCGTGAGACTGGTCTGGAGGTGCGCGCCGTTCACGGTGCCTACGACGTGGACGCGTCCGGTTCCTAGCGAGGCGCTCACCGCCGCCGGTACGATCACGACATGGAACGGGACGCCCATGGAGACGGTCTGCAGGCGCGCCGTGAAGGTGTGCTGGGTTGCGCGCCTGGACGCCATGCGTGCGCGGTCGATTCTAGCCTGTCGCAGGTGGACGCGTGGGGCGTCGTGCCGCGCGCTCGTGCGCGCCATTCGTCCGCAGACGCGGCAAGCGTGCATGGAACGTGGCTTGCGACCAGCGGTGACGATGCCGGGCCAACCATGGAGGATCCTCCTACCGCTCACCGGCCTGCTGGCCGCCTGCGACCTCGCCAGCCTCGCTCCCGGAATGCTGACCGCACCCGCGAGCGGAGCCAAGGAGCCGGCCTCCGCAAGCGCCACCAGCGTCTCCAGCGCCACCAGCGTTGCTGGCAGCGACGAGCGCGCCCGCATAGTGCTCGACGTCGCCGCCCGCGATCTCGCCTGCCCTCGCGACTCCGTCGCCCTCGCCATGACCTTGGACCGTCACGACGAGGGCTCGTTCAGCCTTCGCTACCTGGTCGAGGGGTGTGGCACGCGCGCTCTCTACGGCGAGGACTGCACGCACCCCGACACCTGCCGCTACGTCCTGGTCTCGCGCATGCCGGTGGATGACCTGGAGCGCCTCGCGCCGGTCACCGTCCCCCCCAGCTCGCCGCGCCCCGCCCTCCCTCCGGAGCTGGGCGGGCTCTCCGTGCACCTCGAGCCGCGGGTGGTCGGAGTGCTCGCGCACGGCGACAGCGCGGAGCAGGCCATGACGGCGTGCAGAAACGGCGACGCCGAGCTCGTGCGCGCGATGGGCTGGACCGTCGCCGACGATCCCTCGAAGGCGGACCTGGTCGCACGCTTCGGCTGCACCGGCCACATCGAGCTCGAGGCCCACGGTACCACCGTCGACATGCGGCTGCCCTACGACGGGACGGCGAGCGTGGTCCTGCTCGCGGGCGAGCACGTGGTCGCCACCGTCCCGCCCGCCCCGACCCACCTGACCTGCGACTCGCGCGTGAGCGACGCGCAGACCGACTGCCTGCAGCGCGCAGGGGCGATGACCAGCGCGCGCATCGCAGGCGCGCTCGCCGCGTCCCCGGAGCTCAAGGAGTTCGCGAAGAGCCGGAAGCACGCCGGTCCGTAACCTTCAGCCGGCGCGCGCGCCGCGGAGCTCCCGGTCCCCCCGCGCCTTGGCGTCGTATGCGGCGGCGATGGTCCGGAGCAGCCTGCCCGGCACGGCGATGAAGGCGTGCACCGTCTTCGCCGTGACGAACTCGATCTCGTCGATCGCGCGCCGATCATGCGGATCGGCCATGGCCAGGTAGAGCCTGTCCTCCAGCAGCAGGACCGGCAGGATGCGCAGCGTCTCGGCGACCTCGCGCGGCACGACGTCGAGGTGGTCGAGGGCGATCGTCAGCTGACGCAGGTCGAGGCCCTGCGCGCCGCTGCGCTCGGCGAGCGCGAGCAGAGCCTCCGCCTCGTCGTCCCGGTCCTCGATGACGGGCCGCGCCGCAGACCGCGGAGTCGCCACGGCCTCCTGCTCGCGGACCGCCCCGGCCAGCTCCCGGGGCACGAGCTTGCGCTGGAGTGCAATCCTCCCGAGCGGTCGCTTTTCGTCGCTGGACATGAGGACTGAAGCTCGCACCAAGATAGCGTATTAGGGGTCCATGGGAGTCCTCGTCGAAGGGGAGTGGAGAGACAGCTGGTACGACACCCACTCCACCGGTGGGCGCTTCGTCCGCACCGAGGCACAGTTTCGTGACGTCATCGAAGCGAAGCCCGGCGCCCGCTTCCAGGCCGAGGCCGGGCGGTATCACCTCTACGTCTCCCTCGCCTGTCCCTGGGCGCACCGCACCCTCATCGTCCGCGCGCTGAAGGGCCTGGAGGAGGTGGTGTCCGTCTCGGTGGTCAACCCGCTCATGCTCGAGCAGGGCTGGACCTTCGAATTGGCGCCGGGCATGGTCCCCGACCCCATCTTCGGCGCGCGCTTCCTCTACGAGATCTACCAGCACGCGCGGCCGCGCTACTCCGGGCGCGTCACCGTGCCCGTCCTCTGGGACCGGCGCGAGGGGACCATCGTCAACAACGAGTCGTCGGAGATTCTCCGCATGCTCGCCGGTGCTCTCGACGCATTCGCCACCCGGCCCCTCCACGACCTGTACCCGGCCGCTCACCGCGCCGAGCTCGACGAGCTGAACGCGCGCGTCTACGCCACCGTGAACAACGGCGTCTACGCGGCCGGCTTCGCCACGCGCCAGGAGCCCTACGACCACGCCGTCACCGCGCTCTTCGAGACGCTCGACGCGCTCGACGCTCGGCTCGCAACGCGCCGCTGGCTGGTGGGCGACGCGCTGACCGAGGCCGACCTGCGGCTGTTCACCACGCTCGTGCGCTTCGACGCCGTCTACCACGGCCACTTCAAGTGCAACCTGCGCCGGCTGGTCGACTACCGGCACCTGTGGCCGTACACGCGGCGCATCTACCAGCTCCCGCACGTCGCCCCGACGGTGAGCTTCGAGCACATCAAGCAGCACTATTACGCGAGCCACCGCACCATCAACCCGACGGGCATCGTGCCCAAGGGGCCGCTCGTCGACTGGGATGCGCCCGTAGTAGACATGTGACCCGATGCGTCGCCCCGCCCTCGCCCCGCTCCTCCCGCTCATACTCCTGCCCCTGCTCGTGCGCTGCGCATCGAGCCCTCGCCCTGCGCCTCAGGCGCCTCCCGGCGGTCCGCTGGCCTCGGCGGTGGTCACGTCCGTCGCTCTGACGCCGCCCGCCCTGCCCGGCCCCGACACGCCGCCGCCGCTGGTGCCCGTTCCGTACCGGCCCCCGGTCGACCAGGGCGACGGCTGGCCTGTGGGCACGGTCCAGGGAGAGCGCATCTCGGCGGAGGGGCTGGGGACGATCGAGGGCGCCATCCGCCGCGGCGACGCCACCAAGATCACCAGCGTGCTCGTCGCGCGGCACGGCAAGCTCGTCTACGAGGCGTACTTCGACGGCGACGCGACGACTTTGCGCGACACGCGCTCGGCCGCCAAGTCGGTCACCTCCATCCTGACGGGCATCGCCATCGACCAGCGCAAGCTCCCCGGGGTCGACGCGCGGGTCTACGGCTACTTCGCCGACCGGCGTCCCCACGCGAACCCCGACCCTCGAAAGGACAAGATCACCGTCGAGGACTTCCTGACGATGAGCTCCCTCCTCGAGTGCGATGACTGGAACGACTTCTCGCAGGGGAACGAGGAGCGCATGTACCTGACCGAGGACTGGGTCCGCTTCACGCTCGACCTCCCCATCAAGGGCTTCGCCCCCTGGGCGGTGAAGCCCAAGGACGCACCCTACGGACGCGCCTTCAGCTACTGCACCGCCGGCGTCTCCACGCTCGGCGCGCTCCTCGAGCGCGCGACCCACACGCCGACGCAGGACTTCGCCGCGACCACGCTCTTCGCGCCGCTGGGGATAGACAAGGCCGAGTGGCCCATCACGCCGATGGGCACCGCGCAGACCGGCGGCGGCCTCCACCTGAGGAGCCGCGACTGGCTGAAGCTCGCCGAGCTGTACGCCGACGGGGGCGTGTGGAAGGGCAAGCGCGTGGTGAGCGATGCGTGGGTGAAGGCGTCGACCTCGCCCCATGCGAAGATCGACGAGGAGACCGAGTACGGCTACCTGTGGTGGCTGAGCGGGTTCGGGGCGGAGGGCAAGAAGGCCCGGACCGTCTACATGAGCGGCAACGGGGGAAACAAGGCCGGCTACGTACCGAGCCTCGGGCTGGCGTTCGTCATCACCAGCACGAACTACAACGCCAAAGGGATGCACGAGCAGACGAGCCGCATCCTCGACGACATCGTGGCGGCGGTGGCCCCCTGAGGGGCATCTACTCCTTCAGGAACACGACGATCCCGTCCGCCACGTAGGTGCCCGGTGCGCCGACCTTCAGGTCGAAGGTCGGCACGCGCCCCGGCACGAGGGCCAGGGACCGCACCACGTCCCTGCGACCACGCTCCCCCGGCGCAGGCGCGAGGAGGATGGAGCTCCCGACGTCGAGCTGATCGGCGCGCACCCGCCGGCCGGCCACCCAGATGGGGTGGTTGGTGGTGACGTGAAGCGTCCCGTTCACGACCACGATGCCGTCGGAGGACGCCTCGGGCTCGTGGTGGAGGACCGCGGTCACCACGGTCGGGACGAAGGCGTCCGTCTCCGCGTCGTACCCGCGCACCCGATCGCCCGCGTGCACGCTCTCGATCGGCTCGAACGTCCCGTCCGCCATGGCGATCATCGTGCCGCCGACGAAGCAACCCTCGGCGCAGCAGGGCAGGACGGGGCACGTTCCGCCGCAGCCGTTGTCGCCTCCGCAGCAGAGGCCGACGCACTTGGGCGTGCAGCCGCAGACGTTCGTCGTGCCACCGCCGCCGCACGTGTCGTAGCCGGTGCAGGTCCCGCAGTTCAGGTTGCTGCCGCATCCGTTGGCCACCGCGCCGCAGTTCTTGTCGAGCGCGGTGCACGTGGTGGGAGTGCAGCCGCAGACGTTCGCGGTCCCCGCGCCGGCGCACGTCTCCGGCGACGTGCAGGTGCCGCAGTCGAGCGTCCCCCCGCACCCGTCGGGGATGGAGCCGCAGTTCTTGCCCTGCGCCGTGCACGTGGTGGGGGTGCAGCCGCAGACGTTGGCCTTCCCTCCGCCGCCGCACGTCTGCGGCGCGGTGCAGCCCGGGCAGCTCAGCACGCCGCCGCAGTTGTCCGACGTCTGGCCGCACAGGCCCGTGCAGGTGAGGGGCACGCACGGCGTCGGACCGCACTTGTTCGGGCCGCCCCCTCCGCAGTTCGGGTTGGGCGAGGTGCAGGTCCCGCAGTCGTAGGTCCCGCCACATCCATCGGGCACCGTGCCGCACTCGGCCCCCTGCGCCGTGCACGACTGCGGAGTGCAGGTGCACTGGCCGTTGACGCACGCGTCGTTCGCCACCGTGCACGCGCCGCAGTCGAGCGCGTGGCCGCACCCGTCGTTCACCGTGCCGCACGCCACGCCCAGGCTCGGGCACGTGGTCGGCACGCACACGCACTGGCCGTCGGTGCACACGTCGCCGGTCGAGCAGGAGCCACAGTCGAGCGCGTTCCCGCAACCGTCGTTCTGGGTGCCGCAGGCGAAGCCGAGCGCCTTGCAGGTCTTCGGCGTGCACGTGGGCCCGCCCTCGCCCGGAGCGAGGGAGCCGTCGTCTCCACCGTCCTCTCCGGCGTCCCCGTCCGCCGCGTGCACCGCGCCGAAGTCGACGCCCACGATGTCGCCGCACCCGCCGGTCAGGCCCAGCAACGTCGCGGTCACCGCGAGCCACGTGAGGAGCTCCCTCTTGCCCATCGTCAGAACACCCCCCGGAGCAGGGCGCCCCCCGCCCCCGGTCCGAGCGCGGGCGTGATGGCGACAGTGGCGGTGGAGCGGCCCCCACCGAAGAAGATGAAGTAGGCGCCGCCGACGACCAGAGCGCCGCCCGCGATGAACGCCACCGTGCTCATCGTCGACAGCCACTGGCCCTGCGACGCGGCCGTGAGGCCCTGCGGATCGCACGCCAGATCGGGACAGTGGCTCTTCACCGTACTCGCCCGGTCGAGCGTCAGCAGGCCGGTCACCGCGCCGGTGGCCAGGCCGGCCACGCCGACGCCGCCGAGCACGAAGCCGAGCGTACGCAGTCCTCCGCCGTGCGGCTGGCCTGCGGGAGCCGCCGGGGGCACCTCGGGAGACGGAGGCGACACGGCGCCGGTGGCGGGGGTCGGGGCGACGGGGATGGGATCGCCGGGGTCGAGCGTCTGCTCGACCTGATCCCCCTCGTGCAGGTTCAACGTGTACGGGTGGTCCACGCGTCCCGGTGCCACCACCACCAGCGTCAGGGTGCCCGGGTTCACGAGCATGGGCGAGCCGAGCGCCGATGCCGGCACGGCCGCGTCGCCCTTGCGGATCACCGCGTCGGGCGGCGCCGCCGGCGAGAGCCGCAGCGTCAGCCGCACGATGCGCCTGTCGAGCTGCGCCTCGCGCGCGAGGGCGATGGTGCGCCGGTTGTCGCCCCGCGGGAACCCGGAGGCCGCCACGCCGAAGTGCTCGTGGGCGCTGACGAGCTGGCCGGTGTGGTCCTCGCAGTCGGCGAGGTTGAGGAGCGTGCCCGGCGCCGGCTCCAGGCGCTCGCTCTCGGCGAACTTGATGCAGGCCGTGCTCCAGTCCCCTGCCTGTACGGCCTTGCGGCCCTCCCGGAACGCGGCCTCCGCATCGGCGGAGCCCGCGCGCGCCGCCGAGGTCGCGCACAGCGCGATGGGCAGGACGAGCCAGCACAGCGAGCTCCGCGCGCGCATCAGAATCTCTGGTCGAAGGGGTTGGGCGCAGCGCCGCGAGGAGCGGCGGGCGGGGGCTTGATGGACGGACGCGAAGATGGCGCGGCCAGGGCGCTCGTGGCCGGGGCCACGGCCGGCGACGCAGCAGGGGGAGGTTCCGCGGTGGTGGGCTCGGCGGTGATCGCGGGGACGCTCACCGCAGGCACGGCGGTGGCGATGGGGGGAGCCGCGCTCGCCGTGGCACCGGCGTGACCCGGCCTCCGCGCGAGCACGAGCAGAACCACACCCACGGCGATCAGCGTCCCGAGCGCCGCGATGGCGAAGACGGCGCCCAGGGCTGCGCGGGACGGGCCGGGGCTCGTGGGGAGCGACGGCGAGGAGAAGGGACGCCCCGTCGTCAGCGGACCCTCGGGCAGGGCGAGCGTGCCAGGCTGGAGCAGCGCTCCGCCCGGCGACGTCAGCACGGGCCGCGAGTCGAGGCCGGGGCCCGGGGCGATCAGCGCTGAGAGGGCCTGGCGCATGGCCCTCGCGTCCGGCCAGCGCGCCTCGCGGTCGAAAGCCACGGCGCGGTCGACGACCGCAGCGATGTCCGGCGAGATGTCCGGCACGAGGCTGGCCAGCGGAGGCAGCGGCTGCGTCATGGCGAGCAGCAGCTCCTCCTGCGTGGTCTCCCCGTGGCGGGGGCGATCGCCGACCAGCAGCGCGTACATCGTCGCGCCCACGGCCCAGACGTCGGTGCGCGCGTCGACCATCTCCCACCGGCCGCGCGCCTGCTCGGGAGGCATGAAGGACGGCGTCCCGATGGCGAAGCCCGTGTGCGTGAGCGGACCATCGCCGCTGATGGGCTCTGCGAGGCGCGCGATCCCGAAGTCGAGGACCTTCACGTGCCCGTCCAGGGTCATGAACAGGTTCGCCGGCTTGATGTCGCGGTGGACGATTCCCTTGGCGTGCGCCGCCGCGAGGACGTCCAGGGCCTCGTCCATGAGGCGAAGGACCGTGGCGCGGGGGAGGCGCTCGCCGCCGACCTTCGCGTGGCGCTCGAGCGAGTGGCCCTCGAGCAGCTCCATGACGAGGAAGACTGCGCCGTCCTCGGTGCGGTCGTCGTCCAGCACCGCCACGGCGTTGGGATGCCCGACGCGGTTGGCGAGGTAGCCCTCGCGAAGGAAGCGCGTGACGACCGTGGGGATGGCCGACATCTGGGGATGCAGCACCTTGATGGCCACGCGCCGCCCGTTGCGGTGCACCGCCGAGTAGACACACGCGGTGCCCCCGGCGCCGAGCAGCGCCTCGAGCCGCCACTTGTCCTTGACCACGGTGCCGACGCGGTGGCGTGCGTCTTCCACGAAGCCTGGCGTCACGCTCATCGCCCATCATCATGTTACCACGCGTCATGCAGCGTCTTCGCGAGCGCCCACGAGGTGGGCGTCTTGCACACTGCCCGGTACATCGGTCACGTGGGGTCACCTGGCGAGGGTCGCCTCCAGCGCGTCGGCCCTCTCGGTCACGGTCTTCTGCAACTCGCCGCCAGCGCGCCTGGCCGCCAGTCTGTAGAGCGTGACGGCCATGCGTGGGCGGTGGAGCGCCTCGTACGCGCGTCCTGCCATCTCGAGGCGCCTCGGACGGTGCTCGTCGGTCCACGACCGTGCGCCGCGCATCTTGCTCGTGCGCAGCAGGCGCAGCACGTCGCTCGGGCAGACGTCGACCACGTTCATCAGCGCGGTCTCCACCCACGCGTGCGCATCTTCACCCGCGCGCCGCACCCACGCGTCGACGCACGGGACGAGCGCTCGCGTCGCCGAGGCGCCCCCCGGCGTCCGCGCCAGCAGGTGCAGGGCGCTGGCGAGGGTCTCGATGGGCAGGCCCTCGGTCGCGGCCAGGTCGGGGACGAGCGGCGCGAGCAGCTCGGGCCGCGCCTTCGCCTCCGGGAGCGCCACGAGCAGCGGCAGGGTCAGCGCGCCGAGGGGCAGGGGTGCGAAGAGGCGCCGCGCCTCGTCCACGAAGGCCGCAGGCGCCACCGTCGCCAGCGACGCGCGGAACGGCGCGCCGTCCTGCAGGAAAGGGAAGCGCCCGCCCAGATCGACGGGGCCGTCGTCGTACCACTCCGGCGCCGCGAGCCGGGGCACGTCGGCATGCGGGAGCACGATGATCCGCATGCGCGCAGCCAGCTCCACCGCGAAGGTTGCGACGATGGCGCCGAAGCCGAGCGTGCCGTCGTGTGCGTAGGGGTTGAAGGCGACGAGCGCCCCGGTCGCCGACAGCGCCAGCAGGCAGCGCGCGACGACCGTCCCCGACGGATCGCGCCCGAACAGCACGCGCTTGTTCACGTCGGCGATGTTGGCGAAGGTGGAGAAGTAGTTGATCGCGCCCGGGCTCAGGCAGGTGGCGAAGTGCCGGCCCATGTCGAGGATCTCGAGCGGGTCCTCCTCGAGGCGCAGGTCGAGCGTCTTGCCCCCCGCCGTCGTCACCTGCACCGTGCCCACGCCGTCGAGCCACGGCGCGACGTCCACGCCGCTGCGGCGCAGGCGCTCGAGGAACGCGCGGTTCGCCGGGTCGTCGCGCAGGTCCCAGGGCGGCGGACCCGCGCGCATGCGCAGCACGCGCAGCGCCAGCGCGCGCACCGGCGGATCGAAGGTGCCGATGGGCGCCAGCTGCTCCAGCGTGCGCGGGGTGAAGAGCCACGGCGGGGCCGGGTCCACGCCCAGAAACGCCGTGAGGCGCCTGCGCAGGCTCGCGTCGAGCGCCCCCTCGATGCGCGCGAGCTTCGCGCGGCGGGCGGCGCGCTCGACCTTCGCCACCAGGTGCGCCCGGAGGGCCGCGCTGGGCGCGCCGGGAGACGCCAGGCGCGCGCGCAGGTTCGCGATGCGCCCGCGCATCCGCTCGCTCACGCCCTGCGGCCTCGCCGCCAGCGCCTCGAGGTGGGCGAGCTCGCGCCGCACCACCGGGGTCGCGCGCACGTGGTCGCCCAGCAGGCGGCGCGCGGCCCGCTCGGCGTGCACCTCGGCCTCCGCCAGGCGTCGCAGCGAGGGCGCGATCCACGCCGGGTACGACGCCACCCACGGTGGGTCGACGGGCACCGTGCGCACCGCGTCGAGATCACGCGCGCCCCCGGCCAGCGCCAGCACCGCGAGCCGCCGCCCGCACGACACCAGGCGCTGGCTCTCGTCGAGCAGGAGCGAGCGCGCCAGGTCGTCACCGCCGCTCCGTCGCACGGCCTGGAGCCCGTGCAGGAGGTGGTCGCGCTGTTCGCGCTCGACGCGCGCCAGAAGAGCGGCCACCTTCCCGAACGACACGGCGTCCTGGCCGAACAGCTCCAGGGCGTCGCGCACGTCCCCGCTGCCGAGCTGCGACACGTGCGGCGCGAGCTCGCGCGCCAGCGCCAGCGCGTGCACGGCGTCGCGCTCGAGGGGCACGACGATGACCAGCGCCCGGCACAGCGTGTGGACGTCGGCCCCGGTGTTCCCGGGCGACGGCTCCTCCACCGCGCGCCCGAGCGCCTCGTAGAACAGCGGCCACCGCGCCGTGGGCACGTGCTCGAGCAGCGCCTCGTCGGGCGGGCTCGACCACGACGGGAAGGCGTCGCGGCGGAGGATGCGTCCCCACGGGGCCAGGCGCGCCTCGCACCGGCGCATCCGCGCGAGGTAGCGCGCGAAGAGGCCGACCAGGGGCGCGACCTTCGCGGCGCTCGCGTCCGCCGCCAGCAGCGTCCAGTGCTCGAGGAACGCGAGGCGCACGGCCACGGTGTCGAGCACGGCGGGAAGCTCCGCGAGCGCGCGCAGGGCCTCCCGGTGCAGCGCGTCGGGCCACGCCAGCGTCCGGCCGAGGACGGTCGTCAGCGACTGGCCGTGCAGGGCACGCGGCGCGCGCTCGACCAGCCGCGCCGCCTTGGCGCGCGCGCGGATGTCGTTGTCCGTCTCGGGCTGGGCGCGGGCGAGGTGCTCGCAGTGCTCGACGCCGGTCCACCACGCCGCCCACGTCGCGGCGGCGGGCGACAGATCGAGCGCGCCCAGCAGCGCGAGGACACGGCGTCTCGGACGGCCCTCCATGGCCAGGAGCGCCGTCGTCCACGTCGCCAGCGACGGGCCCAGCGTCGCCGCCGGCCGCGCCGGTCGCTCCGCGCGCGGCGCCTGCAGGAAGGTGCGCGCGTACTCCACGCCGCGCGTCGGCACCTGGTAGAGCGCCCGGCTCGCGAGCAGGCGCGCGAGCGGCTCTACGCGCCCGCCGCCCTCCTCGTCGGCCAGCAGCACGAGGTGCAGCGCCGCCTCCTGCGCCTTCTCCCGGGGCAGCTCCGCCTGCAGCGCCGCGACGGCGTCGCCACACGCCAGCGTGGCGCGGAGCAGGGCGCCGAGGCGCGCCGGCTGCGCCAGCGCGATCCACGACGCCGCGTCGAGCACGGGGTGGAGCGACGGGGGGGCCGCCCGGACCGCGGCGACGACCTCGCGACGAAACAGCCCGGTCGCCAGCGGTGCATCCGGCGTGGGGCGCACGCCTGCGCCGGCGGGCTTGAGCAGCTCGATCGCGGCGCGCGCCCCCGCGACCCACGCGCGCGGCTCCGGGAACACGTCCCCCAGCACGTCCGCCAGCCGCACCTCCAGCTCGTTCAGCGCCCGCGTGGCGCGGTGCAGCCCCGCCCGGTCCACCGACGCCGTGCGCGCCTGCCGTCCCGCGCTTGGCGGCAGGCACCAACCCTGCTCCGTGGGGTACCCACCGAGCCAGGCCAGGTGGGCCTTCACCAGGAGCCGCGCGCGCGCCACCCGCGGCGCGCGGCCCGTCTCGCGACTCCGCTCGGGACGCATGGCGAGGCGATAGTACCCCGCCGGTCCGCCCAGCTACCGCACGGTTCGCTCGCGGCCGACCCACCCGAGCGCGATGCTCACGACCGGGGCCGGATCGCTGCTCGTGGACGTCGTGCTGACGCTGAGCTGGTACGGGCGCTGGCGCATCGCCTGCAGCAGCCTCGCGCCGCGCGAGTCGTCCGACTCGCCCTCCTCGGCCTTCCCCCAGTCGCCGTCCACAGGCGGGAGGAACGCGTTGGCCTGCAGCGTCGCCATCTGCCCACCGCCGGCGGAGGCGCGCAGGGTCATGCGCAGGTGCCCGCAGTCGGTGTTCCCGTTGTTGTTGTCGGGAAGCGTGGCGAACATGCTGCGGAGCTCCGAGTGCAGCAGGCGGGCAAGCGCGGGATCGTCCGCCACGTGGTCGGCGGCGTGGACGACGACCTGCAGCGCGTTGCCGTCGCGCGCGGCGTACACCTCGAGCCCGTTGGGGCCGACGAAGACGCGGGACAGCGGCACGCTCGTGCGGCCGAGCAGCCGCACGCCGCGCGTCCGGACGTCGAACCATGCGTCGGTGATCTCGAGCGCGGCGGGGTGGCCTTCGCTCCCGGCGACGAACCGCTCGGCGTGTACCGCGTGGACCTCCCCGCCGCCCGCGTGCTTCCCGCGGCCGGTGGGCGGGGACGGGTTCGTCTCGTAGTTGAACGAGAGCATCGAGCGGAAGCTCAGCTGCCAGTCGCGCTGGGCCTCGTCCTCCCCGTCACCGCGCGTCCTCGCCAGCGCCTCCGTGTTGCCTCCGTCGGTGAGGCAGGCGTCGACCTCGGGCTGGCGCGAGTCGCCCGAGTGCAGGAAGTTCCTGGCCTGCGCCGCGTCGCCGAAGAGGTAGCTGAACCTCATGTCTGGGTTGCCGCGCCTCATCATCGCGGCCTGGGCGGTGGGCATCGGCGTCGGGGCGAAGCCGTCGACCTTCTCGCTGCCAGCGACGCGCGCCGGCGGGGCGACCACGGGCAGGGTGGACACGTGACCCTCCGGCAGGCTGGCGAACGAGGGCATGGCGCCGGTCCGCGGTGGGGGCAGGGGAGGCAGCACGGAGGGGGGAGCGTCGGCGCCCGCCGCCGGCACGGCGAGCGCCGCCACGACCGCGAGCGTCCCGAGCGCGCCGAGCGCCGCGCGCCTCATAGCGTCCTCATGTAGGCCTCGATGGCCTCGAGATCGGCCGAAGAGAGCTGCGAGGTGTGCCCCATGTCGTCGTGCGCGCCGGCGAGCAGATCGTGGAGCGTCTTGTAGCGACCGTCGTGGAAGTACGGCCCGGTCCCGCCGACGAGGTGCAGGGAGGGCGTGTTGAACTCGCCCGTCTTGTCGGCGTCGGTCTTGCTCTTCACGTCGTGGCCGAGGTTGTCTGTGGCCAGCGCGCCGGAGTGGCAGCCGGCGCAGCCCACGTCGGTCGAGGCGAACAGCTCGGCCCCGCGCTGCACCTGCGCATCGCGCGTCGTCACCGGCGGGGGCGGCGCGGGGAGCGACTCGATGTACGCCATGAGCCCGTCCAGCTCGACGCTGCGCAGGCCGCCGCCGTTGAGGCGATCGAACGTCGTCCCCAGGTGGACGCGCAGATCGTCCTCCGAGCCGTTCCATGCGTACGGCGCGGTGCCCTTCAGCCGGCCCGCCAGCGTGATGGACCGCCGCGGCCCGTCCGGCGTCGCCCAGACCAGCGAGTCGTCACGGCCATCGGGGTGACAGCTCGCGCAGGCGCGTCCGTCGCGCGCGATGCGGTTGTCGCCCGCCGAGTGGAAGAGGAGCCGCCCGAGCGCGATCCCCGCCGGCACCGCATGCGCCGGGTTGGGCGCCATCGGGATCTTCGCTGCGGCCAGCGGCGGGCGACCGTGGTCGTCGGGGAGCTGGCCGTCGCCGAGCTCGATGACCGAGAGCGTGCGGTCGAACTGCGCCCACACCACCGCGCGGTTCTTCGCCCGGTCGACGGCGATGCCGCTCGGTCCTCCGCCGACCGACCAGCGGCGGCGCTCGGCGCGCACCGGGCTCGCCGCCACCGCGTCGTACGCCACCACCTGGTCGATCCCGAAGCAGGACACCAGGAGCGACCGCGACGCGGGGTCCACCGCCGCCGCGCGCGGCAGCAGGCACTCGGGCCTGGGATCCCGCGAGTCGACCGCTCCCCAGGTCGCGGCCTCGGGCGCGCGCTCGAGCGAGGCAGCGATGGGGTTTCCGGTCGCCGCGTCGATGACCGCGATGTCGCTGGCCTCGGTGGCGCTCTCGTCGTTGCCGTACCCGGGCGCGCGCTGGGCCGGATCGCCGCTGTCGACCAGCACCTGGGGCGCGAGGATGCGCCCCCCCGGGTCGACCGACTTGGCGAGGGCGAAGCCCTGGCACGACGCGTGTTTCCCCTTCTCCAGATCCGCGAGCTGGTCGGTCAGGGTCGCCGGCACGGCCCCCTTCTTCTGCGCCTCGTCGATCTGCTTCTGGAGGTCGCGCTCCGACGACTCCGAGTTGGCGTCGGCCTCGCGGAGCCCGATGGACGTCACCGTCTTGTCGGCCAGCGTCACGCGACTCGCGAGGGCGCCCACGGCATGGGACACGTACGCGAACTTCCCGTCGTCCGAGACGACCACCGCGCGGGGCTCGCGCGGCAGGGACACCACGTACGACCGCGTCACCTTCTCCGCGTCGTACGCCGTGAGCGCACGCCCCCAGCCGCTCGTGACCAGCAGGGTCGCGTCGTCGGGCGTGAGCGCGAGGCTCACCGGCTCGGTGGGGGTGTCCACCACGCACCGCTTCTCGAGCACCTCGGGGCGGGCGCCGGGCTCGAGGACGGCGAGCTGCGACCGGTCACGCAGGAGCACCGCGAGGCGCCCGTCGGGCAGCGACATGAGCTGCGAGGGCCGGCCGTCGAGCGCCACCTCGCCGAGCTCCCTGTGCGCATCCACGTCCACGATGTGCACCGCGTCGTCGTCCTCGTCGGCCGCGTAGGCCAGCGTGCGACCGTCGCGCACCGCCAGGGCCACCGTGGAGCCGGCGCGCACCGCGATGGGGGTGGTGGCGGCGTGCAGGCGCGCGCAGCTCGCGACGACGGGCGTCACGGGAGGCGCCGCGGGCTGCGGGACGGCCACGCGCGCGCCGCTTCTGGCGCTGCCGCACGCGGTGGCCGCGAGGACGGCGAGGACGATGGTCAGAGCTCCCGGGCTGGCCACGATGACTGGCTTCATTGGTCTCGTTCTCCCCTGCTCGCGCGTGGGTGGAGGCACGGCGGCGCACGACGAACGCCCGGTGAGGACGCCGTCATTCCTCGTTGGACGCTCCACGAAGGCGAAAGTTTCCCAAGCCCGATCCGAGGAAGGAAGTAGGGAGAGGGGCCGTAACAGGCGCGGGGAGCGCCCCCCGACCGCGAAGGCGCTCCCCGCTTCCCTGCTTCGCTCCCGTCACCCGATCAGCCGTGCGGCGGCGTCCCCCCCGTCACCGCCGGGCTCGCGGGCGTTGCCGGCGCACTGGCGCCGCTGCTCCCGCTCGCCGCGTTGCTCTCCTGTGCCGGCGCCGTCGCCGTCACCGGCGTGATCACCACGCCCGTCACGTTGCCCTTCACCAGCTTCTTCTGCGCGCTGCCCTTGGTGCCGCGGGCGGCGCGGGTGGCCTTGGCCTTGGCGGCCGCGGCCGTCTTGGAGACGGTGCTTCTCACGGGCATCTTGGCTGGCTCGAACCCGAACTTTGTCAGCTGGGTGCCGAACTTGCCGAACCGTCCGACGAGGATGGCCTTCAGCCCGTCGCGGAGCGGGGCGACCGTCAGCTCGGACGCCCGCTCGGCCTGCACGTCGTCGCGCCAGGTCTGGTAGCTCGACTTGGTGGTCTCGGCGTCCGAGATGAACTGCTGGAACGCCGCGATCAGCTGGTCGCGCGTCATCGAGCCCGGCGTGAGGAGGAACTCATCCCCGGGCTGGTAGAAGGCCAGCAGCCCGGAGATGAGCGCGAGATACGAGGTCTGGAGCTCGACCTTCGTACCGGTGTTGCTGCCGTTGGCGACGTTCGTGACGGGCGTCGCCGGCGGCGGCGGGGACGCGGCGGGCGCGGGGCTCGTCGCGCGCGTCGTGGCGGGCGTCGTGGCGGGGGTGACCGTGGTCTTCTTCTTCGCGGACATGGGACTTCTCCGTCCGGGCGTTCGTCGGGGCCGGCACCTGCGCCGGCGACCGCTGCCCTTCACCCCCTATTGGTGACAAGTCACCCGTGTCACAACCGCCGGACCCGGGAAGCGCCTGCTCGACACGCGCCGCCGAGCTCATTGCAGTGGGTTCTCGCAGCGTTGGCCACGGAGGCAAGAATCGGCGACGAGGAGGTCGATTCTATTCGCCCGAGGGAGTTCGTGTCACAACCGGCGTGCGGCGGCCGTCACCAAAGGACCCGGATCGAGCCTGGAGTCGAAGCTGCCGGCGCAAGGACGGGCACCTCGCGGCGGGGGAGGCGGGTTCGAACGCAGGCAGATCGTGTTCGAGATCGAGGGAAGGGGGTTCGAGCGCAGAGAAGGGGGGGTCGTAGACGACAGAGGCGGCTTCGCGAGGGACGAGAGCGGCTTCGAGCGCGGGGGCAGCGTGTACGACAGCGGCGAAGGCGAGCTCGAACGCGAGGGACGCGGGTTCTAGGGGAGGGACAGGCGTCCGACCGCGGAGAGCGCGGCTTCGATGGCGACGAGGGTGGGTTCGAGGGCACGAAGAGCGACTTCGAGAGCGGCGAAGACGGACCTGTCGCGCTCGAACACGGGGTGTGCGCGCTCGAAGGCGCGGGACGTGCGCTCGAACCCGCGGCGCGCGCCAGCGAACCGGCGGCACGCGCCATCGAAGGCGGGGCAGGAGCTACCGAAGCCGGACCATGAGCCATCGAAGGTGCACCCTGGGCGATCGAACCGGGACTGTGGGCCATCGGCCCGGGACCCTTCGCCATCGAACCGGGACCACGCGCGACCGAAGTCACGGGACGTGTGGTCGAAGCGGGATCACGTGCGCACGGGTGCGCGGGTGTCGCCACGTGCAGCGGTCACCCCGCGCACGGGCACGAGGGGGCCGCGCTAGGATCTCCGGGTAAAGCCCTCCAGCGTCCTCTTGCTGGCCCTCGCCTGGCTGTCGTGCGGCGGTAGGCTCGATCACGCCCGGCCCGTCGACGCAAGGTCGCCGCTGGACGCGGGGACCACGGAAGAGGATGGCGGCCTGACGTGTTCCGGCTCAGCGGTGTGGCTGAACGACGCGGCTACGAGCTGCACCTTCGTCCTGAGCTGCACGAGCGGGACGGCATACTCGACGATCAACGGTCAGTGCTTCGGGGGGACCGCGCTCGTCGTTCAGTGCCTTTCATGATGCACACGCACCTCTTGCGCCCGCCCGCAACTCGTTCGGTCCCGCGCGTGGCCCCGGGCGGCTCGCCGCGTGTTCGCCGCTGGCCCCCGCGTTGCACTGCGGCCGTGCGACCCATGCAGCTCCGCAGCAGGACCCTCGTCCGCTCCGTCTTCGGGTTCATCAACCTGCGGACGCTGGTCCGCACCGGCATGTGGACGCTGCGGCGCCGGCGCGCGCGCACGTTCCTCCTCTTCGAGGGGCGGGCCTACACCTACCGCGAGGTCTACGTGCAGGCGCGCCGCTACGCCCGGTTCTTCCTCGCCGAGCGCCGCGCGCTGGTCGACGCCGGAAAGCTCGATGCGCACGACCGGCTCGCAGTCGCGCTCTACATGGACAACGTGCCGGAGTACGTCTTCGCCGTCCTCGGGGCGGGTCTGAGCAACTCCGTCGTCTTCGCGGTCAACACCGGGTTTCGCGGCAGGAACCTCGCGACGGTCCTCGCCGAGGCCAAGGTCACGCACCTCATCGTCAACACCGCGACGAGCGGCGAGGCGCAGCACGCGCTCACCGACGGCGCCTTCGCCCTCCACCCGGACTACCTCTTCTACGTGGGCGATCCGGCCGACGCTGGCGCGCTCGGATGGCGACCGATCGAGCCGGCGCTCGACACCGCCCCCGACGTCCCGCGTCGCGACCGCGTCCCCATCGACAACCTGAGCCCGGTGCTCGTCTTCTACACCTCGGGCACGACCGGCTCTCCCAAGGGCGTCCCCTGCACGCACGCGAAGGTCGTCGGGGCCGCCGTGGTCGTGTGGCGCACCGTCCACCTCCGCAGCGACGACCGTGGCTACGTCTGCACGCCCCTCTGCCACTCGAACGCCTGGTTCATCGGCATCCTCCCGCAGCTCCTCGCCGGAGGCAGCTTCGTCCTCAAGCGCCGCTTCAGCGCACGCGCCTTCGAGGACGACGTGCTCGAGCACGGCGTCACCTTCATGAACTACGTGGGGCAGCCCATCCACTACATCGTCGACGCGCTCGAGAAGAGGCACGGGTCGGGCGAGGCCGTCGAGCGCGCGCTCGCGCACGACCCGCGCAACCACTTCCGGGCGGCCTACGGCAACGGCGCGTCCGTCGTGGACCGCAGGAAGCTGCGGCGGTACCTCGGCATGGAGCACGTCTACGAGATCTACGGCTCCACCGAGGCGGTCATCGCCACCGCCAACCGCCCGGGCGATCCCATCGAGTCGGTCGGTCGCATCGACGAGTCCGTCTGCATCCTCGACGAGCGCGACCGGGAGTGCGCGCCGGCCGTGGTCGACGCCGCGGGCAAGCTCCTCAACTACGAGCAGGCGGTGGGCGAGATCTGCCGCAGGGTCGGGGCCGACAACCTCCGGTTCGACGGCTACCACGGCAAGGCCGACGCCACGGCGCGTGCCTTCCGCGGGGGCGTCTACCACTCGGGCGACCTCGGCCACGTCCGTGTCGTGCACGGCAAGCGCTACCTCTACTTCGACGGCCGCACCGACGACTGGATCCGCAAGGACGGGGAGAACTTCTCTTCCGAGGCGGTGCTGGGCTACGCGCAGCGCATCCCGGGCGTAGAGCACGCCATCGCGTACGGCGCGCCGAGCGACGTGTCCGACGAGAAGGTCATGATCGCCGTCCAGCTCCGCGAGGGCGCGGAGTTCGATCCGGCGGCCGTGCACGCCTGGCTGGAGCACGAGCAGCGCGAGGGCGGCATGGACCCGAAGTGGATGCCCGACTTCATCCGCGTCGAGGACCAGTTCCCGATGACCGAGACCGGCAAGATCCCGGTTCGCCCCTACAAGAAGGAGCACTTCGATCTCGAGCGCACCCCGGGCATGCGCGTTTACCACCGCCCGCGCGGCGCGACGACGTACGTGCCGCTGACCCCCGAGGCCTGCGCGGCGATGAAGGAGTCCTTCCGGCGCAACGGCCGGGAGGCGCTCCTGGGGCCGTGATTGCGCGCGGGCTCAGCTCTCCAGCAGCCACTCGCGCTCGCGCACCAGAGCGCGCGCCGGCCCGAGGTCGATGCCCAGCGATTCGAACCCGGGCAGGATCACGTCCCGCAGCCCCCTCCGGTACACCTGCGCCCCCGCGCGAGGCCCGAGGTAGCCGCACGCCTCCAGCTTCGCGTCGTCCTTCGCGGACGCGGTCTGCGGCGCGCCGAGCACACCCGCGAAGGTGCGCGTCAGCATCGCGGGCAGGGCCTCGGCGAGGCCGCCGGTCGTCCCGTCGCGCGCGCGCGCGGCCAGGTACGCCCAGCCCACGCGGCCGTGGTCGATCTCGTCCTCGAGCAGCGACTCGATGGCCTCGCGCGCCACGGGATCCGTGGTCCGCGCCAGCATCTCGGCGAAGTAGACGCCGGTCAGCGTCTCGCTCAGGCAGCACATCTCGACCACGTGAAAGAGCACGCGCGCCGCCGGCGCCGCGCCCGGGTGCATCGGCACCTTCGGCAGACCACGGAAGGCCGCGGGGACGGCGTCCGGCCCGAGCAGCTCGACGGCGAAGCGCCGGCAGATCTCGGCGTGCCGCACCTCGTCGCACGACGCGCGCGTCACGAGCGAGAGCACGACCGGCTCGCACCCCTCCGCGGCCAGCTCGCGCACCAGCAGCGCGAATGCGCCGACGGCCAGATGCTCCTGCTTCGTGCGCTCCAGCCAGGTCGCGCCCACGGTGCGTCGCCCCTCGGGCCCGAGCGCGGCGGCGTCGAGGGCGCCCCACGCGATGGCGCGCCGCGCGCCGCCTCCCGTGGACTCGAGCTGCGCGACGTCGGTCACGGCTGCGCGGTCTCGAAGGGGAAGCCCGCGTCGGCATCGGCGGCGGCATCAGCGCCGGCGTCGCCAGTGTCCGCATCGAGGCCTGCGTCGAGCTGCGCCGGTCCCTCCTGGGGGAACGCGTCGGGCTCCACGAAGCCCTCCTGCGGGAAGGCGTCGATCTGCTGCCCCGTCTCCTGCGGGAAGGCGTCGAACTGCGCCGGACCCTCCTGCGGGAAGGCATCCGCCGCCCGGTCGTGGTCGCCGCCCGCGTCTCCGGACACGTTGCCGATCGAGCCCCCGCACCCCACGACGACGCCGGGGAGGGCGGCCGTGAGCGCGACCCCCCCCGCGACGATGACTCGAAACATCCGGTCCACGGTCGACATGGGTACGACGCCTCTGCACGGAGGGTACCACGTGCAAAGTGCCTGGAATTCCACGCGAGCCGCTGTGCCAGTCAGGGCCGACGAGAGGCCTGTAGTGCAGGGCCCGTCTCGCCAGGGTGCATTTCCACAGTTACACTGGCGGACCGCGATGAGGGCTGTCTCACTCTGGAGTGTCGCCGGCGCGTGCGCTCTGGGGCTGTCGCTTCCGGGCTGCGGTGAGCACGCCCCCGCGGAGCCTGCCGCGGGCCCGGTCATGCCGTACGTGATCAACCGCGCGCCCCTGCAGCCCGCCGCGTTCCTGGCCCTGCCCATCGGAAGCGTCCAGGCGTCGGGCTGGCTGCTCGAGCAGATGCAGCTCCAGGTCAGCGGCCTCTCCGGGCACGCCGAGGACATCTACCAAGAGAACGGGCCGACCAGCGGCTGGCTGGGTGGCAACGGCGACTACGGCGAGCGCGGGCCCTACTACGTGCGGGCGGTCACGGCGCTCGCGTACGTCCTCGGCGACGCCACCCTGCAGGCCAGGGCCCAGAAGTGGATCGACTGGGCGGTGGCCAGCCAGACGCCCGACGGCGACTTCGGCCCCGCGGCGCTCGACCCGCGCGACTGGTGGCCGCGCATGCTGATGCTGCGCGCGGTGGAGGACGTCCACGAGGCCACCGGCGATCCCAAGCTGCTCGCCTTCCTCTCGAGCTACTTCGCCTACCAGCTCGCCAACCCCATCGACGGCCTGAACATCGACCTGTGGGCGCCCCCGCGCATGCAAGACGACGCCATGGTGGCGCTCTACACGTACGACCGGCTGCCGTCGTTCTCGACGTCGGACTTCCTCTCGCTCGTGGATGCCCTGCGCGGCGACGGGACCGACTGGATCGGACAGTTCAACGCGCAGGCCTTCGTGCCCACGACGCTGTCGCCCATGCCCAGCCACAACGTCAACGTGGCCATGGGCCTCAAGGCGCCCGCCGTGTACTGGCAGAGGTCGGGCGTCGACAGCGACCGCGCGGCCTACGCCTCGGGGGTCCAGTTCATCCTGCGCGACGACGGCCAGCCCGAGGGGATGCCCTCGGGCGACGAGATCCTGCACGGCTCCGGCTCGACCGAGGGCGTCGAGCTGTGCGGCGTGGTCGACTCGATCGCCTCGCACCTCTACACGATGCTCACCTTCGGCCAGCCGGCGACCGCGGACCTCATCGAGAACATCGCCTACAACGCCCTCCCCGCCGCCACCAGCAAGACGATGACGGGCGTCGACTACTACGCCATCCCCAACGAGCCGGAGGCCATCAAGGGGGCCTCGGGCTTCCCCGAGGACTACGACAACGCCATGACCATGTCGTGGCAGTCGGGCTTCCCCTGCTGCCGATTCAACTGGCACATGGGCTGGCCGCGGCTCACGCAGTCGACGTGGGCGGCGACGCCCGACGGCGGGCTGGCGGCGCTGGTGTACGCGCCCACCGTCGTCACGGCGACCGTGGCCGGCGGACAGTCGGTTTCCGTGGTCGAGGACACGAGCTACCCCTTCGAGGAGCAGGTCCGCCTGACGCTGCACACCGCGAGCCCGGTGAGCTTCCCGCTCACGGTGCGCATCCCCGGGTGGGCCACGAGCGCGTCGGTCACGGTCGACGGCGTGCCCGAGGCGGGTCCGCTCGCGGCCGCGTCCCTCCACACCATCGCCAGCCGCACGTGGAACGACGGCGACACCGTCGTGCTCGACTTCCCGATGTCCATCACGACGACCGAGCAGACACGCGGCTCGGTGTCCGTCCACCGCGGCCCGCTCGTCTACTCGCTCCAGATCGGCGAGAGCTGGACCGAGACCACCCCCAACACCGTCGACGGCATCGACTTCGGCGAGTACGAGGTGCGGGCCACGACGCCCTGGAACTACGCCCTGGAGCTCGACCCGGCCGACGTCGCCTCCTCGTTCCAGGTCGTGACGCGCCCCATGCCGGCGAACCCGTTCGTGCAGGCCACCACGCCGGTGGTGCTGCAGGCGACCGGACGCGCGGTGCCGGGCTGGGGGCTACGCACCGACGTCGTGCGGGCGGAGGAGGTGCCGGCGAGCCCCCTGGTCGTGCGGGGACCCGACGTGCCGCTCACGCTGGTCCCGTTCGGCGCGGAGACGCTCCGCATCACCGAGTTCCCGGTCCTCGCCCCGGACAGTCTCCCGACGCCCGGCCTGCCCGGGACCGAGGGCGAGGTCACCCTGATGGAGTTCTACGCGCCGTGGTGCGCCGCGTGCGCGGCCGCCCGACCCGACGTGGACCGGGCAGAGGCGCGGCTCGGCTCGCGCGCGCGCGTCGTCCGCGTCGACGTCGATCGGACGCCGGAGGCGGCCCTGCGGTGGAACGTGGACGCCCTGCCGTCGTTCGTCGTGCTGCGCGGCGACAGGGCGCTGGCCCGGCACGCCGGCCGCGCGAGCGCGGACGAGCTGGTGAAGATGGTGCTGAGCAACCCGTAGCCCGTGCGCTATCCTGCGGCAGGTTCCGCGAACCGGGGAGCATCATGACGAGGCGCCACGAGCTGGCGATACGGGCGCTGATCGGCGCGGCCCTGGCCGGTGGGCTGACCGTCGCGTGTGGCTCCAGCTCCTCGGGGCCCGACGCGTCGGCGCCCCTCGATGCTTCGTCGAACGACGGCTCGAAGACCGGTGACTCGGGGGCCGCCGTGGACTCGTCGGTCCACGACTCCGGCGCGGATTCCAGCATCCCCGTCGACTCCGGCGCGGCGGTGGAGTCGGGTGCTTCGGGGGACTCGGGCTCGGTGACCGACTCGGCGTCGGCGACGGAGACGGGGGTCGTGGACGCGGAGGCCGGCGCGGACGCAGGGTCCGCCGAGGGCGGCAGCGCCGTCACGAGCTACCTAGGGACGCAGTCGCCGGGCGACGTGTGGAGCTGGACCCTCGATCACGTGGCTGGCACGTTCTCCGCCAGGGACATCACGACCGGCTACACGTACTCGGGCACCCTGTCGCAGGTGACCGGAACAGGCATCGTGGGCAACGGCTTCACGAAGCTGAGCATCGCCTCGACCACCGATCCCGCCGCCTCGAGCTGGGCGAAGCAAGAGGCCTTCGCCGTCGAGTTCCCGGGGACGGCGCTTCTGGTGAGTCCCCCTGGGCCGCCGGAGGGCGGCAACGGCAACGGGTACTACAGCAAGCTGATCGTCGCAGCGGCCCAGGGGAGCTGCCCGACGTCCGGCGGGACGTACAACACCGTCGTCGTCCCGAAGAGCACTTGGGAGAACCAGACGACGACGCTGACGAGCGGCGAGTCGGTCACGGGGCCCGGCTACGGCACGACGACCCTCGCGCTCACGGCGGGCGGCTTCACGCTCTCGGGGAGCACGACGCAGCTGACGATCACAGACACCGACGACGCCGGCGACTACACGCTCGCCGACGCAGGGTGGGCGACCATCCCGTCGAGCGGCTTCGGCTGCGACGGCGGGCAGCTGAGCAGCGCGACCCCGGGCGCGCCGACCATCGGAGTCACGCCGTCGGGGGTGCTCATCGAGGACATGGGCACCACGGATCCGGACATCGCCGGCGTCATCGGCGTGCAGCAGACCGCTGTGCCGTCGCTGGCGGCGCTCGAGGGTGACTATCTGGGCTTCCTGTTCGCGTGGACCAGGGACGGCAACGCGGCACAGGGCTACACCGTCGCCGTCTCCTGCGCGCCCAGCACCTCGCAGGATGCCGGGTCCGTGACCTGCCAGCCGTTCGACAGCCTCGATCCCGTGACCCCATCGCAGTTCGGCACGGACGCCAGCGTGACCATCCCGATCTTCTTCGACTCGGCCAGCTCGATCCCGGGCCTCTTCACGGGTCACGGCGTCGAGGGGCAGCCACCTCGCCCGACGTCGCAAAACCTGCTCATGGTCACGCAGGTGGGAGGCAAGGGGCTCATCATCGGCATCACCGGCAGCGGGACCGCGCCCGCGCTGCAGGACATGATGCTGATCCAGCAGTAGACAGCCGCGCGCCCGCGCCCGCGCCCGCGCCCGTGCGGAGCGCGGGGCACGAGGCGCTCGCCTAGTGCTTGTGCGCCGCCGCGGCTTCGACCGCCTTCTTCACGTCCTCGTAGGCCGGCTCGTCCGACGGCTTCTCGCTCACCCAAGCCCACGATACGTGCCCGTGCGGCTCGACGACGAAGACCGAGCGCCGCGCGCAGGTGAAGCCCACGTTCGCGAGGTTCTCGAACACGACGTCGTACGCCTTGATGGCCTCGTGGTTGTGGTCGGACAGAAGCGGGAAGTTGAGGTTCTGCTGCTTCTTGAACTCCGCCAGCGCGAAGGGCGAGTCCACGCTGATGCCGTACACCGTGGCGCTGAGCTTCTGGTAGTCGGCGATGGCGTCGCGGAAGGAGCACAGCTCCTTGGTGCACACGCTGGTAAACGCCGCCGGGAAGAACGCCAGGACCGTGACGTGGCCGTGCTCGGGGAAGTTCACCGCCTTGCGGTCGGTGTCGTGCAGCGTGACGTGCGGGGCATGGGTTCCGACTTTGATGGCCATTGGGAGGTCTCCTCGTCTGGTTGGGGGCGCAGGCTGCCACGAACCCGGCCCCGTGGGCTAGGTGCGGCGCGCCGGTGCCGGCTGCCGGGGCCGCTGCCCGGCCGACACGCTCTTGATGATGAGCCTGCGTTTCTGCGACGGGTCGAGCGGCACCCTGGCCCGCGCCAGCGCGAGGTCGAAGAGCTTGCGCACGTCGGGGGCGTCGAAGATGGCCACGTCCTCGAGCACGATGTGCCGGACCACGTTGCCGCTACCACGCAGGCGCCCGGTCGGGTCGGGGAGCTTCGCGCCCTGGAGGAAGAACAGGCTCGGGTAGCGGGGGTAGAGCGCGATGGAGAAGATGCCGTCGCCCGCGCGCTCCGTCGGGCTGAAGCCGATCGCGAGGGCGTTGTAGTTGTCGTAGACCAGCTCGAGCGCCCCGGGCGTCAGCCTGCGCAGCCTCAGCAGGGCGCGGCGCGCGAGTTTGGCGACCTCGGGGCTGAAGCGATCGATGAAGATGTCGAGCTGCTGCCTGGGGGTCACGGTCCACGGAGTTTATGGCATGCCACTGCAACTTTCGATGGCCCCTGCGACATCGCGCGCCCACGGCCTGCGGTCCGTTGACCCCCGTCCATCCTGGCTTCATTCAAGGCTCCGGATCATGCGCCGCGCTCTCCCGCTCTTCTTCCTCCTCGTGACGGCGTGCAGCTCGACGGCGCCCGCTGCCGCAACCGGTGGCGACGACGCGAGCGCCGACGCCGGCGACGAGGCGACCGTCGAGGCCTCCCCGCCTCCGGCCTGCTCGGAGACCGTGCCGCGCTCGCCGCCTGCGACGCTCGTCGTGGAGCCCGACCAGGGCGAGGCGCCCCTCGTCGCCAGCCTGCAGAAGGCCACCGCCTCCATCCACGTCCTGTCCTACGACCTCGGCCCCAGTCAGGTCCTCTCGACGCTGGAAGCGAAGGCCAAGGCCGGCCTCGACGTGAAGGTCATCCTCGACCAGAGCGAGCAGTCCTTCGACCAGCCGGCCTTCGATGCCCTGCAGGCGGCCGGCGCGCAGGTCGAGTGGAGCGCCCCGCAGTTCACGTACATGCACGCCAAGACGTTCGTGGTCGACGGCGCGGAGGCGGTGATCTCGAGCGGCAACTTCGACCTCGCGCAGCTGCAGGCGGAGCGAAACTTCGCGGCCATCGACGACGATCCCCAGGACGTCGCCGTCCTCGCCGCGCTCATCGACGCCGACTGGGCGCGGGCGACGCCCGATCTCTCGTGCACGCGCCTGCTCGTGTCCCCCGTCAACGCCAAGCCGCGCATCCTGTCGCTCATCCAGAGCGCGCAGAAGACGCTCGACATCGAGTCGATGGAGTTCGCCGACACCGACGTGCAGGCCGCCGTGGTCGCGGCCAGCAAGGCGGGCGTCGCAGTGCGGGTGCTCATCGCCGACACCGGCTTCGTCGCGGAGAACAGCGCCGCCGAGCAGTTCCTGACGGGCGCCGGCATCCCGGGGAAGACGATGGCCACGCCCGAGGTGCACGTGAAGGCCATCATGGTCGACGGCGACCGCGCCTACCTCGGCTCGGAGAACCTCTCGTACACGTCCCTCACGGAGAACCGCGAGGTCGGGCTGGAGCTCCTCTCGTCGAGCGGTGAGGACGTGGCGAAGATGGAGGCGACTTTCGAGAAGGACTGGGGCGGCGCCACCCCGTTCTGAATCTGGTGGGGAGGTCCGCCCGCCCTCGACGTACGACAGGCGGCGAGCCCTCCATGAACCTACCCGCCGAGAACCCCTACGCCGCTCCTTCCCCCTCCGTCGCCGCCGCCCCATCGGGCCTGCTCACCAGGGAGCTACCCCGTGCGCTGAACGACGTCCCGCGCGACGCGCGTGTCGACGAGACCTTCGGCGGCTTCGCCGGGGGCGTGGCCCTGGCGTCGCTCTTCGTGCTCCTCGCGCAGCTCGTGGCCGTGGTCCAGGGCGCGGAGCTCGACAAGGGCCGCCTGGAGGCCATCGGGATCTCGCTGGGGCTCGCCAGCGTCTGCGGCGCCTGGGAGATCGTACGGCGCACGCGCCGGACGTCGCTCGTGTTCTCGGTGCGAGGCATCGGGCTCTACCGGCGCGGCCAGCTCGAGCAGGTGGCCGCGCCCGCGCAGCTCACCTGGTACAAGCTGAGCTTCATCAACAGCATCCGCGAGCTGTTCCTCTTCGGCATGTTCGCCCTGTTCGGCGGCTGCGGCGCGCTGGCGGTCGGGAGCTCCGCCGCGTCCGACGGGCGCATCGACCTCGGGTTCACCTTCATCATCGTCGGCATGGCGGCCGGCAGCGTGTTCGCCCTGGCGGGCTCCATCTGGAGCCGCTGGTTCTGCCGGCACTACATCGTGCCGCACGGCAGCACGACCGAGACCGTCGCCCTGCCCAAGTCCGCCCTCGCTCGCCTCGGCGTCCTGCGGGTCGACGGGCTGGGGATGGGGCTGTAGGCCCGGCCGTCGTCACGGACAGCTCACGCCGTCGGTCGCCGGCGCCCCCGGGATCGTGTAGTCGAGCGTGATCGTCTGCGACACGCGGTAGGCCGTCGGCGCGTAGGTGAGCTGGTCTGCCGATGGGATCTGGAACGCGCCGCCGGAGTAGGCCAGCGAGGTGAGCGCTCCGGGCGGGAGCGAGACGCCGCCGTCGGCGAGCCCGAAGTCGTCGACGACGCCCGCGACGTAGTAGGGGCCCGCGCCGATCACGAAGCCGCTGACCTGGGCCTGGTCGTTCCCGCTCACGTTCGAGCATGCGCTCTGACCGACGCCGAAGAGCGGCGAGTTGGTGACCGGAACCTGGCTGGTCGTGACGACGAAGGTCGCCGGCCCCTCGCCGTTGCCCGCGGGCGTCGCGGTGCGCTGCATCGTCACCACCAGCTCGCGCAGGGCGGAGAGCTTCATGGTGATGGAGGTCCCGCTGCCGGCAGCGAGGGTCTGGGCGACGAGCGGGGGCGAGCCACCGAGGCCGGCGCCGACGTCGTACCCCGCGAGCCACGTGCCCGCGGCGATGCTGGTGGCTGCGGGATCGTCGAAGAAGACGACGCGCGGGTAGACCGTGGTCGGCAGGCCGTCGAAGCGGATGACCGGGAGGGGTTGCGAGAGGTCGACCGTCCCCGCGTCCGGCTCACCGAAGGTCTGGGCCGCGAGGGCGGGCATCTCGCCGCCGTCCGGGTAGTCGGGGAGCGCCAGGTCGAAGAGCTGCGCGACGAGGTAGCCCTTTCCGTCGAACCTCGGATCGGAGGTGAAGGTGATGGCCTCCGGCGCGAGGGTGACGCAGAGGGCGGCCTTGGTCGGGTCCGCCGGTGGATCGCAGGGAGCCGAGGTCACCGTGCTCGTCCCTGCGTCGTCGGAGCCGGTCGACGACGAGCTGCCGCTGCTACTGCTCCCGCCGCTCGCACCACTCCCCCCGGTGCTGCCACTCCCGCCGCCACCGCCGGACCCGGGTCCGTCGGCTCCCGAGTCACCACCGGCGAGGTTGCCGGTGGTTGCACCTCCGCAGGCCGTCGCGAGAAGACCGAGACCGAGCGAGCCGACGCAGACGAGGGTGAGCAGTGCGCGCATGTTCGCCTCCGGAAGGAGAGGAGTGGCAACGACCGTGCCTCGCGCAGACCGCGGGAATCAAGGGGCTTCGGGGTCCGGCGTCGCCGCGTGTTCACACCCGGGTGCGGACCGATCGAGACAGCGTACTCTGCGACACGATGGCCCCCTGCCCCGCGTGCGCCGGCCCGCTGGAGAAGAACGACGCCGTCCTGTACTGCCCTGCCTGTCGCGCTTCTCTCCAGCCGCTCGCTGCGCTTGCGTCCACCCTGCAGCGCCCAGAGGACAGCCCCGAGCTCGTCGTCGAGCTCTTCCTGCCGGTCGAGGACGGGTTGCCCCCGTGCCCGGCCTGCGCCCGCGGGACGCTCCGGCCGGGCCGCATGCTGGGCGAGACGGTCTCGTGCTGCAGCGAGTGCGGTGCGCGGTGGGTCGGCGCCGGTCAGGTCGCCCGCATGAAAGCCCGCCGCGCCTCCCCGAGCGTGCGTCCCCCCGGCGGCGAGGACATGACCACGTACGCCGAGCGCTTCGCCCGGGCCAGGCGCCTCCCCTTCGACACACGCGCTGCCAACGCCTGCACGCTCCCCGCGGCGCTCGCGGTCGGGGTGCTCGCGCACGTGCTCGGCTTCAGCGTGCTCGTGTGGGCCACTCTGGAGATGTGGTTCCACGAGCTGGGCCACGCGATGGTGGCCTGGCTCGGTGGGTTCATGGCTGTGCCGCTCCCGTTCTTCACCACGGTCCCGCGCGACGACCGGAGCGTGGCCGTCATCGTGGTCGTGCTCGGCATGATCGGCGCCATCGCCTACGAAGCTGCGCGGCGGCGGCTGTGGGTGCTGGTGGGGTTCGCGGGGGCGCTGCTGGTCGTCCAGGTGCTCCTCACGTTCGTGCTCAACCCTGCGCAGGCCACGCAGTGGTGGATCTTCGCAGGTCAGGCCGGGGCCATCGTACTGCCGACCCTGGTGATGCTCGCGTTCTACCAGCCCATCGGCTGGCGGTGGGACTTCTGGCGGTATCCGGCCGTCGTCCTCGCCGCGATCGGCTTCGTGCACGCGATGTTCGTCTGGGTCGGAGTCGCGCGGAAGACCGCCGTGATGCCGCACGGCTCGGCGGTGGGCCAGGAGTCGGAGGGGGACATGGAGCGGCTGGTCCGCACGTACGGATGGACCAAGGAGTCGCTGGCGCACACGTACCTGGCCCTGGGGCTGGTGTGCCTCGCGGCGCTCGCCGTCGCCTACGTCGTCTACCTGCGGCGCACGTCGACCGACGCCGCCTGAGCTTCGGCCCTACGGCGCCCCGCGCCAGCCGCTCATCTTGATCTCGCCGCGGAAGTGCTTGCGCAGGAACAGCAGCCCGCCCGAGCCCTCGAAGGTCAGCCGCGAAAGCGCAGGCCCCGCCGGCGTCGCGCCGAACTCCGCGGTGAAGTGCACCCAGTCCACGAACGTCGGCGGCTTGCTCACCCTCACGCTGGCCGAGAGGATCCTGCCCGCCGCGGCGTCGACCCAGACCTTCCCTTCGAGCGTGTGGCTGTCGGGACTCTTCGGGACGAAGGCGATCTGCACGTAAGCGGGGTTCGAGGGATCGACGGCGACCTGGTCGTAGGTGTACCGGGCCTGAGAGCCCGGCGCGAACGGCCATGCCGGCTCGTTGTCGGAGCCACCCTCATTCTTCGCTCGCTTGGCCTCCTTCTCGCGCGCCTTCTGCTGCTCGGCCGCCGTGACGTCCTTGCCGTCGTCGGTGGCGACCTCCACGATCCTGTGCGCGGTCTTGCCGTCCGACTCGACGCGATACCGCATGGTCTTGGTGCTCGACACCTTGCCGTCACCGTCGAGCTCCTGCAGCACCTGCTCGGCCTGGTAGCTGACGCGCGCCCCGGCGTGCTCCAGCGCCTGCTCGTCGCGGGACAGGCGCGCGAGCAGCTCCGGATCTGGAGGGGTGGCGCGCGCCGTGCGTGTCGAGGCGAGCGCGAGGCCGAGGGCAGCCACAACGAGGAGCGCACGAGCCATCACACCCAGGGTTGCCCTCCCGGCGCCGGCGCGCAAGTCTCGCCCGTGCGTTCCGCGAACGTCGCAGGACGCCGCGCAACGAACGATGGGTGGGACCGGTCAGGACACTGGGGGCCGTCACCGTCAGCCTCGTCGTGGCGTGTCTCGGGACTGCCGCGCGCGCGGACGAAAGACCGCTCGACGTCGACGCCCGCGCACCACCGGATCCCGAGGCCTGGAAGCTCGGGCTCTTCGCCGGCGCCGGCTACCTCGGCAGCGCAAACGCCAGCGGCGCGACGTTCGGCGCGGGGGCTCGCTGGGGGCTCGGCGGCCACTTCGCCGCGAGCGTCGATCTGGGCTACGGGCTGCTCGACGCATCCTCCACCATCCAGGATCGCTGGTGGGTCATTCCCTCGGCGGCGCTCGTGCTCCCCGCGGGGCCCGTCCGGCTCGACTTCGGGGTGGGCGCGGGCGTCGGGACGTCGTCGGGATACATCTCCTGGTCGGACTACGCCGCGAGGCCCTTCTCCCCGGTGTGGCACTACACCGTGCCCGCCGCGCGAGCCCATGTGGTCGCCGCAATCGCACTCACGCCGAGGCTGGACATCTTCGCGCGCGTCGACCTCGCCTCTCTTCTCTTCGTGGGCTCGCAGGCAGGAAGCTCGGACACGACCTGGCTCGCCCTCTGGATCGGAGTGCAGCCACGGTTGTTGTGAACGAACCGCCATCCCCGCGACGCGCGTCGCCCCGACATCGAGAAAAGCGGCCTCGTGTCGTGCGAATGTGGCTTCGCCATCGAAGAAAGCGCCATCGACATCGCGAGAAGCCGCTTTCGTCGAGCAGAGTGCAGCGAAGGCGCTCGTGCTCGAACCCGAGCGACATTCTCCCGCACGAAAGCCGCTTTCTCTCAGTCCGTGCGTCATTCGAAGAGATCGAAGCCAGATCCGGTCGAACCGAAGCCACATTCGGTCGAATCGAAGCCGCCGTGGCTCGATGTTTAGTTGCACCCGGCCATGGTCTGAACGGTGCCCAGCTCCACGACGTCGAAGTCGTCCCACGTCAGCTGGCCGAGCTGCGTGATGTCGCTCTGGACCCAGCCCTGGTTGGCGCCGAGGCCTCCCAGGCGGAAGGACGAGCGCGTCTCGCCGCTGATGTCTGTGTTGAACATCCCGTAGCGCTGGAGAGCGCGGAGCACGACCAGCGCCTGCGTGCCCGTGAACTTCGACAGGTCGTAGCTCGCCTTGAGCCGCAGCCTTCCGCCGTAGGGGAAGGTGCCGGTAGCGCTCCACGCCCCGTCCGACGCGGGGTGGACGTAGTTGCACTTGGCGATGGCGCTGGCCGGCATGACGATGTCGAGGGCATGCTGGATCTCCCCCGCTGCGACCTCGGCGGGCCAGATGACGCCGGGCAGCAGGGGCGTGCCCGCCGCGGTCGTGCTGCCGACCTCGAGGTTGTCGGGGATCTGTGCGTTGTCGCCGTTCAGGTCCCACTGCACCAGCACCGACCAGCCCGTCGTCGGCCCGGTGGGGTTCCACGCGTAGAGCTCGAAGAGCTGACAGGTCCCCTGCTGGAGCACCATCACGTGGTGGTCGGCGTTGGCGACGCCCATGTTCTCGTACTGGACGTCCGCGGGGATGGGCGCCGTCGCCGCGCCGGCGTCGGCCAGGAAGAAGAACGTATCGTCCGGCTGGAACCCGTAGAAGCTCCCGGTCTGCACCGGCACCGCGGGCTGCGAGGCCGGGACGATGTTGTAGACCTCGCCACCGGGGTAATCGAGGCCGATGACCGGCGCGGTGGCCTTGAGGGCGGCGAGGTAGGTGGCCGACGCCGGGTCGACGGGGGACTGCGAGACGTCCTGGTTGTAGGCAAACCCCGGCAAGAACAGAGGGCAGCCCCCCAGCGTGGGCCCGCTCGAGGGGCCCGGCGAGTCGGTGCCCGCATCGCCCCCCGCGTCGCTCGCGGTTCCGCTGTCCACCGACGCCTCGCCGCTGGAGACAGGCCCGCCGTGGTCCTCACCGCCATCCGCGGCCGTGGCGCCGGCACCCCCGCTGGAGCAGCGCGCCAGCAAGAGACCCGCCACGAGGGGGAAGGGCGACGCACACGCAATCCAGGCTCGGGGCACGATCACCTCCGCTCGCACAGACTACTCCACGCGCCCCTCCAGCACGTCGATCGCCTCCTGTGCTCGCGCGGCGACCTGGTCGCGCACCTGCACGAAGAGCGGCTCGCTCCGCATGGGCGCGAACAGAGGGCACCGGTCCGTCCAGGTCACGTCGATGAGCCCCATGGCTTCGGCGCTGACGATGGCGCGGACCGTGGCGGCCACGTTTCCCACGTAGGCATGCGTCTCGGCCAGGAGCTGCCGGAAGAACATCGGCCGCCGCGGTGAGCGCCCCGTCGAGACGCCCCACGCCTCGAGCTCATTCGACGCACTGGCAGGCCGCTCACCCGTCTCGATCGCCTCCAGGAAGCGCAGCACCTCGGCGCGGAGCGGAAACGAGCGAGCCTCCACCTGCGCCCGCAGCAAGGCGGCAGCCGCGCGGTCCCGCCTCCAGTACGCCAGCCGGGTGACGGCGAAGAAGTGGGTGCTGGCCTGCGCTTCGTTCTTCGGCTCGCGCTCGAGAGCCGCCTCGAACGCCGACCAGTCGCCGACGTAGACGCGCGCCCGCAGGAGGTCGCCGCTGGTGACGTCGAGCTCCGGATCAAGCGCGGCGGCGGCGCCGAGGATGGCGACGGCGCGCTCCGGCTGCCCGGCCTCGAGCACCAGGCGTCCGTAGAGCTCGTTGACGTCCGACGAGCTCGGCGCGATCCGCATCGCCTCCCGCAGGGCGCGCGCCGACCCGACGTGATCGCCCAGCATCCACCGGAGGTTGGCCAGCGCCGCGTGCGCCTCGCCGAGGCGGGGGGCGATCGCCAGCGCACGCTCCGCCGCCTCCCGTCCCTTCGTCTCGGCATCGAGCGCGTCGGCCGTCTCCGTGTCGAAGAGGAAGCGGCGCAGCTGCGCGCGCGCATAGCCGGCGAGGATGGTGGGATCGTCGGGCGCGAGCGCCAGTGCCTGCTCGAAGAGCACGATCGACTCGACGATGTCCTGGCGCCACCCGCGGCGGAAAGCGTGGCGTGCCCGCAGGTACAGGTCGATCGCGCGCGGATCGCTGGGCGCGGCACGCGCGGGGGCCGTGCGGCGCGCGGTGAGCGCCTCGGCGATGGCGTTGGCCGCCTCGTCTGAGGTGGCGAGCACGTCCTTCTCGAGACGATCGAACCGCTTGGCCCAGAGCTGGAACCCGTCGGCGACGCTGACCACGCGCGTGGCGACGCGCAGCAGGTCCCCCGCGCGGCGCACGGAGCCGTCGACCACGACCTGCACGCGGAGCTCGCGCCCCACCTCGCGTGCGTCGCGCGTCTCGCCCTGGTACCGGGCCACGGCACCCCGGGCGAGCACGCGGAGCCCCGCCGTCATCGAGAGTGCGTCGATGAGGTCGTCGCTGAGGCCCTCGGCCACGTACTCGTCGTCCGGGGCGCCGAGGTTGCGGAAGGGGAGCACGGCCACGGTCTTCGCGTCGGCGTCGATGGGAGCCAGCGCGATGGGGGCCACGGACGACCGCACCCGCGGGGCCGGCATGGTCATCGCAGCGAGCGCCCCCGCGACCTGCTCGGCGCTCCCGAAGCGGTCCTCGCGTCTGCGCGCCATGCAGCGGAGCACCAGCTCCGCGGCATGCGCGGGCAGGTCCGGGCGCTTCCCGCGCGGATCGGGCGGCGGGTGGAGGAGCCGAGCCGCGGCCACGGCCCATACGCCCTCGCCGTTCCACGCGCGTTCTCCGGTCACGCATTCGTAGAGCATGGCGCCGAGCGCGTAGATGTCGGCACGCTCGTCGAGGTCGGTCGCACCCTCCACCTGCTCGGGCGCCATGTACGCCGGGGTGCCGAGCGCGAGACCGAGCGTGGCCGCCCTGCCCGCGTCGTAGAGCGCGCGCGCGATCCCGAAATCGGTCAGGACGACCCGTCCGTCACGCGCGATGAGTACGTTGTCGGGCTTCAGGTCGCGGTGGACGATGCCGGCCGCGTGCGCCGCCTGCAGGCCGGCGCAGATCTCGCCGGCCACGTGCATCACGACCTCGAGCGGCAGGGCGCCCTCGCGGGCGATGCGGGCCGACAGGGCCTCACCCTCCACGAATTCCATGGTCAGAAACTTGTCGCCTTCGCTCTCGCCGATGTCGTAGGTGCGCGCGACGTTGCGGTGGGTCACCCGGCGGGCGAGCTTCACCTCCTGCCGGAACCGGTCCAGCATCCCTGACTGGTCCATGACCTCGCGCCGCAGAAGCTTCAGCGCGACCACCTCGTCCAGCTCGTTGTCGCGCGCCCGGTACACGGTGCCCATCCCGCCCGAGCCGACCAGCCCCACGATCTCGTAGCGGTTGGCGAAGACGTGCCGCACCGGTGCCGAGGGGGTGGAGGTGGCGCCGAGGGGGGCCGACTGCAGGGTCTCGGCCAGCGGCGACGCAGGCACGGCCACCGTGGGCTCGTTGCCGGTGATCTTCCCCGACATCCTGCGTCAAGGATACATGAGGGCCCCGCCGAAAACTGGGCGCCCCCATGCGCTTTGCATATTGCTCTCTTCGAGGGAGCGTTCAATATGTCCGCCATGGTCAAGGGACGGGGAGAGCAACAGCCGCCGAGCGAGACAGGACTCCGCACCCGGCGCAAGCGTGGCGTGGTGGCGGCAGACCCGAACGAGGCGTTCGTGAGAGCCTTCGCCGACGCCCTCCGCGACATCCTCACCGCAGAGTTCCGCGCCAGCGCCTGACGGCACCCCCGGGCGCACTCCGGCGTGCTTGAATGCGCGCCCATGACGCTTCGAGGCAAGACCCTCTTCATCACCGGCGCGAGCCGCGGAATCGGCAAGGCGATCGGCCTGCGGGCGGCACGGGACGGCGCCAACGTCGTCATCGCCGCCAAGACCGCCGACCCCCACCCCAAGCTCGCCGGCACCATCTACACGGCGGCCGAGGAGATCGAGAAGGCTGGCGGCAGGGCCCTGGCCTGCATCGTCGACGTCCGCGCCGAGGAGCAGATCCACGCGGCGGTCGACAAGGCCGTCGCGACCTTCGGCGGCATCGACATCCTGGTGAACAACGCCAGCGCCATCAGCCTGACCGGCACCCTCCAGACGCCGATGAAGCGCTACGACCTGATGCACCAGATCAACACGCGCGGCACCTTCGCGTGCTCCCAGGCGTGCATCCCGCACCTCCTCAAGGCCGAGAACCCGCACATCCTCAACCTGTCGCCGCCGCTCAACTTCGAGGAGAAGTGGTTCGCGCCCCACGTGGCCTACACCATGGCGAAGTTCGGGATGAGCCTGTGCGTCCTGGGCATGGCAGGCGAGTTTCGCGCTCAGGGCATCGCCGTCAACGCGCTGTGGCCCCGGACGGTCATCGCCACCGCCGCCGTCCAGAACCTCCTCGGGGGAGAGTCGACCATCAAGGGGAGCCGCACGCCCGAGATCATGGCCGACGCCGCGCACGTCATCCTCACGCGCAAGAGCCGCGAGTGCACGGGGAACTACTTCATCGACGACGAGGTGCTCGCCAGCGCCGGAGTGACCGACCTCGGGAAGTACCAGAGCGTGCCGGGGTCGGAGCTCATCCCGGATTTCTTCGTCTGACGCGATCCCACGCTCGCGCAACGCCCCAGACCACGAGCAGACCCGGGAGCGCGACCACGGTGTAGACGCGCAGCAGGAGGGCCAGCCCGGCGACGACGAGCGCCGCCGCTGGCGAGCCCGAGGAGGCACCCAGCATGACGGTCGCGCCGCCGTGGTCGCGCATCCACGCGAGGAGGGAGAAGTACCCGGCCAGCGGGAGCACCACGAGCAGCAGCGGCGCAAGAGCCCAGCGTTGGAGCGCGGCGCGGGTCATCGCTCCACCCGCGCGGTCATCACGGCGAAGAGCAGCACGTCACCCAGCGGGCCCCCGGCGACGAAGCGCAGCGCCCCGTCGTCCTCGCTGGGAAGGCCGAAGAGCCACGCGCTGGCGAAGCCCGAGCGAAAGCGCTCGTCATCCCCCGCGCGCCGGGCGCTCGCGAGCCCCAGCGCCGTGGCCGACACGCCGAGCCCCAGGATGACCGGGCCGGAGTCGACATCCCCCGAACCCGGGGCGCCGGGCGGGTACTCGCGGACACCGCCGAAACCCAGGACGGTGTCCCACTGCCGGGCGAGGGCCGGCCACCACGGCGCAGCGGCCTCTGGACCCGCGTAGCCGAGGACGAAGGTCGCCATGGCGGTGCCGGACGCCCGCGCCCCGTCGCGCGGCTCGCCGGTGCCGGAGTCGACACGCTGGTAGAGGAGGCCCGACACAGGGTCGGTGTAGCGCTCGCGCATCGCCGCCAGCACGCGCAGCACGGTCCTCCCGTGATCCTCGCCGGTGGCCCTGTCGTGCAGGGCGATGGACGCGATCGCCGCCGCGTTGTCGGCGGGGTAGGTCTCGTCCGGGTAGCTCTCCAGCAGCGCCGTCGGGCTCGCGTCGAAGCGGCGCGCCAGCGCCCCGGTGACCGCGTCGTTCAGGGGAGCGATCGCGGACGAGGGGTCGAGCCGCCGGTGCATCGAGAGGGCCAAATTCGCGTAGCCGAGGAACGCGAGGTGCCCGTGCTCAGCGGCTCCGGGCAGAGCGGCGAGCGTGGCGAGCGGGTCCTCCCTCCAGGCGTCCTCGTCGTGAGCTCGCCCGCGGGGGAGGAGGAGGCGGTGGACCGCGAGGAGCGCGAGGGGAGCGTGCTCCTCGCGTAGCTCCGGATGGTCGAGCGCCGTCTGCCCGAAGCCCAGGGCCGCGGCCATGTGGACGATGAGGTACCACTCCCCGTCGAACCTGGCGGAGCCCGTGTGGAAGGCCAGCGCTCCGGGGTCGGCGTCCAGGAAGCCGCGGGCTCCGCGCGCGAGGGAGCGCTCGGCTGCGACGTCGCCTCGCAGGAAGGCGCCGGCGCGGCGGGCGCACACGATGGAAGGCACGCGCGCGATGCACGCCACCGCGAGCGCTGCGGCGACCACGCGCGAGAGTGCGTGCGCCATCACGCCAGCGAGG
>Ga0326727_10001738_pt1 | contig 78518 bp, 69 predicted proteins | sample MB2enrmetagenome_FD_207643 | JGI IMG/M metagenome (GOLD analysis project Ga0326727, IMG submission 207643) | Lab enriched peat soil microbial communities from McLean, Ithaca, NY, United States - MB29MY | ecosystem: Environmental > Terrestrial > Soil > Wetlands > Peat | place: USA: New York... | reverse complement strand
GAAAAAGGGGTTGCCAGGTCCGGCCAAAGTGGGTAAACACACCTTCCTCGTGCCGAGGTAGCTCAGTTGGTAGAGCAGGGGACTGAAAATCCCCGTGTCGGCGGTTCAATTCCGTCCCTCGGCACCACGAATATCAAGGGCTTACGATGAAAATCGTAGGCCCTTTTTTCGTGGTGATCAGTTTTGTCCCTCACCTATCTCCCAATCTCGAAAGAGACGGGGAGAAATCGGGCGAAGAGTGCTTGCCAAGGGGATATCCCGCGGGGTGATGGAGAGCTGCCGGGTGACCGCGCGGAGTTGGAGGTATCACGGAGGGAGTTTTCGTAGGTCTCCAGGCCGCCAGCGCCGGCCACTTCTTCAGTCGAGCAGTTACCGCCCTGCCACGATCCTGATTTTTCCGGGACCAGTCAGTCATCCCAGGGGACGCCGTCCAGATCTAGCCCATCGGTCTTGGCTGCTTCGGCGGCGCCAGGGGCCTCATTCAACCGGTTGGCCAACTCGGGCTTTAGCTTGAGCAGATGCTCCAGCATCATCTTCCCTTCCGGAAATTCATTGTTCAGACGCAGGGCCTTGGCGACTACGTCCAAGGCCGAATCGAAATCCTTCATCTCGTAGTGGATGCGACAGACGTTGAAGAGCAGGTGTTCGTCCTGGCCATTGAGGGCGAGGGCTTTCTCGTAGTAATCCAGGGCTTGGGGTAGCATGCCGGCCTTGCGCATTTTGATGCCGAACTGGTTGAATAGATGGGCGTGCTCTTCGTCGAAGGCCATCTCCAGATTCATGATCTTGTCGAGTATTTCCCCGGCATCCTCGGTTTTGCCGGCGGACAGGTAGGTCATCCCAAGCCCGAACAATCCTCGGATGTTCTCGGTGTCCACGACGAGTGCGCGCTTGAAACACTTCTCGGCGGCATCGGTCCGGCCCTTCTCCAGGTGCTTCTCGCCCTTCTCCAGGTTTGACGCTACGCCGTCGAGCAGTGGCTTGACCTTGTTGTAGTATACCAGCGGCTCGGGGTGGTACGACTCGAGGAGTTGCTCCAGGGAGATGTCCTTCTTCTCGCCGGCGGGGATGGACTTGTCGTTGAGGGCCTGGAGGAAAATCGAGCCCCCGGCGATGCGTTCAACGTAAAAATAGAGGGATCGGGCTGTTTTCTGCGTGCTCCCGCCCACGCCGAGTTTGTTCTCCTTCTTGTCGGAAACGACAAGCCGGAAGGTGTCCCCGCCCAGGTCGGTATTCATGGGTGCTCCAAGGTGACCAGCGCTAGTTTGTACGCATATGCTCGCATCGGCCGATTATGGCAATCCCAACTGGAGACGTGCTTTGGGCAGACGACGCTGGCATTTTCCCGGACGCCACCCGAATTTTTCAGTTTCCCCCTTTTCAGGCCCGCCCCGCCGGAGCGTCAGGAGCCGGTGCTGAAATTTTTGTTCAACGAAGCATGAGCGGCGTTCTTGGCCTTGGACTCGGTCATGACCTTGGAGATGACCTCCTTAAGCTCCTTTATGTCCACAGGCTTGGAGATGTACCCGTTCATTCCGGCACCCAAGAACTTTTCCTTGTCTCCAGTCATGGCATAGGCCGTCACGGCGATAATGGGAATGTCACGGATCACATCGAAGCGGTCCCGGAATCGTATGCTGCGGGTAGCCTCGACTCCGTCCATCTCGGGCATCTGGACGTCCATGAGAATCAGGTCGAAAGCTTCCAGCTTAAGAAGCCGCAACGCATCCAAGCCGTTCACCGCAACACTCACCGTATATCCGTCCTTCTCGAGCAACCTCTTGGTTGTGAGGCGCGTCACGGAATCGTCCTCGACAAAAAGGATGCGCAGGCCCGTGTCGTGCCTTGGGACGAAAGTCTGGGTTTGGGAGGTTTCGACATTCGGGGTCGGCATTTTGAGCGGAAGGGAAAGGTAGGCTGTGGTCCCCTGCCCAACGGTGCTTTCTATGGCAAGGCCTCCACCCAAGAGTTTTGCAAGCTTGGCAACGATCGAAAGACCTAAGCCAGCGCCTTGGAAACGCCTCACGTAAGAACTTTCGCCCTGAACAAATGGCTCAAAAATGGATTGTAGCTGATCCTCGACTATCCCGGGCCCGGTGTCGCTGACGGAGACAAGTACCCAGAAGGGAATGTCATCCCAGGAAGACAGTGGAGAGATTTCGACTTGAACGCGTCCTTGACTTGTGAACTTAACCGCGTTCCCCACCAGGTTGAAAAGAATCTGCCGGAACCTGACTTCATCGCCTACAAGTACTCCAGGCAGCTGCTCGTCAAGATCGAATATAAGTTCAAGGCCCTTGCCCACGGCCACCTGATTGAAGAGTTCGAGAGCGGCTTCTTTGAGGTCGTTGAGCACGAACCGTTCCTCAGTGATGCCCATCTTACCGGCTTCGATGCGAGTGAGGTCGAGAATGTCCGAAAGAAGGCTGGCGAGTCGCTTGGAGGACTTAATCGCCGTCTGAGCGTATTCCGCCTGCTCCTCGTCCTTGGCAGTGGCCTGAAGCAGCTGGAGCATGCCCAGTATGCCGTTGAGGGGCGTGCGTATCTCGTGGCTCATATTGGCAAGGAATTCGTTCTTTGCTTGGTTGGCGGCTCGCGCGGCCACCGTGGCCTGGATCAGCCTCTCTTCGGTCTGTTTGAGCAGGTCTATATCCGTGCAGGTGCCAAACCATTTTAGCACGGCGCCGTGTTCGTCGCGCACAGGTACCCCTCGAATCAACCACCAAGTGAAGATTCCATCTGCCCTGCGCAGCCTGCACTCCAGGGAGTATCCTACACTGTTTTCAACTGCATTTTTCCAAGCATCCCGGGACATTTTTTGATCGTCAGGATGGAACGGCTTATTCCATCCATCGCCAAGGCTCTCTTCTAGTGTAAGCCCTGTGTAGTCCATCCATTGCTGGTTGAAAAAAACGTTTTTACCATCAGGAGAGCAGACCCACACGATTTGCGGCATGGACTCAGCCAGTTGACGAAATTCACGTTCGCTTGTGCTCAAGGCCTCTTCGGCCTGCTTGCGCTCGGTTATGTCTTGCACGATAGAGTAAAGCAGCATCCGGCCCCCCAGGTTCACCGGGCTGGCACTCACCTCCACATCCCGGATCTCACCCGAGGCCAAGCGGTGGCGGAACTGGAAGCGGTTCATGCGCATATCCTGCGCCTCAGCCATGCGTATGCGAATCTTCTCCAGAGGCAGAGTGTTGATTTGGTCGACCGTCAGACGGCCAATCTTCTCCCGCGTATAGCCATAATACCCGCAGGCAGCCGGGTTGGCGTCCACAATGCCGCCTGTGGCCGGATCGACAAGCAACATCACCGAATGGCTGCCCTCGAAGAGGGCTCGGTAGCGCGCCTCGCTCTCGCTCAGTGCGGTTTCGCTCTGACGAAGCTGCTCCATCGCACGGAAATGCTTGATATAGAAGGCACTGTTCTCGGCTAGGCGTTCGAAAAGCTTGATACGGTCTTCGGAGAACATCCCCTTGCGCGGGTCGTTGAACTGAAGAAGGCCGAAGGTTTCGTTGCCGAGCCGCAAGGGGATGAGAGCCACGGACTCGTACCCTTCCCCTCGGCAACGGTTTCTGGTCCGTGACTGGCGCTCGGCCTCGCCGGTCGAAGCCAGAAGCTCGGACGTGCTGTTGGTCCAGAAACTCCCGTTGGCTGTGAAGAATGGCAGCTCGGGATTGAACCTCCCGCGGATGATGTTGCCGCACATGCACTCCAGGACGGGATCGCCTTGGCTGTCCCGCAGAAGCGCACCGGACTTGTCGCGGGCGCACAGCGACCGTTCGAGGTTGACGAACTTCTCCGGAAAGCCTCGCGTCTCGAAATAGGGAAAGTCGTCCCCCTCATGAAGGCGGATACCCACCGCCTCGCACCCGGACCAGCTACGCATCAGCGAAGTCACATGATCCATCACTTCCCGCAAGGAACTTTGCGTTCCGACCAGCTTGAAGAGCTGGATCACGATTTCGCGCTCGGACTTGAGCCGAGCCCATTGGCCGACGCTTTCCCGTGTCCGAGCAAGTTCCTGACGTAAGTCGGCAACCTCCCGAAGGAGTGCTTCCTTCGTTATATTGGCGTCCAAAATAACTTCCTCCAGGATCTGTGATGTAACTCTATCCCTAGGCCCGCCAGTGATGGACGTCAACGAACTCAACCGTGGCTGAAAGCTGGAGGAAATCACGCGGCGAAAGCGAATCGGCGCAGCGCCGCCCGATTCCCGAAATATCCCACGAGGTGCATTCGAAAATACCGACCGGGTGGAATCGAGGGTCGGCCCTGTTCAGCAGAGAAGGGTTTGCACAGTTTCTCGGCAAAGGCGTCGAACCCGGACTTGCCCAGAACCTACAGGAGACGGTCGTAGAAGGCGTGACCACGCGACCGGGGTATCGCATCGCAAGTCAGATACGTTGTCCCTTGCTGATCGTCCTGTCGTCCAAGTCCTGTCCGCTCACTTCCGACCGCCCGAGGGCTGGATTCCCTGTCAGGAAGCGGAGCTTTTCAACCCGCTGGTAAGGGGAAGTAGGCTAGGGCTTGTTTCCATTCCTGGTCAAATCGTGGGAGCGGCTCAATCCCCGGACGCAACGCTAACCGCCGCATCTCATGGATTCAACGAGTTTCATGACCTTCCGGGCCAACCGGGGATCGGGCATGTCGGCCACTGTCGATCCGGCGCCGACAGCAGGTGGCGGACACAAACAGCCCTCGCCTGCGGCTGGTGCAAGAAACCATCGGGGCAGGACGTGGTCGGCCAAGATATTTCCCACCCAGGCGTTGCCCTCCACGCTCCAGTGGGAGTCGTTCCTGGCGTATGCGTCCGCCCCGGACGGAGTCTCCTCGGCCAGGCAGGACGCCAAGTTGAGCATGTCCGGAACTGAGACACCCACTCCCTGCGCCAGTTTCCGGGCCAGGCGAGCTGGCAGGTCCGGATCCACGTCCCGGGCGGACACTCCTTCGGCCTGGCAGGCGTGCTCCCGGACTACTCCGGGCAGGGCACTCCGGGGGGGGCTGAGCATCACCAGGGCGCGCTTGCCCCGGGCCTCCTCTGCGGCGGCCACCCCGAGCAGAGCCTGGAACCAGGGCAGCGTTTCGGCCAGCGAGGGCGTTCTGTCGTCCAGGAAGGGGGCTAGGCCTACGCGCATGGCCCGGAGGTAGCGCGCGTCGTCGAGCCTGATGTGCGTTTTGTACCGGGGGTCCGGGGCGGACTCGGCAGCGTGGGCGGTACCCACTAGGGCCGAGAAGAACAGAAGCCTCTTGGCCCAGGGAACGTCCTGGAGCTTGGTGAGGGCGTAGGCATGGATGTAGTCCATGAAGCGGAAGAAGTGCCGACTTGGCATGACCTTGCCCAGGCCATAGGGCAGGCCCCGACCACAGACTTCCGCCAGACGCGCCTTGAACCCCGCTAGGTCCAGGGGGTGGTCCAGGATGTCCTGGAAGTCGTTGCCCAGGTACACGTCAAAGATGACCGCGTCATATTCCAGGGCATGGGTCCAGAAGAAATACTGCTCCAGATAGTCCGTGAACGTCGTGCCAGGCTGGCCCAGGTTGACCACCCGGACCGTTCGCCCGAGTCCGGATGCGTTCAGGCGATCCTGAAGCACGGCGCAGAAGGTGAGTTCGGGCTGGGTCACCGCGTAGGTGAAGGAATCGCCAAACACGAGGATGCGGTATTCGCCGTTTGCCTTCTTGCGCGGAGTCAACCCGGCGTGGTCGTTGTAGTCCAGGTGACAAAGGTGCTGATAGTCAGCCGTTACCGGACTATATTTCACCAGGAAGTTTTTCTCGAATTTCAGGAAAAAGAAATCGACGACAAACAGAACAATTGAAATTTGTACCAGTATCAGCAGGCCCCAGCCGATGACCTTGCGCGCGACCTGCCTCGGTGAATAGTCGCCCCTCCCCTGATGATCAAGATCGTTGCCGGTCATGACTGGACGGAGCAATGTCCTGGAGTATCCTGTTTCACAACTTTGCCTGCCTAACTATTTGCCACACAAGTTAAGTTGCGGTCAACATGAAAGCGGGAGAATCCGGCCCGGAAGAGCCGGTCGCATGCCTGGGCCATGGTCAAAGGCCTCCGTGTCAGCGGTTCAATCCCGTCCCTCGGACCACGTAAATCACGGGGTTACGATGAAAACCGCAGGCTATTTTGGGAGTTGAGTCCACGGACGTGGAAACGCGGTTAAAATGGCCCGCGTATGCTGAGCTGCAGACCTTTGCATTCGGAGCGGAGCGCGCAAATAAGCCCACCCCCCAAATGAAGAGAGCGGGCTGCTGATCAGTGTTTATCCGTAAAGTTTACTGCCGGACAGGATCCAGCAGGGCAAGGCGCCTTGCCAGATGCTGAGGCTGACGAACGTATAGAAAACTACGACGTCTTGTTGGCGATAATTCCCTTAAAAACTTCGATTAGGGAAGTGTCAAGCCTAGAAGGTGCACTCACAAATGAATTTATGGCCGCATCGTTCTTTTTACTGCCCGCAACACCTGCTTGGTTCATGGCGTCATTGAGTTGTACTGATGGTAAAACAGTAGGAATATTGTCAGTTATAGACATTTTATGTCCTCCTTGGTTTTGCTGCTGTTTAATACACGCGAATCTTTTGTCAACTGTCCGCTGACAAAAGTCTCAATCATCTAATGGAGTCAGTAGTTATAAATTTATGCATTACTCCAGTCTCCGCCGTCTAAACGGTTTGCAACCAGGAAGTTGGAAACCGGAACCTGTAAGTACACCGGCCAAGTCCTCCTCCTCGGCGAGCAGGCCCCAGTCTTCAAAATAACAACCCATCGAACTACTTATCGGAAACGGGTCGAGTTTCTTTAGCTATCAAATCAGGAAAGAACGGGAAAAACCCCGCCGGAGCGGGGTTTTCGAGAGCAGCAACGGTCATCTCGGGGTCGTTCCTGAATAATATCGGCTTATTATTCGGAAGAATAGTTGCAATCGCAGGAGTGATTAGGATTCAGCTCAATGCGAGAGCGACGTATTCCAGAAACACAATCCTAGGGTGTGAGCCCCAGGGCCGTGCGCTTGGCCCGGATCCGGGCGTCAATGAGTTCCGCGGCTTTGACCGGGTCGCCTTCCACGGCAAAGGTTGCGCCCACCACGCCTTCCAGGCCCGAGACGGCCAGATCGGTCACGACCTTGCTGCCGAGAATCGGCGGGGCAAGTCCAAGCACCGTGAACACACCGCTGGCCACGGCGTAGAGTCCGATGGTGGCGGCCTTTTCCGAGTACCATTCCGGGGCGGCGGCGGCCACGGGCAGATCCGAGATGTCGACGCCCAAAGCCGTGGCCAGCATGCCGCACAACTGCATGATACGGGCGTTGTCCACGCAACTGCCCACGTGCAGAACCGGCGGGATGCCAAGGGCCTTGCACACCTCGGACAGCCCTGGCCCGGCAAGGTCCGCGGCCGAAGGCATCAGCAGGCCCTGTTTGCCCGCGGATACGGTCACGCAGCCGGTGACCAGGACCAGGAGGTCGCGTTTGATGCATTCCCGGATCAAGTTGGAGTTTTGGTAGTCCTGCTTCACTTTGGGGTTGTTGCAGCCCACAACGGCCACGGCTCCGCGGATTTTTCCCGCTTTGATGGCATCGATGAGTGGGGCGGCCGTGCCGCCCAGGGCAGCGAGCACGGCTTCGTTGGAGAAGCCGGTCATGATGTCCACGGGTTCGACGGGAACATCAACCCGACCCTGGTCGCGGGCCTTGAAACGTTCGATGGCCAGTTCCACCACCTCCACGGCCTTCTGTCGGGCGTTGCGTACATTGAACTCGATGTGGGTGGCGCCGGTGAACTTGGCCTTGGGCGAGGTGGTGACGATGCGGCTGTGGTAGCACCCGGCAACGGTGACCAGGCTGGGCATGATGCACTGGTAGTCCACCACCACGACTTCCACGGCCCCGGTGACCAGGGCCAACTCGGTCATGAGGTGGTTTCCGGCCATGGGGATGCCCTGGCGCATGAGCAGCTCGTTTCCCGTGCAGCAGAGTCCGGCCAGGTTGATGCCCTGAGCCCCGGCGGCTTTGGCTTTGGCCAGGAGTCCGGGGTCGTGCACGGCGGCCAGGATCATCTCCGAGACGATGGGGCTGTGGCCGTGGACCAGGATGTTGACATGGTCGGCCTTGAGCACTCCCAGATTCACCGTGGAAGTTCTGGGAACGGGAGTGCCGAAGAGGATGTCTGAGACCTCGGTGGCAATCATGGAACCGGCCCAGCCGTCGGCCAGGGAGACCCGCGCCGCGTGAAGGCACAGGTTCACCGCGTCGTTGTCCACGCCCATGTGGGTGCGGTGCATCATCTCCACCACCTCGCGGTCGATCGCCCGGGGGGTGATGTCGAGCTTGTCCCACAACTCCCGGCGCTTGGCCGGTACCCGTCCGATGAAGGACACGGAGCTGCGCCTGCAGCCGAAGTCCTCATAGAAATGATTGGCCAGGGCCAGAGCCACAGCGTTGACACCTTTTCCAGACTCGTCCAGGCCCACTTCTCCGGCGATACGGCGCAGCTTGGCCTCGTCGCGCACGGCGTAGTCCGTGGTCGTGCCCGAGCCCACGGCATGCAGCGTCTCGACCAGATCGCGGCCGTGGTCGGAATGGGAAGCCGCGCCGGCGGCTATCATGCGACCGAAGTTTCGGGCCACGATGACGTCGGCGTCGGCCCCGCACACCCCGAGCTTGGGGCCGTCCCCGAAGGGGTCGATGCGGCAGGGTCCCATGATGCAGTTGCGGCAGGACAGGCCCAGCTCGCAAAAACCGCACTGCGGCTGTTGCTCCTGGAGGCGGTCCCAGGCGGTCTCGACGCCGTCTTCCCGGGCCTTGGCGATCATTGCCTGGGCATCCTTGCAGATGGAGAATTCGCTCAAATCTTTCTTGGCCATAGTTCCTCCCGTCCGGATCAGGACCGGACGCCGTACGCGGCATTCGCCAGCCGGTTGGTGCCTTCCTTGAGGTACAGGTTCACGTCCTCGAACGTCAGGGCTCCGACCTTGCAGGCCTCAACGCATGCCGGAACAAGCCCGACCGCAACCCGTTCATGACAGCCGTCGCACTTGACGGCCACGCCCGGACGTTCCGGGGCGTTCGCATCCCGGTAGTAGCGGATGACGTAGTAGGGGCAGGCCATGGCGCACATGCCGCAGCCGATGCACCGGGCCGGGTCCACGATCTTGAGGCCTTCGGCGATGTCCGAGCGGATGGCCCAGGGCATGCATGCTTCCTGGCAAGGCGCGGGTTCGCAATGGCGGCACTTGTTGGGGAAGGGCTTCAGCTCGGGACCCACACCAATGTGGATGCGCGGCTTGGCCAGGATCTCCTCGCGGATGGCCGAGGCCAGAGTCTTGGTTCGCGAGTGGGCCTCGGCGCAGCGGATCATGCACTGCATGCAGCCAACGCAGAGTTCGGGCCGGACGATGACGGTTTTTTTCAGCATAGACCCTCCCTGATTGCCGGATGGGCCGCCAGGATGGCGGTCGAAATTCAGCCAAGAAACGCGTTACGGGCCAGGCTCGGGCCTGGCGCGGCAAGGGGCGCGGCGCTTTTCGGATTGTGGAGCCACCAGTCCGGCAGGTCCCGGCGGCGAAGCCCCCGCCTGACGGCGAAAGCCAGCTCGCCGAGTCTGGGCGGCGCGTCCAGTCCCACCGCGCCCACAAGCCGGTCCCCGCGAAAGACCAATTTGAGATAGGAGCCCCGTGGACCGTCGGCCGTGACCAAGTCGCAGCCCTTGGTCAGGGCGGGGTTGACCGCGCCCACGGAGATCATCTGGGAGCCGAAGACCGGGATGGAGTTCATAGCCATGGTTCCGCCGTAGGGCGTCCTCACTCCGGCCATGTTCAGGGCAGCCACCCGGCCTTGTTCCACGGCCATGGGCCAGATGGCGTTGACTTGCCGGTCCCCGCTGACGACATCCGGGGCCTGGGCCAGATCGCCCGCGACATGGATCCGTTCGTCGGATGTCCGTAAGAAGTGGTCCGCCAGGATGCCGTAATCGAGTTCCAGGCCGCTGCCCGAAAGCCACCCTGTTTCCGGGACGACACCTTTTCCGGCCGCCACCAGATCCACTTCGAGAGATCCGCCTTTGTCCAGAGCGACTCGTAGGGGGTGAGACGTCCCCTTTTCAACGGAAGTAACGGAGGTGGAGGTGAGCAAAGTCACGCCGGGCGTGTTTGCCAGGCGCCCACCCACCCAGCTGCCCACGTGTTCGTCAACGTTTAGTGACAGGGGTCTTGGCGAGGCCACGATAAGCGTCACGGTCATGCCTCGTTTGAGTAGCCCCATGGTCAGCTTGAAGCCCACGAGTCCTCCGCCGAGTACCGCAGCAATACCGCCGGGGTTGACCCTGGCCAGGATGCGGTCAAGGTCATGCCTGGCCCGGAAAAAACAGATCTCGCCGGACATGGACCCGCCCGCCTCCACGGAGCGCGGCCTGGCCCCGCAGGCCAGAAGCAGGCGGTCGTAGGCCAGCTCCTCGCCCGAGGCCAGGGTGAGCTTGCCCCGCTCTGGATCAAGGAAGGCGGCCTTTTCCTTGACCAACCTGACGCCGAGATTTGTCCAGAAATCCTCTCCGGCCACGGTCATGGCCTCCGGGGCCATCTCCCCGGCCAGGGCGTAACTGATGAGGGGGCGGGAATACAGCGGCATGGGCGCGGGGTCCACGCCGACGATCTCGGCCGTCTTGTCCGCCTTGCGCAGCCATGCACAGGCGCTACGTCCGGCCGCGTGCAGTCCGACGACGACGTATCGCATCGTTCACCTCGGTGGTTGAGGTCCCGGCGCATGCGAGGCATGCGGCACATCCGGTGCGCCCAAGGCTTTCAGGATGTCGGCGCAGGCCCGGTCCACTTGGTTACGCTGGGGTAGATCCAGCACGGCGGGAGAGGCAAGCTGGCGCTCGACCAGGCTCGAGAGGGATGGAATGACGGCGACCAGGGGGGGCAGCCCGGGGATATCCGGCAGGATGGTCTGGTCAGCGGACCGGTTGAGAACCAGCGCCTGGCGGGTCAGGCCCAGGTCGGCAGCCATGCCTGCGATCTGGGCGGCCACGGACAGGCTGCGCCAGCTCGGTTCGCTGACGACGACGAGCCCGTCTACTGCGGACGCCGTACCACGTCCAAGGTGTTCCACCCCGGCTTCCAGGTCCACCAAGAGGCACTGGTCCCTGTCCATGAGCAGATGGGCCAAGAGGGCCTTGAGCAGGGCGTTGGCCTCGCAGGCGCAGCCGCGGCCGGCCCCGGCCACCGAACCCATGACCAGGAGGTTGATGGTCCCGACACGCACCCGCAGGCGCTCGGGCAAATCGGCCACCTCGGGGCTCAAGCTAATGAACCCGCTGCCGACCCGTTCCCGAATGAGGGCCTCGTCAAGGATGAGGGGGGCTGGGATGCTCTCCGGGGACAGGCCCAGGGCCGCGCCCAGGGAGAGGGCCGTGTCCGCGTCCACGAGCCAGGTTTCCCGTCCTTGCCGGGCGAGATAGTCGCCGATCCAGGCGGTGAGGGTGGTCTTGCCCACCCCGCCTTTCCCGGCCACGGCGAGTTTCATGGGCGCCACCGGCAGAGAAAGAACTTCACAGAATTTTTCATAAAAAGATTGTTATCTTACGGTGTAAAAGTGGTCAAATTAATTTCAACGTCAGACGGCGCTTGCTCAATCAGGGGCGGTACCTCGAGCCGGCCCAGATCCACGCGCTAGGGAGGAATTGAGGAGGATGCGCCAGGCGAGGTGATGGATCGCCTGGAAAGAATGAAATCTTTGAGCGTGTGCAAGGCCTTTCCGTTTCCAGTCCCCCCACCTTGCCCCCAGCGGCGATCCACAATAAGCTTGCGGCCAACAGGGCCCGCGAGACCCGCGGAATGAGGGGTTTTACCTCTCCACCAAGTACTCTTTTTCAGGAGATGCACCAGTGCGCAAGGCCGAACGCGAAGTGAAGGATTTCTCCTTGGTCGAGGCCCTGCTCATGCGGGCCGAGTACATCAATCTTGCCATGTGGGACGGCACCTCGCCGTACGTGGTGCCGGTGAGTTTTGGCTACAAGGACCGGGTCCTCTATTTCCACAGCTCCTTATACGGAAAGAAGGCCGATTGCCTGCGAGGGTGCGAGAGGGTGAGTTTCGACGCCGTTGCGGAGTATTCCCTGTGCCGCAAACCCAAGGCCTGCGGCTACACCGCGCATTTCAAGTCCGTGGTGGGAGCGGGCCGAGCCTCCATCGTTTCAGATCCGGCGGAAAAGATCGTGGGCCTGAACCTCATCATGGCCCATTACGGCGGTCCCGAGGGGCCATACGACGAGGAGGTGTTAGACCACACCTGCGTCGTGCGCATCGATCTGGACGAGATGAGCGGCAAAACCAATCCCGCGTTGCAGGAAGGGTGAGCTGCCGGCCCGGGACTTTGCCGTTGCATGTCCTTAGATTTGGAGGCACTTTCCCCGCGTGGCCGCTCATAGCGACGTGAACTCCGCCGGGGTTTCCAAAGCCCCGTTTCTAGCCGATGACGTCCTGCACTGTCTGGGGCAGGGGGTAGTGGCCGTCGATTCCCGCGGCAATATCGTGTGCATCAACGAACAGGCCCAGCTCCTCCTCGGCCCGGATCCCGGACAAGGCTTGGGCCATCCCCTGCCGGACTCCGTTGCGGAAATCCGCCGGCGGCTGAGCGACTGCCTGGAAGGTGCGCCCGCGAAGTCTCCCTTCGGCGTGAATGTCCAGGGCCGGTTTCTCCAGGTAGATGTCCGTGCCCTTCGGTGCAAGGGCCGCATCGCCGGGGCTGTCGCGCTTGTCACCGAAAGTGGCCCCGCCAACCAGCCTGGGCCCGAGATCCCATTGCGGGCCGTCCTCGATTCGGTGTCCGAAGGCATCTGGATCTGCGACGGGCAGGGAATCATTCTGGACATCAACCGGGAGTCGCAGCGCCTCAACTCCCTGAATGCATCCGACTATATCGGCAAGAGTGTCCGATGCATCCTCGACGAGGGTCTGGTGGACCACTCAGTGACCCTCGACGTCCTGAGTTCCAGGCGCCAGTCCAGCATCATCCAGCGCGTTACCAAAACGGGCAAACAGCTCCTGGTGACCGGCTCGCCAGTGTTCGACGAAAACGGCGACATCTCCATGGTGGTCACCAACGAACGCGACGTGACCGAATTGAACGCCCTGCGAGAGGGGCTTCAGAACGCCCGCAAGGTGGAGGCGAAATTCCGTAGCGAGATAGCCGAGCTGTCCATGCTGGAACTCAGGCAAAAGGACATCGTAGCCGACAGCCCGGCCATGCGTCACTCCATGCACGCTCTGCTCAAACTGGCCCACATGGACGCCTCGCGTATCCTGATTCTGGGGGAATCCGGTACGGGCAAGGGGTTGCTGGCCAAGTTCCTGCACCAGAACAGCCCCAGGGCAAAAAAACCTTTCATTCCCATCAACTGCCCAGCAGTGCCGGAAAATCTCTTCGAGGCGGAACTCTTCGGGTACGAGAAGGGAGCTTTCACCGGGGCGCTTACTCAGGGCAAGGCCGGGCTCATCGAGCTGGCCAAAGGGGGCACGCTGTTCCTGGACGAGGTGGGAGACATCCCCCTCACCGTGCAGGCCAAGCTTCTCAAATACCTGGACGACCATGAGCTGCGCCGCCTCGGCGGGTCCGAGTCCAAGAAGGTGGAATGTGGAGTGGTGGCGGCCACCAACTGCGATCTGGAACGCCTGGTGGAGCAAAAGCGCTTCCGCAAAGACCTCTTCTACCGGCTGAACACCTTCATCGTGCGTATCGCCCCCCTTCGGGACCGTCGGGAGGACATCTTCGGGCTGGCCGAGTTCTACCTGGCCCAGTCCAACGCCCGCTACCGCAAGACCAAGCGCCTTTCGCCCCGGGCCATGCGCCTGCTGGAGTCCCACGACTACCCCGGGAACGTGCGTGAGTTGGTCAGCCTGATTCAGAAGGCCTTCGTCATGAGCGAGGGTGACGACCTCACCGAGGCCCTGGAGGAGGCGTTGGGCGTCACGTCGTCCGTCGGGGCGGCCATGTCCGGGGGCTCCCCTAGGACTCTGTCCGAGACCACGGACCAGGCCAACATCCGCGTCCTGCGTCAGGCCGTGGCGCGATGCCGGACCACCCGGGAGATGGCCGCATATCTCGGGGTGAGCCAGTCCACGGTAGTGCGCAAGCTTTGGAAGTATGGTCTGAAAAACGATTGATTCATAAATGAATCAATCGCGAGCGACTTTCTTGGCACCCCAGGAATGAACCAGGACAAGATCTTGCATTGACAGCAAGATGCTCTTGTATACTCTGGCATTGCACCTAGACATCCGGCGGCGCATCAGACCAAAGGAATGTCCTGGTCTGCTATTTTTTTTCGAAAATTGTAAAGATTTTTATGATTCATTAATGGTTCAAGTCTAACATGCCAGTATTATTAATATATGTCTAAAACATGATCCATAAATGGTTCAAAAGAAATAGAAACCTAAGAAGTGGTTGTATGTAATATTTCGAAATTATTGTAAATTTTTCTCATGATCCGCATGGCTTGCTTCTTGCTCAAGACCAGGGCCTTTTCGAAAAAAAGGCGAGGCTGGGGCCAAGCATTCAAACCTTCGCCATGAGGAACGCCCGTGGGACAAGAACACGACAATGCACATGATCTTCAAAAACTCCGCGACCGGTACGTGCCCAAGGGGCCGTTCAACGTAACCCGCTCCTTCGCGGCCTCGGCCGAGGGCGCCGTCATCCGGGACGTGGACGGCCGCGAATTCATCGACTTTGCAGGGGGCATCGGAGTGGTCAACGTGGGCCACTGCCATCCCAAGGTCGTGGCCGCCATCAAGGACCAGGCCGAAAAGTTCATCCACACCTGCTTCCACATCGTCATGTACGAGCCGTACGTCCGCCTGGCCCAGAAGCTGTGCGAACTGGCTCCTGGCGATTTCGACAAGATGGCCCTCTTCGCCAATTCCGGGGCCGAGGCCGTGGAAAACGCCGTGAAGATCGCCCGCAGCGCCACCAAACGCCAGGGGGTCATCGCCTTCGAGAACGGCTTCCACGGCCGCACCCTCTTGACCATGACCCTGACCAGCAAGGTCAAGCCTTACAAGTTCGGCTTCGGTCCCTTCGCCCCCGAAGTCTACCGCATGCCCTACGCCTACTGCTACCGCTGCCCCATCGGCCTGGACAAGGCCACCTGCGGGGCCGCCTGCGCCGATCTGCTCAAGGACTTCTTCATCGGCCAAGCGGCGGCTGAAAACGTGGCGGCCCTGATCGTGGAGCCGGTTCTTGGAGAGGGCGGCTTCGTCACTCCGCCAACCCAGTACTTCAGCAAGCTGGCAGCCATCTGCAAGGAAAACGGCATCGTGTTCGTGGCCGACGAGGTCCAGACCGGATTCGGCCGCACCGGCAAGATCTTCGCCATGGAGCACCACGGCCTGGCTCCGGACTTGACCTGCGTGGCCAAGAGCCTGGGCGGCGGCATGCCCCTTTCGGGTGTGGTGGGGCGCAGGGAAGTGATGGACGCTCCACAGGTCGGCGGCACCGGCGGCACTTTCGGCGGCAATCCGCTCAGTTGCCGGGCGGCCTTGGCCGTCATCGAGGCCTTCGAGGAAGACAAACTCCTGGAGCGGGCCCAGCGCCTGGGGGACACCCTCCAGAAGCGCTTTTCCTCCTGGTTGAAGGAGTACGAGATCCTCGGCGAGGAGCGCGGGCTCGGACCCATGCGCGCCTTGGAGTTCGTCTCGGACCGCAAGACCAAGGCCCCGGCCACCGCCCAGGCCAAGGCTCTGGCCAAGTTCTGCGTCGACCGGGGACTGCTGCTGCTGTCCTGCGGGGCGCATGGTAACGTCATCCGGACCCTCATGCCCTTGGTCATCACCGATGATCAGTTGGAACGCGGTCTGGCCATCATGGAAGAAGGGCTCCGGGAAATCTCCCTGGGTCGTTTGTAGAAGGAGCCCGCGTACCGGTCCGGGGCGGTCGACGGCGCGGCTCCGTCAAGAGGACGGACCGAGGGAAGGCATGACGTCGGCGGCCGGGAGTCTGTGCAGGCAGCCCCGGCCCCGGCGCCGGCCTCAGTTGGTTTGATGAGCGGCAGTGCGAACCTGGAGAGCCTGGCAACAGCGTGACACCATCAACAGAGTGGAGTGTGGCATGAACAAGTCAATAGGCGGAAAGCTCGTAGGATTGGCGCTCACGGCGCTCGTGGCCCTGTCCTTCGCCGCGCCCGCGGCGGCCCAGAAAACCATCAAGATCGGCAACGTGGAGCCGCTTTCCGGACCTTCGGCTTCGGTGGGCGTGCAGGGCAAGCAGGCCCGCGAGATGGCCATCGAGGAAATCAACGCGGCCGGGGGCATCAAGTCCCTGGGCGGGGCCAAACTCGAACTGGTCTACGCCGACAGCAAGTCCGACCCCACCGTGGGCGTCACCGAGACCGAACGTCTCATCAACACCGAAAAAGTGAACATCATGACCGGTTGCTGGAACTCGGCCGTCACCTACCCGGCCACCCAGGTGGCCGAACGCTACGGCGTGCCCTTCGTGGTGCCGGTGGCCGTGCGCGACACCATCACCGAGCGCGGTTTCAAGAACGTTTTCCGTATCGCGGCCAAGGATTCCTGGTGGGTGCGTGACCAGTTCCGCTTCCTGAAGGACATGCAGGAAGAAACCGGCCAGAAGATGAAAACCATCGCCTTTGTGTACGAGAACGGCGACTGGGGCACCGGTTTCGCCGAGAAGTGGCGTGCCCTGGCCAAGCAGGACGGCTACGAGGTGGTGCTCGACGAGCCCTATCCCAGCACTGCCACCGACCTGACCCCGGTGGTGAACAAGATCAAATCCGTCAATCCCGACATCCTGATGCTGGTGTCCAACGCGGCCGACGCCATCCAGCTCACCAACACCCTGGCCGAGCTGCGGGTCAAACCCAAGGTGGTCCTGTCCAGCGGCGGCGGACACGCCGACCCCAAGTTCCTGGAGAACGTGGGCAAGAACGCCCTGAACATGTTCGACGAGGTGGAGTGGAACACCGATGTGAACAAGCCCGGGGTCAAGGAGATCAACGCCAAGTTCAAGCAGAAGTACGGCTATGACCTGGCCGGGGAAAGCGTGGACGCCTACGCGGCCATGTACGCCATCGCCGACGCCTTCGAACGCGCCGCCTCCACCGACCCGGCCAAGGTCCGCGACGCCCTGGCCGCCACCAAGCTCACCACCGGCCCAGCCATGATCGTCTCCTACGACGGTATCGAGTTCGACGAGTCCGGACAGAACAAGAACGCGGGCATCGTCATCGTGCAGGTGGCCGATGTGGGCGGCAAGCTCGACCGCGTCTCCGTCTGGCCCAAGTCCGCGCGCCGCGCGGGCTACAAACCGGTCTTCCCGGCCAATTAGCAGTCTCGACTGGACTCACCCCCCGGGACCGCGCGGGTGGCCCCGGGGGACAACCGGACGGAGAGGACCAAATGACCGCGCAGATCCAGGCGGTGCTGGACGGCATCATGATGGGGGCCATGTACGGGTTGACCGCCCTAGGCCTCACCCTCATCTTCGGCGTGATGAAGGTGGTGAACTTCGCCCATGGGTCGCTGCTCATGGTTGGCATGTTCGCCGCCTACTGGCTGATCAAGCTTACGGGAATCCACCCGTACCTGGCCTTGTTGATAGTGCCCCCGTTTCTCTTTCTTTTCGGCTACTTCCTGCAGGACCTGGTCATCAAGCCCGTGTTCAAGGCCGAACAGCAGGTGCGCGAACCGCTCACGGTGATCATCGTGACAACGGGCGTGTGGTACGTGCTGGATAATCTGGCCCTCATGCTCTTCGGTGCGGAGTACCGCACCGTGCGCACGGCCATCACCGGCACGTCCTTCTCGATCGGGAACGTGATCGTTTCGGTTCCCAAATTTTCGGGCTTCGTGGTGTCTCTGGCCACGGCAGCCGGTCTGTGGCTCTTCATGCGCAAGACCCGCACCGGCAAGGCTCTTCAGGCCACCAGTCTGGACCGCGAGGCTGCAAACCTCATGGGCATCAACCAGTACCGCATCTACAACCTGGCCTTCGGCATCGGTACGGCCATCGCCGGGGTGGCCGGGTGCGTGATCATGCCCTTCTACTCCGTCTACCCGTCGGTAGGGGTGGTCTTCGACATCCGGGCCTTCATCATCGTGGTGCTGGGGGGCCTGGGCAGCATCCAGGGGGCCATGCTCGGCGGGCTGGTCATCGGGCTCATCGAGTCCGTCTTCCCCCTGTTCATGACTTCCACCTGGACCGAGGCCATCATCTACGCGATCTTTCTGATCATCCTTTTTGTCAAACCGTCCGGCTTCTTCGGCCATAAACAGGACTGGTAGGAGGCGCGCACCGTGAGCCGGAAACAACTGGACATGACCCTGCTGGGCCTGGCCGGGCTCTTGAGCTTCGGGCTCCCCCTGGTCATTTCAAGCCCAACGTACCTGCAGATCCTCATTCTGCTTTTCTTCTACGCCTACGTGACCACGGCCTGGAACCTGGTGGGCGGCTTCGCGGGCGTTCTGCCCTTGGGACACTCCGTATTCGTGGGAATAGGGGCCTATAGTTCCACCATTCTCACCCTGCAGTACGGGGTCTCGCCCTGGATCGGGATGATCGTCGGCGGGCTTTTGGCTTCCGGTGTGGGCGTGCTCATCGGCAGGCCGACGCTGCGCATGCGCGGGGCCTACTTCGCCTTGTGCACCATCGCGTTCGCCGAGGGCGTCCGGGTGATGATCGAAAACATCGACACCCTGGGCCCCTTCAAACTGAACGGCCCCCGGGGGCTGCTCATCCCCCTCAAAGGCGATTCCTTCTGGAATTACCAATTCATGCACAAGGGGCCGTACTACTACATCATCCTGATCATGCTGGTGCTGGTGCTGACCCTCACCTGGTTCATCTCCAAGTCCAAGATAGGCTACTATCTGGCGGCGGGTGGGGACGAGCCCGAGGCGGCCGAGGCACTGGGCGTCAACGTGGCCAAGTACAAACTGATGGCCATGGCCCTAAGCTGCTTCCTGACCGCCCTGGCCGGCACATTCTACGCCCAGCTCATGCTCTACTTCTATCCGAAGGGGCTCATGGGGCTGGATCTGTCCTTCGAGATCGCCTTCATCGCCCTCATCGGCGGTCGGGGCATGATCGCCGGACCGTTGGTCGGCGCCCTGGCGCTTCGCCCTCTCAACGAATTCACCCGCATCTACCTGGGCGACCAGTTGCCTGGGCTGCACCTGGTCATCTTCGGCCTGATCCTCATCCTGGTCATGCTCTACCAGCCCAAGGGCCTCACCCCGCCGCTGGCCAGGCTTTACGGCCGGCTGGCGAACAGGATCACCGGCTCCGACAAATCCGGCCACCGGACATCAAGCCTCAAGACGACCGGGCAGGAAGGTGCGCAATGAACATCCTTGAAATAAGCGGAGTGACCAAGCACTTCGGCGGCCTGACCGCCATAAGCGACGTAGACCTGCATATCGCCAAGGGGGAGATCCTGGGCCTTATCGGCCCCAACGGCGCGGGCAAGTCCACCATGTTCAACTGCGTGGCAGGAGTCTTTCCCCCATCGGCGGGCGCCATCCGCTTCAAGGGCGAGTCCATCGCCGGGAAAAAGCCCTGGGACCTCAGCCGTCTGGGGCTGGCCCGCACCTTCCAGATCGTCAAGCCCTTCGCCTCCAAAACGGTGCTGTACAACGTGATGGTGGGAGCCTTCCTGCGCACCGGCTCGGCGCGCAAGGCCCGCGAAAAGGCCAACGAGGTGCTCACGACTCTCCAGCTGGACCACCGCAAGGACCAGCTGTCCGGCAACCTGACCATCGCCGACCGCAAGCGCCTGGAGATCGCCAAGGCCCTGGCCACGGACCCGGAACTCCTGCTGCTCGACGAGGTCATGGCCGGGCTGCGGCCCACCGAGGTGGACGAGATGATCGCCATCATCAAGCGTCTGCGGGACGGCGGAGTTACCGTGTTCGTCATCGAGCACATCATGCGCGCGGTCATGGCCCTGTCCGACCGCGTGGCGGTCATCCACTTCGGTCAGAAGATCGCCGAGGGCAAGCCCGAGGACGTCACCCGCGTCGAGAACGTGATCAAGGCCTATCTGGGGAGCGATTATGGCGCTGCTTAGCGTGGAGAACATCGACGTCTTCTACGGAGACGTACAGATCATAAACGGCCTCTCGTTGACCGTCGAGGAAGGAGAGGTGGTGAGCATCATCGGGGGCAACGGCGCGGGCAAGTCCACCTTGCTCAAGACCATCTCCGGCCTGCTCCAGCCTCGTAACGGGGCCATCCGCTTCCGGGGCGAAGCCATCCAGGAGTTCCCGCCGGAGCGCATCGTGGAGCGGGGCATCGTGCATGTGCCCGAGGGCCGCCGGCTCTTCTCGCTCATGAGCGTGGCCGACAACCTGGAAATCGGTGCCTACGCGCCCCGGGCCTTCAAGCTCCGGGAAAAAACCTTGCGGACGGTTTACGACCTGCTGCCCAGGCTGCGCGAGCGCCAGGACCAGATGGCCATGACCCTCTCCGGCGGCGAGCAGCAGATGGTGGCCATCGGCCGGGGGCTCATGGCCCTGCCGGGCCTCATTATGCTGGACGAGCCATCCCTGGGCCTGGCGCCCATCCTGGTCAAATCCATCTTTGAAACCCTGAGGGTCATCGCGGATACCGGCACCACGGTGCTCCTGGTGGAGCAGGACGTGAACCACTCCTTAAGCCTCTCCGACCGGGGTTATGTGCTGGAGCACGGCCGGGTGGTCCTGGAGGGCGCGGCCAAGGACCTGATCGACAACAAGCACATCAAATCCGCCTATTTGGGCATGTAGAACACCGGCGATCACGATTCAGGCACCTGTCGCGGGCTGGTCGCCGGAAGGCCGGCCTCGCGCCGTGACGGGCCAAAAAATGGCCTCCGGACATTCCGGACGCAAACTCCAGGAAAGGAGCGAGACATGCTTGTGGGCGACTGGATGCGAGAGGGCGTCACCACCGTGACCGAGGACGTCTCCATGACCAAGGCCGGTCGGATCATGCACCAGCTGAACATCCGCCGTCTGCCGGTGGTGGACGCAGAAGGGGTGCTCAGCGGCATCGTGACCGAACGCGACATCAAGGCGGCCTCCCCCTCCAAGGCCACGTCCCTGGACATGTACGAAATGTCTCGCCTGCTCTCTGAGATCAAGGTGCGTGACATCATGACCGCGAAACCTCTGCGCCTAAGGCCTGGGGACACGGTGGAGCGCGCGGCGGCCATCATGCGCGACAACAAGGTGGGGGGGCTTCCCGTGGTGGACGACGAGGACCGGGTGGTGGGCATCCTCACCGACACGGACATCTTCCGCCTCTTCACCACGGTCAGCGGGGTGGACTTGGGGGGCATCCAACTGGCCGCCCGGCTCCCAATGGAAAAAGGCAAGCTCAAACAGCTCATCGACGACCTTCGCGGCGAAGAGGCCCAGGGGGCCAGAATCGTCAGCATGTTCTCCCACCTGGATCCGGTCGACGAGACCATGCGGACCGTGTACATCCGCATCCTGCCCGTCACCGAGGCCGAGGAGTACCGGCTCAAGGACTTCATCCAGGCCCGGCACCAGCTGCTCTATTGGGTCAAGGACTGACGGCAATCGAAACCGCCGCGCGCCGCGCGCGGCCCATGAAAACGCTCGGGCCTCCGCGCAGGCCTGGACGAGGGGAAACACATGCGTCTCGAAGATTGCAAACTCTGGAAAAATCATTGTTTCATTGATGGCAGATGGGTGTCCGCCGCGGATGGCGCGACCATCGAGGTCCTCAATCCGGCCAGCGGCGAAGTTCTTGGCACGGTGCCCAGGTGCGGTGGGGGGGAAACAGCGGAGGCCATAACGGCCGCGGTCCGGTCCATGGCGGCCTGGAAAAAACGCACCCCCCTGGAGCGGGCAGAACCGCTGCACAAGCTGTACGCTCTCATCCGGGAGAACCTGGAGGAACTGGCGGTCATCCTCACCATGGAGCAGGGCAAGCCTCTGGCCGAGGCCAAGGGCGAGATCTTGCAGGGGGCCTCGTACTTTCCCTGGTTCGCCGAGGAGGCCAGGCGTGCCTGCGGCCAAGTGATTCCGACGCCTTCGTCCGGTAAGCGACCGATCACCATCCGACAGCCCGTGGGTGTGGTTGGGGTCATCACTCCCTGGAACTTCCCCTTCGCCATGATCCCCCGCAAGGTCGCTCCGGCCCTGGCCGCCGGATGTTCGGCGGTGGTCAAGCCCGCGTCGCACACACCGTACTCCGCCCTGGCCCTGGCCGCCCTGGCCCAAGAGGCGGGCATCCCCTCAGGGGTGCTCAACGTGGTCACCGGGGACTCCTCCCGGATCGGGAGCGAGCTGACCAGGGATCCACGGGTGCGCAAGCTGAGCTTCACCGGCTCGACCGAAGTGGGAAAAAAGCTGTTGGCCCAGTGCGCCGCCACCGTGAAACGGACGTCCATGGAGCTGGGCGGCAACGCACCGTTCATCGTGTTCGACGACGCGGACCTGGACAAGGCCGTGGAGGGTGCCATGGCCGCCAAGTTCCGCAACTGCGGCCAGACTTGCATCTGTGCCAACCGGATCCTGGTCCAGAACGGGATTTTCGACGCCTTTGCGCGTCGAATGGCTTCCAGGGTGGACGGGCTGAGGCCCGGCAGCGGCTTGGAGCCCTGCACGACCCTGGGGCCGCTGATCGACCAGGCGGCCGTGTCCGCCATGGAAGCGCTGATGGCAGACGCCGTGGAGAAGGGAGCCAGGGTCCTGGTCGGCGGCAAGCGCCACTCCCTGGGTGGCCTATTTTACGAACCCACCGTGCTGACGGGAGTGACGCCCGCCATGCGGGTGTTCCGGGAGGAGATTTTCGGGCCGGTGGCCCCGTTGGTCGGATTCTCAAGCGAAAAGGAGGCTGTGGCTCTGGCCAACGACACCGAAGCGGGTCTGGCCTCCTACGTCTTCACCAGGGACATCGGGCGCGTCTGGCGCATGAGCGAGGCCCTGGAGTACGGGATGGTCGGGGTCAACGATGTCGTCCTGGCCATTGCCGAAGCGCCCTTCGGCGGAATCAAGGAAAGCGGCATGGGGCGCGAAGGCGGCAGTGAGGGGCTAATGGACTACATGGACACGAAGTACATTCTGATGGGGGGGATAGACAACTAGGTCCCCTGCGGGGCTGGGTTTCCCAGCCCCGCTCGATGTCGTCAGTAGGGGTAAGGGTACACAGGGGGAGGAGGGACAACGTACACGGGCGGAGGATAGACCACTGCGCCGCGGGGACGGCCACCCCGCCGCGGGAGCCCCGGCGGCCGCCGATGAAGGCTCCAACACCGAGCCATTGCTCGACGATCAAGGCGAACCTACTCGCGAACCTGCACCTTTTCGCCTCCGGCCAGGTCCACGGACGGGTTGAGGATCACTTTGTCCCCGGCTTTAACCCCCTCGCTGGCCTCCACCTGAGTGCCGAAATCACGAACTACGGTGATTTTCCGAATTTGGACCACGCCGTCTTCCACCACGGCCACCTGCAATCCGTTTCGATTGAAGATGACCGCCTCCCCGGGCACCATGAAGGAGGGGGTCCGGCGCGGAATCCGCAGTTCGACGGAGCAATACATCCCGGGGGTCAAGGCGGCGTCGGGGTTGGGTACGTCGATTTCGGCCAGGAGTGTACGTGTGTTCGGCTGCAGGGCGTCGGCGATCCGGCTCACCTGGCCGGGGAAAGTCCGGGCGGGCATTTCCGGCACGCGCACCAGGGCGGGGACTCCCTGGCCCACACCTATGGCCGCATCCTGCGGCACGTAGAGCTGGACTCGGATCACGTCGCTGCGGGAAAGAGAAAACAGGGATGTCCCGCTCGTGGCGTCGGCCTGCACAAGGCTGCCGGTGTCGATGTTGCGTTGGGTCACGACTCCGGCGAAGGGGGCCACAACCTTTTGGTAGTCTTTCTGCTGCTCGAGGACCCGGACCTGTTCCTGCTGGGCCTTGATGTTGGCTTCGGCAGTTTGGACGTCGCTCTCCCGGGCTATGAGCGTCTGGCGATCCACGTCGCCTTGCTGGATGCTCAGATAGCCTTGGACCACCAGTTTGTCGTCACGCTCGTAGGTCACCTTGGCCAAGTCCCTGTTGGCCTGGGCCTGGCGCAGGGCCGCGCGGGTCTGAGCCAGGTTGGCCCGGGCCTGAGCGATTTGGTGGTCCAGTTCGGGTGCGGCGATCACGGCCAGGATGTCACCGCTCTTGACCAGGGAACCTATGTCAACGTTGCGCTTCTCGATGTAACCGCTGGCCCTGGCAAAGATGGTCGTGGACTCGAAAGCGCTGGTCGTGCCCGGCAGGGTCAGGGTGATCTCCCCCCCGCTGGCCTTGACCTCCCCCGTGCGAACTTTGGGCACAAGTTCCCGCATCCTGGCTGATGCCTCCAGAACCTGGAGGTGCTTCACAAAGTGGCGCCACGCGCCAAAGGCCAGAAACACGACGAGCACGGCAAGAAGGATCAGCCCGAATCGACGAGGTCCGGACAGGCCCCCGTGTTTGCCGATGCCGGGCGAGTGCCGCGAGGTTCCGCTTTGTCCCAGGCCGGCATCTGTCTTTGGTTCGTGAATCATGGGGTCACCTCGAAGACACCGTGGGCCTTCTTCCCGTCATGTCTCCCCCGCATCACGGCGAACAGGTAGGGCACCGCGAACAGGGTGGTCAGAGTACCAAACAGCAGGCCGCCGATGACGGCTCGGGCCAGGGAGGCGTTCTGCTCTTCGCCCGGGCCGCCGATGGCCATGGGGATCATGCCCACGATCATGGCGGTGGCTGTCATGAGCACGGGGCGGATACGGGTATACCCGGCGGAAATGGCCGCGTCGAAGGCCGTCATGCCCTCCTGGTGCCGCTCGTGGGCGAAAGTGACCAGCAGGATCGAGTTGGCCGAAGCTACGCCGATGGCCATGATCGCGCCCATCAGAGAGGGCACGCTGAGGGTGGTGCCCGTGACGAAGAGCATGGCGACGATACCGCAAAAGGTGGTAGGCAGGGCCAGGATAACGACGAAAGGCACCCCGAAATTCTGGTAGTTCACCACCATGAGCAGGTAGACGAACACGGCGGCGAACAAAAGACCGATGGCCATGTCGCGGAAGGCCAGGTCCATGCTCTGGATCTGGCCCGTCACTTCTATGGTGTTGCCGGGCGAGAGTTTCGGGGTCAGATCCGCCACGATCTTGTTTATCTCGGCGGCCACGCTGCCCAAGTCGCGGCCCTGAACGTTGGCGAAGACCTCGTACACCGGCTGGACGTTGGTCTGGTTGGAGTTGGTGGGCAGGGAGTCGCGGGTGATGGTGGCTACGTTGCCAAGAAGGCCCGGTATTGTGTTTCCGGACGGGGAGACTCCAGTGGTCACGGGCGTGTTGTTCAGGTCGTTGACTGAATTTATCCGGAATTCCGGGGTCTGGACAGCCAGATAATAGGGTATCCCCGATTTGGGGTCGGTCCAGAAATTGGGCGATACCTGTACGGAGGAACTCAAACTGACGTTGAGGTTCGAGGCGATGGTATTGGCAGTCAGTCCGAACTGGGCGGCCCGAGCCCGGTCGATGTCCACGTAGAATTCCGGGGCGTTAAGCTCCTGCTGAAGGTGGGCGTCGGCGATTCCGGGGATGCCGGCGATGCGGCGCTTGAGCTCCTTGGCCAGAGTCAGGTTGTTGCCCCGGTCGTAACCTACTGTCCTGACGTCGATCTGGGCAGGAATGCCGAAATTGAGGATCTGCGTCACCATGTCCGCGGCCTGGAAATAGAAGGTGACCCAAGGGAACTCCGAAGGCAGGACCTCCCTCAGCTTGGCGACATATTCCGCCGTGGGCGCGTGATTTTCCTTGAGGGCCACAAGGATCACCCCGTCGTTGGAGCCGATGGTCGTGCCGTCGGCGAAGGCCAAGTTGAAGGTCCGGGCGGGCAGCCCGATGTTGTCAACGATCAGGGCACGTTCGTCCGCCGGAACGATTTCTCGTATTTTGTCTTCCACCGCCTGGAAGATCTCCTCGGTCTTTTCGATGCGTGTCCCGGCCGGAGCCCGCACGTGCAGCTGGATTTGGCCTCCGTCGATAAGCGGAAAGAAGTCTCGCCCGACAAAGACGAACAACACGGCTCCCAGGATGAGCACGACAACCAGGATGGCGGGCAGAATGGCCCTGCGGGAGAGCAGGACCCCCAGAAGTTCTGTGTAGTGTTCGCGCATCCGTCCGAAGCCTCGCTCGAACGAAGCGTGGAAGCGGGCGAACCAGCCTTGGGTCGCCGCTCCCTCCACGTCGTCGTGGCGCTCGGTCCTGAACAGCAGGCCGATCATGATGGGCGTGAGCGTTCTGGACAGGCAGTAGGAGGCCAGCATGGCGAACACCACGGCCAGGCCCAGGGGGGTGAACAGAAACTTTGCCGGTCCTTCCAGGAACACCACCGAGGTGAAGACGCAGCTAATGGCCAGGGTGGAAACCAAGGTGGGCACGGCGATGCCCGCCGCTCCGTAGAGGGTGGCTTGGGGCGGGGCCATGCCTTCTTCGGTGAGCAGACGGTGGGTGTTCTCGATGGTCACCGTGGAGTCGTCCACCAGAACGCCGATGGCCAGGGCCAGGCCCCCCAGGGTCATGGTGTTGATCGTCTGGCCCAGAAAGTACAGGACCACGAGCGAAGAGAGGATCGAGAGCGGAATCGAGACCATGACCACCAGAGTCGAGCGCCAGGAGCCCAGGAACAACAGGATCATCAGCGCCGTGAGCCCTGCGGCGATGGCGCCCTCGCGCGCCACGCTGGCCACCGACTTGGCCACAAATACCGACTGGTCGAATAGTTCGCTGATGACCATGCCCGGCGGAGCGGCCTTGCGGGCCACGGCCAGGGCTTCCTTGACCCCGCGCACCACGTCCAGGGTCGAGGCGTTGCCGTTTTTGATGACCGAGAGCAAAACGGAGCGCTTTCCTTCCTCGCGGACCACGTTCTGCTGCACCAGAAAACCGTCGCGTACATGGGCGACGTCCTTGAGGAGGACCGTGGCCCCGTCCTGGTACTTGATCGGGAGGTTGTCGAGATCGTTGAAGACCGGGGCCATGGAGTTGGTCCGGACGACGAACTGAGTGTCACCGACCTTGGCCGTGCCAGAGGGAAGGGTCAGGCTCTGGTTGTTGACGGCATTGACCACGTCGATGGGAGTGAGGCCCTTGGCCAGAAGCGCAGCCGGGTCCAGGTCCACCATGATCTGGCGATATTTTCCCCCGGCGGGGGTGGGAAAGGTCACCCCGTGCACGGGCACCAGGCGCTGGCGCAGGTTGTAAATGCCGTAGTCGTAGAGCTGTTGTTCGTTCAAGTTCTCCGAACTCAAGCTTATCTGCAGGACCGGGACACTGGAAGCGTTGTACTGCACCACGACCGGGGCTTGTATCCCCGGGGGCATGATGACGCGGATGAAGTTTGTGGCCGCGACGATCTGGGCGATGGCCAGGTCGAGGTCAACGTCCGGCTGGAAGAACACCTTCTGAACGGAGATGCCGTCCAGGGTCTGGGCCTCGATGTTGCGGATGCCGGTGACGTTGGAACTCATCGCGAACTGGCTGTAGGTGGTCACGCGCTGTTCCATCTCGGGCGTGCTCAGACCGGTGTACTGCCAGATCACGGTCACCACCGGGATATTGATCTCCGGGAAGTTGTCGATGCGCATGGAGCGAGCCGCGGTGATGCCCAGAAAAAGGATGAGGAGCGCCAGCACGTAGAAAGTATGAGGCAACCTCAGGGCGAAACGGACAAGTCCCATGTCGTGATCTCTTGACGGTTGTTTTCATCCGGCCGGGTATTCGACGAGGCCGTGAGCGAGTGGAGTGTTGCGGTCAGAACCACGTCTAACCTATTTCTTGATCGCTCAGAGTCACCACTTCAGTCAAGCGGGTTCAGGAGGTCAGAATCAGGGGGATTCGAGAGAAGCTTACAAAAATAAAATCAGACCGCTTTCTTGTCGGGTGACGAACAGCGCGCAGGCGCAGACAATTTGTTGGGGATTGGACGACAGGGAAGACTTCGGCGGGCGTTGGCGCCACGGCCCATGGAAGCGGTCGGGCAATCACACGGAGTGGGGATGAATTTTATGGGGAGGACTAGGCTTTCGGTTGATTCGTCCAGAGTGGACTTTTGTGCCCGAAGGACTTTCCGCGCGAGGAGTGCAATGCGGCTTTCGGCATCCAAATATCTGTCATGCAACAGGTCATAAACGCGGTCAGGCATGAATTGAGCCGTCATCTGAGTCGGATCAATTTGAAATTTTCGATGAAGCAAGTTGTACATGACGTTTCGAGCTTTCTTGTGATTCGTAAAGGATCCGAAATCCATGCCGTGCATCCCGGCCCTCTCGTCTGGATTCACCGGGGTATGGCATGTTTCTGAAACAGCCAGGTATCCTCGGCAAACATATGGCCTGACAGGGTATATCTGGCATAATCCGTCGCAAAGAAAGGGACAGGGCTCATAGTAGTCCAACAGATTGTGGACGCCAGTGTCGATTCCGTTTTTATAATATTGCTCAGCCCAACTTAAAAAACTGCCATGTAAATTTTTTGTTCTTTCTCGCCACCGCGCATACGCTCTGTTGAATAATTGGCGCGGTCCGCGATTGGCGACGAGGAAAAGAGCGATGAGAGTATCTTCGAAAGGATCGCATACGATGGCTTGCTTACAGCATTCTATGCAACCCTGGTGGCATTGTATGGCTCCACCGTTGTCTTGAATGACCCGGGAGATATGTTTTCCCTCTTCGTCCAGAACGGTGTTTGCTGCTTGAATAATGAGATATGGTCCGTGACCGTGTTTGTCAGAATTGTTAGATAACAGTGAGTCAATTTTAAAAAAATTTTCTTCGCTCTGTTCAACAAAATATTTAATTGAATGTTTGTATATGGCGATGTCAACTGGGGAGTTGAAGAGTATGGGGCGGTGGTTGTTGCTTAAATTTGACATACGATGCCTCATAATGAACTTCAAATTCGACAATCAGAACAAATTACATGGCCCAGATATCCCTATGTAGGCACTGGGTTTGCCGATGCCGGGTGCTTGGGCAATGTCATCCGGCAAAATCAGATGATTCATGCGCTATTATGCAAAGTCTATTCCGCGTCTGAAGTGGTGCTCCGGGCGCGTCACGAAAACGAATCCACCCAGGCAGAGGGGGCGGGCAGTCTGTTCTCAAACGCGAGGGGATGTTGGCGCGGCATGGAGGAGGTAAGAAATGAACGGTCGGATAGAGCGAAATCCGTTGTTTCGAGCTTAAGAAGGGAGTATCCGGGCTGCCAGATGGGGGCGCGCAGCATCGAAGAGATTCTCGAAAGGCATGGCCCCATGCCGCGGGAGGAGGGCCAAAGGCGCTGCGGCTTTGCGGCACGACGTCCCGTACCCATTTGTCTGCTTGCGGGTTGACCCTGCAGGGTCCATCGGCTGTCAATCCGAAGGACAGCCATGACGGGACAGGGTGGACAGGTGACAAAGTTTCGGATTGCGCCGACAGATTTGAAAATTGTTTCGAAGGCCAGCAAGCAGAATATGGCAGTGGAGTGTTTGTATGCTCAAATGCATCTTGTTGTGTATTGTTCTGGTTGTATCACCTGCAGTCTGCTTCGCCCTGGATTTGGAGCAGTATAACGTGACCCTGATGTGCGCAGGCAAGCAAAAATGTATTGATAACGAGCTTAAGGCAAAAGACGAGCTTGCCAAAATGAGGTTCTCGACGGAAAATGATAGACTATTGCAGATGATACTCAATACGGCGGGCTATACGGGCGCACTGTCCGCCGTAATAAAGATGCATATCCCTTACGAACAAGCCCCGCCTCCGCAGCAGGCGCCCTAGGCCGAGTTTGGCTGCCGATGGCGGGGCGGCATGAAATAACATGTAAGACGGCGGGGTGGTGGACACGGACCACGCCTCAAGCCAGAGGTGGTCATGAAGGGGCTAGGCGCACAAGGAACCAGCGTAAAGGACAAGATGGACGAAGCAAGGGAGATGTGCCTGTCCCGCTTGCGCATGGTCCCCAGGGACAAGCGGGAATCCGTGGCCGACGCCCTCCTCGCTCTGGCCGATCCCCAATGGTGGGAACTGCGGCACAAGGGGGCCGAGGTGTTTCTGCTCATTCTTGAGTTGCGCAAAGACCAGGCCTTGAAAATCATGCGGGACGCGGCGCGATAGGAAGGCCGCCCTGGGCAGGCCGTATCGGGAGTCTTTCGCCTATGCCCTGCTTCGCGGGGCGTGCCGGGAGGATTGGGCCATGCCTCCCCTCTCGCAAGCTACTACTCCACGGAGGCCTACCTCCAATGGTAGTACCCGCCCGGGTAGTAGTACGGCCCATAGTAGGGGGCGGGATACGGGTAGTACGCCGGGGGCGGTGCAACATACACAGGGGGCGGCGGCGCGACATACACGGCGGCCGGAGGAGGGAGTGCCTCGATGTGGGTGGCCCCGTTCTTGTCCTTGTAAATGGCGCAGCCTTGCAGACTGAACAGACCGGCGAAAACGAGTGCGGGAAGAATCAGGCGGCGCATGGCGGCCTCCTCATGATATGGACTCGGTAAACGGTAGATCGCGCCAAGCACGCGATCGGTTACAGCCCTGGACACGTCCGCCCAGGACCTCCACCCCTCCTCGACGGGAGCAACCAGTCAATTCCCGGAGGAACTCCCGGGTGGGTTCAGGCAGGACCGACCTACCCGGAGGGCAGTTCATCCGTCTGGATTTTGTGCACGTTGGCCCAGGTGGCGAACATGGCCCGGAGGTAGTCGGCGGAAGCGTCGGTCTCAGACATGGCGTCCTTGAAGGAATGGTAGTCGATGGACAGGGCCTCGGCCTGGAGGACCTTGCCCCATTCTTCCCTGGGAATCTGGACCCGGTACCGATAGTCCGCGTTGGCGAAGGAGAGGATATCGGCCTTCAGGCCGTGGCGGGCCAGGAGGTCGGTGAGGTGCTCTTTTTTCCTGGCACGGACCGCGACTTCGCCTGGTGCGCAGAATTTGGTCGCTGCCACGGAAAAAAATCCGTCGCGGGTGAAAATCCACATGCAAGGCCTCCAGCGGGGGGGTGTCTTTTCTTTAGCCCGAATCGCCGCGAAAGGCCAGCGCGCCGGGGGGCGCACCCGGTGAGGGAGCCCGCGCAATACCTCCACAACCGGCAACGGCCTAGGGTGTGGCGTCCGGCTTCGCCCTGCGGCGGACCTCCACCTGAGCCATCTTCTCCCAGTGCCGTATGAGCGCCCCGTGGTCGGCCTCGCCCAGGCCATCGGCCAGGAGCGCCTGCATGGCCTCCATCACCTGAGCGGTGAGAGGCAGGCTCACGTGCAACTCCCGCGAGGTTTCCAGTACGTTGGTCAGGTCCTTGGCGTGCAGCTTGATCCGAAAGCCCGGGGTGAAATTGCCGTCCAGCACCATGGGGGCCTTGGCGTCCAGCACCGTGCTCCCGGCCAAGCCGCCCCGGATGGCCCGGTAGACCCGCTCCGGGTCCACCCCGGCCTTGGCGGCCAGCACCAGGGCCTCGGACATGGCCGCAATGTGGCCGGCCACCATGATCTGATTGGCCAGCTTGGCCACGTTGCCCGCACCCACAGACCCGACGAGCACCACCGAGGCGGCCATGGCTTCCATCACCGGCCGGCACTCCTCAAAGTCCTCAGGCTCGCCGCCGACCATGACCGACAGCGTGCCGTCGATGGCCTTGGGCTCGCCGCCGCTCACCGGGGCGTCCAGCATGCGTACTCCCTTCGCGGCAAGCCCGGCGGCGATCTCCCGGCTGGCCAGGGGGGCGATGGAGCTCATGTCCACCAGAATGGAACCGGGCGAGGCCCCTTCGGCCACCCCGTCCGGTCCCAGGACCACTTCCCGCACCTGGGGCGAGTTGGGCAGCATGGTGATGACCAGGTCCGAGCGCTCGGCCACGTCCCTGGGAGACGTCGCAGCCCTGGCTCCGTTCGAAGCGATCAGGTCCACGTCCGCCCGGGTGCGGCTGTAAATGGTCAGTGGGTACCCGGCCTTGAGCAGGTTGCGGCACATGGGCTTGCCCATGATGCCAAGGCCGATGAAGCCGATGCGTTTCATGGCGTGGCGCTCCTTTCCTGGCTCGAACCGGGAGAGAGGCCCCATCTCAGGGCCCAGGCCAGCGAGGCCCGGGTGTCCGGTTCGGGGACGTATTCCAGGCCGACAAAACCCTGGTAGCCCAGGCGATCGATCTCCGCGAGGAGAAAGTTGAAGTTGATCTCGCCCGTGCCTGGCTGGTGGCGGCCGGGATTGTCCGCTATCTGGATGTGCCCGATGCGGGCCATGTTGGCCCGCAAGGTGGCGGTCAATTCGCCCTCCGCGCGCTGGGCGTGGTAGATGTCGTACTGCATGAGGAGGTTGGGGCGACCCACATCGTCGATCATGCGCAGGGTACGGTCTGAATCGTGCAAGTAGAAGCCCGGGATGTCCTTGCGGTTGATGAATTCCACCAGGAGGGTCAGGCCCTCTTCAGCCAGGACGTCGGCTGCGTAGCGCAGGTTTTCGGCCAGGGTGTTCCAGAGGACGTCCTCGCTCACTCCGGCTGGGGCGATTCCGGCTAGGCAGTTCAGCCTGGGCACGCGCAGGGCCTTGGCGTAAGTGACGGCCCTGGTGACCCCGGCCCGGAACTCCCCGGTCCAGGAAGGGTCGCAGGCGATGCCCCGGTCCCCGGCCGCCCAGTCTCCGGCCGGGAGGTTGAAGAGCACCTGGTCAAGGCCGTGCTCCTCCAGCAGGCCGGCCAGGGTGGCCGGGGCGTGCTCGTAGGGGAAGAGGTATTCCACGGAGGTGAAACCGGCCTCCCGGGCGGCGGCGAAGCGCCTGAAGAAAGGCAGGTCGGTGAACAGCATGGACAGGTTGGCTGCGAATTTCGGCACGGCGAAGGCTCCTTGCGGTTGTTTCCTGGCGTGCTCGGGCCTGTGCCCGGACCTGTCGGCGGAGTGGTCACATTCTCTGGCTCACTCCCTATCGCGGCCCGAACCGTGACGCCGCCAGCATGGGCGACAGTGGTCGGGCGCTACTGCCGCCGAGCTACTTTACAGAAATAGCTGAGCTGCTTGTCCACGTCCAGGGGGTGCGGGGCGAGTTGACTTCATGGCCTACACTGGGTAGCCACGAGCCGTCAGGTGCCCACCCCCCTTCACCAGCCAGACAGTCAGGGAGCCCCAGTGCCGCCCACCAGGCAGACCGTGACGGACCACGGACCATTTCATGTCGATATTGCCACGCGTCGTCGAACCGGCGACAAGCGGGAAGTGATGCCCCTTGGCACACTGTACGCGGTGGGCGTGGGACCGGGCGATCCGGACCTGCTCACCTTCAAGGCCGTGAAGGCTTTGGGTCGGGTCTGCGTGGTCTTTGCGGCGGCCTCCAGCGGCAACGACTATTCCCTGGCCCTGTCCATCGCCTCCCCACACATGCGACCGAACACGCCGGTGGTCCGCCTGGGCTTTCCCATGACCCGCGACAAGGCGGAGCTGGCTGCGGCATGGCAGGCCAACGCCCTGGCCGTGCTGGACGAACTGCGCCAGGGGCGTGATGCGGCATTCATCACCCTGGGAGACCCCATGACCTATTCCACGTTCCTGTATCTGTGGCGCACCCTGCTGGCCCTGGATCCGGAACTGACCGTGGAGGTCGTGCCGGGGGTGAGTTCCGTCCAGGCCGCCGCCGCCGCCGCCGGGTTCAGCCTGGCGGAGTCGGGGGAGAACCTGGTCGTGCTTTCCGGCGTGGACGACCTCGGGCGGCTACGCCTAGCCCTCGATGTCTGCGACAGCGCCGTGATTCTCAAGGCTTACAAGAGCTTCCCCCGCCTGCGTGAGTTGCTCGAGTCCATGGGCCTGGCGGACAAGGCCGTGCTGGTGAGTCGTTGCGGCCTCGCGGGCCAGAGCATCCAGCGCGGACTGGCTGAGTGCCCGGAGCGGCCGCCGTACTTCTCGCTCATTCTCGTTAAAAAATAGCCTCTTGGATTCTTTTTTATTACGGCCGGTTGCCTGCTCCTACGAGCGGCCGGTCGTTGCCTCTTTTCCATTGCACCGTCCATTCCCTAAAGTTTAGCCCCGAAAAAACGATAACTACCCAGATATGAAGGGAATTGCGGAACGGTCGACCGAGGTGGTAGCCGCGAACGGCTAAAGACGCCGTCGACCATTCAAGGAGCAATCACAATGTCGCTGGGTACTCTCTTCACGACGTCATGGGTATGAACGCAGCCGGCCGTATCGAGACTAGGAATTTTTGAAGACCCCCTAAAGGAATGTCGGCCCCGGACGATATGTAGGTCAACGGCGCCACGCCACGACCGGGCCAGGGGTCCGGACGCAAGGGAAAGGGACCCGGCGAGGCAGCCAGGCAAGGAAGCCAATCTTTTTCACGGAGGAAGTAATCATGGCTCTCACAATCAACCACAACATCATGGCCACAACGGTGGCGAACAACCTGTCAAATGCGTATTCTTCCATGGCGACGTCCACTCGCCGCCTGTCGTCGGGCTTGCGCATCACTCAGTCCTCGGACGACGCGGCCGGCAACGCGGTGAGCCAGCTCCAACTGGCTGACATTGCCTCCATCAACCAGGGCGTGCGTAACGCAAACGACGGCGTTTCCATGCTCCAGACAGCGGACGGCGCCCTGGGTGTCTCGGACACCATCCTCATCCGCATGAAGGAACTGGCCACGCAGGCGGCCACGGGCACCTACACCTCGGATCAGCGCCTGATCATCGACTCCGAGTACCAGGCCATGGCCTCGGAAATCACCCGTATCGCCTCGGCCACCCAGTTCAACGGCATCTACCTGCTGAACGGCAACCTTTCCAGCGCCACGAACTCGGATACTGGGCTGGCCTCCTCGGGCAAGCTCAAGGTGCACTTCGGCATCACCAACAACTCGGCCGAGGACTACTACTACGTCCAGATCGGCACCAGCACCGCCTCCGCTCTGGGTTTGGGGCTCGGCGCCAGCAGCAGCGCAGGAAAATCCATTTCCACCCAGGATCTGGCTGAGAAGGCCCTGTCCGCGATCAACAACGCCATCACCTCCAAGGACAAGATCCGCGCCAGCCTGGGCGCCCTCGAAAACCGCCTGGCTGACACCGTGCAGAACCTGACCATTCAGGGTCAGAACGAGCAGTCGGCCCAGTCGCAGATCGCCGACGTGGACGTGGCCACGGAAATGACCAACTTCGTGCGCTCGCAGATCCTGGTGCAGTCCTCGGTGGCCATGCTCTCGCAGGCCAACAGCATGCCCAAGATGGCCTTGCAGCTCCTTCAGGGCTAACGGGGGCTAAGGGTTAGGGAAATCACAAGCGGCCGGGTCGCCCAAGCGGCCCGGCCGTTTCGTTCTTTCGGCACGGGGATTGCTAGACATCGGCCAAGGCGAGGAGTCCCGTCAAAAAAATATCGGGGGATTGGCCATGGCGATTGGAACGGCCACTGGCGGCGTCAGTACAGCGGGTCAGATCAACTTCCAGGGTCTCGGCAGCGGCACGGACTTCAGCACGCTCATTGCGAAGCTGGTCGCGGTCGAGCAGACCCGTGTCCAGACCTACGTCACCTGGAAAGAGTCCTGGCTGAACAAGAGCACTGCCGTCACGAACCTCAACACCCAGTTGCTCAGTCTGCGGACCTCCCTTGAGAGTATAGACACCGTCGACTCCTTCCTGCAGCAAAGCGCCACCTCCACCAACACGGACGCGCTCACCGCCACCGCCGGGGGGAGCGCCGAGAGCGGAGACTACACCTTCTCCATTAAGCAGCTGGCCCAGAACAAGGTGATGGTCGCAAGCCACGGCTACGCCTCCCTCACCCAGGACATCAACACCCTGGGGTCAGCCGCCACCTTCACGTATACCTACCACGGCGTAACCGTATCCAACGCCATTCCGGCGTCGGCCTCGCTTACCGACCTGGTCAACATCATCAACACCAACGGGAACAACCCCGGGGTGCGCGCCACAACCCTCTACGACGGGACCAACTATTTCCTCGAAATCAGGGGCCTGGACATGGGGGCCAGCAACAGCCTGTTCGTCTCGGGGAGCACTCTGGCCGGTTACGGCCAGGCCAACTTCCAGACCACCCAGAACAACCAGGACGCCCTTTTCAAGATAAACGGCTGGCCCCTATCCAACGCGTACATGTCCCGGGCGACGAACACGGTCACCGACGCCATCGATGGGCTCTCCCTGAAACTCCTGGCCTCGGGGTCCGGAAACATAGACGTGGCCCTCAACACCTCCGCGGTGGTAGCGAACGTCCAGACTTTCGTCTCCCAGGTCAACTCGGTGATCACGCAGATTAATTCGCTCACGGCCTACAATTCCACCACCCAGCAGGCCTCGATGATGACCGGCGACTACGGCCTGCAGTTGGTCAGCTCCATCATGAACAACCTTGTGGCCAACCCGGGCCTCGGCTTCGACAACACGGACGTCTACTCATCCTTGGCTCCTTGCGGTATCAGCGTCGACGCGGACGAGGGCTCGACGACCTTCGGGGAGCTCCTTCTGGATCAGACCACGTTGACCAACGTCCTGGCTTCCAACTCCGCCGCAGTGGGGTTGATTTTCGCTGCCCAGAACGTCGGAGGCACCGACAGTTCCGACATAACCTACTCCTCGTCCATCGACAGCGTTACCCAGGCCGGGTCCTATCCGGTCTCCTACACGGTCGCGAACGGGAAGATAACGTCAGCCACAATAAACGGCCATCCCGCCACCTTCTCCTCCAACTCGTCGCTGATCACCGGCGAGGCGGGGTACGCTGAAGCCGGTCTGGTCATCCAGGTGGACAACCTCACAAACGGCACCTACAACCACAATGCGACGCTGCGTCTGGGCAAGACCGGGGAGTTGGTGAACGAGTTGGCCACGCTGACCGATGCCACCAACGGACCGCTTGTCATCGAGGAGCAAGGCTGCCAGAGCACCGCTGACGAAATCTCGACGATGATCGACGACGAGAACGTACGGATCCAGACCATGGCCACCAACCTCAAGGATCAATATTCCGCGCTGGACACCCTGCTCGGGACGTACAGCAACATACAGACGGAGCTCACGTCGCAAATTGACAGCCTCTCCACATCAACATCCACAAGTTAGCGAGTCCCTAGGGAGCAGACGCCATGCAAAAGGCCGCGCAAGCCTATATCCAGACCCAGGTCACTACCACCAGCCAGGGCGACGTGCTCATCCTGCTCTTCGACGGGGCCCTCAAGTTTCTCAAGCAAGCCAAGGAGCGCATGGCTGCCAAGGACTACGCACAAAAAGGCATCCTCATCTCCAAGGTCCTGGACGTGATAGCGGAGCTGCAAGGCAGCCTGAACATGCAGAAAGGCGGAAAATTGGCCGAAAACCTGAGCAGGCTCTATTTTCTCTGCTCCACCAAGCTCCTAGCGGCCAACCTGAAGATGGACCAGAATCTGTTAGACGAGGTGGTCGGCATGCTCTCGGGCGTCCGGGACGCCTTCGCCCAGATCAACACTCCGGAGTTCGCTCCGCCTCCGCAATCGGCCGCCAGGACGCAGAGCCTCATATCCACCAGGCCCGGCCTCGCCCCCTCCACAGCGGCCGGAGCCTCCGTGCACAAGGCCTTCGCCGCCTACTCCCACGCCACGAAGGACGCTGGCTAGGCTTGCGCCGGTATTGATGCCGGTCGCGATGCGGGTACGACGTGCGGACGAAGTGTACATGACGCAAACTCTCGGCTCCTTCTCCCGGGCCGGACGCCGCAAAAAGTTGGGCCTCCGGCGTTAGCTTTGTACCGCCGCATCTCAAGGAGTTGCTGACTGGAGCCCCGCCTTGAATATTCTCCCGGAGAAACTCCTTCACTTGTAACGCGGTTGCTGTCGCTGATCCGCGTTCTTTCAACTCCTCCTGGGCAGCAAACTGCTGCTCGCTACGCCATGGTTCCGGGCCCGTGAGAACCGCCCATCGTGCAGTCTCGGGAAGAAGGCTGACGGCATGTCGCAAAACATCTCGACCATGTTCTGGAAATTGCCCGCTGTCGGCATTGTTCTCCTGAGTGTGGATCAAAAATTGCAAATGTATTCTAATGTATTCTGCTGACAGAATGAATTGAAAAAAGACAATACAACTGTTGATGTGAAAATATGGATGGTGTAAAGGAGAGGTTGTATTGGAGGTCTATAGATCAGGATAGACATCATGGTCCAATTATTACTTAACAATCCAGCTGTTGTTGGTAACGATGCGCAGCAATCCGAGTGGAAGTCCGCGCTAGTAGTGGTCGACAATATCCTGTCTGCAGACAAGAATAATGTTGATGCAGCCTTCAATCGTGCCCAACTACTTTGGAAACTTGGTCGGCTTGTGGAGGCAAAGCTTGCTTATATACATGTATTAACATTGAGTCCTGCGCATTTTGGAGCTATTAATAATCTGGGTGTGTTGTTGTATTCCGAGGGATTAAAAAAAGACGCACGTATCTGCTATGCTGAAGCTGTGCTGAAGCATCCTGAAAATCATGTCGGTCATATCAATTTTGCAAACTCACTCGTTGAAGACGGTGAGTTGTTGTTGGCGCGTGAGCATTATGAAAAGGCTTTGAGCATAGTCCCTGGACTGTCTGAGGCGCACAAGGGACTAGCCAATGTATTCGAGAAACAAGGAGACGAGAGTGCTGCAGAATTGTACAGGAAGTTATATTTTAAACAAAGAGCCATAACGGTCTATCCCTGTCGGGGGGGTGGACAGCCTGTGCGTGTGCTCCTGCTAGCGTCTACAAGAGGTAATGTACCGATTCGGATACCTGAATTTTTCGATGAAACTATTTTTCATGTTACAGCTATTATCCCAGAGTTCTACAATTCAGGAGAGTCTTTACCGCAACATCAATTGATAGTAAATTTAATCGGCAATGCAGATATTTGCAGGGAATCTCTTGATGCAGCTTGTAAATTAATTGTATCAACGTCTGCTCCAGTCATAAATCATCCTGATATAGTTTTTGAAACGGGGAGAGTTTCCGTTGCAAACCGTCTCAGGCATGTGCAAGATGTTATATCGCCGTTAATGATTAATGTAAGTCGTTCTGTTCTCACTGCACAAAATGCTATTTCAAGTTTGTCAGCTCGCGGTTTTACAATGCCATTTTTGTTGCGAACGCCTGGGTTTAGTAACGGACTTCATTTTTATCGAGTAGAAAACGCCTACGACCTTAGCGCAGCGTTGGAGGCGCTGCCTGGAGATGAAATAACAGTCATCCAGTTTTTGGGCGCTCGTAGTGCTGACGGTAAAATACGTAAATATCGTGTAATGATGGTCGACGGTAAGATTTATCCATTGCATGTTGCTATTTCTAGGCAATGGAAAATACATTATGAAACTGCTGACATGTCCGATTGCTCTGAGCATCGAGCGGAAGATGCCGCATTTCTAAATAATATGCCCGACATTCTTGGACAAAAGGCAATGTTAGCTTTGGAGTGCATTGGTGATATTCTGGGTCTTGATTATGGTGGTGTTGATTTCAGTCTCAATGATAAAGGTGAGGTTTTGTTGTTTGAGGCAAATGCTAATATGGTTGTTCATCCTCCAGATTCTGATAAACGATGGGACTACCGCCGAGAACCTGTTCAGCGTGTTATAAGTGCCATAAAAAATATGTTTGTTAGACGGCGTGCTGCATATTAACCAAGGGGTATTTGGCAGAGGTGAGGGTGACGCCTTTCGGACCTGCCCGGGCGGCTGCTTGGGCCAGTACGGGACAAACGCAGGTGAACAGAACGAGGAGGACCGCAGTGGGCAACACGCGCATAAGCCCTCCTGCTTCATGGAGGTGCCCTGTTTGACAAGCGGTGAGCCAGAAAAATGACTCTAGGCCACGGCCAGAGTGGAGCTCGCGGCCCTGGCCGCGTCGGTCAGGACCTGGTTCCGGGCTTTGGCGTAAGCCGTGAGGCCCGTGCGCCAAGCCAGGTCCGGATGGCTGACCGTGTTTTCCTGGCCAGGTGTGGTATCGCTCGAGGAGGTGCTCGAAATCTGTTCTCGTAGGCTCTCGCGGGCCAATTCCGTCTGGAAGGCCTGGGCGCGGGTATCCGTCTGTTTCCGGGCTGCCGTCTCGTCCGGTTCGACGGTCACCTGCTTCGAGGAGTAGTCCACGCCGAAACTGCCCAGGCGCAAGCCGAAGGCGCGCGTGACCACACGGGCTGAGACGGCCGAGAGAGCCTGGTTCTGGGAAGATTGCCCGCCCTGGCCTATTGGGGAGGATGCTTCCATGGACGTTCTCCTGGGCTGAAAGCCCGGTACGGCGGCCTTGCCGATCCGCGCCAGATTCTCGGCGCGGGGTTCCCGTCCATGGAAACCGTGAGGGACATTTTTAAAATAATCCCACAGCGGTTCTTTGGCAAGAAAAATGGAAAAAACTGTAACTTCTGCGAAACTCGTGCCAGGGCAGAATTTTCCCCCCGAGAATTCTTCAACGCCAGGACCCACTTGTCCACGAGGCTCCGGGCGGCTACATTCAAGCAACAGACTCAAGACCCTGTCAGCCAGCCAACCCATTTTTCGGAGGTCAGATGCCCACGCGGATCATCAAGAAACGCCGGCTCATCCCCGGCCAGACCAGCGAGTTGACGCTCGATGCCTCCCACATCGCGCGCAAGGCCAAACCTGGCAATTTCGTCATCCTGCGCGTCTCTGAAAAAGGCGAGCGCATCCCCCTGACCATCGCCGACACCGACCCCGCGACCGGGACCATTACCATCGTCTTCCTGGTGGTGGGCAAATCGACGGCCGAACTCGAGACCTTGGAGGAGGGCGACGAAATCCTGGATGTCTGCGGCCCTCTCGGCAAGCCTACCCACATCGAGAAGACTGGCACCGTTGTTTGCGTGGGCGGTGGTACGGGCATAGCGGCCATGCACCACATCGCCAAGGGCCACAAGGCCGCGGGCAACAGGGTGATCACGGTCATCGGCTCGCGCTGCGAAGACCTGCTGCTCTTCAAGGCGGAGCTGGCCGAGTTTGCCGACGAGGTGGTGGTGACCACGAACGACGGTTCTTGCGGCATGAAGGGCTTCGTCACCGACGGGCTACGAATGGTTCTGGACCGCGAGCCCGCGGTGGGCGAGGTGGTGGCAGTGGGCCCGGTGCCCATGATGGAGGCCGTGGCCAACCTCACCCGGCCCTACGGCGTGAAGACCACGGTCAGCCTCAACTCCATCATGATCGACGGTATCGGCATGTGCGGTGCCTGCCGGGTGAACGTGGGCGGCGAGGTCAAGTTCGCCTGTGTGGACGGCCCCGAGTTCGACGGGCACCAAGTGGATTTCGCGCGCATGCGCCAGCGCCTTGCGGCTTTCAAGCCCCAGGAGGAGCTCTCCTGGGCCGAGTTCCGGAGGCGTCGTGGACAAGAAGCCTAGCAAACTTGCGCCCCGGACCCCCATGCCGGAGCGGCCTGCCAAGGAGCGCGTGAAGGATTTCTTTGAAGTGACCACTGGTTACACCCTGGACATGGCGGTGCAAGAGGCTGGACGCTGCCTGCAGTGCAAGCGCCCCCTGTGCGAGAAGGGCTGTCCGGTGGAGGTGCCCATCAAGGCCTTCATCGGCCATCTCCGGCGGGGCGATGTGACCGAGGCCTACAAGGCCATCCGGGAGACCAACTCCCTGCCGGCCGTCTGCGGTCGGGTGTGCCCCCAGGAGGTACAGTGCGAGGGGGCCTGCGTACTGGCCAAAAAAGGCAAGCCGGTGTGTATCGGCCGGCTGGAGCGCTTCACCGCCGATGAATTCGCGGCCCGCTCCGCCTGCGAGCAGCTCACCGGGGACAAGGCCTGCCGGATGATCCGCGAGGACCTGAAGGTGGCTTGCCTCGGGGCTGGGCCTGCCAGCCTGACCGTGGCCGGGTACCTCTCCACGCTCGGGATCAAGGTCCACGTGTACGAGGCCCTGCACGAGCCGGGCGGAGTGCTGGTCTATGGCATCCCTGAGTTCCGACTGCCCAAGGCCATCGTGCATCGCGAGGTCCAGGCCATGACCGAGAACGGGGTGGAGTTCCACCTGAACTGGGTCGGCGGGCGAACCGTCACCATCCAGGATCTTTTCGATGACGGGTTCCAGGCCGTGTTCATCGGCGTGGGCGCGGGCCTGCCGCGCTTTTTGAAAGTACCTGGCGAGGATTTGACCGGGGTGTTCTCGGCCAACGAGTACCTCTCCCGGGCCAACCTGGGCAGGGCCTACGCCTTCCCGGCCTACGACACCCCGCCATTCCCGGGCAAACGGGTGGTGGTGGTGGGCGGCGGCAACGTGGCCATGGACTCGGCGCGCACGGCCATGCGCATGGGGGCGGAAACGGTCAGCCTGGTCTACCGCCGCAGCGAAGCGGAGATGCCCTGCCGCCGAGAGGAGCTGGAACACGCCTTGGACGAGGGTCTGCACCTGGAAATCCTCACCAACCCGGTGACGTTCACCGGCGGGGAGGACGGACGGCTCACCGGAGCCACCCTGGAGCGCATGGTGCTGGGCGAGCCGGACGACAAGGGCCGCTGCTCGCCTAAGTGCACAGGGGAATTTCTCGACATCCCTTGCGACTTGGCGGTGATCGCCGTGGGCACTGGGCCCAACCCCCTGCTCCTGGAAGCCACGCCAGGGCTTAAACGCAACCGGCGGGGCTACATCGAGGTGGTCGAGGCCACCGGAGAGACCAGTATTCCGGGCGTGTTCGCTGGGGGCGATATCGTCACCGGTGCGGCCACGGTCATCCTGGCCATGGGAGCGGGGCGCCGCGCCGCCAAGGAGATAGCCCGCCGACTTCTGGGCCAAGACGCTCCCCAGGACGTGCCCGCTCTACACGGAGGGTCCCTCTCGGTAGAGGGTTGAAGGATTCTTCGGCATGGTTGAATTCGGCCGGGGGAGGGGGCTTCCTCCCCCCCGGCCGGTCCAGTGACCGATCGCGCCAAACGCGCAAATCAGCTTCCCTAGGCGGCTCCCAGACAGGATCACCAGGGCTGGCTTGGCCTGAGCAGGATCAGTCCCCCTTCGGAGACATCCTGTCTTCGGCTCGCGTCACAGATTCTCTCGCCTTCCGTCACCTATTTGTCATATGTTACTCCTAGGGTCTGCAGGCTGCCGGTCTCTGCTCTCCGGCGCATTTTCCAAAACACCTCAGGAGGCTAGAAAGATGAAGAAAATCGCCACGTTCCTCTTCGCGCTGTTGCTTATGGCCGGCTTGGCCCACGCCGACACCAGCATCCGGGTGGACGGCTCCACCACCGTGCTGCCCGCCATGCAGAAGATTGTTGAAGCCTACATGAAGGCCAACCCCGGCGTGAACATCACCGTGTCCGGCGGTGGCTCCGGCAACGGCATCAAGGCCGCGATCGACGGCACCACCGACGTGTGCATGAACTCGCGCCCGGTCGAGGAAAAAGAGCTGGCCTCCGCCAAGGAGAAGGGCCGTATCCTGAAGCCCATGGAAATCGCCTGGGACGCCATCGTGCCCATCGTGAACCCGGCCAACCCCGTGAGCAACCTGACCACCGCGCAGCTGCAGGGCATCTTCGACGGTACCATCAAGAACTGGAAGGAAGTGGGTGGTGAAGACAAGGAGATCGTGGTCATCTCCCGCGACACCTCCTCCGGCACCTACGAGGCCTGGCAGTCCCTGATCCTGAAGGAGCACAAGGTGACCCCGGCCGCCCTGCTGCAGGCTTCCTCCGGCGCGGTCATGGAAGTCGTGAGCAAGAACAAGGCCGCCATCGCCTACGACGGCATCGCCTACGTGACCAAGGCCGTGAAGGGCCTGACGGTCAACGGCGTCATGGGCGGCGAGAAGACAGTGCACGACAAGACCTATCCCGTCGCCCGTCCTCTGTTCATCACCGTGCCCGAGAAGTTGAGCGAGCCGGTTCAGAAGTTCGTGGACTACATCATGAACCCAACCGAGGGTCAGAAGCTCATCGGTGAAGTCGGCTACTTCCCCGTCAAGAAATAGCGTTACAACCATCCTCCCGGCCCCCTTCCCGAAGGGGGCCGGGCCTCGGAGCCTACCGTGGCCATTAGCCGAAAACGCAAAGACGATCTGATCCACTATTTTTTCATGTTCACCGCCCTAGTGTCCATCATCGCACTGGGGCTGATCATGGTCTACCTTTTCCTGGAAGGGCTGCCTATCTTCCAGAAGGTCTCGGTGGGGGACTTCATTTTCGGGTCGTCCTGGTACCCCACCTTCGATCCTCCGGAATTCGGCATTTTCCCGCTCATCGTGGCCTCCTTAGCGGTGACGGCTCTCTCCTCCCTGATTGCCATCCCGCTCGGGGTCATGACCGCGGTGTACCTGGCTGAAATCGCCACGCCCAGGACCCGCAGCGTGGTCAAGCCGCTGGTGGAACTGTTGGCCGCCCTGCCCTCGGTGGTCATCGGCTTCTTCGGCATGGTGGTGGTGGCCCCCTACCTCCAGGACACCTTCGACCTCCCCACGGGGCTCAACCTGTTCAACGCCGCCCTCATGCTGGCCTTCATGAGCGTGCCCACCATCTGCTCCGTGTCCGAGGACGCCATCTACGCCGTGCCCGGAGACCTCAAGGAGGCCTCCCTGGCCCTAGGAGCCACCCACTGGGAGACCATCCGCCGGGTGGTCCTGCCGGCTTCACTCTCGGGCGTATCCACGGCCATCATCCTGGGAATGTCCCGGGCCATTGGTGAGACCATGGTGGTGCTCATGGTGGCCGGCGGCGCGGCCATGTTGCCCACGTCGATCTTCTCGCCTATCCGGCCCATGCCGTCCTCCATCGCCGCCGAAATGGGTGAGGCCCCGTTCCATTCCGACCACTACCACGCACTGTTCGCCATCGGTATGGTGCTCTTCGTGTTCACCCTGATCTTCAACATCATCGCCAGCCACATCGCTGAGAAAAACAAACAGGTCGGCGCGGCCACCTTGTAGGGGCATACGGCCATGCAAATCGACGAAAAGCTCGTAAAGCGGCGCAAGGGCGCCCAAATGGTCATGTGGGGGGTTTTCAGGAGCGCCTCGCTGGTGAACGCGGCGGCCTTGGGCGTCATCTGCGTGTTCCTGGTCTATAATGGCCTTCCGGCCATCAGCTGGGAGTTCCTCACCCAGTATCCCCGTGACTCCATGACCGCCGGCGGCATCTTTCCCTGCATCGTCGGCACGGTGGTACTGTCGCTGGGTTCCATGCTGGTAGCCTTCCCCCTGGGGGTGTGCGCGGCCATCTACCTGAACGAATACGCCAGGCGGGGCAAGCTCCTGCGTGTCATCCGCCTGGGTATAGCCAACCTGGCAGGTGTGCCCTCGGTGGTCTTCGGCCTGTTCGGCCTGGCCTTCTTCGTTACCTTCTTCGGACTTGGAGTGAGCATCCTCTCCGGCGTGCTGACTCTGGCCATACTCGTCCTGCCGGTGATCATCGGCACGGCCGAGGAGGCCTTGAAGAGCGTACCCATGACCTACCGCGAGGCCTCCCTGGGGTTGGGGGCAACCAAGTGGCAGACCATCCGTCTGGTGGTGCTCCCGGCGGCCCTGCCGGGCATGCTCACCGGGGCCATTCTGGGGCTGTCGCGCGCCGCCGGCGAGACCGCGGCCATCATGTTCACCGCGGCAGTGTACTACGCTCCCCAGCTGCCAACGTCTCCATTTTCCGACGTTATGGCCCTGCCCTACCACATCTACGTGCTGGCCACGGCAGGGATGAACATCGACAAGACCCGGCCCCTGCAATACGGCACGGCTTTGGTGCTCATCGCCCTGGTGCTGGGCATGAACCTGCTGGCCATCGTATACCGGGCCAGATTGCAGCGGAGAACCTAGGCCCACCCCGCCCCCCAGTCAAAAGGCCCCGGACGCGAAGCGTCCGGGGCCTTTTGACTGGGGGGCTCGGGAAGAACGGCACACGGTGCTCACTCTCCCTGGGCGAATTACGTATTCCCCCTGTGGTCTGGCGGCTTAGGAAGGGGTTTTCGATGGCCTTCTTGCGCCCAGCCTAGATCAGCCAAGGTTCGAAGAGCTTGTGCACTTCGCGCATCTCAGCTTCCATCTCGGCGAAGGACGGTTTCTGCACCGGATGGCGGGTGATGATGGTCTGACGAACGATCATGGCGAATTCGTCCCAGCGAGCCTGGCCAAAGACCTCGGAGAGCAAGAGAAATGCTTCCTTGCGGACCTCCGGATCACTCAGGTCCTTTTTGTGCCCGGCGAAAAAGTCTTTCACTTTGTCAACCCATTCCATGGCGGACCTCCAAGTGTGGTTCGATGTGGTAAGAGTCGCCCAGGATCGTCGCTAGGGCCTTACCCGGCCCCAGGGTCCCGTGCGGCCTCGGAAGCTACCCTGCCGCGGGGTGGCGGAGGGATTACCTGGTGCGCAGGGAACCTGCCGGAGGGAGCCACGGCGGTCATTTGGGGTAGGCTCTCCGGCAGTAGCGCTGGCACCAATCAAAGGCGAATTCGGAGCCACCCTCGCAGTCGGTGCCGAAATAACGCGAGGCTTGAGGCGCGTGGATGTCCTGGCACTCCCGGAGGCAGGCATCGAGCGAGGACTGCCTCTGGCCCAGCACTGGCGTGTATTCGTCGCAGACGGCGATGATGTCGCTGCAGCCCGTCTGGCGGCCATCGGTATACTGATAGCAGAAGCCCTTGAACTCGGACCCGGTCATGGGCTTCACCGGACCGCACCCGCTGGTGGCGAACAGGACGACGGCCAAGACTGCGATCAGGAACTGCGGCATGATTCCTCCTACGGGCCACGGTTTGGAGCCCAGCGAAATGAAATTACATGGTAGCGGCCAGAATGCAAATGCTCTTCGGCGCTAGGCGACGAATTCCCCGGCAACGGCCAAGATCGTCGGCAAAAATGTTTCGGCACGGTTTTTCCGCCCGGGAGTGTAACGAAAAAGGGGGAAACCTCCACATACCCCAAGGAAGTGTTCGAACATGGGAAACAAGGAGAAAAAAGATGAAAGGATTTATCGCCGCTGTTTCGATGATGGTCCTTCTGGCCTCCTCGGTCGTGTACGCCCAGGAGAAGAAGCCTGAAGCCGAAGGGGTCAAGAGCTGTCATGGCATGCATCATGGCATGGGCATCATCAAGATGGCCGAGGAACTGAAGCTGACCCCCGAGCAGAAGAAGCTGGTAGCCCAGGCCCTCAAGGACAACCGTGAGCAGGTCAAGCCCCTGCGCGAGGCCATGAAGAAGGCCTTCGAAGGTCTGCATGAAGTCATGGACAAGACCCCGGGCGACGAGGCCGCCGTGCGTCAGGCCGCGAAGGAAGTTGCCAAGGCCGGCGAGGAGCTGGCCGTGAACAGGGGGAAGCTCAAGGCTAAGATCGATTCGATCCTGACTCCGGAGCAGAAGACCAAAAGGGACGAGATGAAGGCCAAAAGAATGGCCGAGTTCAAGGCGCATTTCAAGGAACACATGGAAAAGCATAAAAAGGCCATGGACGAGTGGATCGAGAAGAATCTGAAGTAGCAGCCCACTTCTTCACCCTCCCCTCCTGAAGACGAGCCCCGCTCGGACATGAGTCCGGACGGGGCTCGATCGTTTTTGGCGGACGGTGCGCTATCGCGATCAGTGGAGGCCGCGCTCGGAAACGATCACCATGACAGAAAGACTAGGCTCGGGTGATGGCCGGAGCGCCTTCTAGGAGGCGATCACTTCCACCCGCAACGTACCGTTTTCGTCGTCAATTTCTATCTGGGGCTTGTCCACCGCCCAGGCCACTCCGCTTGCCAGGCACTGTTCGGTCAGCCAACCCACGTGGGCTTCCAGGGCCTCCTTCCAGACGCCGTCGGCTTCGACGCACAGGCGGATGTTCTGATCGTAGGCCAGGGCCAGCTTCTTGCGCTGGTCCTGGATGAGGCGGTTGAGGGTGCGAGCTGCGCCCTCACGCTTGAGTTCCGGCGTGATGGCCAGCACCAGCCCCACCACCAACCCCTTGTCGGCGGCCACAGCTATGTCCGCATTCAGGGCCTCCCAGGCGATGGTGAAGTCGCCGGAATCCACGCGCGATCCGGCGGCGGTGAGCGCCCCGTCGGCTCCAACCTGGTAGTTTCCGGCCTTCACGGAAGCCAGAGTGGGACCAAAGGCGCCCTTCAGGAGCGGCCCCAGCTTCTTGGCGTCCAACTGCACTCTGCGTGCGGCGAAGGCTTCGGGTCCGGTGGGATAGTCCACACCCTTGACGTTCACTTGCTCTTCGATAAGCCCCTGGTAGGGCTCGACCAGCGATTGGTCCTCCCCAGCCACCAGGATGGTCGAGAGAGGCTGGCGCAGGTTGATGCGCGCCTTCTCGCGTATGGAGCGGCCGCACTCTATGATGCGGCGCACGGTGTCGATTTCCCGGATGAGCCTCTGGTCTTCGCGTGCGGGAACTGCCTCGGGCCAGTCGGCCAGGTGGACCGATTCTCCCGGCTGGTAGACCGGCTCACGGCCTTCGGCGTCGCCCGCGGTCCAGGTTCCGGTCAGGTGCTGGTGGATGTGGTCCATGGTAAAGGGGATGAAGGGGGCGAAGATGCGCGAGGACGTAAGCAGGGCGGTGTACAGGGTGTCGAAGGCCTGACGGGCGTCGTCGGTTGCGGTGTCGGTCCAGAAACGAGGGCGGTTCAAGCGAACGTACCAGCCAGAAAGGGTGTCGATGAACTCCAGGATGGCTTGATAGCACTTGGGCAGGTCGTAAGCCTCGATGCCCGCCTCGACCGCTTTGCGCAGTTCCTCCACCTCGGCCAGGAGGTGCCGGTCGGCCAGGCCCATGGCGGTTTCCAGGCGGTGCGGCTGATAGTCTGTCACCAGGGCGGCATAGGAGGTGAAGAAGTGGAAAACGTTCCAATAGGGGATGAGGTAGCGCCGCACGGCGTCCTCCACGTCCCTCTCGGAGAAGCGCAGGTCAAGGCCTCGCACCACAGGGGAGGAGAGCAGATAGATGCGCAGGGCGTCCGAGCCGTACTTGCGAACCACCTCCATGGGGTCGGGAAAGTTTTTGAGGCGCTTGGACATCTTGCGGCCGTCCTCGGCCAGGACCACCCCGTGGCAGATGCAATTGGTGAAGGGGGTCTGGTTCTTGAGGAGCGCTCCTTCCACCAGAAGGAGGTAAAACCAGCCGCGCGTCTGGGCGATGTATTCCACGATGAAGCTGGCCGGGTAGTTGGCGTCGAACCACTCCTTGTTCTCGAAGGGGTAGTGGGCCTGGCCGTAGGGCATGGCCCCGGACTCGAACCAGCAGTCGAAAACCTCGGGCACGCGCTGCATGGTCCCGGAGCAGCCGTCCTTGGCGCAGGCCCAGGAGAGCTCGTCGCAGTATGGGCGGTGCAGGTCCGGGATCTTCCGCCCGGTCTTGACCTCCAGCTCGGCGATGGAACCGGGCACCTCGATCTCGCCGCACACCTGGCAGCGCCACACGGGAATGGGCATGCCCCAGTATCTGTTGCGCGAAACCGACCAGTCACGGGCGTCAGCGAGCCAGTTCTTGAAGCGCCCGGTGCCGATGTGGGCGGGCACCCAGTTGATGTCCTCGTTGCAGGCCAGGAGCTTGTCGCGGTTGTCGGCCACTTTCACGTACCAGCTGGAGATGGTCCGGTAGATGAGCGGCTGGTCGCAGCGCCAGCAGTGGGGATATCTGTGGCGATAGTTCTCCTGGGCGAACAGGGTTCCGGTCTCGCGCAGGCGGCGGGTGATGTGCTTGTTGGATTCGAACACGCCCAGGCCCTTCCAGTCGGGCGCGGCCTCGGTGAAGAGTCCCTGGTGGTCCACCGGGTCGAAGGGGTCGATGCCGTGGCCGGTGCACAGGTTGTAGTCGTCTTCACCAAAAGCCGGGGCCATGTGCACGATGCCCGTGCCAGTGGAGGTGTCCACGAAGGCCCCTTCCAGGACCACGTGGGTGCGACTGGTCTTGGCGTAAGGGAAGAGCGGCGCGTAGGCCCGGCCCACCAGGTCGGAGCCCTTGGCCTCCTCCACGATCTTCGGGTTTTCGGGCAGGAATTTCTTGAAGGCCTCCAGGCGCTCCTTGGCCATCCACACCCGGTCGTCCGGGGCGATCTCCACCAGGGCGTAGTCGATGTCCCGGCCCACGGCCAGGGCCAGGTTGGAGGGCAGGGTCCAGGGGGTGGTGGTCCAGGCCAGGAAGGAGCGGGTGGGGTCGGCCGCCTCGCGGAAGCGCACGGTGACAGCCATGTCGTCGCGTTCCCGAAAGGAGTCGTCCAGGCCGGTCTCGAAGTTGGAGAGCGGGGTCATGCACCGGTTGCAGTAGGCCACCACCCGGGGGCTCTCGTAGACCAGGCCCTTCTTGTAAAGCTCGGAGAAGCACCACAGGACCGATTCCATGAAGGTCAGGTCCATGGTCTTGTACTGGCGGGAGAAGTCCACCCAGCGGCCGATGCGGTTCACGGCCTTTTCCCACTCGCCCGCGTAGCCCAACACGATGTCCCGGCACTTCTGGTTGAACTTGTCGATTCCGTATTCCTGGATTTCGGCTTTGCCGGAGATAGCCAACTTCTTCTCCACCTCGTACTCGATGGGCAGGCCGTGGCAATCCCAGCCCCAGGTGCGGTCCACGAAGCGGCCGCGCATGGTGAAGTAGCGCGGCACGGTGTCCTTCACGTAGGAGGTGAGAATGTGGCCGTAGTGGGGCAGGCCGGTGGCGAAGGGCGGGCCGTCGTAAAAGACGTAGGGTTTGCCGTTTTTGGTCTTTTCCAGGGACTTCCAGAAAGTGCGGTCCTCGTTCCAGCTGGAGAGGATATCTTCCTCCAGCTTGGGGAACGAGACGGACGAGGGGGCTGGTTTCACGAGCTGCTCCGGGGAGGCGAAATTGAGAACCACGAACTTTTTCCGAAAATGCCCCTCACGTCAAGAATGCTGGGCGGGTTTGCGGCCCCGCCCTTAAGTGCGCGCCCCTCGTTCCGATAAGAACGGTGAAGAAGGTGAAAAGCCGCCAGGTTTCATCCAGGGAGGGGTGGGCCATGAACACGATCTCGACTCAACTGCAGGATACGGCTTCCCAGTCATTAGCGTCCGCCATGTCCCAGGACGACACGGCCCGGGCGAGTCAGGCGGACCAACCGGTCCAGACTGCTCCGGTTTCTTCGGCGACCCCGACGTCCACGGCTTCACAGGATGCGCAACCCGTCCCGGACGAGACCCAGGGCAAAAACCAGCTCACCCGCCAGGACGCGGAAAAGCTCGTCGGCAAGGTTCAGGAATACTTCGGGGGCAAAGGTGTCTCGTTGAACTTTAAGGTCCTCGCCGGGTCGGATGGGGTGCAGGTGCAGGTATTGGACGCAAAAAGCGGCAAGGTTCTGCGAAAGATTCCCGATGACGAACTGGTCAAGCTCGGGGACAGCCTGAAGCGCGAGGCCAAGGGAGTCATGGACAAGGCCGTGTAATGAACGGGGGCCAAGATGACGGATTTTTTCGGCCCGGACCGCTTGATGCGGAGCCGGGCTTTCTTTATCGCAGGGCCATGAAAACGTTCATCCGCATCCTCTGCCTCGGCCTTTGTCTGGCCCTGGCCTCGACGACCGTCTGGGGCAAGTCCGAAGACCACGAGAAGAAACAGACCAAGTCCAAGTCTGAATCCAAGGCGAAGTCCAAACACTCTTCCGACTCCAGGAAGAGCAAAAACACGGGCAAGGATAAACACAAGCACAAGCAAAAGGGCAAGCACACGGACAAGCAGGACGACACGGAGGCCGCCACGACCCTCAAAAGCGACGGCAAGAAAAACGTCCAGCCCAAAGAGGGCGGCGAGGGATTCCGGGACCTGGCCTGGGGCTCGCCCCTGTCCGCGCTTAAGGACCCGGAACTGCGCGAGCAATCGGGCAGCCTGAAATACTACACCGTGACCGGCGACAATATGCTGGTCCTCGGCGTATTCATGCGCGAAATAGTCTACGTCTTCTGCCAGGACAAGCTGGCAGGGGTACTGACCCGCTACGACGGCGAGGTCAACCAACTGGTGCTTCTGGACAAGATGAAGAATGACTGGGGCCCCCCCCTGGAGAGTCCGCCCAACGCCAAGGGAGACCGCTCCTGGCGTTTCGATTCCGGGGAGACCACGGTCATGATGGAATACTCCGAGGAAGCCTTCACCGGAGCGTTGGCCTGGATGGCCAAGGACCGCCTGGCGGCCTGTCAGCAGCAGCCGACCGAATAGGGGGCACGTCCCGCATGCCAGAGCGGGTCGGTGGCGAAAGGTCGGGTTGGGGCAGGGCCGTTACCTCCGCGCCGGACCGGGGTCCGTGTGAGGCGGAAACTCGCATCGCTCCGGCCGCAGTGCCGGAGTCGGGGAGGGCGGGTTCAGTCGGAGCCCGCGCCGCCCCCAGCCGTCCGGACCTGTCTGGTGTTCATTCCCTCGGGGTCCAGGCCTCGGCCGGCGTCGTAGACGCCCACCACGTCCTCAATGATCGCAACGGACCTCGCCCGTTGGAAATACCTGCGGATGTTGAGGAAGTCCGACTCGTAACCACCCTCGCCGCTCCACCCGCGGCCTCGGCCGCTGACCAGCTCCCGGGAGACGCACAGGCACAAGGGGTCGATGTTTCCGGGCCGCACGGCCTCTCGCGCCGCGCGGGGGACGTCGGCAGCGTTCCCCGCGGACTCCGGGGTGGACTCAGGGCGGGGCAGGAACGGAAGATCGAAGGCCCGACTCACGTCGATTCGGGCAATGACCAGCTCCGCGTCCAGGTGGGGCAGGAAGCTGGCCAGGGCGTTTTCGGTCAGAGCGTTGTCGTCGTCCAGGAACATGAGGTGGGAGCCGGTGGCCAGGGTGATGAGTCGGTCCCGGATGAAGTTGCCGAAGTTGCCCGACTTTGGAAAATCGACGAACCGGGCAGGAACGGACACCCCCGGGCGCGCTCCCTTGACCCCGTCGAACCCCACCAGCCATTGCACCTGGCCGGGGGCCATGAGCCCCTCCCGGACGGCCCGCTCGGCGGCGGTGTCCAGGCTGCGTCCGGCCTGGGCCAGGGCGCGAGGCCTGTCCCCCCGGCTTGGGGTGATTACGCTGATGAAAATGTCCTGGGCTTCAGGCATTAATTCCTGCCTTTTTTCTGTCTCGCACTTTACCCCGTGGCTGGGCCGGAGTATAGGGGCTAATCACTCCGGCAATAACCGGGGCTTCAAGTCGAGCGAAACGCAATGCACCTTGCAATGGTTGGAAATATTCGCACAGCCCTGTGTCCGGGGCCAACCGTCTGGGCGGGCGCTGGCCCTCTCCCAGGCCGACGGAGCCCGGCATGACCTGCCGCGAACTGCTGGAAAGCGCCATGAAGCTGCCGGAGATCACCCCGGAAGCGGCTGCGGCCTATGCCAGCCTGAGCGAGGCCATGGCCGCGACCGTGAGCGCCCGCATGCTGGCCCACGGGGACATCCAGAGCCTGGTCGGGCCGAACAACCTGGGGATGATGCTGGAAAGCCACCGGGACCATGCCCGGTTCATAGCGGCGCTTCTGTCCGAATTCGACCCCAGGGTGCTCATCCGCACTGTGCCCTGGGTGCTCGACACCTACAGGGCACATGGCTTCCAGCCCCGTTACTGGGCCGTGCAGGTCGAGGCTTGGATTGCCGTGCTCAAGGACCATCTCTCCGAGGGCTATCTGGATCAGATCATGCCCCTGTACCGCTGGTTGAACGAACACATCCATGATTTCATTGACATGAGTGATCGTAAGCTTTCCGATAACTTGTGATATCCAACTATTTTGAACAAAAGGCAGAATTATGAAAGGAGTCTGGGAAGGGTTGGACAAGGAGCGCATCAGTCGGGCCGTGCTCACGGCCTTTGCCTCCGACGAATACCTTGACCTGCTGGCCCGCATCAACAACGCTGAATCCCTGGCCGAAGTCGAGGCCGCCCGCAGGGACCTCAAGGAAGTCATGGGTGTGTGGCGGCAGGAATGCCCCGAGTACGCCTTCATGGTGGACTGCCTGTACCTCTTCTCGGAGAAGATGGATATGTTTCTGACAGGGCAGAGCGGGTGATCCTTCCGCCCGGACTCGACGACCGCCCGCGCTGTCCCTGGCCTGGTGGCGATCCCGCGTATCTGGACTACCACGACCGCGAATGGGGCCTCCCCCTGCGCGACGACCGGGCTCTTTTCGAACTGCTCATCCTGGAGGGCTTCCAGGCCGGACTTTCTTGGCTGACCATCCTCAAACGCCGGGAGAGTTTCCGAAAGGCTTTTCAGGATTTTGATCCCGGGGCCGTGGCCGGCTACGGCGCCGAAGACCTGGCCAGGCTCATGGCGGACCCGGGTATCATCCGCAACCGGCTGAAGGTCGCGGCTGCTCCGGCCAATGCGCGCGCCTTCCTGGCCGTCCAGGAGCGGCAAGGAAGCTTTGCGGACTATCTGTGGTCCTTCGTGGATCACAGACCCCTGGTCAACGCCTGGGAGAATGCGGCGCAGGTCCCTGCCAGCACGCCCCTTTCGGACGAGGTCAGCCGGGACCTCAAGGCCAAGGGCTTTCGCTTTGTGGGCTCCCTCACCGTCTACGCCTACCTCCAGTCCGCCGGCTTGGTGAACGATCACCTCATCGGCTGCTTCCGGCGCGCGGAACTCATAGCCCGTCCATGAGCGGCAAACCGCTGGCGGTCTACGTATCGCCCGGGCTCTCCCCCTGGCTGGACGATTTTCCGGCCGAGGTGCTCGCCCTCAACCCGGAGCCGGGCATCTATGACCTCCCGGCTGCCCTAGCCGAGCGCGGCGTCACCCCGGACCTCATCCTCCAAGACGAGACCCTGGTTCCTCGGACACTCCTTAAAGGACTGGAATCGTTCGACTGTCCCAAAATATTCTGGAGCCTGGATCCACACCTCAACCACTATTGGCAGGCCCCCTACTGCGCGCTCTTCGACGCCGTGGCCGTGACCCAGAAGGACTGGATCGAACCCCTGCGCCGGGCCGGAGTGGCTCGGGTAGAATGGATCACCTGGTGCGCTGAGAATGCCCCGTGGGTTCCCTTCGCCGCTCGTCCGCACCTAGCCGCCTTCGTGGGCCGAACCACCGCGTTCAGGCCCCTTCGCAGATTCTTCGTGGACTACCTGACCAGCCGTTTCCCCCTGCGTGTGGAGACGGATATCCCCCACGACCATGTCCAGGCGGTCTATACCACTGCTCGGCTGGCTCCCAACGAATCCATCCAGGGGGAGATCACCGAGCGCCTGTTCACGGCAGCCGGGGCTGGCTGCCTGGTGTTCGAGCCCCGGTCAGACAACGCTCTGGAGGAGCTTTTCGAGCCGGGTCGGGAGGTGCTGACCTACGCAGACGCCCTGGAGCTAAACGCGATCATGGAGCGCTTCGTCGAGCGGCCGGCCGAGGCAGAACGCCTGGGCCGGGCCGCTTGGGAGCGCGTGGCCCGGGAGCACCGGCCCCGGCACAGGGTCCAGGCTTTGGCTCACCTGGCCCTGGGCTCCCAGGCTTCGGCCCCTCGCGGCGCGGCCGGGGAGCGCTTGTTCTGGCTGGGAGCGGCTCATTGTCTGGAGGCCAACCGCCTGGCGGTCCCCCTCGAACAGGTGATTCAAGGGCTGGAGGAATACCAGGAGGACCCGGACTGCCTGACGGCCATCCTGAGGCTTTTGGTCATGGGGGGCCAGGCCAGGGAGGCCCTGGCCGTGGCCATGCGCTATGCGGCTGCCGGGTTTGCGCCCGCGTCCGCGAGCTTCATGATCTGCGCCTGCGCCCTGGCACTTCGCTTGGAAGAGTTCAGCCTGGCCCAGAGATTGTACGAAGCCTTCGCCACGGCCTCAGGGGATCCACTCAGGCAGGTAGCGGGGCCGGCGGGACTGTACGCGGCCCTGGCGGAATCCCTGGCCAGGAGGGAAGAACTCCAGCGGCCCGGCTTCCCTTTCGAACAGGATGTGCATCTCCCGGCCACTGCCAGCGAAATGTACCGCATGAGCCTCTCGCTCGATCCGGACAACCAGTCCGTGTTGCGCAAGGCCGAGGCCCTCCTGCGCGATTTGCCGGGCAGTGAGGTGCAACGCCTGGGCCTGCTCTCCGAGCTGTCCCTGCGAAAGGGCGAGGACTACCGCCTGGGCTTGGCCCTGGGCCTGGCCGACCTGAAAGCCTTCCGGGTGATACAGGGCCTGGAGGAGGTTCGCCTGGCCCGGCTGCAAGCCCGGGCCAGGGGCAAGGGGCAGGCCTTCGAGCGCCTGCTGGCCGCCCGGGACTCCAGGGGACATATCCGGGCCGTCCTCTAGGGAGGCGTTTCCCCCGAACTGTTAGGCACACAACTTGCTTGATTCCGGCACCTGGCCCGCCTCAGGCGGGACCCCACGCGAGGAGCCGGAACATGGCCGCAAGCCTGAGAGTCTTCATCCCAGCCGCCAGGCTGGAGGAATTCTACGCGCGCGCGTGCATGACCCTGCGCGGCCAGAAATCCACGCTCACCCTGGAGCGGCCCTTGCCTGCCCTGGATCTTGCCTCCCTGGCCTGCTTCGACCTGGCGGTGGTTGGCTCCTCCTGGCGTTGCCGGGCACCTTACATCTTTCCGCTGCTCTCGACGGTGCGGGACATGTGCTATCCCGAATGGCACCGGAGGCCGCTGGAGAATATCCAGGGGGCGGACTGGGTGGTGCTGGGCGGCGATCCGGAACATTTTTCCCTGGCCTTGGCCAGGGCCGCGCTCCGCTGTGGGTACGATTCCATTCGGGTCATTCCCTTTCTGGGGGTCGCCGGGACCCTGCCCCGGCAGCGTCAAGAAACGGACGTGTCAGTGCGGCTGCGCAAGAGGTGGTTTTTTGTCAACCACATCGCCGTGGCTCAGGTCCTGGGGGAGCTCCTGGAATTGCCTGAGGAGCGCTGGACGGAGACCGGCTACGTGGCCGTCCAGGACCATTTCGGCAAATTCCGGCCCTACATCGAGGAGCGCCTGGCCCGCCCTCCCCGGCTGATCATCGAACTGGGCTGCGGCCTGGGGCAGACCGCCCGCTCTTTGGCGGTCCGTTTCCCGGAAGCCAGAGTGATCGGTTTGGACGTGAGCCGTGACGCGCTCACCGTGGCCCGGGAGAAATTCCGTCTGCCCAACCTGGAATATCGCGAGTTCGACTTCGCCAACCGCTTCGCCTTCGAAGACCGCTCCGTGGACCTTATCGTGTCCTCCTCCGCCCTGAACATCTCCGACAATCAGGCCAGGACGGCATCAGAGACTCTGCGTATCCTGGCCGGGGACGGACTTCTGGTGAACGGCTGCATCTTCGAGGCTTTCCATTCGTACTGGGACTTCCCTCAGAGCGCCTTCAGACCCTCGCGGTCCAATCTGTTCCTCGACGACTGGTTGGCTGCCGCCAACCGCCGTGGCCTGGGCATGGAACTCTATCACTGGACCCAGGCCAGCTCCCCGCACTATTTCGCCTGCTCCAGGCTGGAGGCCTTCCCCGATGCCTACCAGGGCCTGTTGGCGGGCATCACGCACGAGCCCTTCGTCGCCTACGACTATACTCAGTGTACCGGCTACATGGTGGTCGGGGGCCGGGCAACCACTGCCCCGGACATCCGTGTGCCTTCGGCCAACCACCTGGATGCCCTGGAGGAAATCCTCGTGGCCTACGCGCGTTTGAACGAGGCCGGCCAGGATCTCACGGACATGAACTGGCTGGCAGTTTCGTCCTGCCTGGGGCTCTTCCCCGAGGCCCAGCCCTTCCTGCGCGCCTGCCTGCCCGGCGCGTCGCACGTCATTGGCCGCGCCCTGGACCCTGAAGTCCTGGAGCGGCTCCGCCGCCGGGCGGCCTGAGTCAAGGAGGCTTTCCCATGCGTTATCCTCGTCACGCAACGCTCATGAACAACACCCTGGCGCCGGCCATGGCCGAAAACGCCGTGGCCGAGACCCCCTCCTTCCCCCAGGAGATCATGCTCACCACCACTTTCAACTGCAACTACCGCTGCCGGATGTGTTTCCAGGAGCACTACGACAAACGGGAGATGTCCTGGGACCTGGTGGAGAAATTGCGCGACGCCCTGTATTTCACGGACACCCTGCAGATCATCGGCGGCGAGCCCATGATTTGGAAGCATTTCAAGGACTCCGTAGCCCTGGCCAACCAGACCGCCACCAAGGTGCGCATCACCAGCAACGGCTCCCTCATGGACGAGGACATGCGCAACTTCATCGCGGAAAATCGGGTCTTCAACATCAAGCTCTCCGTCGACGCCGGGTCGGCCAAGACCTACAGGCACATCCGGGGCGGCAACTTCACTCGCTTCGTGAACAACGTGCTGGCCTTGTCTAACCTCAAGGCCAAGCACAATCTCAATTGGCCCATCCTGGAGTTCAACTTCGTGGCACAGAAGTCCAACGTGAACGAGTTGCCGAAGCTCCTGGCCCTGGCAGACTCTGTGGGTGTTTACCAAGTGAACGTTTACTACATGACCTGCACCCGCGAGGACTGGGCTCACGAATCGCTCTATTTCCATCAGCAATACTCCGACGAGTGCATGCTCCGGGCAGCCGCCGCGGCCAAGGAGGTCGGCGTCCCCATCAACCTGCCGGTCCTCTTTAACCATAAGGCCGTGGACGAGGCTCGGATGTTCACCGAATGCACCGAACCCTGGCGGGTGTTCATGGTCAACATGGATGGCGAGTGCCAGATCTGCTGCGGTGGTGCGCCGGTTATGGGCAATCTGAACACCTCGGATTTCATGGACATCTGGAACGGAGCGGCTGTCACTGGTCTTCGCCGGACCTTGAACGGCGCAGACAAGCCCGAATATTGCCATAAGTGCTTCGGCAAGATGCAGAAGGTGGATGCCATCTACACCCATTTTTCCAGACCCCTGGCCGACAAGATGTTGGCCGGCGGATCCGTGCCGGAGCGGGCGGCTTAGTCGGCGGCGGGAGCCGGTAAGTCCCGAGAGGAGGACAAATCATGCAGTACGTCCAGAACATGAAGGACCTGAACGACCTGGCCAACACCGTGTACATGGCCAACAATGTGGGCCGGGTGAACTCCTTCCCGGAATTCATCACAGTGATGCCCCTGGTGAAGTGCAACTACAGCTGCGTCATGTGCGCCGAGTCCGAGCGCGACTCGAACAAGGAACTCTCCGAACTGGCTCTGTCCAGGCTGGAGGGAATCCTGCCTTTCGCCCGGACCCTGTTCATCACCGGCGGCGAGCCTCTCATGTACACCCATCTGGAGAGGCTCCTGAAAAAGGGCTCAGAGGCTGGCTGCGAGCTCTGGATGGTAACCAACGGGTCGCTGCTCACCGGGAGCCGGAGGGAGATGCTCCTCGACGCCGGAGTGGCCAAGGTCAAGATCAGCCTGGACGCGGCCACCTCACAGACCTACCGGAAGATCCGGGGCGGCAACTTCCTGAAGGTGCTCACCAACGTCGGGAAACTGGCGGAGCTGAAGCTCATTCGTGACGTCACCCAGCCTGCCATCCAGCTCGGGTTCGTGGCCATGCGCTCCAACATGGCCGAACTGGGCAAGCTTGCGGTGATCGCGGGCAACCTGGGCGTGGAGTCCATCTATGTGTCCACCTGCACCATCCACCACGAGCACATGCTTGGGGAGTCGCTGTACTTCCACCAGGAGTACGCCGACCACCACATGTTGAAGGCCATCGAGATGGCCCGAGCGCACGGGGTGCTCTTGGAGCGGCCGCCCCTGTTCTCCGAAATCGAGGCCCAGGCAGTGGCCCCCTTGTACCACGACCGTACCGGCAACCCCTGCCGCGAGCCCTGGAAAACCATCTTCGTGCGCTACGACGGCACGGTGAACCTGTGCTGCGGCGGTGGCGGCAGTTGCGGCAACCTGAACGAATCGAGCTTCTTCGACGTCTGGAACCATCCGGCCCGGGTGAAGGCTAGGCTCCTGGTAAATACCCCTGATCCCCTGCCTGCCTGCCGGTCCTGTTTCACCGTGAAGCAGACCGCCACCAACATCTCAAGCCACATCCCCAACCCCGAACTGGCCAGGCTGGGTATGGAGCGTTTCGGCAAGGCCGCGGGCATGAAAGAGGCGGTCTGATCGCCACCGCTTGCCCGCCGGACGCGGATTTCAAAGGCCCCCAGCGTTCTCCTGCGTAGGGCTCTAGGTTGCCAACCGGATCTGTTACGCCCGGGGGTGCATCCTGAAAACGTAAATCCCCGGGGCTCAGCGTCCCTCTCGGGCGTCCCTGAGATAGGCGGCCTTGTGGGCCGGGTTGGTGGAAACCGCGGCCCAGTGCAGGTGCAGGGGGCGCAGGACAGTCGCGTGGATGCGCTTCGCCATGTCGAGGCGCTCCCGGTTGCCCGCGGCCAACCTCGCGGTCAGGAAGTCTCCACAGACCTTGGCCCGGTGGCTGGCCCGGTGGGCGGAGTCCACCTTGGCTTGGCCGGAGCGGGCCATGGTTTGGGCCTCGGCGGGATGATCCAGCAGCCAGCGAGCCTTGGTCGCGCAGTCGGCCGGGTCGTTCGGGGAGTAAGTCAGAAGGTCCACGCCGTCCTCGAAGAAATCCAACAAACCGTTGCCGGTGCGAGGGGTGAGCAGGGGCTTGCCCATGGCCAGGGCCTCGAACACCCGGAAATTTAGGTCTCCCCGCTCTGCCACGTTGAGGATCACCCGGCCGCGCGGAAAAAGTTCCGTAAAGTCCCCTCGGCGCACCGCGAGCCCCGGCAGTTCCTCCGCGAGCCTGGCCAGGAAGGCCATCCGCCCTGGTGTGGTCTCCGGGTCCACCGTGCCCGCGAAGAGCACGTCCCACTCGGGTTCGGCCGGGGTCCAGCGCATCTGCTCCGGACCCAGCGCGTAGGCCGGGCTCCAGAGAACTTTTTCCGGGGTCAGGCGGCCCTGGACGAAGCGGGGCAGGTCATCCTTGAGGCCCACCAGGCAGGCGTCGAATGCCTGGGCATAGAGGGGATGCCAGGAGTGGATGTGGCTGTCTACGCTGTAGAAAACCGTCAGGCACGGATAGTTCTGAAGGCCCATGAACGGGGGCGGATGGCTGCGGTCGCCGAGGGCCAGCACATCGGGGGGGCCGCCGCAGATGGCGACCACGTCCTCCCAGGTGAAGACGCGCGGATCATGGTAGGAATGAATGTGCGGGCGCCAGCCGAGAGCGGCCAGGGATCCGGCGAAATACTCCCGCCCGAACCATGCCACCCGGCGGCCCTCGCCGTGCCCGGCGCCGTGCAAGGTTATTATTCCCTGGCGGCCAGCCAACCGCCGAGAGCGCTCGTCATGGCCGCCATCAGGACCATGACCAAGGCCTCTTCCAGGGGCAGGGGGCCGAGTTTGATCCACAGCGGGGGCTCGTAAAGCACCGAAGCCAGGGCAATCTGGGTGAGGCGCAGGGCACCGAGCCCGGCCAGGGACCCGGCCAGTCCGGTCACGGTCGCGCTCACAGCCCAAGGCAGGCGCACGAACCATTCCCGGGCACCCACAAGGCGCAGGATCTCCACCTCGGTCCGGCGTCCCTCCAGACAGAGCCTAGCCGCAAGGTAAGCGACCACCGCGATGGCCAGTGACAGCGACAGGGACAGCGGGATGAGCACCTGCACCGACAGGGAGCGCAGGGCTGTGGCCACGTCCAGCTGCATGGGGCTCAGGCGTACGGCGTCAACCCCGGGGAGGGCTCTGAGGCGCTCCAGGAACATCTGGGAAGGACGAGGCTCGCCGCTGGACACCCGGAAGGAGGCTAGGCCGGTAGCGGGCAGTGGGTTCGCGCCTCCTAGCCAGGTGAAGTCGTAGCTGCCCCCCAGGGACTTTTTCAGGCTCTCCAGGGCCTGATCCGGGGTGAAACCGACAAATTCATCCACACCGGAGACTGCCCGGATGGCGTCCCACTGCTTGCGCACCTCGCCCAGGCCGGTTCCCGGCTTCCAGTAGATCTGGAACTGGGCGTGGCCCTTGTGCAGCTCCAGGTACTGGTCCAGGTTGGTGAGGATCAGTCCGAAAGCCCCGGCCAGGAAACAGGTGAGGCCCAGAGCCAGGGCGGCCATGGCGTGCAGGCCTGGACTCAGGCCGATCTGGCCAAGGGCGCGTGCGAAGGCCCTGGAGAGGAGGGTCATGACCTGGCGGTCTCCGGAGCGATTATCCCCGCATCCGGGGCGATCCTGGAGACGCCCCTGGAGGTGTCATCCCGGGCGTCCTCGCCGTCTGAAAGCAGAAAGCCCGCCTCCAGGCTCAGGACCCGGGCTTGGGGAGTGGCCCGGACTATATCCTGGTTGTGGGTGGCCATGAGGATGGTCACGCCGTGGGCGTGGAACTCCTTGAACACCTCCATGAGGCGGGAGGCCATGTCCCTGTCCAAGTTACCGGTGGGTTCGTCCGCCAGGATGACCTTGGGGCTGCCGGCCATGGCCCTGGCGATGGCCACCCGCTGCTGTTCGCCGCCGGAGAGGCTCACGCAGACCAGGTCGGCCACCCGCTCAAGCCCAAGCGAGGCGATGACCGAATCCGTGCGCCGTCTCATCTGTTCCCAGGACAGGCCGGCCACCTCCAGGGGCAGGCGCACGTTCTCCCTTACGGTTCGGTCGGGCAGAATCTTGAAGTCCTGGAAAACCACGGCCACGTCGCGGCGCAGGAGCGGCAACTGGTTTCCACGGATGGCGGACAGGTCATAGCCCGCGATGCTGGCTTTGCCCTGGCGCACGCGCAGGTCGCCGTGCAGGAGCCTGAGCAGTGTGGTCTTGCCCGCGCCGGAGTGTCCGGTGAGGAAGACGAATTCTCCCTTGCCCACGCGAAAGCTCACGGTGCGCAGGGCGGCGTGGCTTCCGAAATGGTGGGAGAGGTGTACGGCCGAGATCATGGCGTCCTTTACAGGCCTAGCCGCACTTGGTGAAGCCGCAGGCCTTGCACAGGAAGCAGCCCTCCTCGAAGACCAGTTCCTCGCCGCATTCCGGGCAGGTGGGAACGTTCAGCGAGGTAAAATCCGCGGCCATGCCCCGGCCCTGTAGGTAACGGTGCTCCAACACCCAGGAAACGGCGTCGGGGACCGAGAGCAGCATGCCCTTCTTCTGGAACACGGGGTTTTCGCCGCCGATGCCCTTGAGCTGGCCCACCACGTCGGCCACGTCCACCCCGGAACGCAATGCCAGCGACACGAGGCGGCCGATGGCCTCGGCCTTGGCTGTGATGGACCGGCCGGACTTGCCGATGGTGGCGAACACCTCGAAGGGTTTGCCGTCCACCTCGTTCACTGTGAGGTACAGGTCGCCATAGCCGGTCTTCACCTTCTGGGTGAAGCCGTAGACCACGTCCGGGCGTTGGCGGACCTTGGACTCGGCCCGGGCTTCGGGCAAGCCTTTCTTGCCCCCGTCCCCGGTGCACAGCACCTGACCCGTCTTGCAGCCGTCGCGGTAAACGGTGACGCCCTTGCAGCCGAGCTCGTAGGCCAGCCAGTAGATGCGCCAGATGTCCTCGGTGGTGGCGGTGGTGGGCAGGTTGACGGTCTTGGACACGGCGTTGTCTGTGTACTTCTGGAAGGCGGCCTGCATCTTGAGATGCCAGGTGGGCTCTATGTCCATGGCCGTGACGAAGGTGCGCCGAATGTCCTCGGGGATGTAATCGATGTGCGCGATGGAGCCTTTCGCGGCCACCTCCTCCATGAGCTTGGGGGAGTGGCACTCCGCGGCTTTCACGGCGACCTCGAAATAGGGGTTGGCCTCCACCAGCTTGTCGCCGTCCATGACGTGGCGGGCAAAGGACAGGGCGAACAACGGTTCTATGCCCGAGGAGCATCCGGCCAGAATGGACAGGGTGCCGGTGGGGGCGATGGTGGTGGTGGTGGCGTTACGGTAGGGCCCCTGCTTGCGCTCCGGGAACACGGACTTGCCCAGGTTGGGGAAAGGGCCGCGTTCCTCGGCCAGGACCATCGAGGCGGCCTTGGACTCGGTCTGGATGAAGTCCATGATCTTCTCGCCAAGGCGCAGGGCCTCGTGGGAGTCGTATGGGATGCCCAGTTGGTAGAGAAGATCCGCGAAGCCCATAACCCCCAGGCCGATCTTGCGGTTGGCGCGCACCATGTCCGAGATGCGCTCCAGGGGATAGACCGAGGCGTCGATGACGTTGTCCAGGAAGCGCACCGAGAGATGCACCACTCGCTTGAGTTCATTCCAGTCGACGCCCTCATGGGATTCGTCCTTCATGAGGGCCAGGTTCACCGAGCCCAGGTTGCAGGCCTCGTAGGGGAGAAGGGGCTGCTCGCCGCAAGGATTTGTGGACTCGATCTCGCCAAGGGCCGGCGTGGGGTTGTCACGGTTGATGCGGTCCAGGAAGATGATGCCCGGGTCACCGGATTCCCAGGCCTTGCGCACCAGGATGGAGAACACCTCGCGGGCCTTGAGTTGGCTTATGACCTCTTGGTTGTGGGGGGCGATCAGGTCGTAGGACTCGTCGTTTTCCACTGCCTGCATGAAAGCCTCGGTCAAGGCCACGGAGATGTTGAAGTTGTTGAGGTCACCCTCGCGTTCCTTGCAGCGGATGAACTCCAGGATGTCCGGATGGTCCACGCGCAGGATGCCCATGTTGGCCCCGCGCCTGGTGCCACCTTGCTTCACCTGCTCGGTGGCGGTGTTGAAAATGCGCATGAAGGAAACCGGACCGGAGGCCACGCCTCCGGTGGAGCCTACGCGGGAGTTGGCGGGCCTGAGCCTGGAGAAGGAGAAGCCCGTGCCGCCCCCGGACTTGTGTATGAGGGCGGCGTGCTTCACTGCGTCGAAGATCTCGTCCATGGAGTCGCCCACGGGGATGACGAAGCAGGCGGCTAGCTGGCCCAGATCCGTGCCCGCGTTCATGAGCGTGGGCGAGTTGGGCAGGAATTTGAAGGAGGTGGTCAGGCCGTAGAATGCACGGGCCAGATCCGGGGCCTTCCATGAAGAGCCCTCGTACTTGGTCTCCTCGGCGGCGATGGCTTGCGCCACGCGCCAGAAGAGTTCCTGCTCGTTTTCTATGGGATCCCCTTGAGGGCCTTTGCGCAGGTAGCGCTTGGACAGGACCAGGCGGGCGTTCTGGCTGAGCGTGGGCACGGGGAGGTCGGCGGGAACTTTCTCGGCGGGCATGAATTCTCCTTCAATCGGGTGGTCTCGGGGCTCTCTTGGCGGAAAGCGGCCAAGGGAGACAGCAAAAAAAAGCTTACTTCAAACGCTTCGAGAAATCCACCGGTGGCATGCAGGCACGGGGAACGGTGGATGAAATGTATGGTGTTAAATACAACAAAAGTATGACAAGATGTTTTGTGAAATGTTTGACCAGTCAGCTAAGACAACGTGCATCCGTTTTGTGACAACCCGGCGATGTGCGGGATTTGGAATACTCCCGCAATCCGGAAACGTGGCCGGCCACCTAGCCGGCCATGTCCACATCTTCCGGTGGGAGTCCTTGTCCGGGTTGCATCCGCTGCCCGGTCCAGACCGTCTCGTAGCCGCCCAGAGCCTCCACCTTGCTCTTAAAGTTCTCACTCTCCACCACCCGCATGAGCGCCTGGATCCTCGGCTCGCCGAGGTTGGATTCAAGCAAGGCCAGGTCGTAGCGCTCCCGGGCCAGGGGGACGAAGCCTAGGCCCAGGGCCTTGGCCGCCGCGTACACGCCCAGTCCACAGTCCGCGCCGCCGCCCTGCACGTTGGCGGCAACCCCCATGTGAGTCATCTCTTCCTGGGTGTATCCCCGCACCTGGGAGGGATCGATTCCGGCCAGCTTGAGGTGGTAGTCCAAAAGGACGCGCGTGCCCGCGCCGCGCTGGCGGTTGACGAAGCTCACGTCGTTTCGAGCCAGGCTGGACACGTCCTGGATGGCCTTGGGATTGCCCCGGGCAACAATGAGCCCCTGGTGGCGGATGGCCAGGTTGATCACAGCCACGGACTGGCCGGGCAGGTGCTTGGCCAGGAAGGAGAAGTTGAAGTCGCCGGTGGCTGTCTCCAGGAGGTGCGTCCCGGCGATGAGCGCCGAGCCGTTCCCCAGAGCGGCCAGCCCACCCAGGCTGCCCACGTGGCTGGAGGCCAGGCGCAGGGGCTCGTCCAGGCGCATGAGTTCGTCGGCCAGAAGGTCCAGGATGACGTCGTGGCTGCCCACTACCACCAGGGTGCGCTCCAGCTCGGCAGGGGACACCAGGAGTTCGGCGGTGACCTCCTCGCCCCGGGCGATGCCCTCTTTGTCCGGGGCGATCCTGGCCTCCGCCTGGGCCTTTGTGAGCGAGGAGATGAGACCGGCTCCGCGCGACAGGGGCAGGGCCGAAAAAGCGTCACCCACCCGACCCACGGCTAGGCGCAGGAATTCGGTGAGTCCGGGCCTGGATGGAACGTCCTTGGCCAGTCGCACCAGGGCCGTCTGACGCTTTTGCACCTCCGATCGGCCGAGCCAGGCAGCCAGCGGGGCCAGGAGCTCCTCGAAGCAGACCACGGCTGACACAGGATAACCGGGCGCACCGACCAGCAGCTTGCCTTGGGCCACTCCCAGAAGCGAGGGTTTGCCCGGCATGGCTTGGATGCCGTGAACCGCCACCTCGCCGAAGCGTTCCATGACGGCCCGGGTGAAATCCTTGCTCCCGGCCGAGGACCCGGCCAGGATGGCCACGACGTGGGCCGGGGAGTTGAGCGACTCCTCCACGGCCCGGGACAGGGCCTCCATGTTGTCCGGAACGGGGGGGCGCCGGCGGGCGTCCAAGCCCCACCCCTTGGCCAGGGCGCACAGCATCACCGAGTTGGACTCCACCACTTGACCCGGCCCGGGTTGAGGGCGGGTGGTGTAATCCATGACCTCGTCGCCGGTGGGGACGACTGCCATGCGCACCCTTTCGTAGACATCCACCTCCCAGACGCCGCAGGAGAGCAGCGCCCCCATGTCGTAAGCCGTGATCTTTCGCCTGCGCGGCAGGACCAGCTCCGTGGCCACGATGTCCTCTCCTATGCGGCGCACATGGGTCCAGGGAGACACCGGAGTCTCCAGGATGGCGTTGCCGCTTGAGTCGAACACCACGTGCTCGATCATGACTACGGCGTCCATGCCCTTTGGAAGGGGCTGGCCGGTGTTGACCATGCCGAAGTCCGTGTCCGGGGTCAGGGAGACCGGGCTGCCCTCGCGAGCGGAGAAGGTGGAGGCCGCCCGCACGGCGATGCCATCCATGGCCGCGCAGTGGTAGGTGGGGGAACTCAGGCGGGCCATCACGGGTCTGGCTGTGACACGCCCCAGAGCGTCCTCTACGGGCACGCTCTCGACGCCGACCAGGGTTTCGCGGTTAAGCATTCCTGTAAGCCGTGACAGGGCTACGGAAATGGGGATGGTCTGCAGATAGATGTTCCGCTTCACGTTCATAGTAGTATCACCTGGACAGTTGTTCCAGCCTCCAGACCTTCGAGGCCGGCCGGGATAGCAACGAGTCCCTGGGCCTGGATCAAAGTCTTGAGCAGACCGGATTTGCCGAGCACAGGCACGGCTCCGGGCAGGCAGCCGCCAATGCCCTCGGCGACACCGGCGGCAGCGGGTTCCAGGCGTACCCGCACGAAATCCTCGCGCCCCTGTTGGGAAGCCACGTTGCGGGCCATCCGGGCCTCTATGCGCGGACGCGCCCGGGTGAAGGCCGCCCGGTCGCCAGCTAGGTGCGCCAGGAAAGGGCATCCGAACACGAACATTACCACATGGGCCGAGGCCACCTGGCCGGGCAGGCCCCACACGGCCTTGCCCCGGGAGCGGGCCAGAATGGTGGGCTTGCCCGGGCTCACGGCCAGGCCGTGCACCAGGATCTCGGTGTCGGGCAAGCGGGCCAGGGCCTCCACGGTCAGGTCGCGGATGCCGACCGAGCTGCCTCCGGAAAGAAAGACGGCGTCGGCCTGGTCCAGGGCCTGGTCCAGGGCTCCGACTATGGACGTCACGTCGTCGCGCACGATGCCCAAAGGCAGGGGCTCGGCCCCCCACTGGGCGCACAGAGCGGCCAGGGCAGGGGCGTTGGCGTCGCGTATCTGGCCGGGCTTGAGCGAAGCGGCGGACGACGGGACCAACTCGTCGCCGGTGGACAGGACGGCCGCCACCGGACGCCTGCCCACCCGGACCTCACTGATGCCAAGCGCGGATAGCAGTCCTACCTCGGCCGGGCGGATGAGGGTTCCGGCCGGAAGGACTGCCAGTCCAGCCCGGGCGTCCTCGCAGGCCTGCATCATGTTCTCGCCCGGGGCCACGGCTTTTCTGATCTCGATGGTGTCGCCTCCCAGGTCCTGGGTGTGCTCCACCATGACCACCGCGTCCGCGCCAGGCGGCAGGCTGGACCCGGTGACCACCCGCAGGCAGGTGCCCGGGGCCAAGTGCTTTTCGGGCTGGGCGGTGATGGAGAGCTCCCCCGCCAAGTCCAGATAGGAGGGGATGGTTTCTGTGGCCCCGAAAATGTCGGCGGCACGCACGGCGTAGCCGTCCATGCTGGAGCGAGGCAGGGCGGGCAAATCCTCTGGGGCGGGGAGGCTTTCGGCCAGGAAGCGTCCGACCGCAGCCTTGATGGCCACGGTCTCGGCGGACAAGGGGGGGAAACTGTCGAGGATGGCCCGGAAGGCCTCCGAGGAGATCAGTTCGAGATAGCCTTTTTCCATGTCCTCTTTGCCTTTTCCCGGGACGTTCGCCAAGTTGCCCGGCTGGTCACCCGCCGATGGCCGTCATCGGTTTGGCGCACACCCCGCGCTTGCCCCGCGCGGCCAGAAGCTCATGACCCATGGGCTTTCTGGCCAGGGCCCGCTTGAGCACCTCCAGGATGCGCTCGTCTCCGATCTTGGGCTGGCGCAGCAGGGAGCGCAGGCGGTATTCCGTGTCGGAATAGAGGCAGGGCCTGATCCTGCCGTCGCAGGTCAGGCGCAGCCGGTTGCAGCTCTGGCAGTAGTGGCCGGAAAGGCCGGAGATCACCCCCAAGCGGCCTCGTCCACCCTCAATGTTCCACATGCGGGCCGGGCCGTGCCCACCCTGGCCCAAGGGGGCCGGAGTGAGATCGGCAATCTTGCGAGCCTCGTTCAGGATGTCGGAGGCGGGCCAGTAGAGGTCTTCGTCCCACGCGGTGTCCCCGCCGATAGGCATGAACTCGATGAAGCGCATGTCCAGAGGGGTGTTTCGGGCCAGTTCCAGGAAGGCGGGGAGTTCGTGATCGTTCATGCCCTTAAGGGCCACGGCGTTGACCTTCACCCGCAGTCCGGCCTCCAGGCAGTCGTCGATGGCCTGGCGTGCCTTGTCGAACAGGTCAACGCCGGTGATGCGATGAAAGTTTTTTGGTTGAAGCGAGTCCAGGGAGATGTTTACCGCCTTGAGCCCGAGAGAGGCCAGGAGCTTGGCCTGGCCGGCCAGCAAAGTGCCGTTGGTGGTCAGGCGCACGTCCATGTGCGGCGCGGCCCGCATGACCTCCTCCAGGAAACGGTGGAAGCCCCGGCGGGCCAGGGGCTCGCCGCCCGTAAGGCGCAGCTTGGTCAGCCCCAGGGGCGTGGCCAGCTTGATGACCCGCAGGTATTCCTCGTAGGCGAGCAGATCGAAATGGGAGATGGCCTGGAAATCTTTGACGGGGCGGCAATACAGGCAGCGCAGGTTGCAGCGGTCGGTGACGCTCACGCGTAGATAGTTGACGATGCGCCCGAAACCGTCGGCCAGGAGACTGGCCTGGGGTTCAGACAAAGGTCTGGCCTGAGCCTCGGCTGACGGTCCGGTCCCGGGTTCGCCCAAGGATGCGGCGGGAAGGCCGGCCTGAAGTGCCGGGGGGACGACGATGTCGTGGGCCATGGGAAAAGCTAAGTCATAATCGGCATGTTGGAAAGGGGCTTAAGCCCACGTCGACCACCGGCAGGGTCTCCAGACTGACCCCGGGCCTCAGGATGGTGTCCGGACCAGCCGGGCCATGACCGGCGCCTCCGGCTACTTCACATCGTAACCCTTGGACTTCATGCATGTGTCCAGGGCCTTTTCGCGTACGGAGACTGGGTCCTGGGACTTGGTGGCCAGGGCCGCAGCCATGGCGGATTGTCCCAGACAGTCGTCGTAGTCGGCTCGTGAAGCGGCCGGGGTCTTATTGGGGTTGACCACCGTTGGCTGCCCCGAGCAGGCGGCCAGCCCGATCAGCAGTGTGACCAGCAGTGCGGCCGGTAATGCAAATCCGGCAAGAAAGCGCATACCTTCCTCCATCTTGACAGGGTAAGCCAGCATGACTAATCTTCCAACCATGCGCAAGACCCGAGTCGCGAACCTGGCTGGTTTTTATCACTGCGCGGTCCGCTCTTGCGGGGCGTGGGCGCGGCCAGGAGAACTTTCGTAGGAAACAAAACGAAGAGCCCATCCACGGGGCCGCGAACGAAGGCGTTCGCGGCCCCTTTTTCATGCCGGGAGGGCCCCCGGAAAAAGCGAAGGAGGACCCCATGCCCATGCACATCGGCAAGACCATCCGCATCGAACGCATCCTCAACCGCGACACAGGCCGCACCATCATCGTGCCCCTGGACCACGGCGTCACCGTGGGCCCCATACAGGGCATCATTGACATGCGCGACACCGTCACCCGCATCGTGGAGGGCGGAGCCAGCGCCGTGCTCATGCACAAGGGCGTAGTGCCCTGCGGCCACCGCGCGAGGGGTCGGGACATAGGGCTCATCGTGCACCTCTCGGCCTCCACCAATCTCTCCCCTTTTCCAGGGGCCAAGACCCTGGTCTGCGAGGTGGAGGAGGCTGTGCAGCTGGGCGCGGACGCCGTGAGCTTGCACCTGAACCTGGGCGACGAGACCGAGCGGCATATGCTTGCGGATGCGGGGCGCGTCACCCGCGAGGCCTCCCATTGGGGCATCCCGGTGCTGGCCATGGTCTACGGCCGGGGACCGAAGGTCACCAACGAGTTCGATCCCACCGTGGTGGCTCATTGCGCCCGGGTGGGCATGGAGCTGGGTGCGGACGTGGTCAAGGTACCTTACACCGGCGACCCGGAGTCCTTCGCCACGGTCGTGGCCGGAGCCCGCGTGCCCGTGGTCATCGCCGGCGGCCCCAAGACGGCCACCACCAGGGATTTTTTGCGCATGGTCTTCGATTCGGTCCAGGCCGGTGGGTCGGGATTGTCGGTGGGGCGCAACATCTTTCAGCACAAGGACCCCTCTAGGCTTCTGCAGGCTCTTGGCAAGGTGGTCCACGACGGCTGGAGCGTGGATCAGGCCATGGAAGGTCTGGGCGAGTAGTTTAGGGAAAGTGAAGCTGCCCCGCGCCTGGCGGAGCACTCAGGTAAAATCCGGCCCGACTCTGCAGGCCGGATTTACAGGCCGGCCTCGGGCTCTGCCAGGATGCGCCTGGCCAACCTGACGTCTTCGGCAATGCGGGTCTTGAGTTCCTCCACGCCCGAGAACTTTTTCTCGCTGCGCAGGCGCTGCACGAAGTGCAGGTCCACGACCTTGCCGTAGAGGTCGCCGGAGTAGTCGAAGATATGGGCCTCCACGCTCAAGTGGTCGCCGCCGAAGGTCGGGTTCATGCCGATGTTGGCCACCCCGGCCCACAGCTGTCCGCCGCGGGTGACCCACACGGCGTATACCCCGGTCAAGGGCAGCAGTTGGTCTGCGACTTCGACGTTGGCCGTGGGGAACCCCAGGAGCTTGCCGCCCCGATCCGCGCCGTGGACTACCTCGCCGCGCACCTTGTGAAAGCGACCAAGGAGCGGCTTGGCGTCCCAGACGTCGCCCGCCAGGAGCATGTCCCGGATGCGCGTGGAGCTGACCACGGCGTCGTCTGCCATCACCGGCGCCAGGCGCTCAAGGATGAAACCGGTCTCCTTGCCCAGAACGGACAGGGTCTCGAAGCTGCCCCGGCGGCCCTTGCCGAAGGCCCAGTCGTGGCCGACGATGAGTTCGCGCATCCCCAGGTCGCGCACCAGGCAATCGCGCACGAAATCCTCGGGCTCAAGGGCGGCGAAGGTCCGGGTGAAGGGCAGCACCAGGCAGGCCTCGATTCCGGTGGATGCCATCAGTTCCAGTTTCACATCCGGGGAGGTCAGGCGGGGGGGGGCGGTCGCGCCCAGCAACACGCGTCTGGGATGCGGTTCGAAGGTGACCGCCAGGCTCACCACGTCCAGGGCCTTGGCCCTCTCGCGCACCCGTGCCAGAAGCTTCTGGTGGGCCAGGTGCACGCCGTCGAAGTTGCCTATGGTTAGGCAACTGCCGGCGAGGACGCCTTCGAGGTCGTCGAATGTGCGGGCTACAATCATGGGTTGTCCGGTGGGTCGTGATGCCAAACACTCTGATACTTCAAAGCGCTGGCGGCTTCAACATCGGAAAATTTTTCGGGGACGCTAAAAAATGCTTGCCAAAGACCTGGGGCAGGGCTAAAAGCTCCTCTCTCTCGCCGTGAGTTGAGAGCCGAAGTGGTGGAATGGTAGACACGCTAGGTTCAGGACCTAGTGGGGGCAACCCCGTGGAGGTTCGAGTCCTCTCTTCGGTACCAGACTGCAATCCAGGGAAATCCGAAAGGGTTATAAGCCGCTGGAAAAAATTGAGAAGCCGGGCTAGCAATAGTCCGGCTTCTCCGTTTTGGTCCATGTTGAAGAGGTCAAGACCCGACTGGTCAAAGGCATCGACCCGGGGTTTCGTCTTCGGCCGGAGGCGTGGGAGCAACGGAGGAAATATTTGCTCGCCCTCCTAGGTTCGACCGCCGTGCCGTCGTGGCCGGTAAATTCGTCGCGGGGTGTGGCAATCCGCCGGAAGTGCGGGCGTCCAAAACCCTTTGCAAGTTGGCTTCGATCCAGTCCGCCAGCGCTTCAACCCGGCGGCCAGCCTCAACCCCGAGTGGAGTGAGACTATATTCAACATGTGGCGGCACCACCGGATAGGAACGCCGCAACACGAAACCATCGTTCTCTAGCCACTGCAAAGTTTGAGCGAGCATTCTCTCGCTGATACCGCCTACTTTCCGGCGTAGGTCGCTAAACCGATACGTACCCCCCAAGAGTGCCACGAAAATCAACACACCCCAGCGGCTCGTGATATGCGTGAGCACTTCCCGCGAAGGGCATTTCCCGGTGAACAAATCTCCGCGCTCAATCCGGGCCGACAACGGCGTGGTTGAACCGGTCAAATCATCGCCGTTTTCAGTCATTTCATACTTACCTTTATGTGCGTACTTACAAAAAGTTTGTGCCGCTGCTACTGTGCCAAAGCTTTCCACCCGCATAAAGGAGTTTCAACCATGATTGTAATCACCGGAGCCTCAGGCCAGCTTGGCCGCCTCGTCATTGAAGAGCTTTTACAGAAAGTGCCCGCAACGCAGATCATCGCAGCGGTGCGAAATCCTGATCGAGTTAAGGATTTTGCAGCGCGTGGCATTCAAGTACGTCTTGCCGATTACGACCGACCCAACACACTCGAAACCGCGTTTATGGGCGCGGACAAGGTGCTCTTGATCTCCTCCAGTGAGGTTGGCCGCCGCGCTCCCCAGCATAAAGCGGTGATCGACGCCGCCAAACGTGCTGGGGTTAATTTGCTGACCTATACGAGCATCTTGCATGCAGAAACATCTCCAATGGACCTGGCCGCGGAACACAAGGAAACCGAGTTGTTTTTGAAAGCATCGGGAGTTCCTTTCGTATTGCTGCGCAATGGCTGGTACACGGAAAACTACACTGCCAGGATACCTGCGGCATTGCAGCATGGGATGTTTATAGGCAGCGCCGGGGACGGTCTTATTGCTTCAGCGGCGCGAGTCGACTATGCCGCCGCCGCAGCCACGGTGTTGGAACGTGAGAATCAGGCAGGACAGGTGTACGAGCTGGCGGGTGACGAAGCCTACACGCTGGCCGGTCTTGCCGCCGAGATCTCTCGCCAATCCGGCAAGACCGTCGTCTACCAAAATCAACCTGAAGCGGATTTCAAAAGTGCGCTTCTCGGCGTTGGTTTGCCAGAAGGCCTCGCCGGGTTGCTGGCGGAATCGGACACTGGGGCTGCAAAAGGAGGGCTCTTCGATGACAAGAGACAACTGAGTCAACTCATCGGTCGCCCAACAACTCCTCTGGCTGCTCTGGTCAAAGCCGCGATCTAAAAACTACCGCGCCCTCCAGTGTGCGAGAGTTCGTGATTTGATGTTGGAATGCGTGGGAAATCGCTTCGGCGCGAGCAGCGTGCCCCACCGGGTGAGATGGCTCATGGATAACCGCCGTGCTTCGCGGCCAAGTGACAGTGTAATCGATCATACTCTCGCCGTGGCGGGGTTGGGCACGCAACGCAGCGGGCCGATGTGCTTCGGTTTAATCCAGCATGGCCTCGAAGGGGCGGGGGGCAAAGCCCAGGTCGCGCCTAGCCGGGTCGATGTCGACGCTTTTGGGGCAGGTCAGGCGGGGAATCTGGTCCGCGACAAGGGGGGGGCGAGAAAGACCACACAGCCGGTAGGCCAGCGCCAAACCTCGGAGCAGAAAAAACGGGACAGGGAGCTTGGGCTTTTTTACTCCGCGCAGTAGCATTACCGTCTCTACCATCTCCGAGTAGGTCATCTCCTTGGGACCAGCCAACACATAGGACCGCCGCGAGGCCAAGGGGGAGACCAGGGCGGCGGACATGGCCGCCGTCACATCCTCCACATGGACCGGAGCCAGTCTACAGTACCCCATGCCTGGAATGGGGACTATGGGCAGGCGGTCTACCGCCCAGACTACTTGGGCCGCCGCTTCACCGCGGCCGAGCCCCATGACCTCAGCGGGTCTAACGATGACGAAGTCCAGGCCGCTTGCCCTGACCACAGCTTCGGCCAGCTCTTTGGATGCGCCGTAAGCTCCACAGGCCTCTCCCATGGCCCTGGTGCCAACAAAGAGAAACCGCCCCGAAAAGTTCGCATGGCGGGCAACCTCGATGAGCAAACGCGTCCCTTCGACATTAACCGGGTAATAGGCTGCCGGATCAGCGGCATGGGTTAAAGCCGCCAGGTGGGCCACAGCATCCGCCCCAGCCAGTGCGGATGCCCAGGAGCCGGGAGAGGACAAATCGCCCCTGATCCATTCCAGGCCGCTGATCTGGGTCGACATCTCTCGGCGACTCAGAGCGGTAACGATATGGCCGTCACGAAGCATGTTTTCCAGGAACGCCCGACCCAGGCCGCCGCTCGCGCCGGTGACGAAGACCCTCATGGCTTGATGAAGAATTCCCTGATACGAGCGCGTACCAAATTTAATAAGAACTCCAGCACAGCGTTCGGGCGAACAAAAGAACGGCGGTCGTCACATTTATGGAACACAGTGGGAATCTGGCCCAGCTTGGCTCGATTACGCCTAGCCTGTATCAGGATTTCCGCGTCTAGAAACCAGTCGTCTGCCGTAAGGGTCAACTTGTCGTAAAAAGCCTTGGACAAAAGTTTGGGCTTGGCGTTGACGTCGATGACGTGGTAACCGGGAAACATCAGGTTATACACGGCGTTGTAGATCCTGCTGTTGAGCAGGCGCACGACACCGTCCTTGCGTTGGACCCGGTAGGGCATGGCGACGTCGAGGCCCTCAGCCGTCATCTTGTGGTACAAGGTGGCGATGTCCTCAGGCGGCATCTGGTTGTCGCCGTCGATCAGAGCTATTACCGAACCGGTGGCGACCGCCAGTCCAGACCTGGCGTCCCATCCCATCCATCCCCGCTTTTCTAGGCAGACCGCCTTGATGCGCTTGTCGGTTGCGGCAGACTCGATCACGTGGCGAGGCGTGTCGTCGGCTTCGCCGGCATTGTAGTTGCCGACCAGCACCATTTCCCAGTTTTCGGTTAACCCCGAAAGTACGGCGGCCGTACGAGCGGCAAAAGTCTGAACACCTGCGCCCGCCTTGTAGCACAAAACCACCAGAGACAAATCAGGAGAGGAGTTTTGATGCGCTACGTTCAAGATTCAGCCCGCCAGAAGTCGAATATTTGGATGCAACGGATATTAATAATATTCTCTTCCATCAAGTCAATCCTCGTGGGACTGTATCGACGTACACTATCAAAGGATGCACTGCGTCGATCCATAACTGCGTCTCTCCATGCAAACTAAGACGCACGAACAGCCGGTGCGCGCCTTGCGCGTCACATTTCGGAGACACTACCATACCCCAAATCGGCGTCCAGGAGCCTCCTGCGGGGGGGGCGATGGTAGCCGCCTTGGCAAACAACTGCCCATCCGACGAGGTTTCCATAGTGAGCCAGTTTTCGGCCGAGGCCGCGTTGAACCGGGGGTTCAGCCTCAGGCGCACATGGTCCATGGGCGACGGGCTTTCGATGACCAGAGTCACCTCTCCTGCCCCACCGTCGGTCGCGGGCGCCAGGTGATTGTTGCTATCGACTTTCAGATTGTCGATGGAACGAACTGACAACCCCATCCCCCGGTCCTCTGCAGCCAGGGTGTCCGGGGTCAGAGCCACGAGGATTGCGGCATCGGGACGGGGCTTGTACAGGGCATAGTGCCGGATGACCTCATCCTTGCGATAATATGTGGACAACAGCGAGAGCATGGTCGGTGACTGGAAAGCCTCACTGGCCAGAATCGTAGGAAAACCCCGAGCCCGGATGTCGCTTGCGACCTTGGAGCGTGCCAGGTCCCATATGCCAACCCGGTCGGTGATCCCGGACTCGAAACCATCGTATAGTTTCATGCGGTTGAACGCCTCTCGGTTAAGCGCAAGGTAGCTCGATTCAGCATCAGATAGGATGGGGCCGGTCGTGGCGTCCAAGCGTTCCGTAAGGCGGGCGTGGGCCCTGACGTTTTGAGCCAGTGAAGCCGTGAGCGAATCAAAGCTGGTGACCGCGTCGAACCGGATGGGTAGGACTAGGGCCAGGACGGCCAAGCCCGCCGCTTTACCGGCCATCCCCGATCTTGCGAGCTCTGCCACCAATTCACCCACTCCAATGCTCATGACGAAGATCATTGGGACGAAATGGTTGTATTCGGCGCCATGCCAGCGCAATATTATTAAAAGAAAAGGTGCAAAGGCAATAAACATCATGTCGTTGAGGAAGAGGCGGTGGCGAACCGCGCGATAAAGAAGCCCCAAAAAATACACAACAATAAAATATTTGTTGTAGTTCCAGAAAGTGAGAAGCCGCGCTTCAGCGAATTCGTTTTTATTGAGATCTGCCAGCCCAGCCATGAGTTTAGGGAATTGGACGGTATCGACAAGGTACATGCCATGCGTGACTAGATGTAAGACAAGGAAGACGATCGTTCCACTAACGATGGTCGCGCCTGCGTAGCGCGCCAAGAAAGCGAAGCGCCGTTTGCAGAGGAGATAGAACCATACCACCGCGATAAATGGCCAGGTCATTTGCTTGGCGAAAAAGGAGCAGGTGGTTAGGGCCGCAGCCAGATAGGACGCGCGACCTGTCCGGTCAGGACCATGGGCGTGGTTCACGGCTAACCAAGTAGCGGAGAACAAGAAAGCCCAGGCGATCATGTCCGGCCGGGAGAATGCCCCGTATTCCATGTTGGGCGACGTCACGATTAAAATGGCAGCGACGAGGCCCGCCCAGACAGATCCGGTCTCCCGGCGGGTGATGGCGCCCACGAAGAACGCCGTTACGGCCAAAGAAACAAGACTGACCAATCGCGGTCCGAGAAGCCCTGGGCCGAGGAGCATGTCCGCTCCAGCGGCGGCGATATAAAAAATTGGTCCGTAAATTGTGCACAGGAAGGGATAGTCCGAAAAGGATGAGTAAAGAGGGAGTCTCTGAACCATAAGCCATGCTCGAGTGGCATCTCGGCCCTCCATGGGATTGACCTGGAGTGGATTGGCCAGAATTCGGTACGAAAAGTCAAGGCCCTGGCGCAGTAGTTCATTAGACATGGACCCCACCAGGGCCACAAGAGCAGCCCAGCACATCCCATGGACTACCTCACGCAAGGGGGTGCGTTTGAAACCAGGGGCCATGGACAGAAGCGCTGTCACTGTCAGCAACAACAAAAGGCGCACCTTGGTTTCCCCCAAAGGCGCACACAGAAAGACCAAGGCGCAAGTAAATCCCAAAACCAAAACGCGGCTGGGCAACAACGCGACCAATGTGGTAGATCGGTAAGTCCATGTCATTGCTGGTCAGAATCCTTGAAAGGCTGTTCTCGTTCATCGAAATTTGCCATAGCGAAGGGCACGGAAAACAACTAGCAATGCGCCGCCGTCTCGCGCTTCTCCCTCCCCCCAAGATGGGTGACCGGCCGCCGGGTCCGACATCCTCCAACTGGCAATGCCCTATGGGTTTATGGATTTTCAGCTGCGTTTTGGCGCTGAAACGGCCAGGGGCGTGGGCGAAAAGAAATGCTCAACAAGTGAAGAAACGTGCCGACAGGCCAGACCGCGACGTCCATCTTGGCCGCGATGGCGGAGGGCTGCTGACCACCTAAATCCTCCAGATGAGCGCAATCCACGCATCTGACCAAACTAATTTTCCCTATCCATTTTGAATCTTATTTGCAAGGGGAGCCCCCCCAACGCCGCCAGTGGTTATCGTGCTTCTGCACTATTCCCTCGGAATGTACCTTGTCATCCCCGTCTCCGTATATTGAGTTCTCAGCATTCTATAGCCGCCCTCAGAGGAGCCAGCCATCGCATCGAGGGGCGTGTGCTCACTCCATTTTTTTGAGTTTTTAGCGGAATTCAGAGAAGGAATGTTGAGTTGAGATAACGGTAGCCCTCCGATATTTCGAAGATCGCGAAGCCAATCGAGAGAAA